>Ga0180220_1000236_pt1 | contig 81513 bp, 73 predicted proteins | sample eDN5th37CBELigBY_FD_151335 | JGI IMG/M metagenome (GOLD analysis project Ga0180220, IMG submission 151335) | Enriched backyard soil microbial communities from Emeryville, California, USA - eDNA 5th pass 37_C BE-Lig BY (version 2) (version 2) | ecosystem: Environmental > Terrestrial > Soil >...
GGCTCAACCCGCTGCCAGAACGCATCCGTCACTTCCCACGATTCAACCCGCTTCGCCAATTCCGTCCCCCGACACCGTTTGCTTTACGGCTCGGAGGCACAGTCTATACTATTTACGGATAAGCTCTAAGTCCACCTGGTGGCTTGGTATTCGCAACGGCCGCTATCCGAAGCCCGTGAGATTGGGCTCGCGCTGCATCGCGTGGCGAGCTGAGGATATCCGCGCGCTCATCGAAGCCGCAGCCAAGGTGGGGTCGTGACGATGAAGCGCGTAACCAGCGAAGAAATCAAAACCATCGCCATTATTCCAGCGTTGCATGGATGGTGGGCGGTATTCACCGATGGCGACGAAGCGCGCACACAATCGCTTCACCCCGTCGCCTGTTGGGCTTTGGTTGAATACCAGTGGCCCGACGCCAGCGCGCGCGACGTTGTGGCGATGATTCCAAGCGGCGACGGAAACGCAGGGCTAGAGCTTTGCACGCAAATAGGGCCACCCGGATTCACGGCATTGCAGTTCTACCCGCAGGGCCCTGGCCCGATGGCCGGCATCGGTTCTAGCGATATCGTGTTGTTGAGGCCGGTTCCGTGAGTGTTGGCCCGGTTGAATTGCTACTTGCGCGCCTAGAGGGGGTACGCAAGTCGGGCAGCGGATACGTTGCACGATGCCCCGCACATAAGGACCGCACGGCCAGCCTGAGCGTTTGCGAGGGCCGCGACGGGCGCGCCCTGGTGAAGTGTTTCGCGGGCTGCGAAGTGCCGGCCGTGATCCATGCTGTCGGCTTGGAGCTGGCCGACCTGTTCCCGCAACGGATACCAGACACTACGCCGGAAGGGCGCGCCGCATCACGCGTAGCGTGGCAGCAAAGTGGATGGGCTGCTGCCTTGGGCGTGTTGGCCCGTGAATCGACCATCGTCATCATTGCGGCGCGCACGCTGGCCGACGGACGCGCCTTGGACGCGGAGGACCATGCGCGCCTGCTGTTGGCACTGGAGCGCATCGAGGGCGCACGTGAGGTGCTTGCGTGAGTGCACCGATTGAGGAACAGGCGGACCGCGACCTAGCGCGCATGGAAGCTGCGCGCGGTGCAAAGGCGAAGGGAAAGGGCAAGATGAAGCTGGGGAAATCGGCCGACACCGCAGCGGTGCCGCGCGCGCATTTCGTGAACACCACAAGCGAAGCGATGGGCCGACCGGGCGTGTATTGGATTGGGACGCTACAGGACCACGCGACCGGCAAGACAGTGGAAACCGAACCGCTATGGGTTTGCTCCCCGCTTGCGGTTGCCGCATTGACCCGCGACGCCAGCGGTAGCGAGTGGGGCCGGCTGCTGGTGTTCACCGACCGCGACGGCCAGGAACACCGTTGGGCTATGCCTATGGCGATGTTGCGTGGCAACTGCGAGGAATTGCGCGGCGAGCTGCTACGGCAAGGGTTGGAAATCACCACGTACGCGCAGCGCCGCGGCAAGCTGGCCGAATACATCGGCCAGGCGCAGCCGGAAGCAAAGGCGCGTTGCGTGCTTCGCACCGGCTGGCACGGCGCCGCTTTCGTGTTGCCGTCGCGCACCTATGGCGAGCAACCCGGCGAACCCGTGATTTTCCAAGGTGCGACCGTCGACGGTGTGGCGCTGGCCACTGCCGGAACGTGGGAATCCTGGCGTAGCGAAGTAGCTGCACCGTGCGCCGGTAATTCACGGTTGGTGTTGGCGCTATCGGCGGCGTTTGCCGGCCCTTGCCTTGGCTTGCTGGATAGCGAAGGCGGCGGCTTCCACCTTCGCGGGTCCAGTAGTTCGGGCAAATCTACCGCGCTTGCTGTCGCGTCCAGCGTGTTCGGGCCGCCCGCCTTCGCGCGCAACTGGCGTGCGACGGACAACGCGCTAGAGGCGGTGGGCGCGCTGTATTCGGATTTGCTGTTGCCTTTGGATGAGATCGGCCAGCTAGAGCCGCGCAGCGCAGGTGCCGCGGCTTACCTGCTGGCGAACGGCCAAGGCAAAAGCCGCAGTCACCGCGACGGTAGCGCACGCGCCGCGGCGCGCTTCCGGTTACTGTTCCTGAGTGCTGGAGAAATCGGGTTGGGTGACCTGGTGACGGCATCCGGCAACAAGTCGCGCGCGGGCCACGAAGTGCGCGTTATTGACGTGCCGGCCGACGTGGAAGGTGGCGCCGGCATTTTCGAGAGCGTCCCCGATGATTGCACTGCGGGCGAATTCGCTGACCGCCTGAAACGCGCCGCAGCCGAACACCACGGCCACGCACTAGGCCGATGGTTGGAAGTGCTAACCGCCGACGCAACGACCGCGCGCGACGCGCTGCGCGCCCGTCGGGATGACCTGCTAGACGCGGTTTGCGGATGGAACACCGTTGGCCAGGTGCGACGCGTGGCGCAGCGGTTCGCACTGGTTGCAGCGGCCGGCGAGCTGGCGACAAGCGAAGGGCTTACCGGATGGGAGGATGGCGAAGCCACGGCTGCGGCGCGCGCCTGTTTCTCGGCATGGCTGGACTCCCGTGGAACCGCGGGCGCCGCTGAACCGGCGGCGATGCTAGCGCAGGTGCGGCTGTTCTTGGCGCAGCACGGGGAATCAAGGTTTAGCCGATGGGGCGAGGATGAAGCGGACCACAAACCACGCACGATCAACCGCGCCGGCTTCCGCAAGAGCAATGGTACCGAAAGCGGCCCCGCTTACTACATCCTCACGGAGGTTTTCAAAAGCGAGGTTTGCAGCGGTTTCGACTGGCGCCAGGTGGCGCGGCTGCTAGGGAAGATTGGCGCGCTTCGCCTGGGCAGCAATAGCGAATACACCCGCAAGGAACGACTACCCGACGGGTCCTCGTGCCGGGTGTACGTGGTGTTGTCGGATGAGCTGTTAGCCGACGCTGAGGACAGCGAGGACGCGACCGTATGAAAGCCGCGTCCGCTGACGCGCAACGGCTGCGACTTATTCGACTGGCGCAAGCGGACGGCCTGCGCGTGCGCGAGCTGTTGCGGCTGGTGAAAGACGAAAGCGATACGCTGGCCAACTGCACCGATGCGGAAGTGCTCGCCTATGCGCGTGCCTTACATGCGCGCGCACGGCGCCGGGCAGGACACGTCCCGCGGGAATGGTCGCAGCTTTGCCAGTGCCAAGGCTGCGGACCTGTTTGGCTGTGGCCAAGTTGCCCATCCGTTGTGATTGCCTGCCCGTGGTGTTGGAACCGTGTTGCGGGCTTGCTTGTTCCAAGCCCAGCGGATGCGTTATGAGAGGCGCATCGCCACAACGTCGCGCGCGCTGACGTCGGGCCAGCGGTTGGCAGGCGGCACGGAGCAAGCAAAGCGCGCGCGTTGAATCCCGTTGAAGGCGGGCCCTCCCTAGCAGGGTGCCATGCGGGTAATTCGATCCCCGACCGATTTGTAGTTAGCGAGACTTGAAAAATACTTGACGGAATGATGGATAAGGTGACGAAGAAACCTATAGATGGGGACGGGGTAGCCGACACGCCGCGCCCGTCACCTTTGCCATTCGATCCTGCTGACCTGGTTGCGATGCGCGTCACGTGTGCGCAGTTCGCGCGCATGGTGGGCGTGTCGAAACAGGCGATTTCGGAATGGAAGAAACGCGGCATTATTGAGCTAGGCCCGGATGGTAAGTTGGATCCCGCAAAGGCTACGCGCCAGGTTATCGAGCGCACGAATCCTGTGAAGCTGCGCGCGAGAGTGTTCAAGCAAGCGACGGCAACGCTCGATGAGCTGCGCACGCGCGTCCGCCAGTTGGAGGCGGAATTGGCGGCCGAACGTGAATGGAGCAATGCGCGGGCATGCGCCGCGGCGGCTCGAGCTGAGGACCATGCGGCCCGGCAACTGTGCCGCTTCACGGATGCCCTAGTTGCACGATGGGATGAGGCCCGCAATTTGCACGGCGCCTGTGCCTTGTCCGAGTGGTTGGATGAACTAGCCGCGATCGAGTTCTATGGCGTGGGCCTAGCCGACTACCGCGCCGGCCTGGCTGCGGACGCGGACGGCCTTTAGTCCCATTTTGTCCCGGGTCGGCTTCCTACCCGGGACAAACCCGGGACAAGAAAGCGCCTGAAAAACAGGGCTTGTCCCGGTGTCCCGGGTGTCCCGGGTAAATACACAAAGGTCCTCTTCCGAAATTGCGATTTCGACCGGTCGCGCGTGCCCGTTTTCCTGCATTGCTTCTCACCCTCACTTTTTCGACCCGGGACACCCGGGACAACCGGGACACCACGCCATGCCTACGTTTCCGCGTCCCGGGTTTGTCCCGGGACGCGATGGTCCCGGGACAAGTCGAGACCGTTGCCGTCCGGTATGGTCCGAATGCATACCACAACCCCCTATTTCAGCACTGCATGCAACTAGCGGTCGGGCGAGGTCCGAATTACCCGTAAGCCGGGCGTCTTGGGAGGACCCGCGATCAATACCAATGAGGTATACCAGTGGACCGCCCCGGCGCTTCGCCGCGCTGCATAGCTCCCCGTCCCCCTCCCATAACGCGGTGGGAAAATGAGGCAAGCGGGCACCGCATGGCGGTAACTTTGGCGGTAACTCGCAAGGCCGAAAACCCGAAATCCGCGCAGTTGCTACGTTTCCGGCCCTTATTCGGTAGAGGCTACCGTATCGGAAGGCCCGCCTCGCGCGGGCTTTTTCGTTTCCGCCCGCTCTACGCCGGCCCGCGTCGCGGCGATGGCCCTTTCCCGCGGCGGGAGGATCGCAAGGCGGTCGCCGCCGGGACTGCCGCCGCCGCAGCGCCCCGGCTGCGCGCCCGTCGCGGCGGGTAACATCGGCCGCATGCATCCGCGCGCCGAAGAACTGATCCGTGTTCTCGAACTGGAGCCGCATCCCGAAGGCGGGCACTTCCGCCGCGTCTACGCATCGACGACGCAGCTGGTCGCGAACGGCCGCACGCGCCCCGCGCTGACCGCGATCCGCTACCTGCTCGCGCGCGGCGAATCCAGCCGCTGGCACCGCGTCGATGCCGACGAAGGTTGGCACTGGCAGGAAGGCGACGCGCTGGCGCTGCTGCAGTTCGATCCGGCGTCGAACCGGCTGCAGGCGACGACGCTCGGCGATTCCGCACGCGGCCTGCAGCCGATGCAGGTCGTTCCTGCCGGCAGCTGGCAGGCGGCGCGCCCGCTGGGCGATTACGCGCTGGTCGCTTGCACGGTGGCGCCGGGATTCGCCTGGGAAGGCTTCGAACTGCTCGACGCGGGCAGCGACATCGCCGCGCGCCTGCATGCGCTGGGCGCGCCGTTGCCGTAGGGTCGGGCCCGATGGACTGCCCCGGCGAGGCAGGATCGAAAAGCGGCGGAGCGGGCCCCGCCCTGCAAAGGCCTCAAACCGCGGCGATGCGCGGCGGGGCGGAATCCGCCAGTTCCGGCCAGCGCTTCAGCAGCGACGCGCGGATGCCGGCGGCATCGATGCCGGCTTCGGCCAGCAGGTCTTCGCGGCTGGCGTGGTGCTGGAAGGCGTCGGGCAGGCCCAGGTGCAGCACCGGCAACGCGAGGCCGGCGTCGCTGAGCAATTCGGCCACGCCGGAACCGGCGCCGCCGGCGACGACGTTGTCTTCGATGGTGGCGAAGCCTGCGTGCGACTGCGCCAGTTCCAGCAGCAGGGCGCGGTCCAGCGGCTTCACGAAGCGCATGTTGACCACGGTCAGGCCGAGTTCGCGGCCGGCCTGTTCGGCAGCGGCCACGGTCGCGCCGAAGGCGAGCAGGGCGATGCGCGAACCGCGCTGGCGGACTTCCGCCTTGCCGATCGGCAGCGTATCGGTGATCGCCGCATCGATCGCCACGCCGGGGCCGGTGCCGCGCGGATAGCGTACCGCCGCCGGGCCTTCGTGCCGGAAACCGGTCGAAAGCATCTGCCGGCACTCGTTCTCGTCCGCCGGCGCCATCACCACCATGTTCGGCACGCAGCGCAGGTAGCTCAGGTCGAGGTTGCCGGCATGGGTGGCGCCGTCCGGGCCGACCACGCCGCCGCGGTCGATCGCGAACAGCACGTCGAGCTTCTGGATCGCCACATCGTGCACCAACTGGTCGTAGCCGCGCTGCAGGAAGGTCGAATAGATCGCGACGACGGGCTTCGCGCCTTCGCAGGCCATGCCCGCGGCCAGCGTTACCGCGTGCTGCTCGGCGATGGCGACGTCGAAGTAGCGCTGCGGGTATTCCCTGCTGAAGCGGACCAGGCCGGAGCCCTCGCGCATCGCCGGGGTGATGCCGAGCAGCTTCGGCTCGGCCGCGGCCATGTCGCACAGCCAGTCGCCGAACACGTCGGTATAGGTCGGCTTCTTCGCGCCGGCCTTGCCGACCACGCCCTTCTCGGGATCGAACGGGCCGACCGCGTGGTAGCCGATCTGGTCGCCTTCGGCGAGTTCGTAGCCCTTGCCCTTGGTGGTGACGATGTGCAGCAGCTGCGGGCCCTTGAGGTTCTTCAGCGTCTTCAACGCGCCGAGCAGGGCGGGGATGTCGTGGCCGTCGATCGGGCCGGTGTAGTGGAAGCCCATTTCCTCGAACAGCGTGGACGGCACGAACATGCCTTTCCAGTGTTCTTCCCAGCGCTTGACGAAGCGCGCCGGCGCGTTGTGCTTGTCGCCGAGCAGCTTCTTGCCGCCCTCGCGGATCGCGTTGAGCGTGCGGCTGCCGGACAGGCGGCCGAGCATCTTGGTCAGGCCGCCGACGTTCTCGCTGATCGACATGCGGTTGTCGTTGAGCACGACCAGCAGGTCGGGTTCCTGGTCCATGCCGCCGGCGTGGTTCAGCGCCTCGTAGGCCATGCCCGCGGTCATCGCGCCGTCGCCGATCACCGCGACGACCTTCCGCGAAGCCGCCTTGTCGCCGTCGCCGGCCTGCCCGGCAGCGAGGAGCCCGTTCGCGATCGCCATGCCCAGCGCGGCCGAGATCGAGGTCGACGAATGGCCGACGCCGAAGGTGTCGTACTCGCTTTCCTCGCGTTTCGGGAATGGCGCCACGCCGTCCTTCTGCTTGACCGTGTGGATGCGGTCGCGGCGGCCGGTCAGGATCTTGTGCGGGTAGGTCTGGTGGCCGACGTCCCAGACGATGCGGTCGTCGGGCGTGTCGTACAGCCAGTGCAGGGCCACGGTCAGCTCGATCACGCCGAGCCCGGCGCCGAAGTGGCCGCCGCTCTTGCCGACCGACTCGATCAGGAACGCACGCAGCTCCTCGGCGATGGCGGGAAGCTCGGCTTCGTCGAATCCGCGCAGGTCGGCGGGCGAGTCGATGCGGGAAAGACGCGGATAGCGGTCGGGATCGATCATCTTGGCGGCAACTGGCCCGTTGTCCGGGCTTGGCCGACCATTTTCCTACCAGCGGGGGGGTGGGGCAAGGCCGGGAGCCGGGCAGGGGCACGACACGGCGCGCCGTGCGCCCCGCATCAGGCCGACAGCTTCGACCGCTTCGGCAACTGCGCCTTCAGGAAGGCCATCTGGTCGGCCAGGATGTTGCGGTTGGACAGGATCAGGTGTTCGATCCAGCTCGGCCGGTACGGCACCGCCAGCAGCGGCATGTTGGCCTGCTGCGGGGTGCGGTTGCTCTTGCGCGAATTGCAGTGGAAGCACGCCGTCACCACGTTCTCCCACACGTCGCGGCCGCCCTTGGACAGCGGCAGCACGTGGTCGCGGGTCAGGTGCGGGCGCGAGAATTCGCTGCCGCAATACATGCAGATGTGCGCATCGCGGGCGAACAGCGCGGTGTTGGTCAGCGTCGGCGTCGGCGACAGCGCGTGCGAGCGCGCGTGGCCGCGCGAGGCGACGATCGGGTGCAGGTCGATGACGCTCTGTTCGCCGCTGAAGCGGTTGGTGCCGCCGTGCACGCGCAGGCAGGGTTCGCCCAGGGTCCATGCCACCGCGCCGCGCGCGTACAGGCAGGTCGCGTCCTGCCAGTTGATCCAGTCGAGCACGCGGCCCTGCGCGTCGAGCGACAGCAGCCGCACCGCGGCGCGGCCACGCGAGGAATGAAGAGGGGTGACCGAGGACGGGAAATCGGCCGGGAAGGAACTGTCCCCGGGTCCGATCGGGCGAAGCTGAGCTAGGTCTGCTTCCATCGGGGAAACAGGTTATACCCGAATGCTTGCATTTTGTGAATCGCTTGGAACGAAGGCGTTCGGAGCGAGGCCGCGCCAGCGCATCGGTTTCAGGCCCGCGCCGCCCGTTGCGGCCGGTCGCCCGTTGCGGCGGCGTTCCCGAGCAGGTATTGCAACGCCTCGGCGCCGGGCGATTCGATCTTCAGCGACAGCAGGCCGTCGGCGCGGGTGCGGCCCAGGTTGACCGCCGCGATCGGCAGGCCGGCCTTCGACGCCGCATGCACGAAGCGGAAACCCGAATACACCATCAGCGACGAGCCGACGACCAGCACGGCATCGGCCAGCGCCAGGTGGCGGCTGGCGTCGGCCACGCGCTCGCGCGGCACGTTCTCGCCGAAGAACACCACGTCCGGCTTCAGCATGCCGCCGCAGGTTGCGCAGTCGGGCACGTCGAAGCGCGAGAAATCGTGGCCGTCGAGGTCGGCGTCGCCGTCCGGGGCGATGCCGGCGTCGAACTTGGCCCATTGCGGGTTGCGTGCGAGCAGTTCGCGCTGCAGGGCTTCGCGCGGCGTGCGCGCTTCGCAGCGCAGGCAGCGCACGGTGTCGAGGCGGCCGTGCAGGTCGACGACGTGCCGGCTGCCGGCGTGCTGGTGCAGGCCGTCGACGTTCTGGGTCAGCAGCAGTTCGACCTTGCCGCGCGCTTCGAGGGCCGCGAGCGCACGGTGCACGGTGTTCGGACGCGCGCGACGGAAGTGCGACCAGCCGACCAGGCTGCGCGCCCAATAGCGGCGGCGCGTCGCATCGTCGCCGATGAAAGCCTGGAAGCTTACCGGCGGCGTGCGCTTCCACTCGCCGTTGCGGTCGCGGTAGTCGGGGATGCCGGAATCCGTGCTGACCCCGGCGCCGGTGATCACGAACAGGCGCGAGTGGCCTTCGATGAAGGCGTGCAGGGCATCGAGGTTGGCGGCGGCCACGTGGTGCATGCGCCGCCATTCTGCCGCGAACCGGTGCGATGCGCCTGCACCGCCGCCGCACCGGTCATTCGGTCCGGCTCATCGTGCCTGTGGCGTGCCATGCAAGCCCCGCGCCGAACGGTTGCGCTTCGGCAGCGGCAGGATCATCGGTACGTTGCGCTGGTATTCGCGGTAGGTATCGCCGTATGTCGCGACCAGGTCGCGTTCCTCGAGGAACTTCACCGCGATCAGGATGTAGCCGGTGGTCGCCAGCGCGAACAGCAGGTGGCCAAGGGTCATCGTCGGCGTGGACCAGAACGCGATCAGGAAACCCAGCATCAGCGGGTGGCGGACGATGCGGTAGCAGGCGCGGGTGACGAATGGCGGGATGCTGCCGTCTTCGTGCCGGCCCCGGCTGTAGCGCCAGACCTGCCGAAGGCCGAACAGGTCGAAATGGTTGATCATGAAGGTGCCGCTCAGCACCAGCAGCCAGCCGATGGCCGACAGCCCGTACAGCGCCAGCCGGACGGTTTCGTCGTTGAAGCGCCAGATTGCCTGCGGCAGCGCCCGCCATTGCCAGAACAACAGGATCAGCGCCAGGCTCGACAGCAACACGTAGGTGCTGCGTTCGATCGGCCCGGGTACCAGCCGCGTCCACCAACGCTTGAAGCCGGGACGGGCCATGCCGCTGTGCTGCAGCGCGAACGTGCCGAGCAGGGCGACATCGACCAGCAGCGCGGTGGCGAAATCGCCGGTGGCGATGCTGTCGACGTGCTTGGGCACGCCCAGGCCAGCGACGAAACCGATCGCGTAGAGAAAGGTGAGGAAGAACACCGCATAGCAGGCGGCACCGTAGAGCAGGGCGAAGAAGCGGGACATCGGAACGGTCTCGGGATCGGAAACGGACCCGGCCAGCCTGGGCGCCGAACGAATGCGCGCCAAGATGAAATTTGTCCCGTTCCCGGCATCCGTGCCCGCCAGCGCGGGACAAATGTCCCGGTTCAGGCCGGAAGGCCGTGGCGGTGGCTGCGGACGATGGCTTCGCTGCGGCTGCGCACCCCGATCTTCGCGTACAGGTGCGACACGTGGTTGCGCACGGTCTTCTCGGAAATGCCCAGCTTCCAGCCGATCTGCGCGTTGCTGGCGCCTTCGCACAGCAGCGCGAGGATTTCGCGTTCGCGGCGGCTCAGCGCCGACGACTCCTGATCCGCCGTTGCGGCAAGACCGGTGAATTCGAGCACGGCGCGGCGGAATTCGGCCCATGCCGGCTCGTTCTCCAGCAGGACGTGGTTGCCCGAGTCGAGCTCGACGAATCCGGCGCCGGGGATATTGCCGGCGAGGTAGCGCCCCTGGCTGAACGGCACGACGGCGTCCCTCGGGGCGTGCAGCACCAGGGTCGGTACGCGCACCTGCGGCACCAACCCGTGGACGTCGACATCGCCGCGTGCGTCCATCAGCGCGCAGGCATTGCCGGGCGGCACCGTGCGCCGGCACAGTTCGTTGAACCAGTCCAGTTGCGCCTGGGTGCCGTCCGGAAGGAAGCGTGAAGTGAACAACTGGCGGAAAGCCGGGTTGTTGCTGCCCCAGCCCACGCGCATCGCCTCGCGCACGGCGCGGAACGTGTCGCGCGCGTTCGGCGGATCGTCCAGCAGGTTGCAGCCCAGCGCGTAGCCGCCGTACAGGATCAGGTGGGAAACGCGATGCGGATGCTTCACCGCGTAGCGGATCGCGGTGGCGGCGCCCTGGCTGATGCCGAGCAACGCGAACGGCCGGTCGATGCCGGCCGCGTCGACCACCGCCTCGAGGTCGTCGAGCCAGTGTGTCGACGAAGCGAGGTCGGGCACCTGCCAATCGGACATGCCGCAGCCGCGTTCGTCGTAGCGGATGTAGCGGAAGTGCTCGCCGAGGAAACCGGTCCAGTGCGACCAGACCGGGCTTTCCAGGTCGTATTGCAGGTGGGTCAGCCAGGTTGCCGCCTTGACCAGCGGCATGCCGCGGCCCAGCTCGGCCCAGGCCACGTTGACGCCGTCGGAGGAAGTGACATAGCGGACATGCTGCTTCATCGCCGATCCTCGCAAAGTCCCTGCCCGGACAGTATGTCCCTAATGATCAACGAAGGTTGCGGTCTCGGACGGTCCTGGCGGAGATACGGAAGTACGGATCGCCGCAGGCAATCATGAACAGGCGCGCGAGACGATCGATGAAGCCGTGGAGTATGTTCGGCTCGCGCGGTTCAGGCATCCGGGCCGCGGGTCGTGGAGGCGGCGGCTGAAACAACCGGCCACGGCCAATTACCCGGCTTCGGCATTGCCGAAGCGGGCCGGCAGACAAGAAAGCCGCCGCTGCAAGCCGGCGGTGCTCCGGGGGCCGTTGGATGCGGATCGTTGCCCGTGCGATTCAATCGCCGAACCGCTCCGCTGCCATCGCCATCAACGGCTCGGCGCCGGCTTCGATCGCGGCCCTGTGCGCCAGCGTGCGCGGCAGCATGCGGGCGAAGTAGAAGCGCGCGGTTTCCAGCTTGGCCTGCCTGAACGCTTCGGGTTGCGACGACGCCTGCGCCGCGGCGACGCTGCGCGCCCACCAGTAGGCGAGCACGACGTAGCCGGAATAGAACAGGTAGTCGGTGCTGGCCGCGCCGATTTCCTCGGGATTCTGCGCCGCGCGCTGCAGGATGCCGGTGGTCAGTTGCGCCCACTCGGCGGCCTTGGCGCGCAGCGGGCCGATGAACTCGGCCAGTTCCGCGTCGCCTTCGTGCGCCTTGGCGAATTCCTCGACCATGCCGAGGAAGATCTTCAGTCCCGCGCCCTGCGTGGCCGCGGTCTTGCGGCCCATCAGGTCCAGCGACTGGATGCCGGTGGTGCCTTCGTACAGCGTGGTGATGCGCGCGTCGCGCGCCAGCTGCTCCATGCCGTGCTCGCGGATGTAGCCGTGGCCGCCGAAGCACTGGATCGCGTTGTAGGTGTTCTCGATGCTCCACTCGGTCTGGCAGGCCTTCGAGATCGGGGTGAGGAAGCTGACCAGCGTCTCGGCTTTCTCCCGTTGCGCGGCGTCGCTCGCGTGCTCGGCCTCGTCGAGCAGCGAGTACGCGTGCAGCGACAGCAGGCGGCCGCCTTCGACCAGCGACTTCTGCGCCAGCAGCATGCGCCGCACGTCCGGGTGCACGATGATCGGATCGGCCGGCTTGTCGGGGAACTTCGCGCCCGACAGCGACCGCGTCTGCAGGCGTTCGCGGGCGTAACGCAACGCGTTCTGGTAGGCGCGTTCGCTCAGGCCCAGGCCCTGCACGCCGACGCCCAGGCGCGCCGAGTTCATCATCACGAACATCGCCTGCAGGCCCTTGTTCGCCTCGCCGACCAGCCAGCCCTGCGCGCCGTCGAAGTTCATCACGCAGGTCACCGAGCCGTGGATGCCCATCTTGTGTTCGATCGAACCGCAGCGCAGCGCGTTGCGCTCGCCGACCGCGCCGTCCTGGCCGACCTTGAACTTCGGCGTAACGAACAGCGAGATGCCCTTCGGCCCGGGCGGCGCGTCCGGCAGCCGCGCCAGCACCAGGTGCACGATGTTCGGCGCCAGGTCGTGCTCGCCGCAGGTGATGAAGATCTTGGTGCCGGTGATCGAATACGAACCGTCGGCGTTCGGCTCGGCGCGGGTCTTCAGCAGGCCCAGGTCGGTGCCGGCGTGCGGCTCGGTCAGGCACATCGTGCCGGTCCAGCGGCCGTCGACCAGCGGCTTCAGGAACGCTTCCTTCTGCCAGTCCTGGCCGTAGCGCTTCAGCGCCTCGACCGCGCCGTGCGACAGCATCGGGAAGTTGCCCCAGGCCAGGTTGGCCGCGTCGACCATCTCGGTCAGCACGCCGCCGAGGACCTTCGGCATGCCCATGCCGCCGTATTCGGGCGAATCGGTCAGGCCGGTCCAGCCGCCTTCGACGAACTGCGCGAAGGCCTGCTTGAAGCCCGGCGCCGCGGTCACGTCGCCGGTCGCCTTGTCGAACTTGCTGCCGGCCTCGTCGCCGACCGCGTTGAGCGGGGCGAGCACGGTTTCGGCGAAGCGCGCGGCTTCGTCCAGCACCGCGTCGACGACGTCGCGGCTGGCTTCCTCGTAGCCGAGTTCGGCGAACTGCCGCTCGACGCCGAGCACGTCGTACAGGGCGAAACGGAGGTCGGTCAGCGGTGCTTTGTAGGTGCTCATGTCGTGCGGAGTGAGGAGTGAGTGGAGGGGAGTGGGAAGTGAGGGAGCGGAAGGCAGGGTAGGGACGGTTCTCTCGTTCCTCACGCCTCTCCACGCATTTCCGTCTTTACCGCAACACGCCGTCCAGGCCCGGCGCCGGGTTGAGGCTGTTGTGCGAATCGACGTCGAAGGTCCTGGCCTTGCGCTCTTCCGGCGTCGCGGTGACGCTGCCCTTCAGCGCGTAGTTCAGGGTGCGGCGCGCGGCCAGCGCGTCGGCCACGACGATCTTCGCCATCGCCGACGGCGCCAGCGTGGCGTCGACCACGTCGGCGGACTCGGGGCCGATCGAGATCGCGGGTGCGACGCGCAGCCGGCCGGCGTCCTGTTCGCCGACGCTGACGGCCAGGTCCACGCTGTCGAAGCGCATCGGGATGCTGCTGTAGTTCTGCAGGCGCAGCGCGACCTTCCAGCTGCCATCGGCGTTGACGGTCAGTTGCTGGATGCTGGCCGCGGGCTCGGAGACGCGCCGCACCGGGCCGCCGCTACAGGCGGCGAGCGCAAGCAACAGGACGGACGGGATTGCCAGGCGCCAGAGGTTCGACATGCCGCGATTCCATGACCGGGGAGGCCAAAGGATACTACGGCGTATGGCGGAGGCGGCCCGACGCCGCCGGCGGCGCGATGGTGTGCTGCAGCATGGCCCGCGCGGCCGCCGCGGGTCCTGGCCGGACGCAGGCTGCCCGGCCGGTGCCGGCCGGCGCGGCCTCAGTACTTCGCCAGCACTTCGACCTTGCCGTTGTGCACGCTCTGGACGATGGTGCTGATGCCGCCGAACAGGTTGCGCGCGTCGGCCATGATGTGGGCGATTTCCAGCGCTTTTTCGCGCTCGGGGAACCACAGCGACGGCTTGCCGTCGTCGATCAGGCTCCAGCCGCCCCAGGATTCGACGATCTGCAGTACGGACACGGACATGCTCCACCCGGACGGAAGAAGGAAGCGCCCCGGCCAGCCGTGGAAGGGTTTTCCACCGAATCCCTGTTGCTGGACGTCCGTGCCGGTAAAGGCGGCGGGGCGTGGAGAAGCATCGCCGCGCCGCCGCCGCCGGGGTATCGGAAAAAGCTGCCGGCTCGTGTAGGAAAAATCCGAATGCGCAGGCCCCGGCCGTGCGCGGCCGGGGCGCGGCCGGGGCGGAAGCGATAAGCTTCCGGGGTTTTCCGTTTCCGGTTCCCCCGCAACATGTCCCGTCTCGCCGCCGCCAGCCGCGAAGCGCTCAGCGCCGGTGGCGCACTCGCCAGCCAACTCGACGGCTTCGCCCCGCGCGAGGCACAGCTGCGCCTGACCGAGGCCATCGCCGACGCCTTCGATGCGCGCGACACCCTGCTGGCCGAGGCCGGCACCGGCACCGGCAAGACCTTCGCCTACCTGGTGCCGACCCTGCTGTCGGGGATGAAGACGATCATCTCGACCGGCACCCGCGCGCTGCAGGACCAGCTCTACCACCGCGACCTGCCGCGCGTGCGCAAGGCGCTGGGCGTGGGCCACAAGTCGGCCCTGCTGAAGGGGCGCGCGAATTACCTTTGCAAGTACCGGCTGGAAAAGACCCGGGGCGAGCCGCGCTTCACCACGCGCGAGCAGATCGGCCAGTTCCAGCGCATCGTCGCCTGGGCCGGGCGCACCCAGTTCGGCGACATGGCCGAACTCGACAGCCTGGCCGACGATTCGCCGCTGTTGCCGATGGTCACCTCGACCACCGACAACTGCCTGGGCAGCGAGTGCCCGTTCTGGGAGGAGTGCTTCGTGGTGCAGGCGCGGCAGCGCGCGCAGGCCGCCGACGTGGTCGTGGTCAACCACCACCTGCTGCTCGCCGACCTGGCGCTGAAGCAGGAGGGCTTCGGCGAGATCCTGCCCGGCGCGCAGGCCTTCGTCATCGACGAGGCGCACCAGCTGCCGGAACTGGCGGCGAACTTCTTCGGCGAAAGCTTCGGCATGCGCCCGCTGCAGGAACTGCTGCGCGACTGCCTCGGCGAATGCAGGGACGTGCCCGGCGCGCTCGCAAGCGTGCAGCCGGCCGTGCGCGCGGTCGAACAGGCGCTGCGCGAGCTGCGCGCGGCGATGGAAGGCCTGCCGGTGCGCGGGACGCGTGGGCGCGCGCTCGGGAAACGCGAAGTCGAGGCCGGTTTCGACAACCTGTTCGAGGCGCTGGTCGAGTTGCGCGACGTGCTGGAATCCCTGAAGGAAGCGTCCCCGGGGTTCGATTCCTGCCTTGCGCGGAACGTCGACGTCGTGTCGCGCCTCGAGTGCTGGATGGAGGGCGGGCAGCGCGTCTTCGAGATCGGCGAGGACGAGGAGTTCGACGAGCGCAGGACCGAGCCGAAGGACAGCGACGTCTACTGGTACGAATTGAGCCAGCGCGGCTTCCGCTGCCAGCGCACGCCGCTGGACGTGTCGGGGCCGCTGCGCGAGCACCGCGAGAAATCGCGCGCGGCGTGGGTGTTCACGTCGGCGACGCTGGCGGTCGGCGAAAGCTTCGACCATCTGTCGCTGCGCCTGGGCCTGGACGATCCGCATACGCTGCTGCAGCCGAGCCCGTTCGACTGGGCGCACCAGGCGTTGTGCTATTTCCCGGCGGACCTGCCGGAGCCGAATTCGCGCGGCTACGGCACCGCGCTGGTCGCGGCGCTGCTGCCGGTGCTGCATGCGTCGGAAGGCCGTGCCTTCGTCCTGTTCGCTTCGCACCGCGCGCTGCGCGAGGCGGCGGAGTCGCTGCGCGACGCGCCATGGCCGCTGTTCGTGCAGGGCGAGGCGCCGCGCGCGACGCTGCTGCAGCGCTTCCGCGAATCCGGCAACGGCGTGCTGCTGGGCACCGCGAGTTTCCGCGAGGGCGTCGACGTGGTCGGCGATGCGCTCAGCGTGGTCGCGATCGACAAGCTGCCGTTCGCGGCGCCCGACGATCCGGTGTTCGAGGCGCGCCTGGACGCGATACGCCGCAGCGGCGGCAACCCGTTCCGCGACGAGCAGCTGCCGCAGGCGGTGATCGCGCTGAAGCAGGGCGTGGGCCGGCTGATCCGCAGCGAAACCGACCGCGGCGTGCTGGTGCTGGCCGACCCGCGGCTGAGCGGCAAGTCCTACGGCAAGGTGTTCCTCGACTCGCTGCCGCCGTTCGCGAGGACGCGGGACGTGCGCGACGTGGAGGCGTTCTTCGCAATGGCAGGCGAGGATGCGAGAGAGGAACCGGTAGCCGGCGGCCGGTAGCGGCGGCCTGCGATCTCCGGCCCGTCATACCCGCGAAAGCGGGAACGACGGGCAAAAGCGATAATCTCCCGAATCGATAACGATCCTCTGGCCAATGAAACTCCTCGCCTTCGAAACCGCCACCGAAGCCTGTTCGGTCGCTCTCTACCTGGATGGCGAAGTCGTCGAGCGTTTCGAGGTCGCGCCGCGCCGGCACGCGGAACTGTCGCTGCCGTGGGCGGAGCAATTGCTGGCCGGGGCGGGCGTGAAGAAGTCGCAGCTCGACGCCATCGCGGTCGGCCGCGGCCCCGGCGCGTTCACCGGCGTACGCCTGGCGATCGCGCTGGCGCAGGGCATCGCGCTGGCGCTGGACCGGCCGGTGGTGCCGGTGTCGACGCTGCGTGCGCTGGCCGCGCAGGGGCAGGGCGGGCGCATCCTCGCCGCGATCGACGCGCGCATGGGCGAGGTCTATGCCGCCACCTTCCGCCGCGATGGCGACGACGTGCTGGCGACCGGCGACGAAGTGGTGGTCGCGCCGGCGGATTGCGCGCTGCCGGGGCAGGACGACGACTGGATCGGTGTCGGCACCGGTTTTGCCGCCGAATCCACTGCGCTGCAGTCGCGCCTGCACGACCGTTTCAGTCGCATCGACGCCGCCGCGCTGCCGCATGCCGCCGACGTGGCGAAGCTGGCGGCACTGGCTTACATGCGCGGCGAAGCGGTCGCGGCGGAGCTGATCGAACCGGCGTACCTTCGCAACAACGTGGCGTTGACGCTGGAAGAGCAGAAGGCATTGCGCATGGCTCGCTGAGACTGACTATTTCAGCTTGGCTGGGTCGAAGCCCTCTACGTTAAATTCGGCCACAAGTGCTCCCTGACGATAGACGTCGACCTCAACCCTTACGATCTTTGCTTTACTTAATTTCTGGACGAAGTTGTTGTATCCAGGGATGAATACGTACTCGGTACTGTTGTCGGCTGGTTCATTGCCCTTGAAAGTTCGAGCCTGTTCGTCGTCGAAGCGAACGCGAACCCTACATTCGCCGTAGGAATGACACAAAATCTGGCCACGTTCGATCGAGAAAATAACGTCGTTCCCATGGCGAGGATGACGGCGAATGGATAGGGTCGCTTTTTGGGTGCCCTGATACGGGAAATCGAAGGCGAATGAGTTGGAGCTAGTCACTGAAGCAGATTTGGAGCTTTTCCCACTCATCGAATCTTCGTTCGAGAAGTAGCGCCATTGTTTGCCAATATTTGCCTTCCTTATCGCCTCTCGTTCTTCCTTGACCTTTTCCTCGAGTTCTGGAATGAGTGCCTTTGCTCGTTCTGCGTCTGGGGAGGAAGGAAAGTCCTTGAGTAGGCTTTGTGCTGAGGCGAGGCGTGTCGAAGCAGCGACCTTGGCATCATCCATGACTCCAGTGGCGCGTGCTTGCTTTTGCTCAGGGCTTTCAACAGGTACTGGCGGGCGAGAGGTGCTGGAACTTGTAGAAATAGGACTACTGCCGTTTCGATTTGCATTCCAGCAAGTTGCTACGACGAGCAATACGATCAGTCCGACAACTAGAGTTCCGCAGCCATAGTTCCCTTGTGCGGGTTTCGCAGGTTTGGTCGGCGGTATGGAAGGGCCAGTTATGCCGCCAAGTTCGGGGATACTACTCACTGGTTTCCATTCGCTCATGCCTTCGCGCCAAGCGAGTAGATTGGGATTGGCCTGTACCACGGCTCGCGCAGCTTGTTCGTCCAGTGGGCCAATCCGCTGCTTGTTTGCGGGATTGTGGAAGTGCCACTGGCTCATGTCGAAGCCCCTGTTAGCGTTTGGAAGATGGGTTTGTAATTCTGATCACTCGTCCCGCACTTCGCCGCCCGGCAGGAACTGCCAGGTGCGGGTGACGTGCAGGATGTCGACGTTCTCGCTGGTTTCCGGCAATGGCGGGAATGGTGCGGCCAGCTTGACGATGCGCAGCGCGGTCGAGTCGAGCAGCGGGATGCCGCTGGACTGGATGATGTGGGTCTGTTCCACCGAGCCGTCGCGGCGCACCGCCACGGTGATGACCAGTTGCCCGGCCAGGCGCTTGCGCCGCGCCTCGTCCGGATAGTTCAGGTTGCCCACGCGCTCGGCGCGGTCGACCCACGCGCGCAGGTAGTTCGCGTACACGTATTCCCGGGTGCTGGCCGACACGAACTTGCGCTTCGGCCGCTTCGCGTACAGTTCGCTGCGCAGGTGGATCTCCGCCGCCAGCCGCGCCATCTCCGCATCGTGCTCGATCTTCGCCTCGCCCTTCGGCAGGTCCGGCGTGTCCGGCTGCGGCTTCGTCTGCTGCGGCGGCACCTTCAGCTCGCTGTCCTTCGTCGTCAGCACCCGCGCTTCCGGCGGCGGCACCGCGTCCGGCGACTGCGCGCGCAGCGGCTGCGGCGCCAGCCCGGTCTGCGCCTGCGGCACCCAGCCGGCCTGGCTGTCGCGCGGGCGCTTGGCGATGTCGCTGTCGCCGCCGCCCTGCTGGTTGGCCGCGGCGAGGAAGTCCGCTTCCTTCGGCGTCAGCGGGGTCTGCGTCTGGCTGAGGATCACGTCCAGCGTCGGCAGCACCGGCGCGGCCTCGCCCAGCGCGAAGCCCGTGCCCAGCACCAGGATGCCGTGCACGACCAGCGACAGCGCCAGGGTGGCGCTGAAGCGCTCGTTCTCGCCGATCTTGGGCGGGGCGACGGGGGCGGTGGCGGACATTGCGGCTACGGGTTCGTTCGGGCCAGTCCCTTCCGCAAGCGGGAAGGGCGGTCGACGCTCATCCTACCTTCGCCTCGATCGCGTCGAACAGTTTCGCGCAGATGTTCAGGCCGAACTGTGCGTCCAGTTCGCGCACGCAGGTCGGGCTGGTGACGTTGACTTCGGTCAGGTAGTCGCCGATCACGTCCAGGCCGACGAACAGCATGCCGTTGCGCTTCATTTCCGGGCCGACCTGTGCGGCGATCCAGCGGTCGCGCTCGCCGAGCGGGCGGCCTTCGCCGCGGCCGCCTGCGGCCAGGTTGCCGCGGAACTCGTCGCCCTGCGGGATGCGCGCCAGCGCGTAGTCGACCGGCTCGCCGTCGATCAGCAGGATGCGCTTGTCGCCCTCGCTGATCTGCGGGATGTAGCGCTGCGCCAGCGCCAGGCTGCGGCCGCCGTGGGTCAGCGTTTCCAGGATCACGTTGAGGTTGGGGTCGCCGGTGCGGGCGCGGAAGATCGACTGCCCGCCCATCAGGTCCAGGGTCTTCAGCACCGCATCGCCATGCTCGTGCACGAACGCCTTCAGCTCGCCGGCGTGGCGGCTGACCAGGCTCGGCGGGCAGCACTGCGGGAACAGCAGCGCCGCCAGCTTCTCGTTGTAGTCGCGCAGGCCGCGCGGGTCGTTGAGCACCAGCGCGCCGGCGTGCCGGGCCAGGTCGAGGATGTGGGTGTCGTGCAGGTATTCGGCGTCGACCGGCGGGTCCTTGCGCATCAGCACGACCTGGCCGGGGCCGAAGGCCAGCTCGCGCCAGTCGCCCAGGCTGAACCAGCCGGCCTTGTCGTCCTTGACCGCCAGCGGCGCGACCGTGGCCAGCGGCGTGCCGCCGCGCACCGCCAGCCCGCCCGGCCGCACGTACCACAGGCGGTGGCCGCGGCGCTGCGCTTCCAGCAGCATGGCGAAGGTGGTGTCCTTGGCGATCTTGATGGAGCCGATCGGGTCCATCACGACGACGACGTCGAGGGTCATGGCTGGTTTCGCCTTATTCCGGCAACGAAAACGGGCGAAAATGGTAGCAGGCGGCAACTGCGACGCAGTTCTCGTTTTCCCGGCGGCCGGCCCGGCGGCCCCGGAACGCGTGTCTTGACAGTATGTGCCAAGACTGGAATATAAAGCCTTGTCGCAATGGCGCCGGGGATGCACGGCGCCATGCATGGGGAACAGAGAAGGCTAATGACCGAGAAAGACAGCCCGGCCGGCGCGTTCAGCGGCCTCAGGGTGATGGTGATCGACGATTCCAAGACCATCCGTCGCACCGCGGAAACCCTGCTCAAGCGCGAGGGCTGCGAGGTAGTCACTGCCACCGACGGCTTCGAGGCCCTGGCCAAGATCGCCGACCAGCAGCCGCAGATCATCTTCGTCGACATCATGATGCCGCGCCTGGACGGCTACCAGACCTGCGCGCTGATCAAGAACAACCAGGTCTTCAAGTCGACGCCGGTGATCATGCTGTCGTCGAAGGACGGCCTGTTCGACAAGGCGCGCGGGCGCATCGTCGGCTCCGAGCAGTACCTCACCAAGCCGTTCACGCGCGAGGAACTGCTCGACGCGATCCGCACCCACGTAAGCCACTGAGCGCCGCAGGGGGCAGCGCCATGAACCGATCGCCGTTCGACATCCTCGAGGACTTCGAACGCCGCAGCCTGGCCCACGCCGTGGCCCAGCCGGCGCGCGAGGCCGCGCGCGAGCAGTGGCGCGGGGTCGGCTACCGCATCGGCCGCCGCCGCCTGGTTTCCGGCTTCGACGAAGTGGTCGAAATCGTGCGCCTGCCGCCGACCACGCCGGTGCCGGGGGCGCAGCCGTGGCTGCTGGGCATCGGCAACCTGCGCGGCAACCTGTTCCCGGTGATCGACCTGAAGCAGTTCCTCGAGGGCGAGCGCACCGTGCTGCACGAGGGCCAGCGCGTGCTGGTGATGCGCCAGCCCGGCGGCGACGTGGCGCTGACCATCGACGAACTGTACGGCCAGCGCGGCTTCGATCCCGAGCAGGCGGTCGAGCCGGGCGAACTGGCCGGCGGCCGCTACGCCAACTTCGTCAAGCAGGCGTACCGCAGCGAGGACCACGACTGGGGCGTGTTCGCGCTGTCGCTGCTGGCGCGCACGCCCGAATTCCGCCAGGCCGCGTTGTGACGCGGCGGGCGCATTGACCGACATCCGTTCAATTTCGTAGTACTGGGGAAGCGAAAAAAATGAGCACTGCACCGGATACCGCCAACGCCAGGAAAACCGGCGGCCTCGGCACCAGTTTCTGGCTGGTCCTGCTGGCGATCTCGGTGATCCTGTTCGGCGCCAACACCGCGGTGTCGGCGTGGATGGGCAGCCGCCTGTCCGGCGCCAGCGCCGGCGCGTCCGACTTGCGCGTGCTGTCGCAGCAGCTGGCCAACCAGGGCCGCGAGGCGGTGGACGGCCGGATCGAGGCGTTCGCCTCCTTCAAGGAAACCCGCGACGGCATCGAAAAGGCCATCACCACGCTGAACAGCCGCTACGGTAGCGAGCCGACCGTATCCGGGCCGATCAAGCGCCTGGTCGATACCTGGGCGCCGCTGCGCACCAGCGCCGACCGCGTGCTGGCCAGCCGCGAGGCGGTGTCGAAGGTGTCGGCCGCCGCCGACCAGTTCGCCGGGCGCATGCCGATGCTGCAGTCGCAGCTGAGCGAAATGCTGCGCGCGATGAGCGAGGGCGGCGCGACCTCGGCGCAGTTGTACACCGCGCTGCAGCAGGTGGGCGTGGCCAGCACCATGGCGCGCCGGGTGACCGAAATCCGCGCGGGCGGCGCCGGTGCGGCCGGCGCCGGCGAGTCGCTGGCGCGCGACTCGGTGCTGTTCGGTCGCGTGCTCGACGGCCTCGGCAAGGGCAACCCGCAGTTGGGCATCGCGCCGTTGCGCAGCCCCGCGGCGCAGGCCGCGGTGCGCGCGGCGCAGGCGCAGTGGACGACGATCGCCGTCGACCTGAAGAACATCCAGGACAACTCCAAGCCGCTGTTCGCCGCGCAGGAAGCGGCGGCCGCGCTGGTCGCCGGCTCGGACGGCATGCTCGCCGACAGCGGCCGCGTGTTCGATGCGTTCTCCGCGTTCGGCTCGACCCGCGACACGCGCATCTTCCCGAACTTCTGGTGGTCGGTGGTCGGCGGCGTCATGCTGCTGATCTCGATCGGCGGCTTCCTGTACAGCTTCTACCGCAGCCGCCAGCGCGAGCAGGAAGCGCGCTACCAGGCGCAGGTGGAATTCAACAGCCGCAACCAGCAGGCGATCATGCGGTTGCTGGACGAAATCTCCTCGCTCGGCGAAGGCGACCTGACCGTGAAGGCGTCGGTGACCGAGGACATGACCGGCGCGATCGCGGACGCCATCAACTACGCCGTCGACGAGCTGCGCAACCTGGTGACCACGATCAACGACGCCACCGTGCAGGTGGCCGCATCGACCCAGGAAACCCAGGCCACCGCGCTGCAGCTGGCCGAGGCCGCCGGCCACCAGGCCGACCAGATCAACAACGCCTCCGAGCGCATCACCGAAATCGCGGCGTCCATCGGCCAGGTGTCGAGGAACTCGACCGAATCGGCCGACGTGGCGCAGCGCTCGGTGCAGATCGCGACCGAGGGCGCCGGCGTGGTGCGCGAGACGATCCGCGGCATGGACCAGATCCGCGACCAGATCCAGGAGACCTCGAAGCGCATCAAGCGCCTGGGCGAGTCGTCGCAGGAAATCGGCTCGGTGGTGGAACTGATCAACGACATTTCCGAACAGACCAACATCCTCGCGTTGAACGCGGCGGTGCAGGCGGCTTCGGCCGGCGAAGCGGGTCGCGGTTTCGCGGTCGTGGCCGACGAAGTGCAGCGCCTCGCCGAACGCACCTCGAACGCGACCCGGCGCATCGAATCGCTGGTCCAGGCCATTCAGTCCGACACCAACGAGGCGGTCAGCTCGATGGAGCAGACCACCGCGGAAGTGGTGTCGGGCGCGCGCCTGGCCGAGGACGCCGGCACCGCGCTGGGCGAGATCGAACGCGTGTCGAGCGACCTGAACCAGCTCATCCAGAACATCTCCGGCGCGGCGCAGCAGCAGTCCGCCGCGGCGTCGGACATCACCCAGACCATGGGCGTGATCCGCCAGATCACCTCGCAGACGTCGCTCGGCGCCAACCAGACCGCCGAGTCGATCGGACACCTCGCGCAACTGGCCGCGGACCTGCGCCGCTCGGTCGCCGACTTCAAGCTGCCGGGCTGAGGACGAGGGCCAAGCAAGGAATGAACAGCGGACGTGACAACATGATCCACAGCGCGGGCCGGTTCGCGGCCGCGGCGGGGGTGCGCCGGTGAACGCGCTGCGCGACGCGATGAGCCAGGCGGCGCTCGGCTGGGTCAAGCCGGAGCTCGACGAGACCCTGCGCCTGGCGCGGGCCGAGGTCGAATTCTTCGCCGAGGATCCGAACGACACCGCGCGCATGCACCTGTGCGCCGGCTACCTGCACCAGGTGCAGGGCACGCTGCAGATGGTCGAGTTGTACGCGCCGGCGATGGTCGCCGAGGAACTGGAGCTGCTGGCGCAGTCGCTGCACGACGGCAAGGCGGCCGACCGCGACGAGGCCTGCGCCACGCTGATGCGCGGCACCGTGCTGCTGCCGGACTACCTGGAGCGCCTGCAGGGCGGGCACCGCGACATCCCGATCGTGCTGCTGCCGCTGCTCAACGACATCCGCGCGGCGCGCGGCGCGCCCGGGCTCAGCGAAAGCGTGCTGTTCGCCCCCGACCTGGACCGTCCGCTGCCGACCAGCGTGCCGCTGCCGGAGCCGATGCCGTGGCAGGCGCGGCGCGGTCGCATCGATGCGGCGCGGCAAAGCTTCGAACAGGCGCTGGCGGGCTGGCCGGAGGGCGGCGCGCCGCGCGACCCGGTCGGGCTGGCCGCCGCGCTGAAGGAATTGTCGGGCAGCGTCGAGAAGACCGTGGCGCGGCGCTCGCTGTGGGTCGCCGCCTCGGTCGCCGAAGCCCTGCGCGACGGCGCGCTGGCGGCGTCGGATGCGTTGCGCCAGGGCTTCGCCGGCCTCGGCCGCGCGCTGCAGCACTGGCAGCAGGACGGCGCCGACGTCGACCTGCCGCCGGGCCAGGAACCCACCCGCCAGCTGCTGTACGCGGTGGCGCAATCGTCGTCGCGACACCCGGCGCTGGACGAGCTGCGCGCCACCTTCCAGCTCGACGCGGCCGCGCCCAGCGAGGCCGAGGTCGACCACGCCCGCAGCAGCATCAGCGGCCGCAACCGCGCGCTGTTCGACACCGTCGGCGGCGTGGTCAAGGAAGAGCTGATGCGGGTCAAGGACGCGCTCGACCTGCACATGCGCACCGGCGCCGTCATCGCCGCGCTGCAGCCGCAGGTCGGCGAATTGTCCAGCGTCGCCGACACCCTCGGCATGCTCGGCCTCGGCGCCGCGCGCGACGTGGTGCTGCAGCAGCGCGACGCGCTGTCCGCGCTGGTCGCGGGCCAGCGCCGGGCCGACGAAGGCGCGCTGCTCAACATCGCCGGCGCATTGCTCTACGTCGACGCCTCGCTCGACAGCCAGGTCGCCAACCTCGGTGCCGCCGGCAGCCACGAGGAAGGCGCGCACGCCACCGACGCGCAGCACACGATCGGCGCGCTGGCGCAGGAGGCGATCGCCAACTTCGCCGCCGCGCGCGAAGGCTTCGTCGCCTTCATCGAAACCGGCTGGGACCATGCCGAACTGGCCGAAGTGCCGCGCCTGCTGGCCGAAGTCGCCGGCGCGTTGCGCATCCTCGACCTGGCGCAGACGGCCGACTACGTCGAAGGCGTGCGCCGCTACGTCGGCAACGAACTGATCGGCAGGCGCCGCGTGCCCGGCGGCCAGCAGCTGGACACGCTGGCCGACGCGATGGCCAGCCTCGAGTACTACCTGGAGGCGCTGCGCGACAAGCGCCCGAACCAGGGCGACATCCTCGACATCACCCGCAGCAGCCTCGAAGCCCTGCGCTACTGGCCGCTGCCGCCCGAGCTGGCGGTCGAGGAAACCGTCGCCGCGGAAGAAGAACCGGAACCGGCGGCAGCGGAAGAAGCGCCGGCGCCGGTGCCCGCGGCGGCGATGGAGCCGCCGGCGGTCGCGGCCGGGCTGATCGAGCCGAGCACCGCCGCGCTGGTTGATGCGGTGGTCGCCAGGGCCGCGTCCGCGCCCACCCTGGTCACGCAACCGCCGGAAACGGCGGATGCGGTGCCGGCGACCGCGATCGGTCCCGAGCAGGGCGGTTTCGACACCCGCAGCGGCGACATCGACGACGAGATCCGCGAGGTCTTCCTCGAGGAATTCGACGAGGAAATCGCCAACCTCGAGCGTCTGCTGCCGACATGGCGCGCCGCGCCGGACGACCTGGAGAAGCTGCGGCCGATCCGCCGCGTCTTCCACACGCTGAAGGGCAGCGGCCGCCTGGTCGGCGCCGGCATGCTCGGCGAGTTCAGCTGGAAGATCGAGAACATGCTCAACCGCGTGCTCGACGGCTCGCGGCCGCCGTCGGAAGCGGTGCTCGCGCTGCTCGGGCAGGCCAGCGACACGTTGCCGCAGCTCAACGCCGCGCTGCACGGGCGCAAGGCGGTGTGGGCCGACATCGAAGGCATCAAGGAAGTCGCCGACCGCATCGCCGCAGGCGAGGACGCGTTCTATACCGCGCCGGTCGGCCTGCCGCGCTTCGACGAACCCGCGCCGGCGCCAGCCGCGGCCCCGGTGGCCGTCGCGCCGCCGCTGGACGGCACCCCGGCGCAGGTCGACGGCGTGCTGCGCGAGATCCTCGAGACCGAGGTCGCCAACCATCTGGAAACCGTGCACGACTGGCTGGCGCGCGCCGAATCCGCGCCGCAGCCGGCCAGCGAGGCGTTGCTGCGCGCGTTCCACACCATGAACGGCGCGTTCGCGATGGCCGACGTGCCGGAAATCCCCGAGGTCACCGGCGCAGCCGAGCAATACCTCAAGCGCCTGCTGCCGGCCAACGTGCCGGTGTCCGACGCCGGCGTGGTCGCGCTGGCCGAAAGCGCGCAGGCGATCAGCGGCACGATGGCCGCGCTGCGCACGCCGGCGCCGCGCGTGCCGGTGTTCGCCGAGCTCGCCGCGCGCCTGTCCGCGCTGCGCGACAGCCTGCCGCCGGCGCCGGTCGCGGCGGAACCGCCGGCGGGCGCCTACGTGGAGGCGCTGCCGCCGATCGCGCCGCCGCTGGCGCCGGATGCGCTGGAACTCGCGGAACTGGTCGACAACGATCTGTCGGCCTACCTCGACGCGCCGGAACCCGGCGCTCCGGCCGGCGCAGCCGCACCGACGCAGGAGCGGCAGCCGGAAGCGGTCGAGCCGTCCAGCGACGAAGCGGCCGGAATCGCCGACATCGGCTACGCCGCCGCTTCGTTCGAAGTCGAGGAGATCAGCCTCGAAGACGCGGACGGCCAGCCGGGCGTGGGGATCGAGGAAATCGCGCTCGAACCGGCCGGGGCGGAACTGCAGATCGAGGAGATCTCGCTGGCGTCGGCCGAACCGGTCGCGGAAGCGGAACCGTCCCCGGAAGCGCACGACGTCGTGCCGCCGCTGGCGCCGGACGACCTGCAGGTCGAGGAGGTCGTGCTGGAAGACGCCGCGACGCCGGAACCGGCCGTCGAAACCGAAATCGTCGAGGCGGAAGCTGTCGAAGCGGAAGCTGTCGAAGCGGAAGCCATCGAAGCCGGGGCGACGGAAGAAACGGCGATCCAGGAACCGGTTTCCGAACAAGCCGCGGCCGAAGAAGCGGCTGTTGAAGAAGCGGCCACCGAAGAAGCGGCCGCCGAGGAAGCTGCAGCCGAGGAAGCTGCAGCCGAGGAAGCTGCAGCCGAAGCGGAGCCCGTCGCCGCGGAACCGGCGGTCGAGCTGCCGCCGCTGAAGGCGCCGGTGCTGGCGCCCGAGCCGGCACCGCAGCCGGCGGTGATGGCCGACATCGATGCCGGCGAACTCGACGCCGCCGAACTCGATCTCGACCTCGTCGACATCTTCGCCGAGGAAGGCGCCGACCTCCTCGACCATTCCGACGGCGTGCTCGCCAAGCTGCGCGAGGCCCCGGACGACCGCAACCTGGTCCTCGAACTGCAGCGCGACCTGCACACGCTCAAGGGCGGCGCGCGCATGGCCGGCATCAACGCCATCGGCGACCTCGGCCACTCGATCGAGTCGCTGCTCGAGCAGGTGGCCGCGCAGCGCGTCGACCTGGGGCTGGACGGCGTCCGCGCGCTGGAGCGCGGCTTCGACCGCCTGCACGCGCTGCTGGCCAAGACCAGCGCGCACCGCGCGGTGAAGATACCGGCCGAGCTGATCGCCGAATTCAACGCGCGTTCCGAAGGCCGGTCGCTGCCGGTTCCCGGTGCCGCCGACGCCGGACCGGCGCACGCGCCGGAACTGGCGCCGCTGTCGGCGCCGGTGGAGATTGGCGAAGCGGTCGCCGAACCCGTCGCCGCGGAGCAGGCCGCCACGCCGGCCGTCGCGGCCGACACCGAGTTCTTCCCGCAGGCCTCGCAGGAGCAGGTGCGCATCCGTGCCGACCTGCTCGACCGCCTGGTCAACTACGCCGGCGAAGTCGCGATCTACCGCGCGCGCCTCGAGCAGCAGCTGGGCGCGTTCCGCGGCGCGATGGCCGAACTCGACCGCACCAACACCCGCCTGCACGACCAGCTGCGCCGCCTCGACCTCGAGACCGAAGCGCAGATCGTCGCGCGCTACCAGCGCGAGCAGGACCGTGGCGACCCCGCGTTCGACCCGCTGGAACTGGACCGCTTCTCCACGCTGCAGCAGCTCAGCCGCGCGCTGGCCGAATCCGCGGCCGACTTGACCGGCCTGCAGGGCGTGCTCGACGACCTGTCGCGCCAGTACGACAGCCTGTTGCAACAGCAGTCGCGCGTGAGCTCGGAACTGCAGGACGGCCTGATGCGCGCGCGCATGGTGCCGTTCGACGGCCTGGTGCCGCGCCTGCGCCGCGTGCTGCGCCAGGCCGCCGCGGAAACCGGCAAGCAGGTGCGCATGGAGCTGGACGGCGCGCACGGCGAACTCGACCGCAACGTGCTCGAACACATGACCGCGCCGCTGGAACACCTGATGCGCAACGCGGTCGCCCACGGCCTGGAAACGCCCGACGTGCGCCGCAAGGCGGGCAAGGACGCCGAGGGCACGGTGCGCATCAGGCTGCGCCGCGAAGGCTCGGAAATGGTGCTGCAGATTTCCGACGACGGCGCCGGCATCAACCACGAGGCGATCCGCAAGCGCGCCGAGGCGCGCGGCCTGATCGCGCCGGGCGCGACCCCGAGCCCCGCCGAGCTGGAGCGCCTGATCCTCGAATCCGGCTTCAGCACCGCCGAAAGCGTCAGCCAGCTGGCCGGCCGCGGCGTCGGCATGGACGTGGTCTACAGCGAAGTGCGCCAGCTCGGCGGTTCGCTGGACATCGGTTCGGAAGCGGGCTGGGGCACCACCTTCACCCTGCGCCTGCCGCAGACCCTGGCGGTCACCCAGGCCGTGTTCGTGCGGATCGGCGAAACCCAGTTCGCGGTGCCGGTCGCCGCGGTCGGCGGCATCGGCCGCATCGCCCGCGAGCGCTACGACGTCGCCGGCGGCAAGTACCTGTACGGCGGCCAGGAATACGCGTTGCACGACCTCGGCGCCTTGACCGGCCACGACCCGGCCAAGGCCGAGGGCGAGGCGCAGATCCCGCTGCTGCTGGTCAACGCAGGCGACCTGCACGCCGCGGTGGCGGTCGACGAAGTGCTCGGCAACCGCGAAATCGTGGTCAAGCCGGTCGGCCCGCAGCTGGCTTCGATCCCCGGCATCTACGGCGCCACGATCACCGGCGACGGCAGCATCGTGGTGATCCTCGACGCCGCGCCACTGGTGCGCCGCCACCTGTCGCAGCCGGCGCTCGCGCACGCTTCCGCCGCGCAGCTGCCGGAGCAGCGGCGCGTGCCGCTGGTGATGGTGGTCGACGACTCGCTGACCATGCGCAAGGTCACCGGCCGCGTGCTGGAACGCCACAACTTCGAGGTCGTCGCCGCGCGCGACGGCGTCGAGGCGCTGGAGCGGCTCGAGGAACGCATCCCCGACCTGATGCTGCTGGACATCGAAATGCCGCGCATGGACGGCTACGAGCTGGCCACCGCGATGCGCGCCGACCAGCGCTTCCGCAACGTGCCCATCGTCATGATCACCTCGCGTACCGGCGACAAGCACCGCCAGCGCGCGTTCGAGATCGGCGTGCAGCGCTACATGGGCAAGCCGTACCAGGAGCTGGACCTGATGCGCAACGTCTACGACCTGCTGGGAATCGCCCGTGTCCGCGAATGAATCCAGGCGCGTAGCCCTGCTGGCGCGCGAGGGCGCGGCGCGCGAAAAGCTGCGCCAGACCCTGCGCGAAGTCGGCGCCGACGTCGTGATCGAGGCCGACCCGGCCGGCGTCGACGCCGTCGCGCTGAGGGCGGCCGCACCGCAGGTGCTGCTGGTCGCGCTGGAGCCGGTGATCGAGGACAGCCTGCAACGGCTGGGCGAAGTGCTGCACGACCCGGAGATCAGCGTGATCTTCGACGACGCCGAACTGGCCGCGCAGCGCGAAGGCTGGAGCGCGCAGCGCTGGGCGCGGCACCTGGCGGCCAAGCTGCACGGCCACCAGGACGTGCTGCCGCCCGGGCACGAGGAAGACGAAGCCGACAAGGTCGCGCAACTGCGTCCCGGCCGCCCGGCGACGCCGGCGCAGCTGCACGCCGGCGACACCTTCGAGCCGCATGTGCGCGAAGCGCGCGATACCGCGCCGGCGCTGCCGCAGGACGGCCTGTTGCCCGGCGAAGGCGATGGCGATGGCCCGGATGCGGACAGCGGTCTCCTGTCGCTGTCGGACGAGCCGTTGTCGCTGAGCGACGAACCCGAGGCCTGGCAGCCGCCGACGCGCACGCTGGACAACGAACTGGTCGATGGCTTCGGCGGACCGCGCCTCGAACCCGAACCCGAGCCCGAACCCGTGCCGGAACCGCCGCGCAGGGCCGAACCGCCGCCGTTGCCGCCCGAGCTTCCGCCCGTCGCGTCCAAGCCGCTGCCCAGCGGCCTGAAGCTGGAACTGGAGGAACTGGATGCTGCACCGGCCACGCCGGCACGGCCGCAACCGGCGGAGCCGGCCGCAGTGCCGCCGCCGTTCGGCGGCCTGTCGCTGGAGCTGGAATCGCTGGACGGCGCGCCTGCCGCGCCGGCGCCTTCGGCGCCGCCGCCGGTGCAACCGCAAGCGGAGCCGCCGGCGCAGGGCGCGGTGGTGCTGTTCGCCGGGATCGGCGGTCCGGACGCGGTGCGTCGCGTGCTGGCCGAACTGCCGGCGGATTTCCCGCGCCCGGTGCTGGTGCACCTGCGCCTCGACGGCGGCCGCTACGACAACTTGGTCAAGCAGCTCGAGCGCGTCTCGCCGATGCCGGTGGTGTTGGCCGGCGCCGGCGACATGGCCAAGCGCGCGCAGGTCCACGTGCTGCCGAACGACGTCACCGCCAGCGTCGAGGAGGGCAGCGTCCGTTTCGTGGCCGGCGCGACCGTCGCCAGGGACCTGATCGCGGCGCTGCCGGCGGCACAGAGCTCGGTGCTGCTGCTCAGCGGCAGCGATCCGGCCTGCGTCGACGCGGCGGTGGCGCTGGCGGCGCAGGGCGCCTACGTCGCCGGCCAGTCGCTGCAGGGCTGCTACGACCCGGCGGCGTCGAAGGCGCTGCAAATCCGCGGCGGCAGCGTCGGTACGCCATCCGAACTGGCCGCCGGCGTGGCCAGGCACGGCTGAAACGATTCCCGGAGTAGAGCATGGCCCATTCCAACGACGAAATCCGCGGCGTACTGGTGCAGGTCGCCGGCGAGCGCGTGCTGCTGCCGAACGCGACGATCGGCGAAGTGCTGGCGAAGGTGCCGGTGGAACCGATCGCCAACGCGCCGCAGTGGCTGGCGGGACGGATCCACTGGCACGGCTGGCAGGTGCCGCTGGTGTCGTTCGCGCGCCTGGCCAACCTGAGCGACGAAGGCCTGACCGCGAACAGCAAGATCGTGGTGCTGAAGGCGCTGGGCGGCGACGCGGACATGCCGTACGTGGCGCTGTTGACGCCGTCGTTCCCGCGCCTGGTGTCGGTGCCGCGCGACGGCCTGCTGGCCGACGCCAGCGAGGAGTCGTTGCCGGAAGGCGTGCTGGTGCGCGTGCTGATCGGCGACGAAGTGGCGCTGCTGCCCGACCTGGACAAGGTCGAATCGATGGTCGGCGAGGCGTTGAAGCAGGCGGCGTGAGGCCTGGCGCCGCCCCTACAAGTCGCCAAATCTGGATTGCAGCGCCGCGATCGCGGCCAGCCCCGCGGTTTCCGTGCGCAGGATCCGCGGGCCCAGGCGCAGGCCGCCGAAACCGGCCGACTTCAATCTTTCGCGGTCGCGCGGCGACCAGCCGCCTTCGGGGCCGATGGCGACGGCGACCGACGGAGGCGACGGCGCCGGCAGCGACGACAGCGCGTGTTCGCCTTCCGGGTCCAGCGTGAGTTTCAGCGTCGCCTGCACCGAGCGCACGGCGTCGGCCAGCGAAGCCGGCGCGGACAGTTCCGGGATCGTCGCGCGGCCGCTCTGTTCGCAGGCGGCGACGATCACGTTGCGCCAGTGCTCGACACGCCTGGCCGCGCGCTCGGCGCCGAGCTTCACTTCGCTGCGCTCGGAATTCACCGGCACGACCGCGGCGACGCCGAGCTCGGTCGCCTTCTGCAGGATCAGGTCCATCTTCTCGCCGCGGGCGATGCCCTGCAGCAGCACGATGCGCAGCGGCGATTCGTTGCGGGCCTCCGACTTCGAGGCGACCGCGGCGCGGACCTCGCGCTTGCCCGCCGCGACGATGCGCGCGGCGTAGTCGTGGCCATCGCCGTTGAACAGCACGCACTCGTCGCCTTCGCGCAGGCGCAGCACGCGCACCAGGTGCGCGGCGGCCGAGTCGGGCAGGGCGATTTCCGCGCCGGTCGACAGCGGCGTCGCGACGAAGCAGCGGGTCAGGCGCATGCGGTGGCCTCGTCGATCGCCGCGCGCGTGGTTTCCGCGAGCAGCGCGAGTTGCGCGTCGTCGATGCAATACGGCGGCATCCAGTACAGGACGTCGCCGAGCGGGCGCAGCACCACGCCGCGGGCCAGCGCGGCGCGGTAGGCGCGCAAGCCGACGCGCGCTTCGGCCGGGAAGGGCGTGGCCCGGTTCCCGTCGCGAGTCAGTTCGAAGGCGACGATCATCCCGGTCTGGCGCACGTCGGCGACATGCGGGTGGCCGCGGAACGCGTCCGCCAGCCGCGCCATCTTCGCCGCGGTGGCGCGGTTGCGTTCGAGGATGCCGTCGCTTTCGAAGATGCGCAGCGACGCCAGCGCCGCCGCACAGGCCAGCGGGTTGCCGGTGTAGCTGTGCGAATGCAGGAAGGCGCGTTCGCGCGAATCGTCGAGGAAGGCGTCGTAGACCTGCTGCGTGGCCAGCACCGCCGCCAGCGGCAGGAAGCCGCCGGTCAGGCCCTTGGACACGCACATCAGGTCGGGCATCGCGCCGGCCTGCTCGAACGCGAACATCGTGCCGGTGCGGCCGAAGCCGGTGGCGATCTCGTCGGCGATCAGGAACGCGCCGTTGGCGTCGCACAGCTGGCGCGCGCGGCGCAGGTAGGCGGGGTGGTGCATGCGCATGCCGCCGGCGCACTGCACCAGCGGTTCGACGATCAGCGCGCAGATCTCGCCGGGATGGCGATCGAACAGCGCCGCCAGCGCGTCGGCGGCGCGCCCGGCGCACTGCTCGGCCGATTCGCCGCCGCGCGCCGCGTAGGCGTCCGGCGACGGCGCGAACAGCGCTTCGGCCAGCAGCGGCGCGTAGGTGCGGCGGTACAGCGGGATGTCGCCGACCGACAGCGCGCCGATGGTCTCGCCGTGGTAGCCGTTTTCCAGCGCAACGAATTTGCTCCGCCGTTCCTCGCCGAGGTTGCGGAAGAAGTGGAAGGCCATCTTCAACGCCACTTCGACGCCGGCCGAGCCGTTGTCGGCGTAGAACACCTTGGCCGGCGGCTCGCGCCCCGCCTGCTTCGGCGCGATGGCCAGCAGCTTCTCCGCCAGTTCGATCGCCGGTTCGTGGCCGAAGCCGGCCAGCAGCACCTGCTCCAGCGTGCCCGCCTGTTTCGCGATGGCGGCGGCGATGCGCGGCTCGGCGTGGCCGAACAGGTTGGTCCACCAGCTGCCGACCGCGTCCAGGTAGCGGCGGCCGTCGTGGCCGACCAGCCATGCGCCTTCGCCGCGCGCGATCGGCACCAGCGGCAACGCGTGCGGATGCTCGCGCATCTGCGTGCAGGGATGCCACAACACGGCCAGGTCGCGCTCGCGCCAGCGCGCCGCCTCCGGATTCCCACCGTCAATAGTCGCCGGCTCTGCTACCATTCGCGGGACATGTTCCATCGACTGCATCCCGCCATCATATCGGCCGCGACCAGACCGTGCATGGCTGGGCACGCGCCATGAGCCGCCGGCTCCCCACGATCCATGGCGTGACCGAGCAGGAAGCCGGACCCTACCGGATGGAGCGGCTGGACCTGGAATTCGCCAACGGCGAGCGCCGCCGTTTCGACCGCCTGGTCACGCGCGGCCACGGCGCGGTGGTGGTGGTGCCGATGCTCGACGACGAAACCGTGCTGCTGGTGCGCGAATACGCCGCCGGCGTGCACCGCTACGAACTGGGCCTGGTCAAGGGCCGCATCGATGCCGGCGAAACGCCGGAGCAGGCGGCCGACCGCGAATTGAAGGAGGAAGCCGGCTACGGCGCGCGCCGCATCGACGTGCTGCGGCCGCTGAGCCTGGCGCCGACCTACATGAGCCACCAGTCGTGGCTGGTGCTGGCGCGCGACCTGTACCCGGAAAAGCTGCCCGGCGACGAGCCGGAGGAGTTGGAAGTGGTGCCGTGGAAGCTGGAGCGGCTCGACGAGCTGATGCTGCGCGAAGATTTTTCCGAAGGCCGCTCGCTGGCGGCCCTGTTCATTGCCAGGGAATGGCTGCAACGGTTGTCCTGAATGCGAATCTCCCCCGACCATTACGAAGCGGTGATCGCCATCGCGCACGAGGCCGCCGCCGCGATCATGGCGGTGTACGCGCAGGCGTTCGAAGTCGAGAGCAAGGCCGACGACACGCCGCTGACCCGAGCCGACATGGCTGCGCACCACATCATCGCCGAAGGCCTGCAGCGTTTGACGCCGGACTGGCCGGTGCTGTCGGAGGAGGCCTCCGACATCCCGTGGTCGGTGCGCGCGGAGTGGCCGACCTACTGGCTGGTCGATCCGCTCGACGGCACCCGCGAGTTCGTCAAGCGCAATGGCGAGTTCACCGTCAACATCGCGCTGGTCGAAGAGAACCAGCCGGTGTTCGGCGTGGTGGTGGCGCCAGTCACCGGCACCGCGTGGCATGCGATGCAGGGCCGTGACGCGTTCCGCCGCGACGGCGACAGCGACACGCTGCTGCGCACGCGGCGCCCGGCGCGGCCGCCGTTGCGCGTGGCCGCGAGCCGCTCGCACCGCGATGCGCGCACCGATGCGCTGCTGGAGCGGATCGCGGCGTGGAGCGGCGATGCGGCGGAGACGCTGGCGCTGGGTTCCTCGCTGAAGTTCTGCCGCATCGCCGAGGGCGCGCTGGACGTGTACCCGCGCTTCGGGCCGACCTCGGAGTGGGACACGGCGGCGGCGCAGTGCATCCTGGAATCGGCCGGCGGGGCGTTGCTGGCGCCGGACGGGAGGTCGTTCCGCTACAACCGGCGCGAGTCGCTGTTGAACGGCGACTTCATCGCGCTGGGCGATCCGACCCTGCCTTGGCAGGATTGGCTGTAAACGGCATGGACAGGCCGAAAGCCCCCATCGACGAACTCCTCGAAATCATGGCCCGGCTGCGCGATCCGCAAGGCGGTTGCCCGTGGGACCTGCAGCAGGATTTCTCGACCATCGCGCCGTACACGATCGAGGAGGCCTACGAAGTCGCCGATGCGATCGACCGCAACGACCTGGACGACCTGAAGGGCGAACTCGGCGACCTGCTGCTGCAGGTGGTGTTCCACGCGCAGATGGCGAAGGAGCGGGGCGCGTTCGGCTTCGACGACGTGGTGCGTTCGATCAGCGACAAGATGCTGCGGCGGCATCCGCACGTGTTCGGCGAGGCCTCGCGCGACGACGCGGCGGCGGTCGAGGAGAGCTGGCATGCGATCAAGCGGGCCGAACGCGCCGCGGCCGGCGACGAGGATGCATCCGCGCTGGCCGGCATCGCCCGCGGCCTGCCGGAATGGCAGCGCGCGGTGAAGCTGCAGGCGCGCGCGGCGAAGACCGGCTTCGACTGGCCCGGTCCGGAGCCGGTGATCGCCAAGCTGCACGAGGAAATCGACGAAGTGCGCGCCGAATTCGCCCGGGGCGACGTGGAGGCGAACCGCGCGCGGCTGGAGGACGAGATCGGCGACGTGCTGTTCGTCTGCGCCAACCTGGCGCGGCACGCGAAGGTCGACGTCGGCGCGGCGCTGCGCCACGCCAACGCGAAGTTCGAGCGGCGCTTCCGCGCGATGGAAAGGCTCGCCGAAGCCGACGGCAGGCCGCTTGCCGGACAACCGCTGGAAGCGCAGGAGGCCTACTGGACGCGGGCCAAGCGCATCGAGCGCGGGGAAGGCTGAGTAGCGGCGTTGTCTCCGCATCGCGCCCGGCGCATCATGGCGCCGTCGCGACGCCGCTTCCGGGAGGGGAAATGAGCCGCTTCGCCAGTTTCCGCGAGTTCTATCCGTTCTACCTCAGCGAACACCGGAACCGCACTTCGCGCCGGCTGCATTTCGCCGGCAGCTGCGGCGCATTGGGCTTCGTCGCCGGCGCGATCTTCAGCGGCAACGCGTGGTGGCTGCTGGCCGCGCTGTTCTGCGGCTACGGCTTCGCCTGGGTGGGGCATTTCTTCTTCGAGAAGAACCGGCCGGCGACGTTCAGGCACCCGTTCTATTCCTTCGCCGGCGACTGGGTGATGTTCAAGGACATCCTGGCCGGGAAGATCAAGTTCTGAGAAAGCGCTGCGCCGGCGGTTCGGTCACTCCTTGAACATCAGGAACGCCGCGCCGACGATCAGCGCGAACGCGGCGTAGTGGTTCCACTTCAGCGGCTGGCCGAGGAACCACGCCGAGAAGCCGGCGAACACGACCAGGGTGAGGATTTCCTGGATCGTCTTCAGCTGCACCACTGAGTACGCCGTGTTGCCGATGCGGTTGGCCGGCACCATCAGCGTGTATTCGAAGAAGGCGATGCTCCAGCTGGCCAGGATCGCGACCAGCAGCGGCGCGGCGCGGTATTTCAGGTGCCCGTACCAGGCGAAGGTCATGAAGATGTTGGAGCCGAGCAGCAACAGGATCGGCAGCAGGCGGGCGGTCATGGGGGCGGGGTCTCGCGGGGCAGGGCGGCGGGGTCGAAAGGGCGCCGATCATAGCGCTCCGCGGCCGTGCCGTGGCGGTAAACTGCGCGCACTTTCCCGACGGAGAACCGCCATGCGCAAGCTCCCGTGGTTGTTGCTCGCGACGCTCGCCGTCGCCACTCCGGCCGCCTTCGCCACCCAGCAGGCCAAGCCGGTGGAATGGAAGGTCGGCGGGCAGGTCTTCAGCGGTTTCGTGGTCTACGACGATGCCGGCAGCGACAGGCGCCCCGGGCTGGTGATGGTGCCGGACTGGCTGGGCGTGACCGACGACGCGGTGGCCAAGGCCAGGCAGATCGCCGGCGACGATTACGTCGTGCTGGTCGTGGACATGTACGGCAAGGGGATCCGGCCGAAGAACCCGAGCGAGGCCAGCGCGCAGGTGACGAAGCTCTACCCGGACCCGGCGGCGATGCGCGCGCGGATCAACGCCGGGCTGGATGCGCTGAAGGCGCAAGCCGGCAAGGTGCCATTGGACGCGACGAAGATCGCCGCCTTCGGCTATTGCTTCGGCGGCTCGTCGGTGCTGGAACTGGCGCGCAGCGGCGCCGACGTGGCCGGCGTGGTGAGTTTCCACGGCGGGCTTTCGACGGCGCTGCCGGCGCGGAAGGGCGCGGTGAAGGCGCCGCTGCTGGTCCTCAACGGCGCCGATGACAAGGGCACGGCCGGCGACATCGCCGGTTTCGAGCAGGAAATGAACGAAGCCGGCGCCGACTGGCAGTTCGTCAACTTCAGCGGCGCGGTGCACTGCTTCGCGCTGGAGAACGCCAACCGCCCGCCGGGCTGCGTCTACAACGAGCGCGCAGCCCGGCGCGCGTACAGGATGATGGACGATTTCCTCGACGAGGTCTTCGCCGACTGAGCGGTCAATGCGTGCGTTCGACCGCGTAGCGCGCCAGCCCGCGCAGCGCGGCCAGCGCTTCGCTGTCCGGCAGGCCGTCGAGCGCGCCTTCGGCCGCGGCAGCGTATTCGAAGGCGCGGCGGCGGCTGTAGTCGAGGCCGCCGGTGGCCCTGATCGCCGCCAGCACTTCCGGCATCGCGCCGGCGTCGCCGTTCTCGACGATCCCGCGCAGCCGCGCGCGCACCGCTTCGTCCGAGTGCGCCATCGCGTGGATCAGCGGCAGCGTGGCCTTGCCTTCGGCGAGGTCGTCGCCGAGGTTCTTGCCCAGGTCGGCGGCATCGGCCGCGTAGTCGAGCACGTCGTCGGCGATCTGGAAGGCATAGCCCAGGTACATGCCGTAGTCGTACAGCTTGCGCTGGGTCGCTGCGTCGACCCCGGACGCCAGCGCGCCCAGTTGCGTGCCGGCGGCGAACAGCACCGCGGTCTTGCGCTCGATCACGCGCAGGTAGGCGGCCTCGTCGGTGTCGGGGTTGTGCACGTGCAGCAGTTGCAGCACTTCGCCCTCGGCGATGCGGTTGGTGGTGTCGGCGAGGATCCGCATCACTTCCATGCGGTCCAGTTCCACCATCAGCTGGAAGCTGCGCGAATACAGGAAGTCGCCGACCAGCACGCTCGGCGCGTTGCCCCACAGCGCATTGGCGGTGCTGCGGCCGCGGCGCAGGTCGGATTCGTCGACCACGTCGTCGTGCAGCAGGGTCGAGGTGTGGATGAACTCGATGATCGCCGCCAGCTGGTGGTGCTCGGCGCCGGCGTCGCCGCCGCAGGCGCGGCCGGCCAGCGCCACCAGCATCGGCCGCAGGCGCTTGCCGCCGGCGGAGACGATGTGCTCGGCGATCTGGTTGATCAGCACCACGTCCGAAGCCAGCCGGCGCCGGATCAGGGCGTCGATCGCGGCCATGTCCGGTGCGGCGAGGGCCTGGATCTGCGGCAGGGGCAGGGCGGGCCGGGCCGGCTTCGAATTGGGGTGGGCGACGGCGGACATGGGCGATGGCGTATGGAAGTCGCTGAATTATAAGGGCGCGGATGTGAAGGGCGACAGGGCGGATTCCTACCCTGTCGCGGCCGGTCTTCCGATGGCGTTCACATCGGCGGGTATACTGGAATGGCGCTCCGCAATCGGCGGGGCTAAGGACGGAACGAAGACATGGCACGCGGCATCAACAAGGTCATCCTGGTCGGCAACCTGGGCAACGACCCCGACACCAAGTACACCCAGAGCGGCATGGCCGTCACCACCATCAGCCTGGCCACCACCAGCGTGCGCAAGGACCGCGACGGCAACCAGCAGGAACGCACCGAGTGGCACCGGGTGAAGTTCTTCGGCAAGCTCGGCGAGATCGCCGGCGAATACCTGCGCAAGGGCTCGCAGGTCTACGTCGAGGGCAGCATCCGCTACGACAAGTTCACCGGCAACGACGGCCAGGAGCGCTACATCACCGAGATCGTCGCCGACGAGATGCAGATGCTCGGCGGCCGCGGCGAAGGCGGCGGCTCGGCCGAACGCGCTTCGCGCCCGCAACGCCAGGAATACGGCTCGGGCGGTTCCGGCGCGTCGCGCCGGCCGGCGCCGGCGGCCGCACAACCGGCAGCGGACGCGGGCTTCGACGACGACGACATCCCGTTCTGAGCCGGCGGCCGCGCCTTTCCCATCGAACCCCCAGGAAACACTACGGAGAACAGTGTGCCGACATGGCTGGTCACCGGCGGAGCCGGGTTTATTGGCGGTAATTTCGTGCTGGAAGCGGTGCCGCGCGGCGTCCGCATCGTCAACCTGGACGCGTTGACCTACGCCGGCAATCTCGACACGCTGGCTTCGCTGGAAGGCAATCCCGACCACGTCTTCGTGCACGGCGACATCGGCGACCGTGCGCTGGTCGAGCGTCTGCTGGCCGAATACCGGCCCGATGCGGTGGTGAATTTCGCCGCCGAGAGCCACGTCGACCGCTCGATCGATGGCCCGGCCGCCTTCGTGCAGACCAACGTGGTCGGCACGCTCGGCCTGCTGGAATCCGTGCGCGACTACTGGAAGAACCTGCCAGGCGAAGCGAAGGACGGGTTCCGCTTCCTGCACGTCTCCACCGACGAGGTCTACGGCACCCTGGGCGAAACCGGGAAGTTCACCGAGACCACGCCGTACGCGCCGAACTCGCCGTATTCGGCTTCGAAGGCGGCCTCGGACCACCTGGTGCGCGCGTTCCACCACACCTACGGCCTGCCGACGCTGACCACCAACTGCTCGAACAACTACGGGCCGTACCACTTCCCCGAGAAACTCATCCCGCTGGTGATCGCCAAGGCGCTGGCCGGCGAGCCGCTGCCGGTGTACGGCGACGGCAAGCAGGTGCGCGACTGGCTGTTCGTGCGCGACCACTGCGCGGCGATCCGCGCCGTGCTCGAGCGCGGCCGGGTCGGCGAGACCTACAACGTCGGCGGCAATTCCGAAAAGCAGAACATCGAGGTGGTGAAGGCGATCTGCTCGCTGCTCGACCAGCGCCGCCCGCGCGCCGACGGCAAACCGCGCGAAAGCCAGATCGCCTTCGTCGCCGACCGCCCCGGCCACGACCGCCGCTACGCGATCGACGCCGGCAAGCTGAAGGACGAACTGGGCTGGGAGCCGCAATACACCTTCGAGCGCGGCATCGCCGAGACGGTCGACTGGTACCTCGACAACCAGGACTGGGTGAAACGCGTGCTCGACGGCAGCTACCGCCTCGAGCGCATCGGCACCGCCTCGTAAGGGAAACCGGAAATGACCCAGCGCAAAGGCATCATCCTGGCCGGCGGCTCCGGCACGCGCCTGTACCCGATCACCCGCGGCATCAGCAAGCAACTACTGCCGGTGTACGACAAGCCGATGATCTATTACCCGCTGAGCGTGCTGATGCTGGCGGGCATCCGCGAAGTGCTGGTGATCAACACGCCGCACGAGCAGGCGTTGTTCCAGGCGTTGCTCGGCGACGGCTCGCAGTGGGGCATGCGCATCGAGTACGCGGTGCAGCCGAGCCCGGACGGTCTGGCGCAGGCCTACCTGATCGGCCGCGACTTCGTCGCCGGCCAGCCAAGCTGCCTGGTGCTGGGCGACAACATCTTCTACGGCCATGGATTGACCGAGATGCTGAAGCGCGCCGACGAGCGCGCCGACGGCGCCACCGTGTTCGGCTATTGGGTCAGCGATCCGGAACGCTACGGCGTGGCCGAATTCGACGCGCAGGGCAAGGTGGTCGGGCTGGAGGAGAAGCCGAAGCAGCCGCGTTCCAATTACGCGGTCACCGGCCTGTATTTCTACGACGGCCGCGCCAGCGATTACGCCGCCGCGCTGAAGCCGTCGCCGCGGGGCGAGCTGGAGATCACCGACCTCAATCGCCGTTACCTGGAGGACGGTTCGCTGCATTTGGAGCAGATGGGCCGCGGTTTCGCCTGGCTGGATACCGGCACCCACCAGTCGTTGCTCGAAGCCTCGAACTACATCGAGACGATCGAAACCCGGCAGGGCCTGAAGGTCGCTTGCCCCGAGGAAATCGCCTATGCGCAGGGCTGGATCGATGCCGCGCAGGTGGAAGAGCTCGCCGCGCCGCTGGCCAAGAACGGCTACGGCCAGTACCTGTTGACGCTGCTGAAGCGCGGGGCGGTCAAGTGAAGGTCGTCGAAACCGACTTGCCGGGTTGCGTGGTGATCGAACCGGCGGTGTTTGGCGATGCGCGCGGCTTCTTCTTCGAGACCTGGAACGCGCAGCGTTACGGCGAACTCGGGCTGCCGTCGCGGTTCGTGCAGAGCAACGTTTCATCGTCGTCGAGGGGCGTCCTGCGCGGTTTGCATTACCAGTGGCCGAACCCGCAGGGCAAGCTGGTCAGCGTGCTCGAAGGCGAGGTCTACGACGTCGCCGTCGACATCCGTCGCGGCTCGCCGACCTTCGGCAAGTGGGCGGCGGCGGTGCTGAGCGCGGAGAACAGGCGCCAGTTCTGGATACCGGAGGGTTTCGCGCACGGCTTCGCGGTGCTTTCGGATCGCGCGCTGTTCAGCTACCTGTGCACCGACGTCTACTACCGCGAACACGATGCCGGCGTGCGCTGGAACGATGCCGACATCGGCATCGACTGGCCGGTCGGCGAGCCGCAACTGTCCGACAAGGATGCGAAGGCGCCGTTCCTGTCCGAAATCGCGCGGGAACGGCTGCCGGCCTACGCCGCATGAAGATCCTGTTGCTCGGCGCGAACGGCCAGGTCGGCCGCGAGTCGCGGCGCAGCCTCGCCTCGCTGGGCGACGTGGTGTGCGCCACGCGCGGCGGCAGGCTGGAGGACGGCACGGAGTGCGAGGCCGCCGATTTCGACGCGCCGGATTCGCTGCCCGCACTGGTCGAGCGCATTGTGCCGGATGTCGTCGTCAACGCCGCCGCCTACACTGCGGTGGACAGAGCCGAGGAAGAAGTCGAGGCCGCGTTCCGCGCCAACGCCGAGGCGCCGCGCCAGCTCGCGCAGGCCTGTGCGAAGCGCGGCATCCCGCTGGCGCATTATTCGACCGATTACGTCTTCGATGGCGGCGGCGCGCGGCCGTACCGCGAGGACGACCCGACCGCGCCGCTGGGCGTGTACGGCGCCAGCAAGCTGGCGGGCGAGCGGGCGATCCAGGCTTCGGGCTGCCGATACCTGATCTTCCGCACCGCATGGGTTTACGCCGCGCACGGCAAGAACTTCCTGCGCACGATGTTGCGGCTTGCCGCGGAACGCGACGAATTGCGCGTGGTCGCCGACCAGATCGGCACGCCGACTCCGGCCGCGCTGATCGCCGACGTCACTGCGCAGGTACTGGCGCAGTCGCCGGGGCGGTCCGGTATCTGGCACCTGACCGCGTCCGGCGAAACCAGCTGGCACGGTTTCGCCCGGGCCATCGTCGATGCGGCGGTGCAGCGTGGATTGCTGGCGAAGGCGCCGAAGGTGATCCCGATCGCGACCGCCGACTACCCGACGCCCGCACGACGACCGGCATATTCGCGGCTGGATACGTCCCGGTTGCAAGCCGATTTCGGCATCGAATTGCCGGATTGGCGCGAGGGCATGGCCCGGGTGCTGGACGAGATCGCGGCAAGCCGCTGAGCGCGCCGATTCCGCCGCAAGGCTTCCCGGAACGCGTGCCATCCGGTAGTTTGTCGCCCACTTTGCCATCCGGGGACCGGGCATGAACGAAAAGACCCAGCCGCAGCTCACATTCCGCGCCGTCATCCTCGCCATCGTGCTGGCGGTGGTGCTGTCCGCGGCCAATGCCTACCTCGGCCTGTTCGCCGGCCTGACCATCGCCACTGCGATCCCGGCGGCGGTGGTGTCGATGGGCGTGCTGCGCCTGCTCGGCGGCGGTTCGATCCTCGAGAACAACATCGTGCAGACCGGTGCCTCGGCCGGTTCCTCGATCGCCGCCGGCGTCATCTTCACCATCCCGGCGCTGATCATCCTGGGGCACTGGAACACCTTCGAATACTCGTGGGTGCTGGCCATCGCCGGCCTCGGCGGCCTGCTCGGCGTGCTGTTCTCGGTGCCGCTGCGGCGTTCGATGATCGTCGAGGAACCGCTGCCGTTCCCCGAAGGCAAGGCCGCGGCGGAAGTGCTGAAGGCCGGCGAGAACCCCGGCCCCGGGCTGAAGATCCTCGGCCTGGCCGGCGCGATCGGCGCGGTGGTCAAGCTGGCCGCACAGAGCGGCCTGCGCATGATCCCCGATACCGCTGCCGGCTCCGGCTTCCTGGGCAAGTACCTGGCCTACATGGGCACCAACCTGTCGCCGGCGCTGCTGGGCGTGGGCTACATCGTCGGCCTCAACGTCGGCATCGTGGTCGTTTCGGGCAGCATCCTGTCGTGGCAGTTCGCGATTCCGATCTACCACGCGTTCTTCCTGGGCAGCGATTCGGCCCTTGCGTCGTCGATCGCCGGCGCGGGTGCGGAGGATGCGGCGTTCGCGATCTGGTCGGCGAAGGTCCGCTACCTCGGCGTCGGCACCATGCTGGTCGGCGGCATCTGGACGTTGTTCTCGCTGCGCAAGTCGCTGGTGTCGGGCATCCGCAGCGGCTTCCATGCCGCGCGCAAGGGCGCGGGTGCGGTCGTCGCCGAGACCGAGCGCGACCTGCCGATGAAGTGGATGCTGGTCGCGCTGGTGGCGTTCACGCTGCCGTTGCTCGGCCTGTACCAGGCCGTCGTGCGGCAGTGGCATGTCAGCATACCGATGACCGTCATCATGATCGTCGCCGGCTTCCTGTTCGTCTCGGTGTCGGCCTACCTGGCCGGCCTGGTCGGTTCGTCGAACAACCCGGTCTCCGGCATCACCATCGCGACCATCCTGTTTGCGTCCGTGGTGCTGATGTTCCTGCTCGGCCGCGATTCGCCGATCGGCGCGGTGGCCGCGATCATGATCGGTGCGGTGGTGTGCTGCGCGGCGGCGGTCGGCGGCGACAACCTGCAGGACCTGAAAGCCGGCTACATCGTCGGCGCCACGCCGTGGAAACAGCAGCTGATGCTGGGCATCGGCGCGTTCTCCTGCGCGCTGATCATGGCGCCGGTGCTGAACCTGTTGTCGCAGGCCTACGGCATCGGCGCGCCGACGCCGGAGCACCCGAACCCGCTGTCGGCGCCGCAGGCGACGCTGATGGCCTCGGTGGCGAAGGGCCTGTTCGGCGGCAAGCTGCCGTGGGACATGATCGCCATCGGCGGCGTCATCGGCGCGCTGACGATCGCGCTGGACGAGTGGCTGAAGGCGCGCGGCAGCAAGTTCCGCGTGCCGGTGCTGGCCGCGGCGATCGGCATCTACCTGCCGCTGGAGCTGATGGTGCCGATCTTCCTCGGCGGCCTGCTCGCGCATTTCGTCGAGCGCGCGCACAAGATCGGCGACGACGAGGAGGCGCGCGACCGCATCCATCGTCCCGGCACGCTGTTCGCCGCGGGGTTGATCACCGGCGAAGCGCTGATGGGCATCGCCATCGCGATCCCGATCGTCGCGTCGGCGCGCGCCGACGTGCTGGCCCTGCCGGAAGCCTGGCAATTCAACAAGTGGGCGGGCCTGGCGGTGCTGGCCGTGGTCGGCTGGCTGCTGTACCGCAGCAGCAAGAAAGCGGCGTAAGTCCCCGTGGCGGCGGATGGCGCAAGGGGCATGACTTCATGCCTTTGCGCCGGACCGCGGTTGCGGCCTAACATCGGCGCCTTGCCGAATTCCGGGAGTCCCGCATGAAGCCGAAGCTCGCCATCCTTTCCCTGTGCCTGCTCGTCGCGCTTCCGACGGCCGCTTCCGCCGCCACGCGCGGCTTCGAGGTGCGCGACCTGGCCGCGCTGGACCGCGTGTCCGCGCCGGCCCTGTCGCCCGACGGCGGCACCGTGGTGTTCGCCAAGCGCCAGGTCAATGCGGAAGTGACCAAGGCTTCGACCGCGCTGTACGTGCGCAACCTGCGCACGCGCGACATGGCGCCGCCGAAGCGGCTGACCCCGGAAGGCTGGAGCGTCAATTCGCCGGCGTTCTCGAAGGACGGCAAGTCGGTCTATTTCCTCAGTGCGAAATCCGGCTCGCAGCAGCTGTATTCGATGCCGCTGGCCGGCGGCGAGCCGAGGCGCCTGACCGACTTCGCGCTGGACGTGGACGCATACAAGCTGTCGCCGGACGGTACGCAGGTCGCGCTGGCGTTCGCGGTGTTCCCCGACTGCAAGGGCGACCTCGACTGCACGAAGAAGAAGCTCGACGACGCCGAAGCGGCGAAGGCGACCGGCAAGGTGTTCGACCGCATGTTCATTCGCCACTGGGACACGTGGGCCGACGGCCGCCTGAACCGCGTGTTCGCGGCGAAGCTGGACGGCGAGGGGATGATCAAGGCGGCGACCCTGCTCAGCGGCGACATCGATGGCGACATTCCGTCCAAGCCATTCGGCGACCTGTCCGACTTCGCCTGGTCGGCCGACGGCAGACAGGTGGCGATGAGCGTGCGCCAGGCCAACCGCGAGGAGCCGTGGAGCACCAACTTCGACATCTGGCTGGTGAACGCGGACGGCAGCGGTGCGCGCAACCTGACCGCCGCCAACAAGGCCTGGGATGCCGGCCCGGTGTTCTCCCGCGACGGCAAGACGCTGTATTACCGCGCGATGGCGCGCCCCGGCTTCGAGGCCGACCGCTTCGCGCTGATGGCGATGGATCTGGCGTCCGGCCAGACGAAGGAAATCGCGCCGCGCTGGGACGCCTCCGCCGACGGCATCGCGCTGTCGGCCGACGGCAGCCGGATCTACACCACCGCGCAGGAGCTCGGCAGGCATCCATTGTTCGCGGTGCGGCTGGACAACGGCGAGGTGGAGCCCGTGGCGGGCGACGGCTCGATTTCGGCGTTCGACCTCGCCGGCGACACGCTGGCCTTCACCCGCAACTCGATGAAGAGCGGCGACCAGCTGTTCGTCGCCCGCGCCGACGGCAGCATGCCGCGCGCGATCACGCAGAGCGCCGGCGAAATGCTGCCGGACGTGAAGTTCGGCGAGTACGAACAGTTCGTCTTCCCCGGCTGGAACAACGAGGCGGTGCACGGCTACGTGGTCAAGCCGTGGAATTACCAGCCGGGCCGGAAGTACCCGGTCGCGTTCCTGATCCACGGCGGCCCGCAGGGCAGCTTCGGCGACGGCTGGAGCTACCGCTGGAACCCGCAGACCTACGCGGGGCAGGGCTATGCGGTGGTGATGATCGATTTCCACGGCAGCACCGGCTACGGGCAGAAGTTCACCGACGCGATCAGCCAGCACTGGGGCGACCGCCCGCTGGAAGACCTGCAGAAGGGCTGGGCCGCGGCGCTGAAGAAGTACGATTTCCTCGACGGCGACAAGGCCTGCGCGCTCGGCGCGAGCTACGGCGGCTTCATGGTCAACTGGATCGCCGGCAACTGGAACCAGCCGTGGAAGTGCCTGGTCAGCCACGACGGCGTGTTCGAGAACCACGCGATGGGCTACGCCACCGAGGAACTGTGGTTCAGCGAGTGGGAGAACGGCGGCACGCCGTACGACAACCCCGAGGGCTACCAGAAGTTCAACCCGGCCAACCACGTGAAGGACTTCAGGGTGCCGATGCTGATCATCCACGGCCAGCAGGACTTCCGCATCCCGGTCGAGCAGGGCATCGCGCTGTTCACCGCCAACCAGCGCAAGGGCGTGGAATCGAAGTTCCTGTACTTCCCGGACGAGAACCACTGGGTGCTGAAGCCGCAGAACAGCATCCTGTGGCACGACACGGTCAACGCGTGGTTGAAGCAGCACATCGGCCAGTGACGCGGTTCGTCGCAGCGGAGTCCGCGCATGGATGAATCCGCACGCAGCGTGCTGATCGGCAACGATGCCGTGATCCTCGGCATCCTGATGGCGATCCTCGGCTTCGTGTTCTGGGGCAGTTCCCGCACGGACGGACCCTGGAAAAGGTTCTACGCCGTGGTGCCGGCGATCCTGCCCTGCTACCTGTTGCCGGCGATCTGCAACAGCATGGGCCTGTTCGACGGTACCGCGTCGGGACTGTACCCGATGGCGCGCGACTACCTGCTGCCGGCATCGCTGGTGCTGTTCTGCGTGGCGATGGACCTCGGCGCGGTATTGCGGCTGGGCCCGAAGATGCTGGCGATGTTCCTGGTCGGTACGCTCGGCGTGATGCTGGGCGCGGTCGTGGCGTTCGCGGCAATGGGCGTGATCCATCCGCAAACCGTCGCCGGCGAAACCTGGCGGGGCATGACCACCATCGCCGGCAGCTGGATCGGCGGCGGCGCCAACCAGGCGGCGATGAAGGAGGTGTTCGGCGTCGATGCCGACCTGTTCGGGCAGTTCGCCGCGGTCGACGTGATCGTGGCCTACGCGTGGATGGCGGTACTGCTGTTCATGGCTTCGCGCGCCGCGGCCATCGATCGCTGGATCGGCGCCGATACTTCGGCCATCGAGGACCTGAAGCGGCGTATCACCGCCTATCAGGCGGAACACGAGCGCAATCCGTCGACGGCCGACCTGATGTCGATCCTTGCCATCGGCATCGGCGGCATGGGCCTGTCGCACCTGCTGGCCGGTCCGATGGTGGCGTGGATCAAGACCCTGCCGGCGGAATGGAAGCTGGCCGACTACAGCCTGGATTCGCGATTCTTCTGGATCGCGATCTTCGCCACCACCCTCGGCGTGCTGGCCAGCTTCACGCGCGCCCGCAGCCTGGAAGGCGCCGGTGCGTCGAAGATCGGTTCGGTGATGCTGTACGTGCTGATCGCCACCATCGGCATGCAGATGGACCTGAAGATGCTGGCCGAAAGGCCGTTGCTGCTGCTGCTCGGACTGATCTGGATCGGCACGCACGGCGCCTTGATGCTGCTGGCGGCGAAGCTGTTGCGCGCGCCGCTGTTCTTCATGGCGGTGGGATCGCAGGCGAACATCGGCGGCGCGGCCAGCGCGCCGGTGGTGGCCAGCGCCTTCCACCCGGTGCTGGCGCCGGTGGGCGTGTTGATCTCCGTGCTCGGTTATGCGCTGGGCACCTATTGCGCCTACCTGACCGGCCTGACACTGCAGGCGATGGCGGGCGGCTAGTCCCGGACCGCGGGCCTGCGCCAAAAAAAAGCCGCCCCGAGGGGCGGCTTCGCGGGTGCGGGCCTCGCAGGGCTTCAGTTCAGCGGGCAGCCCATGTTGTTGTAGGCGTCCAACGTGGCCGACAGCGAGATCATCACGTCGCGGTCGTTGCTGCCCAGCGCGAACGTGGTCATGTCGATCACCTGCTGGGTGGTGAGCGGGAATTCGACGCCGCCCGATGCCGCGTTCAGCAGCGAGGCCACCGCCTGCTTCAGCAGGATGCGCTTGGCACCGTCGATGCCCGGACCGCCCTTGTAGTTGAGCGCGGTGAGGAAGGTGTCGTTGAACGCATTCGCGCCGAATGCGGATTGCAGGCTCGAACCGGTCGTGTACGGCCACGGCCAGGAATCGTGGTGCTTCGGCACCTTCCAGTAGCCGAGGGTGCAACCTTCGACGCCCTCGTGCGGGGTCGAATAGCAGAAGCTGGCCTTGTCCAGGCCTTCGTACTTCGGATTGACGTAGGGCGGCGTGGGCACCGCGGTGCCGGCCAGGTTGCGATCCTCGGTGACCGGCGGGTCGTAGCTGTAGTCGTAGGCGCCGTTCGGGCCCTGCACCAGCACGTGGTGGATGGCCTGCCCGCTGCTCAGCTGGTACCAGTCCAGCACCCAGCCATCGCTGGAGAAGTAGTAGGCGGTGGCGACGTCCAGCGTGCCGTCCGAGTGCAGGGTCACGTCTTCCGGAATCGGGCTGATCACCAGTTCCGAGAGCAATCCGGCGGTATCGAAGTCGCGGCAGCTGAAGCTGGGATCCACCGGCGTCTTGGTACCGATCGGGTAGCCGGTGGCGGAGGCGGTCCCTGCGGCGGCCAGGGTAAGGGCCAGGGTTGCGGCGGTAACGCGAAGCTTCGGAATCAACGAGCGGGAAATCGCATTCATCGGGTTCTCCCCTGTCAGACCGACTTCCGCCTCCGACGCCCGTCGTACCGCATGAATGAAGTCGTACCCGGAGGAACGCAGGCCGGTACCGGAACCGGACACCACCGGCCTGCGGTTGTGCGCGGCCGGCCGCGAATTGCGGCCGGGCACGCGGCCCGACTGGCCCGGGGTCAGAAGAACGCGCGCACGCCGAACGACCAGTTGCGGCCCGGCAGCATCACGTCGTCCTTCAGGAACGAGGTGTGCACGCGTGCATCCTGGTCGGCCAGGTTGTTGCCGTCCAGGAACACTTCCCAGGCGGTGTCGTCGCGGTCGATGTGCCAGGCGACGTGGGCGTCGACCAGCGTGTAGCCGGCAGTCGGGGTTTCGTTCACGGCGACCCGGTCCTGCTTCCGGTAGCGGGTCGCGCCCAGCGAGGCGCGCCAGGCCTGGCCTTCCCAGCGCAATTGCGCACCGAAGCGCGCCGGCGCAATGCGCGGCAGGTTGCCACCGTCCCTGAGCCGCGCGCGCACCGTGTCGCCGAACACGCGCAGGTCCCAGGCGCCGAGGGTCTCGTCGTCGGCCAGGTGCATGGTCGCTTCGCCTTCGAAGCCGCGGAAGACCGCGTCGGCCTGCGACCATTGGCGGATCGGCAGTTCCTCGTCCTCTTCGTCGAAATACCAGGTGTCGCCGGTGTCGGCGAGGTAGATGAAGTCGTCGTAGCGGTTGTAGTAGGCCGAAACCTTGGCGTCGACGAAGTCGTTGCGGTACTGCAGGCCGAGTTCGGCCTGGTTGGCGGCTTCCTTCTTCAATCCGGCATCGCCGACCTCGTAGGCGAGGGTGGCGATGTGCGGGCCGTCGGCGAACAGTTCCTCCTCGGCCGGCGCGCGTTCGGCGTGGTCGAGGCTGGCGGTCAGGCGCCAGTCGTCGTTGAAGCGGTAGCCGCCGCCCAGCGATGCGCTGGCCGGCTTGAAGTCGGCGGACAGGCCGCCGTCGGTTTCGTATTCGATCCGGTCCAGGCGCGCGCCGAATTCGGCGTCGAACGCGCCCCACGAATGCTGCGCGACCGCGAACAGGCCCAGCGATTTGTTGCCGGTCGTGGGTACGAAGGCCTCTTCGCCGATCGCGGCGAAGGTGGAATCGGCGCCCTGCAGGCCGACCGCGGTCTTCCAGCCGCCGTAGGCGAAGCTGGCCTCGACGCGGCCCTCGTTGGCGCGCTTGTCGAACACGGTGCCGGTCTCGTCGCCCTCGAACTCGGTGTGCTCGTAACCGGTATGGCCGAAACTCCAGCGCAGGCCGCTGCCTTCGCCCCAGGGATCGGTCAGGCCGCCCTTCAGTTGGTAGCGGTCCTGCCGCAGCTTCAGCCATACGCCGCGCTCGCCCGCGGCCGGGTCGCCGGGCTCGCCGGGGTTGCCGTATTCGTCGTCGAAGCGCGCCACCGACACGCCGACGAAGCCCCAGTCGCCGGCCAGCGAAGCGCCCAGCGCGCCGGACTTCGCATCGATGAAGGTATTGGCCTGCCGGCCCCGTGGCGTGTCGTAGTCCTTCGCGTTGCGGTAGACGCCGTCGGCATGCACCGACAGCCCGCCGTTGCCGGCATCGACGCGGAACATCACGGTCTCGCCGTCCTTGTCGCCGGCGTCGAAGCGCGCCTCGGCGCGCCCGCTGATGCCTTCGACCGCGTCCTCGGCGATGCGGCCGTCGACCACGTTGACCACGCCGCCGATCGCGCCGCTGCCGTAGAGCAGGGTGGACGGGCCCTTCAGCACCTCGATCTGGTCGGCGAGGAAGGGTTCCACCGCCGGCGCGTGGTCCTGGCTGACCGTGGACGCGTCCTGCCCGGACAGGCCGTTGTCGAGCACGGCCACGCGCGGGCCGTCCATGCCGCGCACGATCGGCCGGCCGACGCCGGGGCCGAAGTTGGAGCTCTGCACGCCGGTCAGGCCGGAGATGGTTTCGCCGAGGCTGGCGGCGCGGCTCTCGTCGAGGCGCTCGCCGGCCAGCACCTCGGCCGGCTTGCTCAGTTCCTCCGCGGTGCTGCGCAGCGCGCCGGCGGTGACCACGATCTTGTCCAGGTCCTTGGTATGGCGGTCGCCCGAGGCGGATCCGTGCCGGGGATCGGCGGGCGGGGGCGTCTGCCCGGCATCGGGGGTGCTCTGGGCGAAGGCCGGGGCGGCCGCCAATGCGGCGACGAGGGCCAGGGCAAGTCGGTTCAGCTTCATCTGCAGCCTAGAAGAGGAGGGGAGGAAATTCGATTATTGATGTTATAATATATCGAAACTGGCTCGGGCCCCTCTCCCGAAAGTCATACTTCCGATCATGGCCTCCGACTTCCGAAAATGGCTGGACCGACTCGGCGCGACCGGCTCGCTGTTGTGCGCCGTGCACTGCGCCGTGTTGCCGCTGCTGATCGCGCTGCTGCCGGCGCTGGGCGTGTCGGCCTGGCTGGGCGATGGTTTCGAGCGCGCTTTCGTGGCCTTCGCCACCCTGCTGGGCGCCTTCAGCCTGGTCTGGGGTTGGCGCCGCCATCGCGCGGTGCGCGCGCTGGGGCTGCTGGCCCTGGGCCTGGCCGCGTTATGGGCCGCGGTGCTGTACGCGCCGCTGCACGCGACGCTGGTGCCGCACGCGGTGGCGATGACCTTCGGCGGCACCCTGGTCGGGGTGGCGCACGTGATCAACCTGCGCCTGAACCACGGCCACGTGCACGACGCCAGCTGCGCGCACTAACCGGGCTTTTCCAGCGTCCTGCCTGCGGTTTCCGGGGCCGGCGGGTCGGCCGTTGTGGTAGCATTCGCGCCCTTGCGCAGCGGGTTTCCGGCTTGCGCAGCGTCTTTCACTACGAGGAGTTCCAGATGGGCAAGGGTGATCGCAAGACCGCCAAGGGCAAGCGCTACAACAGCAGCTACGGCAATGCGCGCAAGCAGGTTTCCAAGGTCGCCGTGGGCGCCGCCGCGCCGGTGGCGAAGAAGACCGTGACCAAGGCCCCGGCCAAGAAGGCCGTGGCGAAGAAGACCGCCGTCAAGGCCGGCTGATCTCCGGTTTTCGGCGGGGCGAGAAACGCGGCGCTTGCGCCGCGTTTTCCGTTTCCGGGATCCGCTTCCCCGGTCAGGCGATCCGGCGTCCGCCGGAATACGCGGCGAGCAGCGGATTGCCGCCCAGCCAGTAGGCCAGCTCCGCCGGCCGCGCGACGTTCCACAGCGCGAAGTCGGCGCGCATGCCCGCCTTCAACGTGCCGCGGTCGCCCAGGCCCAGCGCCCTTGCCGCGTTGACCGTCGTGCCGCGCAGCGCCTCGGCCGGAGTCAGCCGGAAGTGCGTGCAGGCCAGCGACATCGCCAGCCGCAACGACTGCAGCGGCGAAGTGCCCGGGTTGCAGTCGGTGGCCACCGCCATCGGTACGCCGTGCTCGCGGAATGCGTCCAGCGGTGGCAGTTTCGTCTCGCGCAGGCAGTGGAACGCGCCGGGCAGCAGCACCGCGACCGTGCCGTGCGCAGCCATCGCACGCACGCCGTCGGTCGACGTGTATTCGACGTGGTCGGCCGACAACCCGCCGAATTCCGCGACCAGTGCCGCGCCGCCGCCGTCGCTCAGCTGGTCGGCGTGCAGCTTGACCGGCAGGCCGAGCGCACGCGCGGCCTCGAACACGCGCCGGGTCTGCGCGATGTCGAAGCCGATGCGTTCGGCGAAGGCGTCGACCGCGTCGACCAGGCCTTCGGCATGCAACCGCGGCAGCCACGCGACGACTTCGTCGATGTAGGCATCGGCACGACCGGCGAACTCCGGCGGCAGCGCATGCGCGCCAAGGAAGCTGGTGCGAACCTCGACGCCCAGCGTTTCGCCGACGCGTTTGGCCACGCGCAGCATCTTGCGCTCGTTGGCGAAGTCGAGGCCGTAGCCGGTCTTGATCTCGAGCGTGGTCGCGCCGTCGCCAAGCAGCGCCTTCGCGCGCGGCAGCGATTGCGCCAGCAGCGCGTCCTCGCCCGCTTCGCGCGTCGCCCGCACCGTCGACACGATGCCGCCGCCGCCGCGCGCGATTTCCTCGTAACTGGCGCCCTGCAGGCGCTGCTCGAACTCGCCGGAACGATCGCCGGCGAAGACCAGGTGGGTGTGGCAGTCGATCAGGCCGGGGGTGATCCAGCCTTCGGCTTCGATCGTTTCGTCGGCCAGTTCGCCGGGATCCGCGGGCAGGGCGGCGGCCGGGCCGACGAAGGCGATGCGCCCGTCCTTCCAGCCCAGCGCGCCGTCGCCGATCGCGCTATAGCCTTCGCCATCCAGCGTCGCCAGCGAGGGGCCGACGATCAGTCCATCCCAGGGGGGGCGGGTCGTACTCATCGGCCGATTGTAAGCGGCGTGGCGCGGAAGGCGGGCGCGGGCGACAATGCCGGCATGAGCGGACACGACGCGCCACCGGTCACCCGAACCCCCGCCGGCTGGCGCCTGCGGGGCATCGCCAACCTGCATTCGCACGCGTTCCAGCGCGCGATGGCCGGCCTCGCCGAGCGGCAGACGAATCCGGAGGATTCGTTCTGGACCTGGCGCGAGACCATGTACCGCATGGCCGCGCGCTTCGATCCCGAATCGCTGCATGCGGTGGCCGCGCAGCTGTACGCGGAAATGCTGGAAGCCGGCTACACCTCGGTCTGCGAATTCCACTACCTGCACCACGCGCCCGACGGGACGCCCTACGCCGACCCGGCGGCGATGTCGCGGGCGCTGATCGCCGCCGCGCGCGACACCGGCATTCGCCTCACGCTGTTGCCGGTGCTGTACATGACCGGCGGTTTCGACGGCCGCGCGCTGGGCGGGCGGCAGAAGCGTTTCGGTTTCGGCGTCGAAGGCTACCTCCGGCTGTTCGACGAGCTGTCGCGCGGGATCGACGCGACCGTGAACCTCGGCTGCGCCTTCCACAGCCTGCGCGCGGTGCCGGAAGCGGCGATGCGCGAGGTGCTGGCCGCGCTGCCGCGGGACGCGCGCATCCACCTGCACATCGCCGAGCAGATCGGCGAAGTGCAGGACTGCGTCGCGTTGCGCGGCGCGCGGCCGGTGGAATGGCTGCTGGAGAATTTCCCGGCCGACGCGCGCTGGACGCTGGTGCATGCGACGCATCTCACCGACGGGGAAGTCGCCGGCATCGCCCGCAGCGGCGCGACCGTGGCGCTGTGCCCGACCACCGAGGCCAACCTCGGCGATGGCCTGTTCCCGCTGCGCGCCTTCCTCGACGCGAACGGCGCGTGGGGCATCGGTTCGGATTCGCACATCTCGGTCTCGCCGGTCGAGGAACTGCGCTGGCTCGAGTACGGGCAGCGGCTCGCCACCCGCCACCGCAACATCGCCGTGCGCGCCGGCTCGCCGAGCGTCGGCGAAACCCTGCTGCGCGGCGCGTACGCCAGCGCGGCGAACGCGTCCGGCTTCGATGCGGCGGACGACATCGTCGTGCTCGACGCCGACGCGCCGCAGCTTGCCGGTGCGCGCGACGAAGACGTGGCCGACCGCTGGATCTTCGGCGGCAACCGCCCGCTGGTGAAGGAAGTCTCGGTTGCCGGCTCGCTGGTCGTCCGCGACGGCCGCCACCGCGAACGCGAAGCCATCGCGGCGCGCTTCCGCACGGCGATGCGGGCGCTGCTCGCCTGACCCGCGCGCGACGCGCCCGGGCGGGGAGTTCAGGCGAACAGATCGGTTTCCGGCGGCAGCGCGCCTTCCAGGCGCAGCAGGAACTGCTTGGTCGGCAGGCCGCCGCCAAAGCCGGTGAGCGAACCGTCGGCGCCGATCACGCGATGGCAGGGCAGCACGATCGGCAACGGGTTGCGGCCGTTGGCCGCGCCGACCGCGCGCACCGCGTCCGGCTTGCCGATGCGCCGGGCCAGTTCGCCGTAGCTCCAGGTCGCGCCATACGGAATCGCCGCCAGCATCGCCCAGACTTCGCGCTGGAAATCGGTGCCGATCGGGTTCAGCGGCAGGTCGAACGCGCGCAACCCGCCATCGAAGTACGCATCGAGTTGCCGCCGCGCCTCGCGCAGCGGGCCGTTCTCGCCTTCGCGCGGCAACGGCCGTTTCGACGGATGGCGTTCCTTCGGGAAGTGGATCTCGCGCAGGCAAGCCGCGTCGGCGACCAGGGTCAGCGTGCCGACCGGGCTCGGCATGCGCAGCGCGAGCAGGGACGGCGTCGCGTTCATTTCGCCGCGCGCGCGTCCTTCAATGCCGGCAGCAGCGGCGCGATGTCGCCGTCGCCGCGGCGCACGCGCAGGCCGAGCAGCCGCGCCAGCAACGGGTAGACGTCGACGTTGTCGAATGCCGGGATCGTCGTGCCGCTGCGGAACGCGGGACCGTGGGCGACGAAGCTGGCGCGCATCGACGGCAGCGCCGGGTCGTAGCCGTGCGCGCCGTGGTTCAGTTGTTCCGGCCTGGCCTTGAGCAGGTGCTCGCGCGGTATCGCGTTCCAGCCTTCGTCCATCTGGCAGACGATCGGCGGGATGCGCAGGCTGCTGCCGTAGCGCCAGCGCTTGGGCATCTCGCCCTTGCGCCAGCATTGGTAATGGTCGTGGCGTCCGAGCAACCGGTGCTCGGCCTGCAGCTTGTAGCCCTGGCGCGGGTCGAAACCGATCACCTGCCCGGCGGCGATGTTGTCGGCCAGCCCGGGGTCGACCATGTCCTCGATGGCGATGTACTGCGCGGGCGGCGCCTCGGCGAAGCCGTGGTCGGAGACCACGACCAGGTTGACCGCATCGAGCAGCCCGCGCGCGGCGAGCCCCTGCCGCAACGCGCCCAGCGCATCGTCGACCAGCACGCGGCCGGCATGCGCCTGCACCGAGCCGGGGCCGAACTCGTGCGAGGCCTCGTCGACCTGGTTGAAGTACAGCGTGACCAGGCGCGGGCGCTCGGCGGCGGGCAGATCCAGCCAGGCCAGCACCTGTTCGACGCGCTGGTTCGCGGTCACGCTGCCGTCGTAGAGACGCCAGTGGCTGGGGCGGATGCCGTCGATCTCGGCCTCGCTGCCCGGCCAGTACATCGTCGCCGTGCGCAGGCCGGCCTTTTCCGCGCTGACCCACAGCGGCGCGGCGCCGCTCCACCAGCGGCTGTCGCCGACCGCCTGCTTGTCCTTGGAGCGGAAACTGCCCAGCGACTGCACGCGCATGGTGTTGTGGACCACGCCGTGGTGGTCGGGGCGCAGGCCGGTGACCAGCGTGTAATGGTTGGGGAAGGTCAGCGTCGGGTACGACGGGTTCATCCACGCCGCGCGCACGCCCTCCGCAGCCAGGCGGTCGAGGTTCGGCATTTCGCCCCGGCCCACCGCATCGGCGCGCAGGCCGTCGATCGAAACCAGCAACAGCGGAGCGACATCGGTGGCGGGAACGGCGGAGCGGGGCGCGCTGGCGCAGCCTGCAAGGAACGACAGGGCGGCAAGCCACGCGACCCTGACCAATGGCAGGTACATGGGTGGGCGGAACCGGATGGAATGGCGCGGAATTGGCGGAATCCGGGGGATTATTGCATGACAAGGCTACCGGTCTTGGCCGTCGCGCTGGCGGCCGCAGCCACGGGCGGACCGGCGCACGGCGCGGAAGCCCCGGCCGCGGGTGCGGACGAGCCGGCGCGCTGCGCGGTATGGGCGCGCGAGCCCGGCTTCGCCCGTTCCGTGGCCGAACACGACATGGCCGCGTTCGCCGAGCACGTGCACGCCGACGCGGTGTTCGGCGTCGGCGGCCGGACCACCCGCGGGCGCGCGGCCATCGTCGCCGACTGGCGGGGCATCGTCGACGGCAGCGCGCTGGAACTGCGCTGGTATCCGGACCAGGTCTCGGTGGCCGGCGACGGCCGCACCGCCTATTCCAGCGGTCCGGCGCTGTATCGCAACCCGCGGGACGGCAGTTACCGGCTGGGGCGCTTCGGTTCGGTCTGGCAGCAGGACGAAGACGGCCGCTGGCGGGTGATCTTCGACGGCGGCATGGGGCCGCCGACGCCCGCCGACGCGGCCGCGGCGGAAACCTTCGAGGCCGCGCGGCGGACGGACTGCCCGTCCGAATGACTCAGCACGCGTCGGCCAGTCCGCTGGCGTAGCGCAGGCCGCGCGCCAGGTGGCGCAGGAACACCGGTTCGGAATACATCCCGATGCGGTGGCCCAGGCCGGTGTACCAGGCGCGGCCACCGTCGAAGGCGTGGCACCACGCGATCGGATGGTCGTCGCCCATCGTGCCGCCTTCGTAGGTCGATTCGTCGATGCCGGCGATGACGTCGACGCGTCCGCGCGGGTTGTCGCGGTAGTTGTACAGCTCGTCGGCGACGCGCCATGCGCGCCCGCCGTCGGCGATGCCGTCGTGCGCGAATTCCACCCGCGTGTCCTGCAAGCCCGGTGGATGGCCCAGGAACCAGGCCCCGACCAGCCGCCCGTACCACGGCCAGTCGTAGTGCGTGTCGGCGGCCGAATGCACGCCCATGAAGCCGCCGCCGCCGCGGATGTAACCCTCGAAGGCCCGTTGCTGCGCGGCATCGAGCACGCTGCCGGTGGTGTTGACGAACACCACCGCGCGGTAGCGCTTCAGGTTGTCGGCGGTGAACTGCGCGGCGTCCTCGGTGGCGTCGGCCCGCAGTCCCGCGTCCGCGGCGAGTTTTTGCAGTGCGGCAATACCGGCCGGGATGGAGTCGTGGCGCCAGCCCAGCGTCTTGCTGAAGAGCAGGACGCGGCCGGGTTCGGCGGCGTGGGCGATGCCAGCGAAGGTCATCAGCAGCAACAGGCAGCTATGGCGGAGGAAGCGTGCGGAACGCATGCGCCGAGTATGCCAGCCCCGGCCGTGCTGCGATAATCGGCGCAACGCATCCACCGAACCGCGAACCGCCATGTCCAATCGCCACGACCCGTCCCGCCACGTCCGCGCGCCGCGCGGCACCGCGCTCAACTGCCGCTCGTGGCTGACCGAGGCGCCGTTCCGCATGCTGCAGAACAACCTCGATGCCGAGGTCGCCGAACGTCCCGAGGACCTCGTCGTCTATGGCGGCATCGGCCGCGCCGCGCGCGACTGGGACTGCTTCGACAGAATCCTCGCGACGCTGAAGACGCTCGGCGACGACGAAACCCTGCTGGTGCAGTCGGGCAAGCCGGTCGGCGTGTTCCCGTCGCACGCCGACGCGCCGCGCGTGCTGATCGCCAATTCCAACCTGGTACCGCACTGGGCGACGTGGGAGCACTTCAACGAACTCGACCGCAAGGGCCTGATGATGTACGGGCAGATGACCGCGGGCTCGTGGATCTACATCGGCTCGCAGGGCATCGTGCAGGGCACCTACGAAACCTTCGTGGAGATGGGCCGCCAGCATTACGGCGGCAACCTGCGCGGCAAGTGGATCCTCACCGCCGGCCTCGGCGGCATGGGCGGCGCGCAGCCGCTGGCGGCGTCGCTGGCCGGCGCGTGCTCGCTGAACATCGAATGCCAGCAGAGCCGCATCGATTTCCGCCTGAAGACGCGCTACGTCGACGAGCAGGCGACCGATCTCGACGACGCGCTCGCCCGCATCGCCAAGTACACCGCCGCCGGCGAAGCGAAATCGATCGCGCTGCTCGGCAACGCGGCGGAGGTCCTTCCTGAGCTCGTCCGCCGCGGCGTGCGCCCGGATTGCGTGACCGACCAGACCTCCGCGCACGACCCGGTGCACGGCTACCTGCCGATCGGCTGGACGGTCGAGCGGTGGCTCGACGAACAGAAGGCGAACCCGGACAAGGTCCGCGACGCGGCGAAGCGGTCGATGCGCGTGCATGTCGAAGCGATGCTCGCCTTCCACGCGCAAGGCATTCCCACCGTCGATTACGGCAACAACATCCGGCAGATGGCGTTCGACGAAGGCTGCGCGAACGCGTTCGACTTCCCCGGCTTCGTGCCGGCCTACGTGCGCCCGCTGTTCTGCCGCGGCATCGGCCCGTTCCGCTGGGTCGCGCTGAGCGGCGACCCGGAGGACATCTACAGGACCGATGCCAAGGTCAAGGAACTGATCCCCGACGATCCGCACCTGCACAACTGGCTGGACATGGCGAAGGAACGCATTTCCTTCCAGGGCCTGCCGGCGCGCATCTGCTGGGTCGGCCTGGGCCAGCGCCACAAGCTGGGCCTGGCGTTCAACGAGATGGTGCGCAACGGCGAGTTGAAGGCGCCGGTGGTGATCGGCCGCGACCATCTCGACAGCGGCTCGGTGGCATCGCCCAATCGCGAGACCGAGGCGATGCAGGACGGCAGCGACGCGGTCAGCGACTGGCCGCTGCTCAATGCCATGCTCAACGTCGCCGGCGGCGCCACCTGGGTGTCGCTGCACCATGGCGGCGGCGTCGGCATGGGCTATTCGCAGCACAGCGGCGTGGTCATCGTCTGCGACGGCAGCGAGGCCGCCGACAAGCGCATCGCCCGCGTGCTGTGGAACGACCCCGGTACCGGGGTGATGCGGCATGCCGATGCGGGCTACGAGATCGCGAGACAGTGCGCGAAAGAGCAGGGCCTGAAGCTGCCGATGGTCTCCTGATTCCGCAACGCGTCGCAGCCGGGTCCGGGGCGATGTCGATCCGGAGGGCTGCCGTTCGTCGCAGGTAGCATCGCCATTCGACCGACGGAGCCTCGCGATGCAGTCCGGACAACCGCTCGAGAACACGCCGCCCCATGCCGGCGCCGCCGCCCGGCAGTCGCTGTGGGCGGAGCTGCGCGAGGCGATCCGCGGCACCGGCGCGGATTACACCCGCATCCCCATGCGCCGCGCGGTGTTCCTGCTGGCGGTGCCGATGGTGCTGGAGCTGGTGCTGGAGTCGACCTTCGCGGTGGTCGACATCTTCTTCGTCGCCAAGCTGGGGCCGTCGGCGGTGGCGACGGTGGGCCTGACCGAGAGCTATCTGTTCCTGCTGTATTCGGTGGCGATGGGCCTGGCGATGGGCGTGACCGCGCTGGTCGCGCGCCGGGTCGGCGAAGGCAAGCGCGAGAAGGCCGCGGTCACCGCGGTGCAGGCGATCTTCGTCGCGCTGCTGGCATCCGTCGTGCCCGCGGTGGTCGGCATCGCCTGGGCGCAGGATTTGCTCCGGCTGATGGGCGGCGATGCGTGGAGCATCGCGCATGGCTACCGCTACACGCAGTGGATGCTCGGCGGCAACGCGGTGATCATGCTGCTGTTCGTGATCAACGCGATCTTCCGCGGCGCCGGCGACGCGGCCATCGCGATGCGCGTGTTGTGGCTGTCGAACGGCCTGAACATCCTGCTGTGCCCGCTGCTGATCTTCGGCCTCGGGCCGGTGCCCGCGCTGGGCATCGAGGGCGCGGGCTTGGCCACCAACATCGGCCGCGGCATCGGCGTGCTGTTCCAGTTGTGGGTGCTGTTCCGCGGCGGCCAGCACATCCGCGTGGCCGCATCGCAACTGGCCTGGCGCGGCGCGGTGCTGTGGCAGATCGTGCGCACCTCGCTGGGCGGGGTGGGGCAGATGATCGTGGCGATGACCTCGTGGATCTTCCTGATGCGCATCCTCGCCAGCATCGGCAGCGAGGCGGTGGCCGGCGCCACCATCGCCATCCGCATCATGATGTTCACGATGATGCCGGCCTGGGGCATGTCGAACGCGGCGGCGACGCTGGTCGGCCAGAACCTCGGCGCCGGCCAGCCCAGTCGCGCCGAGGCCGCGGTGTGGCGCATCGGCTGGTACAACATGGCCTACCTGCTGGCGGTGGCGGCGCTGTTCTTCCTGTTCCCGCGCGGGCTGGTCGGCTTCTTCACCGGCGATGCGCAGGTGGTCGCCGTCGGCGCGGAGTGGCTGCGCATCCTGTCGTATTCGCTGTTCGTGTACGGCTGGTGGATGGTCAGCGTGCAGGCGTTCAACGGCGCGGGCGACACCATGACGCCGACCCGGATCAACCTGGTGTTCTTCTGGCTGATCCAGATCCCGCTGGCCTGGCTGCTGGCGTTGCGCCTGGATCGGGGGCATGCGGGCGTGTTCTGGGCCGTGTTCGTTTCCGAGACCGCGGTCGGCGCGTTCACGCTGTGGCTGTTCACGCGGGGCAAGTGGAAGACGGTGAAGGTGTAGCGGCGGCCGGTTCCGGCACCGTCCGCGCAAGGGCCGGATGTCCATCCATCGTCCTCCGGCCTAACATGGCGGCATGCCGGCCACCGACCTCGACGCCCCCTTCCATTCCGCCCTGCGCACCCTGCACAGGAACATCGCGCTCGAATCCGGGACGGTGCTGCGCTACCCGGCCGAATTCGCCCCGTTCCTCGGCGTCGCCGACGCCGGCGCGGATGTCGGCGATGCGCTCGGGGAGCTGGTCGCGCCCGGCGAATCGGTCTACCTGCTCGGCGTGGTGCCGGAGCCGCCACCGGGATGGAAACTCGACGCCTTCCGCCCGCTCGCGCAGATGGTCCGCGATGCGCCCATCGACGTGGCCGACGGGCCGGAGATCGTCGAGCTGACGACGCAGGCGCAGCGCGACGACGCGCTGGAGCTGACCGCGCTGGTGTACCCGCATTACTTCCGCCGGCGCACGATGGAAATGGGGCGCTATTTCGGGATCTACGTCGATGGCCGGCTGGCGGCGATGATCGGCGAGCGCCTCGGCACGCACGAGTTCCGCGAGATGAGCGCGATCTGCACGCATCCGGACTTCACCGGCCGCGGCTACGCGCAACGGCTGACCGCATGGCTGGGCAACGACACGCTGGCGCGCGGCAGCGTGCCGTTCCTGCACGTCAGCCACGACAACCCGCGGGCCAAGGCCCTGTACGAATTCATGGGCTACCGCCTGCGCCGCGACATCGGTTTCTGGTCGCTGTCGCGCCCCGGCTGAAAGCCGCGGATTCACCCGGCATTAGGGCAGCGCCGCCCGCATTCACTACACTGGCGGCGTATGTCCGGATTCCGCGTGCTGCCCGTCCTCCTGTGCCTTTCGCTGCTGGCCTGCCGGCCGCAAGGCGGCGGCACGGAGGTCGGCCAGACCGTGCCCGTCGCCAGTCCCGAGGAAGGCGGCGCGGTCAGCACCGCGCCGGTGCCGCTGAAGAAGGAAGAAGCGGCCAGGCGCGAAAAGGAGAAGCGGCAGGCGAAGGACGCCGCCCAGGCGGTGGACTGGTCGCCGCGCGAACTGGAACCCGGCATCGCATCGATCAGCTGCAGCCTGGATTACGCCGCGATCGGCGATGGCGAGCCGTTGCAGCGCCTGGACGAGGAGCGCATCTACGCCGCGCTGGCGCCGTGCAAGGAAAAGGGCGTGCTGCGCCTGCGCTACGTCGGCAAGATCAACCCCGACTTCACCGCGCTGATGCAGCGCGTTTCCGCGGTCGCCGGCGAGATCGGCATCGGCAAGCGCGTGCTCGACATCGATTCCAGCGGCGGCATCGTCGAGGAGGCGATCAAGGCCGGCGACCTGATCGCCGGGACCGGCTGGACCGAATGGGTGCGCGACGGCGCGGTGTGCCACAGCGCCTGCGTGCTGATCCTGGCCGCCGGCGACGTGCGCCTGGTCAGCGGACGGGTCGGCATCCACCGCATCATCCGCATGAGTTCCACCGCGACCACGCGCGCCGAACTCAACAGCGAACTGCGCGTGGTCTACCAGAGCGTGCTGGAGTACCTGGAGCGCAACGGCGCGGCGGTGGCGGTGGCCGACATGATGATGGCGGTGCCTAACCGCAACCTGCGCCTGCTGACCGCGGACGAACTGCGCCAGTACGGCCTGGACGGGGTCAACCCGATCCAGGACGACCTCGACCGGCTGCGGGTGATGCGCAAGTGCGGCGAGGACTTCCTGGTGCGCCGCGACGCCTTCGTGCGCGCCTTCGACGCGCGTTGCCGGCCGGAACAGGCGGCGCTGGAGGCGATGAACGACTGCGGCCTGGAACTGCGCCCCCGGTTCGGCTTCCCCGACGCGAAATGCCCGGATGAAAGCCCGCTGTCCGAATTCGACAGTGCCGCCACGCCACGGCTCGCGGCCGGCGTGCCGCCGATCGCGTTGCCGGTAACCGAGGAAACCGCGGCGCCGGCCGGCGAAGGCAAGTGATCCGGGTGGTCAGCCCGGCTGCCGCGGGAACGAGGGAATGGCCGGGTCGATCGCCGCCCAGGCCGGCGCCGAATCGGTCCAGATCGTGGCCAGCGGGCGGATGCCGCTGGCGTCGTCCAGGGTGCCGGCGCGGACGACCATGAACTCGGGGTGTTCGAGCGACTGGCTGAACATCTGCGTGCCGCATTCGCCGCAGAACGAACGCAGCATGTGGTTGCCGCTGTCGGCCTGGCTGGCCCAGCTTCTCGGCGTGCCTTCCACCTGCACTGCGGACCGGCGCATCCGCAGGTTCAGCGGCGCGTTGCCGCCGGCCCAGTACTGGCAGTCGCGGCACCAGCACAGGCGCACGGTGACGGGTTCTTCGCTCAGGGTGTAACGGATCGCGCCGCAGATGCATCCGCCGGTTCTGGTCATGTTCCTGTTCTCGGGTTCGAGTGGGCGCGATGTTAACCGGCGCAGTATGCTGCGCGCATGAAAACCTGGGTCGTCCTGTTGCGCGCGGTGAATGTGGGTGGCACCGGCAAGCTGCCGATGGCCGACCTGCGCGTGTTGTGCGAGCGGGCCGGTTTCGCCGACGTGCGCACCTACATCGCCAGCGGCAACGTGGTGCTGCGCAGTAGAGCGGACGAGAAGCAGGTGAAAGCGAAACTCGAAGCCGCGCTGGCCGTTTACGCCGGCAAGCCGGTCGGGGTGATGGTGCGCAGCGGCGCGGAGCTGGTTGAAGTGCTCGCGGCAAACCCATTCGCGGACGCGGCACCGAACCGCGTCGTCGTGCTGTTCCTCGACGAGGCGCCGGCCGCGGACGCGGCGCGGACGGCGAAGCACCGGAACGGCGAACGCATCGCGCTGGGCAAGCGCGAAATCTACGTCGACTACAGCGACTGCGGCGGCATGGGCCAGTCGAAGCTGCAGCTTCCCGCGGCGAAGCACGGCACCGGGCGCAACCTCAACACCGTCGCGAAACTCGCGGAAATGGCGGCGGCGTGATCAAGCCGCGACGACGCGGATGCGGCAACCGTCGAGTTCGACTTCCTGCCCCGCGCGGATCTTTGCGGTCTTGCGCAGTTCGACCACGCCGTCCACCCGCACCGCGCCGCTGGCGACGATCTGCTTGCCTTCGCCGCCGCTGCCGGCCAGCCCGGCCAGCTTGAGCAACTGGTTCAGTTCCACGTGGTCGCGGTCGAGTTCGAAGTCGAGGGTTCGCACCGGCGTAGTCTAGCGTGCGGCGTTCGTTCGCGTCCGGACGGCGCCATGACGGTGGTTCACGGCAGGATCGATAGAATCGGGCCGCAGGGGAACGGATTCGCCGTTCCCGCCGTCCGGAGACCCGACCCATGCCGATATTCCGTGGAATCGCCCTGTGCCTTGGATTGCTGGCGGGGCTGGCGGCCATGCCCGCATCCGCCGCGGAAGCCGCGCCGCCGCTGCGAGTGATGAGCTTCAACGTGCGCGTGCCGGTGGACGCCGATGGTCCGGACCGCTGGGAAGCGCGCCGCGAGCTGATGGCGCGGACGATCCGCGACGCGCGGCCGGACCTGATCGGCACCCAGGAACTGGTCAAGGCGCAGGGCGACTTCCTGGCCGAACGGCTTCCCGAATACGCCTGGTTCGGCGTCGGCCGGCGCGGCGACGACAGCGACGAACACATGGGCGTGTTCTATCGCAAGGACGCCTTCACCCTGCTCGAATCCGGCGATTTCTGGCTGTCGGATACCCCGGACGTGCCCGGCAGCATCAGCTGGGGCCACCCGCTGCCGCGGATGGTCACGTGGGGGCTGTTCGAACGCAAGGCCGACGGCCGCCGCTTCTACCTGTTCAACACCCATTTCCCGTACCGCGACGAGGACGGCCCGGCGCGCACGCGCGCCGCGAAGCTGATCGTGCGCCGGCTGAAGCAGCTGCCGAAGGGCGTGCCGGTGATCGTGACCGGCGACTTCAACGACGTACCCGCCAGCGGCGCCTACCGGGCGTTGACCCGCAAGCTGCACGACGCCCGGGTCGAGGCGCCGTCGCACGACGGCCCCGGTTTCACCTTCCACGGGTTCACCGGCAAGGGCGACAAGCGGATCGACTGGGTGCTGTACCGCGGGCTGCGGCCGCGCGCCGTGCACACGCTGGACGTGAACGACGGCGGCCGCTATCCCTCCGACCATTTCCCGGTCGTGGTGGATTTCGACTGAGCCGGGTTGCCCGGTTTTCGCGGAAACCGGGCAAAAAATCGCCACAGGGCGCACAATACGCGGCCGCATCGCCCGGCCAGCCGCCATGTCTTCCCCCGATCCCACCGCGACCCCGCTGTTCTCCGAACTGGGCCTGTCCGCCGCCGTGCAGGCGGCGCTGGCCGAGGTCGGCTACGAATCGCCGTCGCCGATCCAGGCCGCGACCATCCCCGCGCTGCTGGCCGGCAAGGACGTGCTGGGCCAGGCCCAGACCGGCACCGGCAAGACCGCGGCGTTCGCGCTGCCGGTGCTGTCGACGCTGGACCTGGACGCGAAGAAGCCGCAGGCGCTGGTGCTGGCGCCGACCCGCGAACTGGCGATCCAGGTCGCCGAGGCCTTCCAGAAATATGCCTCGAAGATCCCCGGCTTCCACGTGCTGCCGATCTACGGCGGGCAGAGCTACTTCCCGCAGCTGCAGGCGCTCAAGCGCGGCGTGCACGTCGTGGTCGGCACGCCCGGCCGCGTCATCGACCATCTGGAGCGCGGCTCGCTCGACCTGTCGGGGCTGACCACGCTGGTGCTGGACGAAGCCGACGAAATGCTGCGCATGGGCTTCATCGACGACGTCGAGACGGTGCTGAAGAAGACCCCGGAATCGCGCCAGGTCGCGCTGTTCTCGGCGACCATGCCGGCGCAGATCAAGCGCATCGCCCAGACCTACCTCAACGATCCGGTCGAGGTGCAGATCGCGGCGAAGACCACCACTGCGGCGAACATCCACCAGCGCTACTGGTTCGTCAGCGGCATGCACAAGCTCGACGCGCTGACCCGGATCATCGAGGCCGAGCCGTTCGACGCGATGATCGTCTTCGCCCGCACCAAGGCCGGCACCGACGAATTGGCCGAGAAGCTGCAGGCGCGCGGCCTGGCCGCCGCCGCGATCAACGGCGACATCCAGCAGGCGCAGCGCGAGAAGACCATCCAGCAGCTGAAGGACGGCAAGCTCGACGTGCTGGTCGCCACCGACGTGGCCGCGCGCGGCCTGGACGTGGACCGCATCACCCACGTGCTGAACTACGACATTCCCTACGACACCGAAAGCTACGTGCACCGCATCGGCCGCACCGGCCGCGCCGGGCGCAAGGGCGAGGCGATCCTGTTCGTCACCCCGCGCGAGAAGGGCATGCTGCGCGCGATCGAGCGCGCCACGCGGCAGCCGATCGAGGAGATGCAGCTGCCCAGCGTCGAGGCGGTGAACGACAAGCGCGTGGCGCGCTTCCTGCAGAAGATCGGCGGCGCGCTGGAGGCCGGCGGCGCCGAGGAATTCCGCCCGCTGATCGAGAACTACGAGCGCGAGCACGACGTCCCGGCGATCGAGATCGCCGCGGCGCTGGCGCGGCTGCTGCAGGGCGACGAACCGCTGCTGCTGCCGCCGGAAAAACAAAGAACCGTTCGCCCTGAGCGTAGCGAAGCGAAGGCGAAGGGCCCTTCGACTCCGGCGCTACGCGCCTACGCTCAGGATGATCGGAGTCGGGAGCGTCCGCAACGTGGCGAAAAGAAATTCGAGCGCGGCCCGCGCGTGGCCAGGTCGCGCGATTTCGACGAGACCGGCCCGTTCGAATCGAACTTCGTCGAGAAGCCGAGGCGCGAGAAGCAGCCGCGCGGCGAGCCGGAAGTCGGCATGGAAACCTACCGGATCGAGGTCGGCCATGCGCACGGCGTGAAGCCGGCCAACATCGTCGGCGCCATCGCCAACGAGGCGGGGCTGGAGAGCCGCTACATCGGCCGCATCGACATCCACGACGACCACAGCGTGCTGGACCTGCCCGAAGGCATGCCGCGCGAAACGCTGATGCACCTGAAGAAGGTCTGGGTCGCGGGCCAGCAGTTGCGCATCCGCAAGGTCGGCGAGGACGCGCACGACGGCGGCGATGCGCCGCCGCGCAAGCGCGCGTTCCGGCCGAAGGACGCGCGCCCGGGCTTCAAGCCGGGCGGCCCGAAGAAGCCGCACCGCAAGGGGCAGGGCGGGGAACGTGGCTGATCCGGATTCGCTGATCGACGCGCCGACGGCGAAGCGGCTGAACAAGTACATCGCCGAAACCGGCTTCTGCTCGCGCCGCGAGGCCGACCGCCTGGTCGCCGAGCGCCGGGTCACCGTCAACGGCGCCGTCGCCGGCGTCGGCACGCTGGTCGAACCGGGCGACGAGGTGCAGGTCGACGGCGAGCCGCTGCGCGTGCGCAAGGCCAAGCCGGGCAAGCGCCGGCACGTCTACATCGCGCTGAACAAGCCGGTCGGCGTCACCTGCACCACCGAGGAATCGGTCAAGGGCAACATCGTCGATTTCGTCGGCCACGAGCAGCGCATCTTCCCGATCGGCCGCCTCGACAAGGATTCGGAAGGGCTGATCCTGCTGACCAGCAACGGCGACATCGTCAACCAGGTCCTGCGCAAGGAAAACAGGCACGAAAAGGAATACCTGGTCGCCGTGAACAAGCCGGTCACCGAGGAATTCCTGCGCCGCATGGCCAGGGGCGGGATGTGGATCCACGGCCAGCAGACCCTGCCGTGCCGCGCGTACAAGCACGGCCCGTACGGCTTCCGCATCGTCCTCACGCAGGGCCTGAACCGGCAGATCCGCCTGATGGCGGCGCAGTTCGGCTACCGCGTGAAGCAGCTGCGCCGCATACGCATCGACAACCTCAAGCTCGGCGAGTTGAAGCCGGGGCGCTGGCGCAACCTGACCGACGCCGAATTGCGCGGCCTGCTTCCCGAGCAGACCGAATGGTGACGCAGGGGCACGGCGCGCCGTCCCCCTACGGGTCGATCATCTTCGATTCGGAGGCGCACAGCGTTTCCGCGTGTTCGATCTTGCCGGGCTTCTGCAGCAGCGGGTGCAGGAACACCGCGCCGAGCAGGATCGCCACGCCGAGGTAGAACAGCGGGGCGAGTTCGCGCTGCTCGCCGAGCAGCGGGATCGCCAGCAGGATCGCGTAGACCGGCTCCAGGTTGATCGCCAGCTGCACCGTGTAGGCGCTCAGCTGGCGCAACGCGACCAGCGACAGCGCGAACGGCAGCAGCGTGCACAGCAGCGACAGCGCCAGCAGGTACAGCGCGTCGCGTGGCGCGGGCATGGCGAAGACATCGCCGGCGAAGGCGGGGAACACGTGCGGCATCAGCGGCGCCAGCGCGGTCAGCAGCAGGGTGCCGGCGCCGAGCTCGATGCCGGTGACGGTCAGCGGGTCGCCGTGCCCGGCCAGGCGCTTGTTCAGCGAGGCGAAGAACGACACCAGCAGCGCCGACAGCGCGCCGACCGCGACGCCGGCGCGCATGCCGTGCGGCACGCCGCCGACCACCAGGGCCACGCCGGGCAGCATCGCCACGCCGAGGGCCAGTTCGCGCCACGAGAACGGCCGCCGCGCCAGCCAGGGTTCGACCACGGCGATGAACACCGGCGCCAGCGCCATGCAGGTGGCGCCGACCGAGGCGTTGGCCAGCTTGATCGAGCCGTAGAAGGTCAGCCAATGCAGCGCCACCAGCACGCCGATGCCGGCGTAGGCCAGCACGCTGCGCACCGGCAGCGCGCGCAACCCGCGCCACGCGCGCGGCAGCAGCGCCAGCGCGACGACGACGATCAGCATGCGCCACCACACCAGCGGCAGCGCCGGCAGCGAAATCAGCTTGCCGAAGATGGCGGTGAAGCCCCACAGCAATACGCAGAAGTGGATTTGCAGCAGGGCGGTGCGGTGCGGGCGGGTCGGCATCCGCGCATTGTCGCCGATGCCGCGGCCGGCTGGTGCCAGCGCTGGCATGAAGCGTTGCACTGGGCGGGATGATTCCAGAACCGGGCGGTTTAAAATTTTCGCGAAATCACGGGCAAGGACCCTTCCCCCATGTCGATCAGGACAGCATGGCTGCTCGCCGCGCTGGCGTTCAGCGGCGGTGCGTACGCCGCCACCGACGCCGCGTGCCCGATCCGCACCGAACTGCCGCCGACGGTGAACTTCCGCGTCGACAACGACCTGTTCGGCGGCCAGGACCAGGGCTACAGCAACGGCGCGCAGCTGACCCTGGTGTCGCCGAACCTGAAGGACTACACCGACGACCCGTGCCTGCCGCGGCTGGCGCGCTGGCTCAACGGCTACCTCGACTGGCTGGCGCCGCAGGGTTACGAACAGCAGAACATGGTGGTCAGCTTCACCCACGCCATCTTCACGCCCACCGATTTCAGCCGCAGCGACCTGATCGAGGACGACCGCCCGTACGCCGGCGCCTTCCTGGTCGGTTTCGGCTACAACGCGCGCACCGGCGACCGGCTGGTCACCACCCAGCTGAAGCTGGGCATCGTCGGCCCGGCGGCGCGGGGCGAGCAGGTGCAGAACGCCGTGCACAAGCTCACCGGCAGCGATCCGTTCGAAGGCTGGGACAACCAGATCGGCGACGAACCGGTGTTCATGCTGCAGCACGAGCGCATGAACCGTTTCGCCGGCGCCTACGACTACGGCGAGTGGAACTGGGACGCGATCAGCCACTACGGCGGCGCGGTCGGCAACTTCGCCACGTTCGCCAATGTCGGCGGCGAGCTGCGTTTCGGCCGCTACCTGCCCAACGACTTCGGCAGCACGCCGCTGCGCCCGGCCGGCGAAAACACCGCGCCCCGGGTCGAGACCGCGGCCGGATCGATCTTCCGCTTCCACCTGTTCCTGACCGCCGATGCGCGCTGGGTGCTGCGCGACATCACCCTCGACGGCAACACCTGGAAGGACAGCCACGGCGTCGACAAGAAGCCGCTGGTCGGCTACGTCGGTTTCGGCCTGGCGGCGATGAAGGGGCGCTGGAAGTTCGCGCTGGCGCGCTACCAGAGCAGCCGCGAGTTCGACGGGCAGAAGGAACCGCCGGTGTTCGGCAGCTTCACCATCAGTCGTTCGCTGTAGGCGGCGCTTGCGCCGGCGCGGTCGGCGCGGATCGGCCGGTCCGTCAGCGCCGCGCGGACGAATGCGAGCGCACCACGGTCGTGGTGCAGCCGGCCTCGGCGACGACCCGCGCCGACACGCTGCCGAGCAGGCGGTTCATCCCGGTCACGCCGCGCGCGCCCATGACCAGGTGGTCGATGCCGTTGTCGCGGGCGAATTCGACCAGCGCCTCGGCGACGTCGCTGGATTCGAGCACATGGAAGGTGATGCGATGGTCGGGCAACTGCAGCGAGCGCGCCCAGTGGCGCATCGCCAGCAGCCGCTTGACGTGGCGGTTGCGGCCCTCGTCGTCGATGTTGCTGTCCAGCCCGATCCGCGCGGTGCGCATCACCGTGACGCAGGCCAGGCGCGCGCCCGGCAGGGTCTGCATCAACCGCTGCACCACGTCGTTGAGGGCCGCGTCCAGGCCCTGGTCCTGCTGCCTGGTGTCGATCGCGACCATCACCAGCGGCGCGGTCGCCGGCGTGGTCGCCGCGGGTTCCGTTTCGCGGCCCAGCGAGCGCAGCCAGCGCCGGGTCACCGCGAGGCGACCGTCGCGGTGCGAGCGTTCGGCGCGTTCGGTCAGCGGCACCTGTTCCGGGTGCTGCAGGTCGAAGGCCAGTTGCGCGGCGGTCGGATAGCGCGCGTCCGGGTCCACCTCCAGGCAGCGCAGCACGATTTCCTGGAACCAGCGCGGGATCTCCGGGCGCAGCGCGCGCGGCGGTTGCGGGTCGCGGTACAGGCGGCGGCGCAGGCCGCGCCTGCTGGTCGGGAAGCCGAACGGGCGTTCGCCGGTGGCGAGGTGGTACAGGGTCACGCCGAGTGCGAACAGGTCGCTGCGCGGATCGTTGCGGATGCCGAGCACCTGTTCCGGGGAAATGTACGGCGCGGTGCCGATCGGCACGTCGAACTGCTCGCTCAGCAGGTCCGGCAGCTGCGCATGGTGCGACAGGCCGAAGTCGATCAGCACGATGCGCTCCCCGCCGCCATCCGCATTCGCCTGCAGCAGCAGGTTGCTGGGCTTGATGTCGAGGTGCACGACGTGCTGGCGGTGCAGGTCGTCGAGCGCGGTCGCGGCCAGGGCGCCGAGCTTCGCCACGCGTTCGGCCGGCAGCGGCGCATGCTCGAGCAGCGGGCGCAGGGTCTTGCCGGGCACGTGCTCCATCACCAGCCACGGCTGGTCGTCGTCGTCGCCGCTGGCGACGAAGCGCGGCACGTGCGGGCCGGAGAGCGCCGGCATCAGCATGCGCTCGACCTCGAAGCCGACCACCTGGGTCACGGTTTCGCCGTAGCCGAGGTGCGGCAGCTTCATCAGCAACGGGAACTGCTGCTGCGGATGCGCAACCCGCCACAGCGTCGCCATGCCGCCTTCGTGCAGCGGCGCCAGCAGCTCGTAGCCGCCGATGCGCATTCCGGGTTGCGGTTTCGGCGCCATCTTTCAGGTTCCCGTCGAAAGGCGTTCGGCGAACGATTCGGGCAGGCCGGCGGCGCGGATCTTCGCCGCGGCGCGTTCGTGGTCGTAGGGCACGCGCAGGAAGGTGATCGTTGCGTCGTCGGTATCCAGCATCGCGCAGGCGGCGGCGGGGTTGCCGTCGCGCGGCTGCCCGCACGAACCCGGGGACGCCAGCCAGCGCCGCCCCGGCAACAGCGACACCGGCGTGCCCGGCACCGGCGCGAAATGCCCGGCCTGCCCGGGTTGCGGGTAACCGTGCTGGCTGAAGTACAGCGCGGGTTCGTGCACGTGGCCGCAGCAGGTCAGCCGCTGCCGCGTGGCTTCCAGGCTCATGGTGGCGGTGGAACGGCCGGTCACGTAGGCCCAGCCCGCCGGGTTCCAGGCGTTGGCATGCACGTACAGGCGCCAGTCGTCCTCGACCTGCAGCGGCAGGTTCCCCAGGAAATCGAGTTGCGCGTCGTCGAGCTGCCCGCGGGTCCAGTGGACGGCCGCCCGGGCATGCGGCGCCATGCGCTCCGACGGCGCCGCGGCCACGGCCTGGTCGTGGTTGCCGAGCACGCAGGCACCGCCCTCGGCGACGAAGCCGCGCACCGTGTCGACCACCCACGCCGGATCGGCGCCGTAGCCGACCAGGTCGCCGAGGAACACGAAGCGCGTGCAGCCGAGTCCGCGCAACGCCGACAGGCAGGCTTCGGTCGCCTCGCGGTTGGCGTGCAGGTCGGCCAGCAGGGCGATGCGCATCGGGAACGGCTCCTCCTCTCCGGCCCACCATGCTAGGCCGGAAGGGCGAACGCCGGAATTCGCCGTAAGTCTCGTGCGAACCGGAGCCGGGTAGCCGCACCCGCGTACGAGTCAGGCGGCTGCCGCTCCGGTCGATTCCACCTGTGGCGCTTCCGGCGCCGGCCCGGGCGGCGTTGCAGCCGCCTTTTCGGCGATCCTGCCGCGCGCCAGTTCGGCGAAACCATGAAGCCGGGCAATGCGACCCCAGGCCAACGCTGCGGCGACCAGTTGGGTCAACAGCAGGCCGAGCAGGAAACCGCCGAAACCGGCACCATCGCTGCGCAAGCGCGCGTAGCCGAACAGCAATGCCAGTGCGTACGCGGCCGCACTGGTGCCGACATAGACGATCAACGTCGCCAGCGGGCGCTGCAGCGCCAGTTTGGTCCCGCGCCACCAGGCGCGGAAGATCGAGCGCAGCCCCGGTTCCGCGCCCAGCCAGCCGCGCGCCGCCTCGATGGTCGAATGTGCGAATACGAACAATATCGCGAGCACCGCCAGGGCGATGTTGCCGTTGCGGTCGACTTCGGATTGCAGGATCGCGGTTTCCGACTGCTTGTCGACCAATGCCAGCAGCGCCGCGCCGATCGCGACCGCGATGCCCAGCGGGACCAGCGACCACAGCAGCATGCGGAACATCCGCCAGTATTCGCTGAGGCCGCCATGCACCAGTTCGCCCAGGCGCAGGCTGCGGCCGGCGCGCAGCGAAGCCACGACCATGCCGGTCAGCCACGGCGACAGCAGCAAGGCCATCGCCATCGCCACCAGCGTACCGATGCTGATCGCCGCGCCGGCGGTTTCGCCCATCGCGTTGATGCCTTCCATCAGCATCGGTACGTTGCGGCCGGAGGCGACCTCCGCGGCTAGTGTGGAATGGCCGAATTGCGCCCGCAATCCGCTCCACAGCGGCATGGCGAACAGCAGGGTCGGCAGGCCCAGCGCCAGCAGCCACCACAGCAGCAGCCGCCATTGCAGTGCCGACTTCAGGCCGACGAGCAGCGCGGAAAAACCATTCGGGTGTTTTTTCGTGGTCATACGCTCACCAGCAGGGCAAGAAGTGTCTTGAACAGCGCGGCGGCGGCGCTGGCCCAGCGGCGCGCCACCGAGCCGTCGCTTTTCAGCGTGCGGCCGTCGTCGAGTTTGCTGCGGTCGAGGTAGATCCGCTTCTCCGGGTCGAGCTGGGCCGATACCGCCTTGCTCGTCCGGGTCCAGCTGAAGCGCTGCCAAGGCCTGGCGCCGGCGAAGCGCACGGTCTCGCTGCTGCCGTCGGCGAACTTCACCTGCAGCACCTGCGGCACGTCGGCGCCGTCGCGCTTGACCACCACCGTGGTGCGGTACGGGAACGGCCCGGTGCCTGGCTTCGCGTCGGGATTCCGCTTCTTCCATTCCTTGCGCCGTTTGCCGATGTCGCGGGCGACGTCCTTGCCGGTCAGTTCGACCGGTTTGCCGTCGCGCTCGACGTAACCGGGCTGCGGCAGCACTTCGCTGCTGATGAACTGGACGATGCTGTCGTCGACCTTGCGCGTGGCGTAGACCTGCTGCGCGAACACCTGCTCGACCGCCTCGCGCTGGCCAGTGCCTTCGGCCAGGGCTTCGCGGAAGTCGGCGATGCTGGGATGGCGGAATTTCCAGCGCGCGTAGTACAGCTTGAACGCGCGCTCCAGTGCTTCGGTGCCGACGCGCGCCTCGAGGTCGCGCATCGTTGTCGCGGTGCGGGAGTACACGCTATTGTAGCTGCGACTGGAGATGCGATCCCAGGCATTCGCTCCGAGGCCATCGGCAGGATTCTTCAGCATCGCCCCCATGCGCTCCATCGCGAAGCCGTCGAGCGCCGGCGCGATGCCCAGCTTCTTCAGCAGCGGCGTCGACACGCTGATCGGCTGCTTGCGCTCGCGCAGCATGCGGTGGTCCCAGTATTCGTTGAGGCCTTCGTCCAGCATCGGCTCCTCGAACTCGTTCGAGCCGAGCAGCCCGTAGAAATAGCCGTGGCCGAATTCGTGGATGGTGACGAAGTCCAGCGCGTACTCGTTGATCGTGCCCGGTTCGACCCTGTCGTAGCCGGAAGCGGTGAAGAAGGTCGGGTATTCCATGCCGCCGGCCTCCGTGGCATTGAACGGCGGGATCACCACGGTCACGGTCCTGTACGGATACGGCCCGAGCGTGCGCGAGAAGTAGCGCAGCGAATCGATCGTCGCCTTCAGTGCCGGCTGCGCGCTGGCTTCGTATTCGGGCGGATACAGCACGCGTACCTTCACCTTCGGGCTGCCCGGGCCTTCATAGACGCCTTCCAGCGGTTTGGCGTAGCGCTTGTCGGCGGTCCAGGCGAAATCGTGCACGTCGGCCTGCACGAAGCGGTGCGTCAGCATGCCGTCGCGTTCGACCGGTGCGGCGACCTGCTCGCCGGTGGCGCCGACGGTGTAATCCTTGGGCACGGTAATGCGTACGTCGAATTCGCCGTAGTCGGCGAAGAACTCGCTGTGCAGATGGAACTCGTGCGCGTTCCAGCGCGGCGCGGTGGCGCCGCGTTCGCCCGGCAGTTCGAGCACGCCGATCTTCGGGAACCATTGCCCGACCAGGTGGAAGCTGCCGAAATAGCCGGTACGCGCGACCACCCGTGGCAGTTTGTCGATGAAATCGATATCCAGCGTGGTGCTGGCGCCGGGCGCGACCGGCTGCGGCAGCTCCAGTTTTACCACGGTGCGGTCGGTCGAAGGGCCGTTGTCGGGGTGCACGTAGCTCCACTTCACTGCCTGGCCGTTCTGCCGCACGCGCTGCAGGCGGGTGTAGCCCCAGTCGCCGTCCTTCACCGGCACGTCGCTGCGGAAGGCGAAGCTGAGGTTGCGCTGCTCGCTCATGAAGGTGCTGCCGGCGCCTTCGAAAGCATTGAGGTACAGGTGCAGGTACACTGCGCACACCGGCTGCGCGCTGCGGTTGCGCCAGGTCAGTTTCTGCTTGCCGTCGATGGTGTGCCTGTCAGGATCGAGCGTGGCATCGATTTCGTAGCGCACCACGCGGTCGGACAGGGTCGCTTCGCCACCGGTACGCGGCCCACCCCATGCAGTCGGAGCGCTCGGCACGGTCACCGCGGCGGCGTCGGCGTCGGCGAAGGGAATCGCTGCGCAGGCGGGGTTGGTGGCGGCGTCCTCGGCGTGCAATGGCAAGGCGGCCGCAAGCAGGCCGAACGCGAGCAGGGCGGATCGGAGCATGGCGATGGTTTCCCCGGGAAGTGGATCGAAGATGTGCAAGACAGGCGGGCTCCCGCATGCGCCAGAGGTCATGCCACGCGGGGCTCCACGCACGTTTTTTTATTTTCGCGGCGGCTCGCGCACCGGCACCGGCACGTTGCACAGATCGATGTGCCCGGCCGGGCGCTTGTAGAAGTCGTCGACGCGGTTGCGCCGCGCCTCGGTCGCGTCGGCGAAGGTCTTGCTGTCGGTGCGCAATACCTGGATCGGCGTGCGTTCCGCTTCCGGCACTTCGCTCGCCAGCCGGATCGACTTGATCGGCGTGCGCTCGGCGGCGTTTTCGTAGAAGCCCATCGGCGGCGGGCCGCGGCGGATCGTGCTCAGCAATTCCATGCCCTGCAGCACGCGGCCGACCACGGTGATGTTGTCGTCGAGTTGCCGCGGCGACTGGCCGATGGTCACGTACAGTTCGGCGCCGATGCTGCTGTCGTCGGCGTTGTTGCGCCCGGCGCCGAGCGTGCCGTAGCAGTGCGCTAGCCAGGCGGTGCCCTTCTCCGGGTCGCGGCCGACCGGGAAACCGCCGACGAAGCCGACTTCCGGCGCCCAGCCGTCGCTGTCCGGCAGGCGGTCGAACTCCAGCCCGTCGGCGGCGCGATGGAATTCGGCCGGCAGGTGCGTCCTGGCGCTGCCCAGCGGCTTGGCCTTGGCCGGATCCTCGCCGTCGACGTCGCCGAACTGCACGACGAAGTTGTCCTGCGAACGGTAGATGCTGGTGCCGTCCCAGAAGTGTTCCTTCGCCAACGTGCGGATGTTGCCGGCGTGCTCGGGGGCGAAGTCCGGGGCCAGTTCGATGACCACCCGGCCGGCCTCGAGGTCCATGTACAGCAGGTTGGCCGGGTCCGGGGTGCGCCAGTCGCTGTCCGGGGCCGCGTCGACGATTTCCTTGGCGCTGCGGTATTGGGTCTTGGCGGGCTCGTCGGCGGACGCCGGAAAGCCAAGGGCGAGCAGGCAGGCGACGGACAGCAGGCGCAGGGTCATGGATCGGTCTCGAGGAAGGTCCGGCCGATTCTCCCCGACGCCGCCCATGCCGGCCAGTCCCGCAGGGGCGCGCCCGGGCGGGTTCCTGTGGCCGGTGACTAATGGCATATTCGCTATATCGAACTAAGCAGTAGTATTGCCTTCGAGTTAGCGGGGCAGGGCATGAGCGAGGCGGACATCCAACTGAAGAAGTTCCAGAAGGAGCTCAGCGCCGGCACCGTGTCGCTGGCGCTGCTCGCGGTGCTGGCGCAGGCCGAGGAGCCGCTGTACGGCTACCTGATCGCCAAGCGCATGGAAGGGCTGGACGGAGTGCTCAGCGGCAAGCAGAGCGCGCTGTACCCGGTGCTGCGCAACCTGGAGGGGGCCGGGTTGCTCGACAGCTTCGTCGAACCGTCGATGTCCGGCCCGCCGCGCCGCTACTACCGCATCACCGACGCGGGGCGCGCCGCCCTGCGCGAATGGGCCGCCGCGTGGCGCGCGACCCGCGACTCCGTCGACACCGTCCTGAGGGGAACCAACGAATGAACAGCCAAGGCCTGCCCACCACGATTCCCGAATACCTGGAACAGCTGCGCGCGGCGCTGAAGGGCGCCGACCCGGCGATGGTCCAGGACGCGCTGTACGACGCCGAGGAATACCTGCGTTCCGAGCTCGCCGAGCAGTCCGGGAAATCCGAGGCCGAAGTGATCGCCTCGGTCGCCGGCAGTTACGGCGCGCCGGAGGAGGTTGCCGGGATCTACCGCGACACCGAGGTCACCGTGACCCGCGCGCTGCGCCCGCCGCCGCCGAAGAAGCGCGAGTCGCCGCTCGGCAAGTTCTTCGGCGTCGCCGCCGACCCGCGCACCTACGGCGCGCTGTTCTACATGTTCCTGGCGCTGGCCACCGGCATCTTCTACTTCACCTGGGTGGTCACCGGCGCCAGCCTGTCGGCGGGCCTGCTGGTGCTGGTCATCGGCGTGCCGCTGCTGTTGCTGTTCCTGATGTCGGTGCGGTTGCTGTCGCTGGTCGAGGGCCGCATCGTCGAGGCCCTGCTCGGCGAGCGCATGCCGCGGCGGCCGCTGTACACGCAGCGCGACAAGCCGTGGCTGGAACGGATCAAGGAGTTGTTCCCCGACCTGCGCACGTGGACGGCGATGCTGTACTTCCTGCTGATGATGCCGCTGGGCACCGCGTACTTCTCGATCTTCGTGACCCTGCTGAGCGTCTCGCTGGCTTTCATCGCCGCGCCGCTGGGCTTCTTCTTCCCGCACGACTTCAACATGATGTTCGTGGACTGGAACGTGACGGCGGCCGCGCCGTGGCTGCTGCCGCTGGTTTCCGCCATCGGCGTGCTGATGCTGTTCGCCACGCTGCACCTGGCGCGCGCGGTCGGCCACTTCCATGCCTGGCTGGCCAAGCACCTGCTGGTGCGCGACCCGGTGGTGTGATTTTTCTCCTCCCCCTTCGTGGGGGAGGATGCCCGGAGGGCAGGAGAGGGGGCGCGAGCGCGGCGTGCGTGCGGTCGCCAAGAGCCGTCCCTCTCCCCCGGCGCTTCGCGTCTTTCCCTCTCCCGCGAAAGGGAGAGGGGGAAAGCGATCAGGCGTACTTCGCGATGAAATCCCGCACCTGCGGGTAGACCACTTCGCGCCAGCGGCGGCCGCTGAAGATGCCGTAGTGGCCGGCGCCCTGCACGGTCAGGTGCGCGTGCCTCGCCTTCGGGATGCCGGTGCACAGCCCGTGCGCGGCGGCGGTCTGGCCGGGGCCGGAGATGTCGTCCAGCTCGCCCTCGATGCTCATCAGCGCGGTCTTGCGGATCGCGGCCGGAGTCACCGGCTCGCCCTTCACCTTCCACTTGCCGCGCGGCAGCAGGAACTCCTGGAACACCGTGCGGATGGTGTCCAGGTAGTACTTCGCCGGCATGTCCAGCACGGCGTTGTATTCGTCGTAGAACCGGCGGTGCGCCTCGGCGTCCTGCAGGTCGCCCTTGACCAGGTCGGAGTAGTAATCCCAGTGCGACATGACGTGGCGGCTGGGGTTCATCGCGATGAACCCGGCGTGCTGCAGGAAGCCCGGATAGACCCGGCGGCCTTCGCCCGGGTAGGGCGCGGGCACGGTGTGGATGACGTTGCTTTCGAACCATGCCAGCGAGTTGCGCGTGGCCAGGCCGTTGACCGCGGTCGGGCTGCTGCGCGCGTCGATCGGCCCGCCCATCATCACCAGCGAACGCGGCGTCGCTTCGCCGCGCGCGGCCATCAGCGACACCGCGGCCAGCACCGGCACGGTCGGCTGGCAGACGCTGATCACGTGCAGCTTCCCGGCACCGATGTGGCGGATGAACTGCTCGATGTAGGCGATGTAATCGTCCAGGCCGAACTCGCCCGCCGCCAGCGGCACCATGCGCGCGTCGATCCATTCGGTGACGTAGACCTTGTGGTCGCGCAGCAGGGTGCGCACGGTGTCGCGCAGCAGGGTAGCGTGGTGGCCGGACAGCGGCGCGACCACCAGCACCGCCGGGTCTTCCTTCATCCGCTTGATGTTGGCCGCATCGTCGGTGTAACGCTTGAAGCGCAGCAGCCGGCAGAACGGGTTGGCGATCACTTCCTGCTCGATCACCGGCACGGCGTGGCCGCCGACCTCGACCTCGTGGATGCCCCACGCCGGCTTCTCGTAGTCCTTGCCGAGGCGGTGCAGCAGTTCGTTGTACGCGGACACGCGCTCGGCGCCCGGCAGCGCCGACAGCCAGCTGTTCGGGTCGGAGAAGATCCGGGCGTTGGCGTCGGCCAGGTGGACCCACGGGGCCATCCAGTGGCGTCCGAGTTCGTGCAGTTGGTAAAGCGTCATCGCGAAATGCGGTCTGTTGCGATTGGTGCGACGCAGCATACCAAGCGGGCCCGGGGCAAAAGTTAAATCATAGTCTCGAGCGCGGCGGCCTGCGGGGCCAGCGCCGGCGCCAGCCAGCAATGCGACCCGGCGGGCAGGAAACCGTTGCCGATGAGCTGCTTGCGGTACCAGCCCGCACTGCGTTTCTGGAACCCGGCGCGGTCGCCGTCGAATTCGTCTTCGGCGGCGAAGGTCTCCAGGAAGGCCACGCCGCCGCACAGTTCGGCCAGGCCGGGCAGGCCGCGGCGCAGCTCGGCCGACGGCAGGTAGTGCATTACGTCGGCGCAGACCAGCAGGTCGACCGGCGGGCACGGGCGCAGCAGCGCGAAGTCGCCGAAGCGCGCGTAGTGCAGGTTGCGCTTCGCACCGTGGCGGGCGATCGCGTACTCGCTGCTGTCGAAGCCGAGGTAGCGCAGCTTCGGCCGCAGCTTCAGCAGCGGTGCGCGCCATGCGCCCTCGCCGCAGCCGACGTCGAGCACGCTGCGGACCGGGCGCTCGAGGTAGTACTCGGCGCAGGCCACCGCCAGCGCGACCTTGCGCGCCAGCCGCTGCGGCCCGCCGATGTCGCCGCGGCGGTACCAGCGCTGGAAGTAGGCTTCGTCGTATTGCTTGGTGGTCACGGCAGACGGCAACGGATGGCGGGTGGCGAAGCGTAACCGCTTTTGCCCGTCATTCCCGCTGTCGCGGGAATGGCGAGGGACACAAGGCCGTGCGGGAAAGGTATCCTTGCGCGCGACGATCCAACAGGGGAAAGCCGCCGATGTATTTCTGGGTCAAGACCGCGCATCTCGTTTTCGTCATGGCGTGGATGGGCGGGGTGTTCTACCTGCCGCGCATCCTGGTCAACCTGGCCGAGTCCGCCGGACAGGCGCAGGTGCAGGAGCGCCTGAAGCTGATGGGTCGCAGGCTGTACCGCTTCGGCCACATCATGTTCGGGCTGGCGTTCCTGTGCGGCCTGGCGTTGTGGCTGGGGTTCGGCATTGGCGGCGGCTGGCTGCATGCCAAGCTGGCGCTGGTGGCGGTGATGTTCGCCCACTACATCGTCGGCGGGCGCTGGCTGAAGGGCATGGACAAGGGCCGTTCGCTGCCGTCGTCGAAGACGCTGCGCTGGTTCAACGAAGTGCCGGTGCTGCTGTTGGTCGGCGTGGTGTACCTGGTGCTGGCGAAGCCGTTCTGACCGGATTGGTCGCGCGACGCAGATGGCCAGGCGAAAACGGTAGGGCGGGTCCTGACCCGCCGCCATGAGATGCATCGGTCAGGCAAGGCGGGTCAGGACCCGCCCTACCTTGCTCCACGCGGCCCTCTAACGCCTTATGTCTTTGCTTTCCCCTACTGTAAGCGCCGAGAGCCCGGTGTGCGCGCCCGATAACGCCTCGGTGTAGCCGCACCGTAATTCAGCAGGGGGCCGCACACCGGATCTCGCGTCCCGACGCCCGAACAGTTGCGCGAGGCTTCCCTCGCACCGATAAGCGTGGGCCGGACGTGATGCTCTCGACCGGCCTACTTTAGCGCGGAGGACGAGATGACGGCAGTCGGGATCGATGTGGCCAAGGTCGCGCTGGTGGCGTGCATGCGCAAGCTGCTGACGATCGTCAATGCGCGGCGGCGGGACGAGTTGAAGGCTTTGGCGGCTGTCGCCTAAAGGCACCTTCTCAAGACAGTTGCTGAATTAAGCCGAGCCGCGAAGCGGCTTCGGCTTGAATGAATTGTTAGGCCGCTGCCGATAGCAAGTAGGACCCAACGTGGAGGATGTCATCTCAGCCAGTACTTCTGTGCGTCAGTCATCTCAATCTCTGGCGGGATATCAGGTGGTCCATTGAATCGCCATTGAATTGCCTCCTCCAAGGTCAGCTTGCGGACGCCACATTGAGGTACTCCGCACTGCCGTGGATAGGAGCCGTCTACGAGCGAGATGCCCTCAACCATGCCCATATCAGTGCCGGTGCAAAGGCACGGGTGATAGGCGCAGTCTTCGTAGAACTCGCCAGGTTGGATTTCATCTGCATCGCTTAGCGGTATTGGCATGTCAGCGGCCTAACGCCTTATGTCTTTGCTTTCCCCTACTGTAAGCGCCGAGAGCCCGGTGTGCGCGCCCGATAACGCCTCGGTGTAGCCGCACCGTAATTCAGCAGGGGCCGCACACCGGATCTCGCGTCCCGAC
>Ga0180220_1000237_pt1 | contig 81422 bp, 84 predicted proteins | sample eDN5th37CBELigBY_FD_151335 | JGI IMG/M metagenome (GOLD analysis project Ga0180220, IMG submission 151335) | Enriched backyard soil microbial communities from Emeryville, California, USA - eDNA 5th pass 37_C BE-Lig BY (version 2) (version 2) | ecosystem: Environmental > Terrestrial > Soil >...
CCTTGATCCGCAGCCCCCCGTGGCCGCAATAAAGGCAAACAGGCCGCTTCGTTGGCCGCGCCCACACACGAATGTCGCGTCGCCGCTCGACACGGACAATCTCAACATCCGACAGCCCTAATATGCCCTCGATTCCCTGATCAGCCTTCTTCTTCATCAGACTAGTCCTTCCTATGACAAGTCTAACCCAATTTCCCTCATCCCCCGTTCACGAGGAAGAGCCCGAAAATCCCTGGAAATCGCAGAAAGCCGGGCGTATCATGCACCCACAGGTTCAATTGTGACCAGAAGATCCACCGGAATCTGATTGTCCGGTGCCCAACGGGCCGCGAAATCGCATCAGAACCACCCCAGCTATGGCCAACCAAGATACCGGCTTGCCCGCCTCATGGGTCATCTGGATCGCGATCATCACGTCACTGTCGTCCCAGTGCGTGAAGAAATTTTCCTTGCCTCGCTTATCGACGTGCTCCCCTACAATGGGTCCGATAACTCCATTCCCAGAAGCGAGTAGCTGTCACCACCGCCTCCAAGGAAGATCGGATTGTTCACGTCGATGTCCAGCTTTGGCCCTACGCCTCCGCCCGTACCGACCTGCTGAATATCGACCGGGCTGAGCAAATGGCCGTCTACGTAGGTCGGGATGGTGAACGAGTTGGGCCAACGGAATCATTCGCCATCCTGCGGGAACCAACTCCTGCATAGGAGAGGTGGCTGAAATCTACCAATGGCCTCCGCGCCGTGACGACAATGTCGCCGGGCTGAGCGTCACTGGCGCTATTGCTGGAAGCGCCGCTGGCATTCTGCCCGCCACCTTCGCCGGTGATGGCTGGTCAGCCCTGGCATCGGCTGCGCCGGTGGTTCGACTACGCCCAGTCCCGGCAACTCCCTCAGCCACGAGGTTTCCGATGGTATTGCCAGTATACAAGTCTCGACCCGGGTTCGGCCGCGAAGATGGATTTTTCCGAGGCGTTGTGCGGGGTTGCGGGCGATCCGCCCCGGCGCGAACCGGGAGGCGCGTTTTCGCCCCCTGACGCGGTTTTCGGCGCAGAGGTGAACAGCGGCTGAGATGGTGATACGCGCGAGGCCCCCTCCATGGATCGAGGCGCGATGCGCTTTGGCAGAGCAGGCAAGAGGGAGCAGGCAGGCGTTACCAGAGGCGCTTCACCGCGAACCCGTCGAACAGCGCCTCGTTCGATAGCAGCACCAAATCCTCGGCCTGCGCCTGGGCGATCAGCAGGCGGTCGAACGGGTCTTTGTGGGGGATGTTCATTTCCCCCGCGAGCCGGGCATGATGGACGCTGATCGCCAGTTCGTCGAACCCCTGCTCGGCGATCACGGCCTCGAAGTCCTGGGCCAGCAGGGCAGCATCGGGCAGCTTGCCGATGCGGAACTTGGTGGCGACCTCCATGGCCGAGGCGGCGCTGACCGCAACCGTGTTATCCTCGTCGGCGATGGCTTCGCGGGCGCGGCGGCTCAGCGCATCATCGCCTGCAAGCCACCAGATCAGCGCATGGGTGTCGAGCAGTAACCTCAAGCGAGGTTCCACCCGCCCAGTTCATCCTTGGGCAACGGCTCATCGAACCGCGCATCCATCGCGATCTTGCCCTTGAGCGCCCCGAACCGCCGCCGACCGCGCGGGACAACCGGCACCAGACGCACCACCGGCACGTTGCCGCGCGTGATAACCACCTCGCCGCCTGCAAGCACATCGGCGATCAGGCGGGACAGGTTGGTCTTGGCATCGTGGACCGAGAACTGGGTCATGGACCTCTCCTTGGCTAACTATATAGCTAAGTCAGCCGTGTCGAGCAAGGGCCCTGCTTTCCCGGACCGCTCAAGGGGCTGCGATGCTGCGCATCGAGCCGGTAATTCGGATACGCACCTCACGCACGGGTGCATGACGGTTTTCGACGGGTTTTCGAGAATGCTATCCGCTCCCTCCAGTGGTGAGCGCGGAAGGGATCGGAGGTTTCCCGTCATTGGCTGAGCGTGCGGATAGCACTCTCATGCGTCCTCGGTGTCGGCCTCGGCATCGAGGAGGGCCAGCAAAACCCCGGCTTCGTTACCGGCGGACGCGCTGCCGGCGTCATGGTGAGCGGTGAGGCGGGAACGGAGCGGCCGCGCCGGGTGTGTGGCGGTGTGGACGGCTTTTAGGGCCGTCAGGTACGCAATCGGATTTGCGCCGTTCTGGATTATGCTCACACCAAGGGCTGCCTGCAACATGACGGCAAGCGCCGGATATCGGTTTGGGCAGTGCCAGATTGCTCCCGCTCATGGAGGCGCGACAATAGCCAGCGCGCTGCGTCAGGCCATCAAAATGGACCATCGTGATATTCTCGTCGAAAGGAAGAATGAATCTGCCGTCAAGGTGACGTTCCGCGAAGCCGCGCACCATTATCATAAAGAAATTGCGGCAGGCTGGAAATACGCCATCTATTCGCGCCATTGGATTGCCGGTCTCGAAAGTCACGTCTTTCCGAAATGGGGCAATCTTCCGACTGAAGGAATAGCCGCAGCGGATATCTTCGATGTGTTGATGCCGATTTGGCAGGAGATCGGGCAAGGGGCGCGTTGAGTTCGCAACCGTATCTGCGTCGCTCTGGATTATGCTCATGCGAAAGGCTGGCGTTCCAGCGAGACTCCGTCAGGCAATGGCAGCTTGAAGGCGGGTACAACGCCGAGATGCGCGGGCTCGCCAACTATTACCGGTTGGCCTACCTCGCGAGGCTCAGCCTTCGCAATCTGTGGTTCCTCTGGGAAACAAGCTTGCTGAAGACGCTGGCGTTCAAGCTGCGGCTATCGGTCAATAGAGTCGCTCGTCGACTCAAAACAGGGGATGGACTCGGCGTCCGCTGGAGGTGGACGGAAGGGAACGATCGGTTGCTGTCTTCAGTCTAAAGCACAGTGACCGGCTGCCGAATCTCGGACCGATTGTTGATCGCGGGCAGTCCCTCACTACACGAAGGGACGCTTGGACGTGATCGATCGGCTTCGGGCAAAGCAGTGCGAATATTGAGGTTCGCCCGAACATCCATGTGAGGTTCGCCATGCCCGCCATTTCGCGGACACGAAGAATACCCGGCTCTGGCAACAGCACGGCTATCGTTTCCGATTGGGGTTGGAGAGCCCCATAACTCAGATGGATTTCGACGGGGTATCCGAGCGATGAGGGGGAACCGCCAATCATCTGGCGCAGGCATGATCCGCCTCAATCTTCGGGAGCAATCGAGACCTTAAGGCCATCCAGCCTTTCCGCCCAGAATAGCTGGCACGATAGGCGAGAGCACGGCCGGCGATGTTCCGAACTATCGAGGAGGTCGTTTTCATCCTCGCTCATGGTGGGCAGCTCGGCAAGGCGATCTTCTTCGACATAGACATGGCACGTCGCGCACGAGCAGCACCCTCCGCACAGTGCCAGCAGATCATCGAAGCCCCCGTCGCGCAGTATTTCCATCACGGAAAGCTCATTCGTACCGTCGATCTCGCGCACGATTCCATCGCGCCCCGTGACATGCAAAATTGCCATGATTACTCCTCTTAGCGATAGGTTGGGCGACCGTGCCGTGGGTCAGAATGTCCAGATGATGTAAGTCGTGCTGGCCGAACGGCGGCCTATTCGCTGTCAACGATCGCAGCGAATTGACCGTAACCGCCCTTTAAGAACAGCAGCGGGTTCCCGGCATTTGCGACGTCCAGAGAGCGGACCCTGCCGATCACTATGAAATGATCACCGGCCTCGTGCACCGCGTCGAGGTCGCAGTCGATCCAGGCCACACTATCCTCGATGATCGGCGGGCCAAAGTCGGAGGTCCGATGGGCCACGCCTTCGAACTTGTTCTCGGCCTTCGACGACAGCGCCTGACAGACCGCGCGCTGGTTGTGAGACAGCACGTTGACGCAGAAGCGGCCCGCTATTTCGATCTTGGGCCATGTCGTCGACTTGCGGTCGGGGAAGAAGGCGACCAGCGGCGGATCGAGCGAGACCGACGTGAAGGAGCCGACGACCATTCCCACCGGGGCGCCGTCGATATTTGCCGTCACCGCGCAAACACCGGTGGGATAATGGCCGAGGATGCGCCGGAACTCGGCGCTGTCGATACTGACGCTCAATTTACCTTCCTTTCCAGATGGGAGGGCGCCGCTCGGCTATGGCGGCGCGACTCTCGCAATGATCGGCCGTCCCGAGATAATGTTCGATGCCGGCAAATCGGCTGGCGAGCGCATTGGGAAGCGGAACGGCGAGGCCGAAGTTCGCGGCCTCTTTCAGCGCCTGTACCGCAAGCGGAGAGGCGGCGAGCACCCGCGCGCACCAGCGCTCAACGCACTCCGTCAAGGCCGCGCGCTCGACGACCTCATTGACCAACCCATATTGCAGCGCCTCGCTCGCCGATAAGCGGCTGCCGGTCAGGATCATCCCCAGCGCGACGCGGTAGGGAAGCTGGCGCATGGCGCGGTGAACCACGCCGCATTCGCCGATGATCCCCGCCGCCGCCTCGGGTAGCGCAAATGCGGCGTCGGTGCTCGCGACGATGATGTCGGCGCACATCGCCAGCTCGAACCCTCCGCCGAGTGCCAACCCCTGCACGCCCGCGACGATCGGCTTGCGAACCTCGACCAGCGGGCCACCGATCCCGGTAATGCCGCCGCCCAACGCGATTGGCGATGCGGCGCGGCATTCCTCCTTGATGTCGCCCCCCGCGCTGAAGGCGCGATCGCCCTCCGCGGTTAGCGTGACGACGAATATCTCAGGATCGTCATTGACCTCCTGCCACATGTCGAACAGCGCTTCGTCCATTGCGACTGTAATCGCGTTGAGCGCCGCTGGCCGGTTGAGCCTTATATGCGCAACATGGCCGGACTTAGTGAAGCTAACGTCGGTCATTGGTCGATGCCTTGGGGATATTGGCGCGCCCGCCTCAGCTATTTCGAGGCGAACATCAGCTGCGCATCATTCCCCCAGACGAGCGGAACATTGTCGACCGCGGCGATGATGCCGGCGCGATATGTGGGCTTGCATCCAGGCTTCAGGCTGAACTCGGGAATCCGCTTTAGCCACTCCTGCAAGGTCACGATCACTTCCATGCGCGCGAGGTGCATGCCCGCACAGCGATGCGGTCCGGCGCCGAAGGTCGAGTGGGAGATGCCCTTGCGCCCCGGATCGAGGTTCCAGGCCTCGGGGTTGCTCGCTTCCTCAAGGCCGTGAAGCGCGGTCGGGAGGAGGATGAGGTCGCCGCGCTTCAGCTCGACGCCCTCATAGCTCATGTCATGCGCAACCATGCGTGCGTCGGACACGACGGGAAAGCGGCGGAACATCTCCTCTGCGCTGCGCATAAGCGTAACCGGATCGGAGCGCAGCTCCGCAACCTTTTCCGGATGCCTGGCGAGATAGATCATCATGAAGCAGAGGAAATTGACGACGGTATCGAGGCCGCCGAGCAGCAGCAGCGAGATCAGGCCCAGCACCTTGTCATGTTCCATCGGCTGGTCGTTGATCCGGCTGTTCACCATGATCGTGATCAGGTCGTCGCCTTCCTTGCCGGCGCGCGCCGCGATGATCGGTTCGACATAGGCGAAGAAACCCTGGTTGGCAGCGTCAAGTGAGGCGCCCATCTCGGCCGGGGTGTCGCCAGCGGGACGCGTCATCTGCTCGGCGAGTTCGGCCAGCTTCGGCGCGTCGCCCAGTGGCAGGTCGCACATCGCCATGAAAACCTTGACCGGGAAAATGCGCGCATAGTCACGTTCGAAGAGGCATTCGCCCCGCGCCGCAAAGCCTTCGATCAGCTCGATCGCAACCGCGCGCACATGCTCTTCGACCTTACGGATTTGCGCGAGGTTGAGTCCCTTGTCGAGAATTTTGCGATAGGGACCATGTTCGGGCGGATCCATGCGTGTGGGGACCATCGCATACTTCTCACCGGCCTCGCGCGGCAGAAAGATGATCTCGCTCGAGAAGCGGTCGGGATTGGAATAGATTTCCTGGATTACCGCTCCGCGCGTCGCGATCCAGTGGCCACCGGTTCGCGGCGTCCAGACCAGCGACGGTGTGTCTGGCGTCTGCAGCGCCTTCCACGCTTCATGAAACCCTTCTTCGATACCGTCGAGAGCATACATGTCGACGTCATAGACGCGGTCGGCGGGAACATGGTCGGGCTTGGGAGTCCCGGGTTCATTGACGGGCGCGGCGGTTGCCATTGTGCAATCCTCTCAGCTCAATGCGGGGTCGATGATCGCCTTGACGGCGGTGCCGTTGCGCGTCGCGTCGAGCGCCTGCTGGGCGTTGGCGATCGAGAAGCGATGCGTGACGAGTTCGGCGAGCGGCACATCATCCTGCAGACGCGCTGCAAAATGCATCGCCTGATAATAATGTTTGGGCTTGGGAAAGGACGCACCCGCGATCGTCAGATTCTTGAGTGTCAAGTCGCGCGGGGAAATCGGCTGGGTTCCGATCGCGCCCCACAAACCGAGGATGATGTAACGTGAATGGATGCCGCTGAGGTCGACGCCCTCGGGGAACGCCGGCAGGGCTCCTGCCGCTTCGACAACGATGTCCGGCCCGGACTTGCCGACACGATCGTAAATTTGCCGCCGCCGCTCGTCGGGCGGATCGGTGAGGGACACTGTCTCGGTCGCGCCAAGTTTGCGCGCAGCGTCGAGGCGGACGGGCGATGCGTCGATGACGATGACGTCGCGAGCGCCTGCCTGCGCCGCGACGAGCACGGCGGACAGGCCGACGGGACCTGCGCCCTGGACGACGACCGAATCGCCGACCCTTACCGGGCCACAGCGATCGAATCCGCGCAGCACGGTCGGAAGCGCGCACCCGAGCGCGGCCACCGCCTCTGGCTGCGCATGGTCGGGCAGGCGATAGAAGGGCATGCCGTTCGGCAACCAGGCGAAGTCGGCATAGCTGCCCCAATTGGGTTTGGAGGCATTTTCGAAAAACTGCGTGTTCTCGCACGGCGTTTCTTCGAGCACTGTGCAGGAATAGCAGCGGCGGCAAAGCGCGATCGGCGACCAGTAGACCAGGTCTCCTTTGGCGACCGGCGTACCCGCATAATCCGTCACGACGCCTTCGCCCAGTCGCTCGACCCGGCCGACGCCCTCATGGCCCAGAATGATAGGGAAGGGCATGTCGCCGGCTTCGCCCGAAAGGATATGTACGTCGCTGCCGCAGACGCCGCCGAGCGCGACCCGGACCAGCGCCCCGCCGGGCTCGGGATCCGCAATCGCAACATCCCAAGTTTCCAGACGGTTCTTTTCGACCATAACGGCGGCGCGTCCACGCATCTCCATTCTCCCGTGCCATTGCCGAGCCGATGCCCGATTTGCGGGCTTATCCCGCTTTACCTAATCTTGATTAGCACGATATTTGAGATTGGTCGAGAGGCGAATTCGCCCATCCAAGCCACGCCTGGTGATAAGAGTAACCTATATAAGTCAAATGCATATCTAAACGCTATCGAGTTCTTGCCAGGAAAGATGATGCCGGGACTTCCGGCGCTAGACTAATTTATATTAGTCAAAAATTCCTCGATTCGATCAGCGAAGATGGCGCGACGTCCGCAGGGGCATGCAGATGCTGGTGACGAGCATCTCCATCGTATCCTCGACCGCATGTTCGAAGCTCTCTTCCTGATCGTCAGTGCTTCCGCTGCCGCGATGCCTGACCAGCATGTTGAGGAACATCAGGCAGCCGTTGACCAGCCGCCGCTGTGCGACTGCGGTCGGGAGATAGAAGAGGCGTTCGCGCAGCAGATCAAGCGCCCGCTGAAGATAGGGCGGCGATTCGCTCCCGAAATCGCCGAACTCGGTGGATTGGCTACGGAGCAGATATTGGCTGAGGAAGCTGGCGTAGGAATGATTGCCGTCGACATCTTCAAGGTCGAGCTGCGGTAGCATGATGATGTCGAGGAGCGCCCGCGCGTCGAGGAGGAGATTCTGCTGCTCGGCCTGGCGCAGCATTGCTTGGCGTCGCGGCTCCATCTGTTTCATCCGATAGTCGAAAATCGCGCGGATCAGGCCCTCGCGCGATCCGAAATGATACTGGACGGCATAATGGTTGCGCTGGCCCGCCTTCGACGCGATCTCCCGCATCGAGGCGCCATTGATTCCGTTTTCGGCGAACTGGACCTCTCCGATCAGGACCATGCGCTCCTTGATGCTGCCCGGCTCTATCTTCGGACTAAGTCCCGACGCACCCGCTTCGATTTCCGCCCCGCTTTTCAATTTTACACCTGCCTTAAAAATTTAGATTTTGCTGGAAACTTCCGCCCCTTCATTGCGGCGAATGAAGTCAGGAGTCCGGCGCCTCATAGGCCTAACAATGCTTCCGGCTAGTCGATCAAGCAAGCGGAATGATAAGTTTCGAGGAATTTTCAGCCGAGTTCAGGGATTTTTGGCATGATGTGCGGGCCACGGTTACTCCTCGGGCAGCCGCAGAATGATCGAGGTATTAAGTCTATTGACTTAAGTTATCCGGGAACGCATGACTTAAGCAATGGTCGCGGACAGCCGCGACTCGACTGACGCAGGCAATAGTCCGGAATGAGGAGAGCGAAGCCATGGCAATGGAAACCGGTTTAATTTTTCACCCCTATATGCGTCCGGGCCGCACCGCGAAGCAGACGTTCGAATGGGGCGTCCAAAGCTCGATCGCTGCCGATAAGGCCGGCTTCACCTCGATGATGATCTCCGAACACGCCTCGCAGATCTGGGAGAATATTCCCAATCCCGAATTGATCATGGCGGCAGCGGCGCTCCACACCAACACGATCAAATTTGCGCCGATGGCGCATCTCTTGCCGCACCAGCATCCGACCAAGCTCGCGATGACGATCGGCTGGCTCTCGCAGATTCTCGAAGGCCGTTATTTCCTCGGCATCGGCGCCGGCGCATATCCCGCGGCATCCTATATGCACGGCATTCGCGGGGAAGCGCAGGATACTGAGCGGCTGAACGACATGGTTCGCGAGAGCCTCTTCATCATGGAGAAGATATGGCGTCGCGAGCCCTTCTTCCACGAAGGAAAATATTGGAACGCCGGTTTTCCCGAGGAGGAAGAGGCTGTTACCGAAGAAGATGAGCAGCACAAGCTGGCCGACTACTCGCCTTGGGGAGGCTTCCCTGAGATCGCGGTGACCGGCTTCAGCAAGAATTCGCCGTCGATGCGCCTTGCCGGCGAGCGTAATTTCAAGCCGGTGTCGATCTTCTCCGGGCTCGATGCGCTCAAGCGCCACTGGGAGATCTATTCGGAAGCAAATATCAAGGCAGGTTTCACGCCCGATCGGCAGCGGCACGCCGTGTCGCACACGATATTCGTCGGCGACACCGACGCCGAAGCGAAGCGTGAAGTGATGGAGGGACCGATCGGCTATTGCTTCAATCGGTATCTGATCCCAATCTGGCGCCGCTTCGGCATGATGGACGGCTTTGCCAAGGACGCGGGGATTGATCCTGCCAAGGCCGATCTCGAATTCCTGGTCGACAAGGTCTTCATTGTCGGGTCGCCCGACACCGTGGTCGAAAAGATCAACGAGTTGTTCGAGAAGTGCGGCGGCTGGGGCACGCTGCAGATCGAAAGCCACGACTATTATGACGATCCGTCGCCGTGGTTTCATTCGCTCGAACTCGCCGCGAAGGAAGTTGCGCCTCGGATCAGTCTGCCGAACCGGGCGAGCGCCTAACCGGTCGCCTAATCAATATCCGCTGAACATTCCCATTCGCCGGCCTGAAAGGGTCGGCGATTCCTTATGTGCGCTTTGCGAAACCGTAGATGACGAGCTCCGCGGCCTGATCGGCGATCTGGGCGGGCGCCAGCTTGCCCGGACGATACCAGGAAGCGCAGGAGTTGAGCATCGCGATCAGGAATTTGCCTACGACGGTCGCGTCGAGGTCGGCATTGGCGGTGCCGTCTCGCTGCACCTCGGCGATGAGGTCGCGCCAATAATTGTCAAAGCTCGAATATGCGGCAAGCACCCGGCGCCGCATGTCGTCGGGCAGATCATCGAACACGCGCGCCACAGCCGACGAATAATCGTCGCCAGTTAGCAAATAGTCGATGTGCGACTTGATCGCCACGCGCAGCCGGTCGAGGGGGCCCGCGCCCTGGCCCAGCACCTCGACCTTCGACACGATGAACCGCGTGTTGCGATAAATGCCTTCCATCATCACTTCCTCGACGAGATGATCCTTCGACGGAAAATGATGATAGAGGCTGGGCGCCAACATGCCGGCGAGTTTGGCGATATCGGCGAGCTTCGCTCCGGCGAGGCCGCGCAGGCGAAGCTGGCGAGCAGCGGCGTCGAGAATACGCGTGCGTGAAGGGTCCATTGTGTTCATCCCGCCTGCATACTGCCCTAACGGCGATTTGGAACAGGCAATGTCACCCGGCGAAGGCGATATTGGGTAGCCCGCGCGTTCCGGGCGCGCTCAGTTCGAACAGTCCACCTGCGAGCGGCTCTCTGGCCCACATGTCCGCACTATATCCAGCCGACCCGGTGATGAGAAACAGGCGGTCGAGATTTTCGCCGCCGAATGCCGGGCGTAAGCCACGGCGGACGGGAAGGCGACGCTCCTCGACGAGCGATGCGTCGGGCGCGAAGCGGCGGAGCACCCAGCTTTCATAGAAGGCCATCCAGATGCAGCCGTCGACATCGACCGCCATGCCGTCTGGATATCCATCGTCGGACGTGAATCTCAGGAAGTCGCGGCGATTGTGCAGCGTGCCGTCCTCGGCCAGATCATATGCCCAGGTTACGAGTGGCATGGAATCATTGACATAGGCTGTCTTGCCGTCCGGGCTAAACGCTGGGCCGTTCGCGGTCACGAAATTGCGTTCGGCCGTCCGAAGCGTGCCGTCCGCTTCGAGGCTGTAGAGCTCGCCGGTGTTTCGCTGGTCGAGGTTCCCGAGTGTTGACGCTTTGTCGTCGGCTGTCGTGCTCTCGTCCCACTGGCTGACGTCGCAAGACCCCGACCAATAGCGGCCGACCCTGTCGGTGACGCCGTCGTTGAGGCGCGCAACTTTGGGGTCGGGAATCGGTTGGAGGATCGGTTCGCACACGCCTTTTTTGGGATCAACATGTACAAAGCCTTCGGCTGAGGAGGCGATGAAACCGCCCTTTTCGCGCAGCGCGATCGCGCTGATCCAATAGGGCGGCACCCAGGTCCGGCGTTCGCCGCTCGATAGCGACAGCCAGTTCACGCTCGGCGCGTCGATGTCGACCCAATATACGCAGCCGTCGCGATGATCCCAGATAGTGCTTTCGCCGAGGATTGCCTTGGCATTCCAAAGGCAGGTCCAGCCGTCGCCTGCTTCCATCCCGTCTCTCCCGCCTATAGTTCTATAATGGACTCGCCGAACGGCGAATCGCGGCGCCGGACGGCCTCCTTCAGCCCGTCGGTGCGCACGGTTTCGTTGAACGCGGTGCGGCTGGCTGCCAGATGCCCGCGCGCGTCCATTTCGGCGGCCATGCGCTGCAACGTGCGCATCCCCATGAGCTCAAGGCCGATGTTGACAATGCGCTTGTTGGCGCTGAGCAGGTCGGCGTCGATGAGCGCGAGTCGCGCCGCCAGCTGTGCGACCTCCTCGTCCAGATTCTCGCGCGGTACCGATTTCAGGACCAGGCCGATCTTCGCCGCATCGGCGCCGCGGATTGAATCTCCGGTGAGAAGCAGGCGCTTCGCCCATTGCGGCCCGACCAGATAAAGCCACATGTGGCTCGGCAGCGACCCTTGCGATCGCGCGGGCGGAAAGCCGAAAACCGCATCGTCGGCGCAGATCACCATGTCGCAGAGAAAGGCGAGGTCGGTACCACCGGCAAGGCAGTGACCTTGGACCTGCGCGATAACCGGCTTGTGCATATCGAACAGCGCCATGCGCAACCGTTGCGTCCGCTCCTGATGCCAGCAATCATCGTCGAATTTCGCGCGTCCCCGCCGGTGTTCTATCTGGTTTGCCACCGGCTGGTCGTATCTTTGAAGATCATAGCCCGCGGAAAAGGATCGGCCGGTGGCGCGCAGCACGACGCAGCGAACGCGATTGTCCTCGTCGGCCTCCCACAGCCGGCGATTGAGCTCTTCCATCATCGGCTCGGTCAGCGCGTTGCGTTTTTGGGGGCGGTTGAGCGTGATCCACGCGCAGTTGTCGCGAAGCTCAAACAGAATATCTTCGGTCGCTTTGCTCATTCTGCCTCCCGTTTGGCGCCAGCGGTCTGCCGCCATATGATCTTAGGTCAAAGCACACGCGCGGTGCAATCGGAGGGGCCGGCCGATTGGCGCCTCGTCGGGCGATCGCCAACGTTATCCGGCTGAAAGCTGCGGCTCCTCCGAAATGGTGGTGTCGATTTCCTTAAGGCGCGGCAGCACCTTGCGCGCGAACAGTTCGTAATTATCGCGCGCGACATCGAAGGGCATGTCGCCGAACGACGTGTAAATGATGAAGCTGCCGATACCGAAACGCTCGACCATCGACTGCAGCTTTTCGGTCACCTCGTCGGGCGTGCCATGAATCTGCAGATCGGCGAGGAACTCGTTGAAGGTTTCGATGCCCTTCTTCTCAATCGTTTTCGCCAGCGCGCCATAATATTCATAACCCTCGATCGAGGCGAATTCCTTGTTGCCGAACTGATAGAAGCTCGACGTCGATCGGGCATATTCGACGAGATATTTGTCGCGCATCTCTTTCGCGCGCGTCGGGTCCTCATTGACCGCGACAAAGGCGACGACCACGGGCTTTGGTGCTGCACGGCCCGAAATGGCCAGGAACTGATTGCGATAGGCGGCCAAATCCTCCTCGACCCGATCCCAGGGCTTTTGCGCGATGATCATCAGGCCAACGTTAAGGTCGGCCATCAGCTTCACCGACTCGGGGGACACGGCCGACGCGAAGACGCGGCCGTTGAAGCTGGCATAGGGGCGCGGTCGAAGCTCGACGCGCGGCTGCTTCAGATATGTGCCGTCATATTCCATGACGCCGGTCTCAAGCGCCGACAGCAGCGCCTCGGCATATTCGCGAAAGCGACTTCGCGCCTCCCCCATCGGCACGCCGAAACCATCGAACTCCTCTTTGCCCAGCCCGCGGCCGATCCCCAGGATCGAACGGCCTTCCGAATATTGGTCGAGCAGCAGGAAGCTTTCCGCGATCCGGATCGGATTCTGCCAAGGGAGAACGGTGACCGTCGTACCCAATTTGATGCGCCTGGTCTTCGCCGCAACCCAAGACAGAAACTGGGGAACATTCGGGGTCATCATATAGCCGGTGAAATGATGTTCAGGCGTCCAGATGGAATCGAAGCCCATATCTTCCGCCCGCGCGGCGAGCGCGAGCTCGTTGCGAAACACCTCGGTATCGCTGACGCGATCATGCAAATTCTGGAAGACGAGCCCGAGTCCAACATCCATCACATCTCTCCTTGTTAATCTGGACTAATTGTAATTAGGGAGATTTGGCAAGCAGAAATTTTCCGGGCGATTGGGGAAGTTTCAACGTGAATGCTGCGGCTCCCTAAAAAGAGTGTGATATATCAACATGATAGATAGATATGATTGTGGTTCAGAGTGACCGGAACATTCAAAGTCGGTGAAATTTTGTCAGAAGCGTCTTGACGAAATATCCGAACATGCAGGATAATCATCATTAGGTAGGGAAGAGGATTGCACTGATGGTGGAGGAGGTTTGTTCCAGACGCGCCGCGATTGAGCAGCGGCACCCGCAGTGGACCGAGATGAGTCTCGATTCCTATCTAGAAAAAGCGGTCGCCGATTTCGCCGATCGTCCGCTGGTTATCACCGACGGCATCAGCATGTCCTATTCCGACGTTCTGGGGGTCTCGCGCCAGATCGCCGCTGCGTTTGAGGCCTTTGGTCTGCAGCCTGGCGAACGGGTCGGCATAATCATGCTCAATCATCCGATGATCGTCCCACTTCTTTTTGCGATCTGGCGCCTTGGTGCGATCGCCGTGCCGATGAACACGCTCTATCGGCCCGAAGAACTCGAGTTTGTCGTTCTGGAATCGGATTGCGCGCTCCTCATCACGGTGGAGCGGTTCGGGTCGCGAAACTATGTCGCCGATCTCGACCAGCACCTGCCAGGATGGCGGACCGGGGAATGCGCCAGGGCACCGGGGCTGCGGAGCGGCCTGATTTTCGACCCCGCTGACCCGCACGCCTTCTATGCCCCCTTCTATGAAGGAAGGCAATCGACCGCACCGTCGCTCGGCAAGCCGTCGGATCCCGCGGTGATCATGTTCACATCAGGCACTACAGGGTCGCCCAAAGGCGTAGTCCAGACCCACGATAATCTCTTACGTGCGGCCTATGCGGGGGCTCTGCATCAGGCGTTCGAGGATGGCCGGCGTGCTATCTTTTCGCTGCCGCTCTATCACGGCTTCGGGTTGGTTGTCGGCCTGCTATCGGGACTTGTCGTCGGCGGTTCGATTATTCCGCACCTGAAGTTCGATCCGCCGGCGATCCTGTCCGCGATCGGTCGCCATCGCGCGACCTTTCTAATGGGCGTGCCGACGATGACGATTGCCCTGATGGAGGAGGCCGAACTCGGCAGCTATGATTTTTCGAGCCTCACCGCGATCCACAGCGCGGCCGCGCCGACGCCGAGCTGGGTCTGGGAAAAGATCCAGCAGACCTTCGGGTGCGACGAGATTTTCACCAGTTATGGCCAGACTGAGACTACGGCGACGATTGTCTGTACGCAGCCCGGCGATCCGATCGATATCGTGTCAACCACTCAGGGGTGCATTGTCGAGGCGGGCGTAGCCGGCATCGCGGCCGAGGGCGGGCGGATTGCGGAATTCAAGACGATCGACCCCGAAACCGGAGCCGACCTGCCGCCAGGGTCTGCAGGCGAGCTGTGCACGCGCGGCCCCATGAACAGCCTCGGCTATTTCCGCCGGCCCGAGGAGACGGCCAAGATCATGCTACCCGGCGGGTGGATCAGGATGGGCGACCTTGGCCAATTCCGTCCCGACGGCAATCTCTTCCTCACCGGGCGTACCAAGGAGGTCTACAAGAGCCGTGGCGAGCTGGTGTCGCCGAAGGAACTCGAGCAGCTGCTGACTACGCACCCCGATATTTTACAGGCCTTCCTGATCGGAATGCCCGACGACCGATGGGGCGAGTGCGGCTGCGCTTGGATTGTCCGAGCCGACGGCGCTCGGATCGAAACCGAAGACGTGATGCGCTTTCTCGAACCGCGGGTGGCGCGCTACAAGCTGCCGCGAGATATCTGGTTCATTGAGGCAAGTGACTTACCAACGACGGGCACCGGCAAGGTGCAGAAGAACCGCCTCAAAGCGATGGCCGAGGCTCTCCTGGCCGGCGAACAGACATAGCGTTGGACAGGCCGCATATTGAGGCGATTTAGGAGAATTTGGGATGTCCACGGACGGAATTTCGTCGATTGAATCGATCATCCAGGACGCCATCGACGGGCTTCCCTATATCCTCGTCGATGCCGATGACCGCGAGAATGAGGGGGATGTCATTATTCCCGCACAGTTTGCCACGCCGCGCCAGATCAATTTCATGGCAAAGCACGCGCGCGGACTGATCTGTCTTGCGATGACCGCAGAGCGGGCGCAGCAGCTCAAACTTCCACCGATGGCGACGCGCAACGAGTCGGGGCACGGCACCGCCTTCACGGTCTCGATCGAGGCGCGCGAGGGGGTGACGACGGGCATCTCTGCGGCTGACCGCGCGCATACGATCGCGGTAGCGGTTGATCCCTCGAAATCGGACGCCGATATCGTATCCCCGGGCCATGTCTTCCCGCTCGTCGCGCGGGCGGGCGGGGTGCTGGTTCGTGCGGGCCATACCGAGGCGGCCGTCGATATTTCGCGGATCGCGGGGCTCACGCCCGCCGGCGTTATCTGCGAGGTGATGAACGACGACGGCACGATGGCACGCCTGCCCGAACTTCTTCGCTTTGCAGCCGAACACGGCCTGAAAGTTGGCACGATCGCCGATCTCATTGCCTATCGCCGCAAGTCCGAAACGCTTGTGCGCCGCGCGGTCAGCGCGCCCTTCGATAGCTTCTACGGCGGCAATCTGACGATCCACGTTTATCGCAACGAGCTCGATGGCGGTGAACATGTGGCGCTCGTCAAGGGTGAGATCGATTCGGCAAAGGATACGCTTGTCCGGGTCCACCAGATCGATCTGACGGCCGATCTTCTCGGTTGGTCGACCGCACACCGCGACTATGTCCCGCGCGCGCTGACAGCGCTCGCCGAGCATCCGGGGCAGGCGGTTGCCGTGTTCGTTCGGGATCCGACGCCCGATTCTATTTCCAAGCGCATCGCCGGGGGAAGGGCCGCATATCACCATAGCAATGCGACGCGCGATTATGGGATTGGCGCCCAGATTCTGCTCGATCTGGGGGTGCGCAGTATGACGCTGCTGACGTCGAGTACTACAAAACTCGCTGCACTCGAAGGGTTCGGGCTCACTGTCACCGGACGAATCCCGATTCGCGACTGAGATGGCCTAATCGAGATTAAGTTGAATGCGGTGGGACTGTATTCGCTAGGAGCATATTCTACCGAGGTATTCGCGGTAGAGCTTTTGCGCATCCGAGTGCCTAGCGATATAAACCGCGGTTTATCTGATATTTAATGGGCCGTTGAAGTGAATTTGACGGCAGCATCGCCGATGCAAACAAATGACTTAATCCCCTTGCCAATGTGACTAATTGCTATTAGGTTTGCGCAGCGGTCCGAGATGGACTTGCGACGACGAAGGCTTCGACCCGCGCAAAGCGGACGGCTTCACGGGAGAGGATGGATGAACCATCGACGCGATCTCTGCGGCACCCCCGACGTGGCGCATCCGTCTGGCAACGCTCCCCCGTATCGGCCCGCCTGCAGCGCCGGGCTTGCTCGCCATAGCCCGGGCCTGCGCTCCGGCTGCATTTCACATTCTGAACTATAAAATGATCTTGAGGAGGATGACGATGACGCAAGCGATATGCTCGACGAACGCTGGGTCGGTGCGGTGCGGTAAAAGTGTCTTGGCGGTATCGGCGTCGATGGCCGCGGTGCTTGCGGGACTGGCCTTCGCGCCGACTGCCGCAGCGCAGACCGATACCGATCCTGAAACCGAGGAGGCTTCCACTGTCTCCTCAGCCGAGAATATTGGGGACATCGTCGTGACAGCACAGCGCCGCGCGGAATCGCTGTCAAAGGTCCCCGTTTCGGTTTCCGCATTCAATTCCGAAATGTTGCAGGATCGGAACGTCTCTAGCGAACAGGATCTCGCCGCACTCGTGCCTGGGCTCATTGTGAAGAGCGGTCAGAATTCGAACCAGATCAGTTTCACGCTTCGCGGCCAAACGCTCGATCCTTTCTCCGGATCCAGCCCCGCTGTGCTGACTTACATCAATGAAGCGCCCCAAAGTGCGGGGAACACTTCGACGGCCTTCTTTGATTTCAGCTCGGTCCAGGTTCTGAAGGGACCCCAGGGCACGCTGTTTGGGCGCAACGCAACCGGTGGCGCGATCCTCTACGAAACCACCAAGCCTGGCGACGTGTTCGGGGGCTACGCAACGATCAAGGGCGGGGAACGCGACTATATTCAGCTTCAGGGCGCTCTCGACATCCCTCTGTCCGAGGCGGTGCGGGTGCGTTTGGCCGGCGACTGGAACAAACAGGACGGCTATATCCGCAACGCCAGGACCGGAAGCACCCTGGGCGATACCGACGCAGTTTCCGGCCGCGTGACGCTGGTGATCGAACCTTCGTCGGGCTTCAAGAACACCACCGTGGCGCAGTATAGCGACTTCGGCGGCACTGAAGGCGCCGGCGGCCTCTACTCCTATCACGCGTGCGGCGAGACGAACAACGGTTATACTCTGACTGCGACCCTCGATTGCGTGTACGGGCTGAATAGCCCATTCGCGCCGACGCTCGGCGACGGTCCGGAAGGCGAAGGCACTTGGCCCGGCGCGGTGCCGGGCTATCTCGCCTGGCAACAGCAGCATCCCTATGAAGTCTGGCTGAGCTATGATTTGCCGCACAAGGCGCACACGGCCTTCGTCACCAACACGACCGAACTGGAAATCGGCGACGATCTCACGCTGAAGAATATCTTCAACTGGGCCGACGCCTTCGCGCGGACCCCTGGCATTCTTTCGGGCTCGCCCTTCGGCTCGCTCAACCTGTATAACCGTAGCGGCCTCGGAAACGGCCGGCCGGGCGGCGAGGAGTTTTCGGTCAAGGCGATTTCGAACGAACTGCAATTGCAGGGTAAGTCGGGAGCGCTCGAATATATTGTCGGGGCCTTCTATTCGAATACCAAGAAGAGGGAATATATTCCCGTCATCGTCGGCGACGAACTGGCCACGCCGCTGGCGGACATTGCCTATTTCTACAACCAGCGGTCGGAATCGAAGGCGCTGTTCGCGCAGCTCAGCTACGAATTGACCGACAAGCTGAAGGCGACCGCCGGCGGTCGCTACACTTGGGAAACCGCGCGGCTGGACCAGATCGAGGGAAGTCTGTTCAATCTCACCGGCACCACGCCGCTTCGCCAAAAGGCCAAGCTCAAAGACCCCAGCTGGACGTTCAACCTTCAGTATCAGATCGATTCGTCAAACATGGTCTATTTCTCCCAGCGCGGCAGCTTTCGTGCGGGCGGCTTTAACGGCGCGGTCGTGCCGTTCAATGATACCAACTTCTTCAAGAACGAGACCACTTACGATTTCGAGCTGGGCTATAAATTCGCCGGCTATCTGGGCGACATGCCGACGCGGTTCAACGTCGCGGCCTATCGCCAGATAGTGAAGAATGCCCAGCACTCGATCTATGCGCTGGTGGCCGGCAATCCTGCCGCCTTCACCGTCAACGTGCCAGAGAAACGCATCCAGGGCTTCGAATTCGACGGCAATTTCAAACCCGCGTCATGGTTCGAATTCGGTTTCTCCGGCGCCTATACCGACGCCAAATTTACCAAGAATGTCGTGGACCTGTCGGCGGCCACCGGCGTTGCCGGCCTGACAATCCCGTTCGATACCTACACTGACGCTCCGAAATGGGCTGGTTCGGTCTATACCGTGATCGGGCTGCCGATCCCTGGGGAACTGGGGGAGGTCAACCTGCGGACCGACGTGTTCGGGCAAACCAAGACCTATTTCTCCAATAATGAAGGTTCGATTACGCCGCGGACCCAGTTGCCGGGCTATGTTACGGTCGACATGCGGCTGAGCTGGGAAGAGATTAACGGTAGCGGCTTCTCCGCCGCCATCTATGCAAAGAATCTGTTCGACAAGCTCTACTACAATTCAGGGTACGTCGAAGGCGCCAGCGGTGGGTTCAACACCGCAATCTGGGGCGAGCCTCAGACGTTCGGCGCCGAAATTTCGGTGAAATTCTGATACGCTTGCCCTGCCGGTTGGTCCGGCGGGGCTTTTTGTAGGATAGGACAGAAATATGGGTCGTCTGGAGGGCAAGGTTGCGATCATCACGGGTGCGGCGCGCGGCATGGGGGAATCTCACGCGCGGATATTCGCCCGCGAAGGCGCCAAGCTCGTGCTGACCGATCTGCGTGCGGACATGGGTCATCAGCTGGCCGCGGAAATCGGCCCAAGGGCGATTTTCCTCGAACAGGATGTGACGTCGCCGAAGGATTGGGAAAAGGTCATCGTGGCCGCCGAGGAGAAATTTGGCCGCGTCGATGTACTCGTCAACAATGCCGGCATTCTTGGCCCGATGGCCTCGACCGCCGACCTTGCTGACGAGGGTTATGATCAGGTCTGCCAAGTGAACCAGCATTCGGTATTTTATGGCATGCGCGCGGTGCTGCCAGCAATGCTGCGAGCCGGCGGCGGGTCGATCGTCAACATCTCGTCGATCGCCGGCATGGCCGCCAACTACGGTTTTCCCAGCATCGCCTATGTCGCCAGCAAGTTTGCGGTGCGCGGCATGAGCAAGGCGGTCGCGGTCGAATATGGCAAGGACAATATCCGGGTGAACTCGGTCCACCCCGGTTTCATCCAGACACCGATGATGGTTGAGGCAACCGACGAAGGCGGCGGCGACGCCCTGCGCGAAATCCCGCTTGGCCGGATCGCGGCGCCCGAGGAAGTATCTGCGCTCGTGTTGTTCCTCGCATCGGACGAGGCATCCTATGTGACCGGCGCCGAATATCTGGTCGATGCCGGAATGCTCGCACACTGACGACAAAGCAAAGGTCGGCGTTCGCGATTATGAGATCGCCTTGTGGGTGCCAGAGTAAAATGCCGCTGAGCTTGCTGCGGGGCCGAGCGGCGGCCTCCATGAGTGACGTCGTTACACCGCTCGGTTAGCGACGCCTAGGCGTCCCCAATTCGGCGCCTGCCTGACCGCACGCCTCAACTCATCATTGCTCCGCATCTCCGCGAAAGAGAGCCATCCATGTCATGGTCTCCGCTTCGAATCCGAGCCCTTCTTGGCGAGAGCAAATACGGTCTGTCGCATAATCTAAGCAGTCGATCTTCAGACCCACGTCGCTCCAGAAAATCTCGCTGAAGCCCACGCGATAGTCGATCGAATTTGGGGGTAGCCCTTCGAAAAGCTGACTATTCTCGCGCGTCCAGGGGATCGCATCGAGCCCTGTTGAGCGGTGCAGCTGCGCGGCGATACCGTCAGCGCCTGTTGCAGGGCTCACTTTGACTTCGATGCGGGTGACGCCGGTCGGAAGATCAAAGAGCGCGCGCGCTGAAGTGAAGTTTATGTAGGCAGTCTGCCGGTCGGCGCTGCCGATACCCAGCGTGAAAATTCCCTGGACGCGCAGCGAGCGCGAACGCCCGCGATCCGACGCGATGCGAAGAACTTGGCCCACCCTGAGGTCGAGATCGTCTGCAAGGCGACTGCCCACCAAAATGCCATCGGGGGGTAAGTCGCCGCTGCCGCTGACGATAGCGCCAGCAATGTCGGCGATCGCCGAAAGCTTGTCCGGCATCACGCCGACGACGCTGACGGGTTTGACCGCTTGGCCGCGCTCGATAAATGCGCCGCCGGCAATTTGCGGCGACACCGCGGTCACAATCGGCGTTCGTTCGATCACCTCGATGAGCGGCTCCCATGCTGGTATCTGATCGCGCCGCCCGAGATCCTTCTGGCGGGCAATCTGGGCCGCATCGCTGTCCCAGGAGCTTTGCGGGCCGCGCTCCGCTGCTTCGAGGACGATGTGCGGAATGCTGCCCACTGTGCGCGCCGTAAGCAGCTCGGCAAGGCCGCCGATCAGTGCGCTCATGAACACGAAGACGCTCACCCCAAGTGCGACGCCCGCGACCAGCAGCGAGGTTTGGCCGCGGTGCGCGAGCAGGTGTCTGATTGCAAGCTTGAGCGCATAAAGCGGCACGTCAATCGGCCGCCCGCACCCGCTCGCCCGGACGTGCGGCGGAGGGATCGAGGAGGATGCGGTCCCCTGCGGCGAGACCGGATGTCACGACGACCTCCTCTGACGGCCAGTCGACGAATTGGACTGCGCGCTCGGTGATACGGCCGTCGGGGTCGATGAGGCGGACGCGCGCACCGCCGCCGGTCTGGAGGATGGCACTGCGCGGAATGCTGATCGCCCTCTCGCGGCGCTCGATGAGCAAGTCGACGGAGACCGTCAGGCCCGAGGGGACGACGAGGTCGCCTGAATTGAGCCGGATCCGGACATCGCGCGCGCCGGTCTCGGGGTCGATGCGCGGCTCGACATGTGCGACCCGCGCCGGGCGTACGCCGAGCTCCGGGATCGTGACCCGCGCGGCCATGCCGGGCCGGATCGCGGTGGAATAAAGCTCGTCGACCTCGATCCGGATTTCGGGGTTCGCAAGGTCGGCGAGGCGATAAATGATCGACTCGGTTCCCACAGACTGCCCAAGGTCGACGGGGCGCTCGAGGATCACGCCGCTGAAGGGTGCCCGCAAGGTGCGGCGATCGCGCAGCTCGCGGGCCTCGACGACGCTTGCCTCGCGCCGTCTGAGCTCGCGGTCGCCCTCGGCGACCGCAAGCCGCCGCTGCTCGACCTCGCGGCGCGTTGTGAATTCGCCGAGCGCCTCGAACCGCGCGAGGTCGCGCCGGGCCTGGGCGAGCGTCGCCTTTTGTGCCTCAACCGAAGCTTTTGCCTCCGCGATGGCCGCGGTTTCAGGCCCGTCGTCGATACGGGCCAATATCTGGCCCTCGCTTACGCGATCGCCCACATCAAATGGGAGCGCGACAAGTTCGCCGCCCGCGGGTGGCCGGATATCGATCTCCAGCCGGGGACGGATGCGCCCGTTGAGCGTGAGGACACGCTCGGCGGGTGCGATCTGCGCACTTGTCACGGCAACCGCAGGCTCGCGCGGCACGATGAGCCAATAAGCCGCGAGCGCGAGCAGCAATGCGACGCCCCCGCCGGCGATTAACTGGGTCCTTCTAGCCATCGCCGCTCCGTGTCATGTCGGGATGCTCCACCAGGTCTTGCGGGCTATCACGCGTGCGAAGGCCATGGGTTGCAGCAAATCTCGCCCGTTTCAGCAAAAGGTGGACGATTGATTCTCTTGTCGGCGGGCAGCGAGGGGGCCTCCATGAAGGTCCGGTGGCTCGTTCGGGATCGACCCCTTGAGCTCAGTCTCGGCGAGCGCGAGCAGAGCCATTCTGCTATCGTGCCAAACTGGCGCAGAAAAATTTTCGTCGCTGTTTCGGCTCGGATGATCGCGAATTGTCGTTTCCGTCCAATAGGACCGGCTGACGGGACGGCATCAGGCTCGGCACAGATCGGGCGGTGGTCATTCGTCCGGTAGGGCGCAGAGCGGAAAAGTTCGCCTGTGATCCGTGCCAAGACCCTTTCCGGGGGGCAAATCGTTCAGGTCGCACAGGTTGGTTGCCATTCGCAGGTTCGCAGGGCCTGCACACCATTTGTGCGAAGTTTTCGCTGCAGCCGCGGCGATGCGGGCGCGCCCGCTGCTTCCACCAAGACCATAAGCGGGTCGTAGCCGCCCGGTTCACGCGGCTCGATTGTTGAATGTTCGCCGAGTGCGCTGCCACCTCTGCTCGGGTGAGTGGGGGAGGGTGCCTTGCGGCCTCGCCGCAAGCGGTTGGCGGGCAAGTTCCTCAAAAACGTAAGGAGATTATCATGGCTGGTAAGCATAGCGCAGAAAAGCTGAAGCGTCTCGAAACCCTGTCGACCGAGCGCCGCAAGCTCATCGGACAAGCGATCATCGACGGCCTCATCTCGCCCGGCGAAGCCGCCTTTTCGCCGATCGCTGCCGACCCCGATTATGACCAGGGGCAGGGCGGCTATACTCAGAAGGGCGGCGATCACCGGCAGGGTGGCGGCGACTATAACCAGTCGCAGGCGCTCACCAATATCCGTGATCTCGTCACCAACGTCATCCAGCCCGGGCAAGTGCTCCAGCCGGGCAATGTCGCCGGCGGCGTAACGCGGGGCGGAGGCCGCTGACGGCGCTTCCCCTATTTTCAACTGGTCGATGAGGAATTGCTTGTGACACAGCAAATCAGCATCGCTCCGGCGGCGGACAGTCTTGTCCGTCGCCGCGAGTGGAGGGCGAGCGAGCCCGATTCAATCGAGGCGCTGCAGGTCGTTTACAAGGTGGCCGAGCGTTGCAACATCAACTGCAGCTATTGCTATTATTTCCATATGGGCGACGAAACGCCGCTCGAGCGCCCCGCCTACGCGCCGCACGCGGTGACCGAGCGGCTCGCGCACTGGATGGCAGAGGGCTGCGCGGAACTGCGCATTCCGCGCGCCAAGCTCGCCTTTCATGGCGGAGAGCCCGCGATGATCGGCGCCGAGACGTTTGGCAAGGCGTGCCGGACGCTTCGCGACATCATCGAGCCGGTGGCAAATCTGTCGCTCGCCATCCAGACCAACGGCGTGCTGCTCGACGAGCGCTGGACGGACCATTTCATCGAGCATGCCGTGGGCGTCGGGATCAGCATCGACGGACCCCGAGGCGCAAATGACCGCTTTCGGCTCGACAAACGCGGCCGCTCGACCTTCCAGCAGACGGAGGACGCCATTCGGCGGCTCGTTGTCGCGCGGGCCTATGGCGCCCCGCTCCCCTCGACGATCAGCGTGCTTCATCACGCCAACGACTATCGCGAGATCTATCATTATCTGCGCGACCTCGGTGTCGAGGAGCTCAATTTCCTGCTCCCTGATCGCAATGTCGATGACGCTGAATTCCAGGTCTCGGGCGAGGCCGAGCGCTACGGCCGCTGCCTTTCGGAAATATTCGAGGAATGGCTCGCCGAAGACAATGAACAGGTGCGCATCAAGTTCATCGATCAGACGCTCGTTCATTTTCGCGCCTCGGTGACCCCCGGCGCCATTTTCCGGCGGGGGCGAAAGAGTAATCAGGTCGTGATCGCGCGGAGCGACGGGACCGTCGCGATCGACGACAGCTATATTCCTGCGCTCGACTGGTATTCCGAAGCGCCCGTCCGCTCGATGGAGACGCACAGCCTGCGTGATTTTCTCGATAATCCGATCTTTGCCGAGATCGAGACCACGTCGAGCAGTACACCGACCGGCTGCGCGGGCTGCCGCTGGCGCAATATCTGCCGCGGTGGCGATCTGGAGAACCGCTTCTCGGCCCGGAACGGCTTCGACAATCCTTCGGTTTATTGTGCTGCCTACAAGGGCCTTTACGAGACCGTCTGCGCGCGGCTCGTCGAGGGTGGTTACCCCACCGCGCTCCTTTCAGAAAAATTTGGTGCAGCATGACCCGCGATCCCACAGCCGAATGGCTCTTCCGCCCGCTGCCGGTCGACCGCTTCCTCGACGACTATTGGGGACAGGACCATTATCTCCTCCGGCGCGGCGATGCGGGCTATTTTGCCAACATCTTCAGCGCGCGCGCTCTGGAGGAGTTTCTCGAATATGGCCGACCCGATCCGGCAGGCGTGCGGCTCGTCAAGGGGAAGGATAAGAAGGAGCTTGCCGCCTACCGTCTTGGCAATGGCGCGATCGATATGGTGGCGCTGCGCAATGATTTTGCGTCCGGGTTCACGATCATCCTCAACGGGCTCGAACGCTACGTCGGCGAGATCGCGTCGCTTGCACGCGGTCTCGAGGTCGATCTCAATTTCGAAACGCAGGTGAACGCCTATATCACGCCTCCCGGATCGCAGGGGTTCCTCCCGCATTACGACGATCATGACGTGATCATCCTTCAGATCGAAGGCTCGAAGCGCTGGCACATCTATGAAGGGGAAGGCGATGTGCCGACGCGTCAATTGCAGCAGCGCGATGTTTTCGTGGGCGAAGGCCTGTCCCCCGCGACGCAGATGACCCTCTACGCCGGCGATCTTCTCTATGTCCCGCGCGGACGCATCCACGCTGCTGAAACGCTCGATGAAACATCCATTCACCTCACGCTCGGGATCCACCCGCCCAACATGCTCGACTTGATCAAATCGGCACTCGATACGCTCGCGATACGCGACGACCGCGTTCTCGAGCGGCTTCCGGCGCGCTTTCTGAACGACCCCGCACGGCGGGGGCAGCTGGGGGCGCAGGTTGGCGACGTTATCGGCCTGATCGATGACCAGGCGATCGGCGATGCGATCGGTGCCATCGAGGATAGTCTCCTCAGGCGCGGCCGCTGCCAACCTGCAGGACGCCTCGTCGCCGACGTGACGAGCCGCGATGGGATCACGCAGGAAAGCCGGCTTGCCAAGAATGAGCCGCTTTACGCACGCGTGCTCGCGCTCGGCGGCGGGGTGGCCTTGCAATTCGCGCAGACACTGGTGACGGCCGACAATAGTCACCGCGAGGCCCTTATCTTCCTGTCGCGGCGGCGCAGACCGTTCCGGGTTGCGGAGATACCGGGCCTTGCACCGAATGCCAGGGCCGAACTTGCACGCAAGCTGCTCGTCGATGGCTTCCTTGTCCAAGCGCCCGCCTGACGCGGGGCGGCTGGCCGTGAGGGGCGCCATGGACGCCGCGTCGGCGGTTGCTCTCTACCTTGCGGGTCTCTCACAAAAAGGCGAGACTCAAGCACGGCTCGGCCTTGGTCGCGGCGAATTTCGCGCTCTGCTTGAGGAGTTGTCTCTCGCTGATTGCGAGCTGACGCCGGTTGATGTCGATCCATCGCTTCGTGTCACCTTTCTCGACACGCGCACTTGCAAATACGAAGATCCCACATTCGACGGGGCGATCGAGGCGATGGCGGCAGCGCGGTACGCACCGCCGGCCTGGCGCATCCCCGCGCGGGTCATCCTCGAAGGCTCAACCGAGCCTGACATGCAAGCACCGGCGAGCATCATTTTGCACGTCGGGCGCTGTGGATCGACGCTGCTTTGCAATCTGCTTGCAAAGAGCGGGGGCTGGACGGCGCTTCGCGAGCCCGAGTTCCTCAACAAGCTTATCCTCGCGCGCACGGCCGCGATGCGCGAGGATGAGAAGGTTCGAATCGACGCCCTGACCGAGCGGCTCTTCGCCTGTCTCGCGCGCGGTGATCGACGCCGACGCCGCGCTGTCAAGCTGAGCTCCTGGACCGCCGCACCAGCGGCGGACCGCTTGGCGCGCAGCGGAGTGAACCGGTTCGTGGGACTGCTGCGCGACCCCTCGGCAGCTGTCGCCTCCTTCTTGGAACAGCCGCCCTACTGGGCTGGAGACAGCGGCTCGGCGGGGAAGGAAAACAATGTCCGCCTCTTCGCCCGGGCGTGGGTAAGCGCTGCCGAGACGATGCTTCGCTTGCCGCCCGCGCAGTGTCTCCTTCTTCGTTATGAGGAGATGGTTGACAATCCTTTTGGCGTTATAAGGCGCGTGCGCCTGCATTTTGGCGACACGCGCCCGCTGGGAAGCGAGGCTAAGATTATGGACGCCCTTGCTTCCTATTCGAAGGGCCGCAGCGGCGAGCGATTTGAACCTTCAGGGCAGCATCGCCGGATGGTCTTGGAACCTCGTCTGCAGCGCATCGTCGCTGAGATCACCGCACCCGTGTGGCGCGCGGTCCGGCGCCGATTAGACTAGGGCGGTTTTGAAGCCCGGTATTTTGAACCCAGGGGATACCGCCGGCTTTCAGGCGATGTCTGGCCCGCGATTGGACCGTCAAGCGAACCCTTCTGACCGTCATCAGCTTTCGCGCTGTCCGCAAGAGCGCAGCGCTCTCGATGGCCCCGTCGCGTCCCATTGTCATGACGCGCGTCAATTGCCCGGTCTGATGCTCTATAGATCTCTCAGACGCGCAGCGGGCGCACGGTTGCGCGCAACTGGTTCGTCCGTTGCAAAAGTCTCGCCTGACCTTGAACGCGGCGGCGACCCCTCCCATATTCGCGTTATCGTCAACAAACGAAAGGAGGTGGTCCAATGTCTCATTGTCCAATGCCGCATGCGGCCGACAGGATGAGCATGGCCTCCGTCCGCGGGGTCAGGTTCGCCTGATCGCTCCGCATCGGTCACGACAATGGAAGGGCCGCTCGCCAGGGCGGCCCTTTTGAATTTCTGCCCATTGGCAAGGTGGAACGGAACCGGGAGCTTTGTAACGCGCTTGCCTGACATGCGAGCATGCGATCTTGCCGATTCCTCGCTGATCAGCGGCGCAGCCTATGATGAGGAGGCGCAGCTGCTGTGTCTCCAATTCCGCGATGCGGGCTGCTATTTCTATCTTGGTGTCCCACGCGCCTTGTTCGATGGGCTTTGCGCGGCTCCATCCCCCGGCACTTATTTCAATGCGCACATCAAGGACCATTTCGGTTTCGAGCGGGATCCCAAGCGGCGCCGGTTCGGTCCAAAAGGGTGACGGGCCTGAACGGGTGCAACCGGCTGGGGGATCGGCGAGTTTCTCCTGAGAGCGGGGAAGATGGGAGACCGATATGACCGATAACGGGGATTTCGATCGCGCTGCCACGGCGCCGATTGAACGGATCGCGCGGGCGCTCGCGGGTCACGCGCTCAGCCGGAATGCTGAAGGCGATCTCGCGTCCGCAGGTCCCAGCGTCGATGCGCTGTGGCCCGAATATAGCGACGCCGCGCTTGCCGTGCTCAAGACGCTGCGCGAACCGAGCGGGCGGATGCTTGCGGTCGGCGATGCCGAGGTCTGGGACCGCATGATCCACGCGGCAATCGAGGATGAAACCATCTCCGAAGCCTGAAGGAGCGTTCGCATGCGCTTGATCCGCGACAATAGCCTGACGATCGTCCTGATGTTGCTGTTCGCGGGCAGCATCGTCGGTCAATGGATATCGGGCTGGCATGTCGCGACGCAGGACGCCATCCGGCACGGGCAAGCGGCGCTTACGCTTGCCGCCTACTCCACCAGTCCTGCCTTTCTTTCCAGCGTGTTCGAGAATTGGGAGAGCGAGTTTCTCCAGATGGCGGCCTATGTCGTCCTCACGGCGATCCTCATCCAGCGCGGCTCGTCGGAATCGAAGGATCCGGACGCGCCGCCGCGTGACCGCGATCTCGCCGCGCAAGGGCGCGAACCTGGCGCACCTCGTGTCCTTCGCGCGGGGCGCCTTGCGCGCGCGCTCTATGCGCGCTCGCTCGGGATCGTGCTTGGACTGCTCTTCCTCCTGTCTTTCGTACTGCATTGGACCCAGAGCGCGCAGGCAGCCGCCGAGGAGGCCATCGAGCATGGCGAGGCGGCGCCGAGCGCGATTGCCTACCTCGCGAGCCCGCAGCTCTGGTTTGAATCCTTCCAGAATTGGCAAAGCGAGTTTCTGTCGACGGCTGTGCTCGTCGTCCTTTCGATTTTCCTTCGCCAGCGCGAGTCGCCTGAATCCAAGCCGGTCGCGGCGCCCCACGCCCAGACCGGCGAATGACGCGGCTGATACCGCACATCAAGGCGCCCATCGTCCCTTATGGCGCGCTGTTTGCGAACCCTGGCATTGCCGCCGCAAAGTTCGTCGCAGCACCGATCAGCGGATCCTCCTCAATGATTTCTAAAGGGGTGCCCTCGTCGCGATCAGCGCGGATCTCGATGAGGCGATCGGCATGGGAGCGGGCGACACACTGATCGAGGACATAGAGACCCAGCTGCGCGAGGCGGTGCCGCAGATTAACTCGGTCATGTCCGCCCTTAAAAAGGCGGCCGATGCGGCGATCCATCCGGGCTGCAGCTATTAGCGGCGCGCCAGCACATCATAATGCCGGCCGAAACCGAAGCGATCGAAGCGAGCAAAGCCTAGAGCGCGAAGACGCGTCTCGATAGCCGCAGCGTCGGTCCAACGCGTGTCGACTTCGTAAAAGATTGCGGTCATGCGGTCGCGGTGCCGCGAAGCTGCGAGCGCCTCGACGACCGTCTCTTCATGGCCCTCGACGTCGATCTTGCAGATCAGCGGCTCGTCACCTTCGAGGAGAGTATCGACCCCGGCAATGCCGAGAATGCGGATTTCCTCGCCGGCGGCAGGGGCAGACGAGGTATCGCGCAGGCTTGCCTTTCCGCTGTGCCTGCTGTCAGTCGTCATGGAGGCCATGCCCGAGTGGAGCGAGACCGCGGCATGGACGGGCCTGATCCGCCCGGTAAGCCCGTTGAGCGCGATATTTTCGGTAAGGAGCGCGTAGGTTGCCGCGACGGGCTCAAAAGCGATTGCGGCGGCGCACGCGGGGTTCCGTGCTGCAAGAAGGCTGTAGAGTCCCTGATTAGCGCCGATATCGACAAAGACGAAGCGCCCGTTCTGCGCTGCGAGAAAATCCGAAAGATCGCGGCCGTAGGTCGCGGCCTGGCAGTATTGAAATGTGCGGTCGCTCCAGTTTGCGCGCATCTTCACGCCGTAGCGTGATGTGACTACGCCGCCGCTGCGCGCGAGGGGAAAGGCGGCGCGCGTGCGCACCCACGCCTTGTGCAGCGTCTTGCGCACGCCATAGTCAAAAAAGGCGGCAAGCGGCGAGGGTTGCTCAAGCGTCGGGACCATGATCATGCGCGCGCGATGAAGGAAAGGATCGCCTCGGCGGCACGTTCCGAGGACGGACGCTCGGCAAGGTCGAAGCTGTAGCGAAACATCTGCTCCTGCCGCTCGCGCATTGCAGGCGTCAATTGCGGAACGCCGGCGAGCGCGGCCTCCAGCTCGTCGATCGTTGAGGCGACCGTTCCGGCGCGCCAGTGCGCAAAGTCGGGATCGCCGCGCCAGTCCAGCCGGCGCGGGTTGAGGAAGAGACAGGGGCGTGGTCGCCGGATGAACTCATAGACCTGGCTGCTCGCGTCGCCGAGATAGATGTCGGCAGCGTCGGTATAGGTCATGTCGAGACACGCAGCGCTGCCTGTGTCGATCAATATATGGTCATGCTCATAATGGTCGGGACGCGGGCCGTAATTCCAGCCCAGTGCAAAAGGAGAAAGCGAGGCCGTCACGCGCTTTTTGAACAGCATGACATGCGGCGCGAAAATGAGGTTATAGCGGCTTTGCGCTGCGAACCAGTCGAGGACCTGCGGTCCCATCGCATACCAGGATGAAAGGGCGGGCGAGGGATGCGGGTTATAAAGGACCGTCGGCCGGTCCTTGGGAAAGAGCCGCAGGCCACCGGTGCGCGGGGGCAGGTCGAATTTGGGATAGCCAACGATCGCGTGGCCATCCTTCTTGAGCAGTTCCGCCTGCGCGAGCCGATCGCGGATTTTCTCGCCCGACAGGAGAACAAGATCGAACTGTCCGCTCGCCTTGTCGAAGCCGATCGCGCGGTCGCCGGCGCCGTGGCGCGTGTGGACGAGCTTGAGCGATTTCAGCCCGAAAACAGTCTTCAGGAGCAGTGAGGTCTTCTCGGGGACCACCAGCGCGTCGAGCGCACGGAAACGGTCGAGATTTCGGTGGAGGGTCGATACGATGTCGGCAGGAACAGCGCGGCCCGTCGCCCGGTTCGCTGCGCGCGCGAGCGCCGAAGGGGGACGCAGGCGGACGATTTCGGGAATGGGACCGCCGCTCACAGCGGCGAGGCGGCGCACCTCACCCTCACAGCCTTGGGATACGAATATGCTGACGCGCGCGTTGCTGCCGCGGCGGAGGATCGCGAGCGCGACGGGGAGGGCGTGCGCGACCTGATGTCCGCCGCTGTGATTGAAGAGAAAGCCGATGTGCATGGCTGTCAACGCGACGCAGCGCGCCAATCGAGGATCGGCCAATGCCGTTCGGCCGCGACCGCGCGAAGTGCGCGCGACGGGTTCACCGCGATCGGCTCATCGGCGAACTCGAAGAACGGAAGGTCTGAGATATGGTCTGAGAAGAAACGGATATGTGCGGTTTCCCGGGCGATACCCGAATGGCTGAGAAAGGTCTCGATGCGTCCCTTCTTGTCCGAGCCGTAACAGTTCGCGCCCTCTATGGCGGGGGTCAGGCAGCCGCCCCGCCAGGTCGAAGCGGTGGCGATCACGTCGGCAACGCCGAGACGGCGAGCGAGGGCTGCGGTGTAAAGATCCGGCGCGGCGCTGGCGATGACGACGCGGCGCCCTGCTGCGCGTTCGCGCTCGATCCGCTCGATGCCCTCGCGATAGAGACCGCGAGCGATCAGGTGGCGCGCAAAGCGGTCGGCAAGCCGAGCCGCGTCACGCTGGGGCAATGCACCGCCGAGTGCGACCCAATGCATTGTCTGCTTCATCGTCCGGCGGGGAACAAGCTTGAGCGCATAGAGAAGCGCGACGGGTAACAAGAGCGGTACGAGAAGAAGACGCCACGGCGCGCGGTGGCGCGCCGCGAAGAGCAGGAACCGGCTATAGGTTGGCAGGACAGTAAGCGTGCGATCGAGGTCGAAGACCGATAGGGCGGTGAGACGTGGGACGGGCCCGGCGGCGCCCTCGACCTTTCGCTGCGGCTGTGCCATTGCATCCTCCTTCGGGGCCTCGATCATGGCAGCGCGAGATGACGCGGCGATGACGCCTTCATTTGTTTTTCGTCATCATCGCCGAATGGATGGCCGGGGGCCTGATCTGCAGTTATCGAGGGGGGCATGCACATCCTGGTGATCGAGGACGATGCGCGCGTCGCGGAGCATATCGGCAAGGGGCTGAAGTCGGCCGGGCACCTTGTCGATGTCGAGAGCGACGGACGTGCAGGACTGCTTCGTGCCGCAGCCGAGACCTATGATCTCATCGTGGTCGACCGGATGCTCCCCAACGTCGACGGGCTGACGATAGTCCAGACGATCCGCGCGACGGGCGATACGACGCCCGCGCTGTTCCTCAGCGCCCTCGCCGAAGTCGACGAGCGCGTCGCGGGGCTTCGTGCGGGCGGCGACGATTATCTCACCAAGCCCTTCGCCATGTCCGAGCTCCTCGCGCGCATCGACGTCCTCAATCGCCGCGGACCCGCGATCGTCGCCGAGACGAAGCTCAGTGTCGGCGACCTTGAAGTCGACCTGTTGGGGCAGGCGGTGCGGCGCGGCGGCCGGCCCATTGACCTTACTGCGCGCGAATTTCGCATCCTTGCCTATCTTGCGCGCAACGAAGGGCGCGTGGTGACGCGCTCGATGCTCCTCGAGCATGTGTGGGACTATCATTTCGACCCCCAGACCAACATCATCGACCAGCATGTCAGCCGTCTGCGGCAGAAGGTCGATCGCGGCTTCGACACCCCGCTCATTCATACAGTGCGCGGCACCGGTTATGTGATGCGGGCGGGCGGATGAGGTCGCGCGGACGGGGGCGGCTGTGGCGCAGCCTGACGCTTCGGCTTGGCGTCATCTATGTGGCGCTGTTCCTGACGTCGACCGCGCTGATGTTCGGTGCCGCATACTGGATGGCCGTATATCGGCCGTTGCAGAACGAAGCACAGGCCGTGCGCCGCGAAATGGGGGATCTGGCCGCCATCGACCGGGCAGGCGGGCGCGACGCGCTGATCCGCGCGCTCATAACCCGCGAGGCGAGCGGGCCAAAAAAACCCTTTCATGCGCTGATCGCGCCTGATGGCAAACCTGTTCTCGCCAATCTGCCGAGTTGGCCCGACGAGGCTCTTGACGGCTGGACGCTTCTTGAAGCCGATATTTATCGGGGGGGCCAGGAACATGATTATGAAGCGCTGGTCGTCGAAAACCGGTTCGACGATGGGGCGCGGCTTATCGTCGGCCGTGACGTCGAGAGCATCGATGACCGCGACGAACTCTTTACCATCGGGTCGGCGTGGCTGATCCTCGTTGCAGCGTGCCTGGCAATCGGTGGCAGTGTCGCGATGAGCGCCGCGGTCGGTCAGCGGATCGATGCGGTGACGCGCACGGCGCGCCGGGTGATGGCGGGCAGCCTGACCGAGCGGATCCCGCTGCGCGGTACCGGCGACGACTTCGACGAGCTTGCTGCAACGCTCAACATGATGCTCGGCCGGATCGAGGAGTCGGTCGAGTCGGTCCGGCGCGTGTCCGACAATGTGGCCCACGAACTGCGCACACCGCTTGCGCGTCTGCACGCGGACCTTGACGAACTCAGCGCCGCGCGGACTGCGGCGGAGCGCGACCGCCTGACGGAACAGGCGCTCGCGGAGGCGGAACGGCTGCAGTCGATCTTCGACGCGCTGCTGCGCATTGCACGGATCGAAAGCGGCCGGCATCTCGCCGGGATGAAACCGGTCGACATGACGCTGCTTCTCGCCGACGCGATCGAGTTCCACATGCCCGAGGCCGAGGCGCGGGGCCAGCGCGTCGAGAGCGATGTTACGGCAGGTCTTGTGATTGAGGGGGACCCAAACCTGATATTTCAGGCTGTCTCGAACCTTCTCGACAACGCGATCAAATATGGCGGCGAGGGCGGCCTCATCCGCGTCGCGGCGCACCGGGAGGGGGAGGAGGTTTCGATCTCCATTGCCGATCGCGGGCCGGGGATCGCGCCCGAATATCGCGAGCGCGTGCTAGAACGTTTCTTTCGTGTGCCGGCAACCGCGGCGACGCCGGGCACTGGTCTTGGTCTTGCGCTCGTCAACGCCATTGTCGGGCTCCACAACGGGCAGATGGAGATCGGCGATGCGGCGCCCGGGGCTTTGGTGACACTGCGCTTTGGAGCCGCCTGATCCGGCGCGCGCCGAAGATATTGTTCGCGCCTCGAGCTCCGGCCCACATCGGCCGGGCGGGGAGAAGGGCCGGGACTACTGGTCGATAACCATCGTGCCGGGGTGATGCTTGTCGAGGTGACGCTTTATGATCTTCAAATTCCGGCTGTTCGACCGGAAGACCAAGTCGAAGGCATCGCCCACGAGCGGTATGGCGCCGAGCGCCGTATCGACGCCAAGGTTTCCCACCATGCGCCAGATCTTCCACCTGGGCATGCCAAGATTGCGCGCTTCCCAGATCAGATAGGCGCCCATCAGCGCGGTGATCACGTCGCCGACAACGGGTACAAGCCCGACTATCGCGTCCAGCCCGACCGGCCGGTTGATGCCTGGAATCATGAAACTGCGTTCGAGCAGGAATTCGAGCGTTTCGACCCGCTTGCGCAGCGCTGCGGGGTCACGTTTGTCCTGGATCAGCGCTTCGAAGATCGCATCGGTGTCGGGAGTGGAGGGGGCCATGGGCGTTCTTTTTGCAGACGCGCACAAATGCGTGCGCGAGGCTTAGTTGGGAGCGGCGATCAAGTGATTCAATGGGTGACGGGCGCGGCCGTTCGCGCGCAGTCCCGTAAGCCGCGGCGAGGCCACCGACCAGCGTAGGGGGGTCGCGAGAGGGATGAAGGGGGTATAGCGTGCCAGCACGGCCTCGGCCTCGCCGACCAGGCGCGCGCGCTCGGCAGGGTCGCTCGCCGCCACTGCCTCGTCGATCTTGCGCTGCGCTTCGGCGTTGCACAGCGTGTCTCTCCGGCACGACAAGCGGCGAAGACCCCAGACGGCATCGTCGTTCGGCATGACCATGTCGATGAGCTTGAGGTCGGCCTCGCGGTCCATGTCGACGCGCTGGCTCGGAATGCCAATGCGGGCGAAATCGGCTGCGACATAGGCATAAAGAATGCGCCCGCCGGGCGACTCGGGGATTGCGATCCGTAGCGGTTCAATCGGGCGGCCTGCGGCCTTCCACGCGTCGACCACGCGCTTGGCCTGCGCGAGGCGCGATGCATCATCATAATCGGCCCAGGCCGGAATGAGCGGCGCCGGGCCCCCGTCGCGGGAATAGAGCGCGGGGCGGATCGTCACTTGCGGCTGCCATTCGGCAAGCCCGAAGGCGTCTATGAGCCGGTCGCGCCGGATTGCGCGCGACAGCGCCTCGCGATTGGCGTCGGTGGCGAGAAAGCCCTCGGCGCGCACGAACAGGAGTCCGAAAAGGCCCGGAACGGGATCGACGACGAGGCGCGAACGCCCGATGTTCGAGGCGACGAAATAGGGTAGCGACGAAAAGCGGCCGCCGAGCACGCCATCGGCATAGCCGTTCTTGAAGCGCGCGAGCGCCCGCGGTGCGGTGACGCCCACGAGCTCGATCGAGGCGGCCGGGTCTGTCGCTGCGGCCTCCGCCTCTTCGGGATCCTCAGCAAGTGGGTCTGCAACTGGGGTGAGCAAGATCGCGCGGCCCTGCGTTTTCGGTCGCATAGGGCCCCAGCCCATGCCGCGATGAACGATCGCCATCGAGGGGAGGGCAAGCAGTTCGAGAATGTCAGGCTGGGGCACCGACAGGCGGATTTCGATCACGCTGTCGGTCATCGCCTTGATCGTCTCGATCTCGGGAAAGTCGTCGCGCAGAACATGCTTGCTGCGCGCTCCCAGATAGCCGCGCAGGATCGATGCGACATCCTCGGCAGTCACCTTGTCGCCGTTCGACCATTTTGCTTCGCGGATGCGGAAGATGTAGCTCAGTCCGTCAGCGGTGACCGTCCAGCGCTCGGCGAGGCCGACGTCGATCTGGCCTTCGCCGTCGTAGCTCACGAGCCCCTGCGATGTCGCCTCGAGGAGGGCTGCATTGGGGGGCGACAACTCGCCGTTCGCCGGCGTCGCGGCGGGGTTCAGGGGGCCGATTGCGGCGATGCGGACAGGCCCGCGCTCGCTGAAGAGGTCGCAGCTGCTGAGACTGAGGAGGATCAGCGCGGCCGCGATACGTCGCGCCCCTGTGCCGGCCTTCATTCGTCTACAACTCCTGCGCCCATCGCTGCTGGTGCGGACGGCGGGACTCGAACCCGCACACCCAAATGGATAGCAGATTTTAAGTCTGCTGCGTCTACCGGTTCCGCCACGTCCGCGCACCCTTGCCCGTCAAGCGGATGGGCGGGGGGAGGTCAAGCGCTGTTTGCGGGGTTTCGCATGCCATGGGGGTCGGGTAGAGCAGGGGCTATGCAAGCTGTACTCTCCATCTCCGGCCTCGGAAAAACCTACAAGAGCGGTCACAAGGCGCTGAGCGACGTCAATCTCGATATCGCAAAGGGTGAGATCTTCGCGCTCCTCGGACCCAACGGTGCGGGCAAGACAACGCTGATCAGCATCGTGTGCGGTATCGTCATGCCGAGCGAGGGGGTGGTGAAGGTTGCCGGGCACGACCATCTTCGCGACTATCGCGCCGCGCGCTCGTTGATCGGGCTGGTGCCGCAGGAGCTCCACACCGATGCCTTCGAGACCGTGCTCACGACGGTCAGCTTCTCGCGCGGTTTGTTTGGCAAGGCTCGCGACCCTGTTTTCATCGAGCGGCTGCTTCGCGACCTCTCGCTTTGGGACAAGCGCGACGCGAAGATCATGGAATTGTCGGGCGGGATGAAGCGCCGCGTGATGATCGCAAAAGCGCTTAGCCATGAGCCTGAAATCCTCTTCCTCGATGAACCGACCGCAGGGGTCGACGTCGAGCTGCGCCGCGATATGTGGACAATGGTACGCGGGCTTCGCGAGCGCGGCGTCACGATTATCCTGACGACCCATTATATCGAAGAAGCCGAGGAGATGGCCGACCGCGTCGGGGTGATCAGCAAAGGCAGGCTGATTCTGGTCGAGGAGAAGCAGGCGCTGATCAAGAAGCTGGGGCGCAAGACGCTGACCCTCAACCTCGCCGAACCACTGGCGGCCATTCCCGCAGAGCTTGGCGATTGGCGGCTCGAGCTTGCGGGTGAGGGGCACGAGCTCGTCTATGAATTCGACAGCCAGGCCGAGGCGACGGGGGTCCCGTCGCTCCTGCGCCGGATGAGCGATCTTGGTATCGGCTTTAAGGATCTCAACACGAAGCAGAGCTCGCTTGAAGATATTTTCGTCGGGCTGGTGCACGACAGCCAAGCGGAGCAGCCGGCATGATTTCGAATTATCGGGGAATCCGCGCCATCTATCAGTTCGAGATGGCGCGCTTTGGCCGCACTTTCTGGACCAGCCTGATCTTGCCGGTCATCACCACTGCTCTCTATTTCGTTGTCTTCGGCTCAGCGATCGGCAGCCGGATGAGCGAGGTAAGTACGGTTCCCTATGGCGCGTTCATCGTTCCGGGCCTGATGATGCTGACGATGTTCACCGAGAGCATCAACAACGCCTCCTTCGGCATTTACATGCCCAAATGGACGGGCACGATCTACGAGATGCTATCGGCGCCGATGTCACCGCTTGAACTGCTGATTGCCTATGTCGGCGCAGCCGCGAGCAAGTCGGTGATCATCGGCTCGATCATCTTTGCGACCGCGCATCTGTTCGTCGACGTGGAAGTCGCTCATCCCCTGTTGATGGCGGCGTTCATGATCCTGATGGCGGTGACCTTCTGCCTCTTCGGTTTCATCATCGGTATCTGGGCGCAGAGCTTCGAGCAGCTCCAGGTGATCCCGATGCTCGTCGTCTATCCGCTGACATTCCTCGGCGGCGCATTCTACTCGCTCGAAATGCTGCCGAAAGCGTGGCAGGCCGTCACGCTTTTCAATCCCGTCGTCTATCTGATCAGCGGGTTCCGCTGGACCTTCTTCGGACAGGGTGATGTCGCAATCGAGGTGAGCATGGGCGCGGTGGCGCTGTTCCTTGTCATTTGCCTCGGCGTGATCTTCTGGATGTTCCGAACCGGGTACCGGCTCAAGAATTGACAGAGGCGGGCGCAGCCCACCCGCCGGCATTCGGCGCAACACGACGCCGTCCCGCCCGAAGGCTGGAGGCCGTTTCTTCGCGGGGCACAAGGAAGGATGAGAAAAGCCGGCCGCTTAGTCGTTAAGCCGCTCGCGCATTTCCTTGCCGGGCTTGAAATAGGGCACATTCTTGGCCTTGACCGCGACGGGCGCGCCTGTGCGGGGATTGCGGCCAGTGCGCGAGTCGCGGCTTCGCGTTGAAAAAGCCCCGAAACCACGCAGTTCCACCCGGCCGCCGGCGGCCAGCTGGTCGACGATGGAATCAAAGAAAACATCGACAATCTTTTCCACCTCTTCGAGGCGCAAATCGCTGTTTTCGTTCGCGATCTTTTGAACCAGTTCAGACCGGATCATGTGCTTCCCCTACTATCACGCCTGTCCCGCCATGGCGGGGATGTCCGGTCGGTGCCGGTTCGGATGCGTGAGACCCCTCCCAACGCACGCAGAACCTACCATGAAACGGGGCGCGTTCAAAATATATCCGGCAAGGAAAAAGGCCCGCCGAGGGACACTCGACGGGCCTAGTCATTCGTTTGTCGAAAGGGGGGAAGGCTTAGCCCTTCTTGCCCGCCTTCAGCGCCTCGCCAAGGATGTCGCCGAGCGACGCACCCGAATCCGAGGAACCATATTGCGCAACGGCCTGCTTCTCTTCCGCGATCTGCATCGCCTTGACCGAGAAGTTCGGCTTTTTCGAACGATCGAAGCCAGCAACCATCGCGTCGAACTTCTGGCCGACCTGATAGCGATCGGGGCGCTGTTCGTCGCGGTCGCGGCCGAGGTCGGCGCGCTTGATGAAGCCGGTCGCGCCATCGTCGCCTGCCTGCACTTCGAGACCATTGTCACGGACTTCAAGGACCGTGACGGTGACGATGTCGTTCTTCTTCAGTGAGCCCGCTGCGGCACCGGCGCCGATCGCGGGAGCACCCTTCTCAAGCTGCTTGATACCGAGGCTGATGCGTTCCTTCTCGACGTCGACGTCGAGCACGACAACCTGGACCTGCTCACCCTTGCGGTGGAGGTGCAGCGCTTCTTCGCCCGAAATGCCCCAGGCGATGTCCGACATGTGGACCATGCCGTCGACGTCGCCGGGCAGACCGACGAACAGGCCGAACTCGGTCGCATTCTTGACTTCGCCCTCGACCACGCTGCCAACCGGGTGCGCTTCTGCAAAGGCGCCCCAGGGGTTCGACTGCGCCTGCTTGAGGCCAAGCGAAATACGGCGCTTCTCGCTGTCGACCTCGAGGACGATGACCTCGACTTCCTGGCTGGTCGAAACGATCTTGCCGGGATGAACGTTCTTCTTGACCCACGACATTTCGCTGACGTGGACGAGGCCCTCGATGCCGGGCTCGAGCTCGACGAACGCGCCGTAATCGGTGATGTTCGTGACCGTTCCCTTGAGTTTCGCGCCGACCGGATATTTGGCGGCAACGCCTTCCCAGGGATCGCTCTCGAGCTGCTTCATGCCGAGGCTGATGCGCTGCGTATCGCGATTGATGCGGATGATCTGGACGCGGACGGTGTCACCGATGTTGATGACTTCGCTCGGGTGGTTGACGCGCTTGTAGCTCATGTCGGTGACATGGAGCAGGCCATCGATGCCGCCGAGGTCGACGAACGCACCATAATCGGTGATGTTCTTGACCGCGCCTTCGATGATCTGGCCTTCTTCCAGGTTCTGGATCAGGCCCGAACGCTGTTCGGCGCGCGTTTCCTCAAGGATGGCGCGGCGCGACACGACGATGTTCCCGCGGCGACGATCCATCTTGAGGATCTGGAAGGGCTGCGGCAGGTCCATGAGCGGGCCGACGTCGCGCACCGGGCGGATATCGACCTGCGAACCTGGAAGGAACGCGACGGCGCCGCCGAGGTCGACGGTGAAGCCGCCCTTGACGCGGCCGAAGATAACGCCTTCGACACGGGCTTCCTTGTTGAATTCTTCTTCGAGGCGGTCCCAGGCGGCTTCGCGGCGGGCGCGATCGCGCGACAGCATGGTTTCGCCATTGGCGTTTTCGACGCGGTCGACATAGACTTCGACTTCGTCACCGATCTTGAGATCGGCCTTCTGGCCCGGCATGGCGAATTCGCGAAGCGGCACGCGGCCTTCGCTCTTCAGGCCAATGTCGATCACTGCCAGGTCGTTTTCGATGCCGGTCACGGTGCCTTTGACAACGCGGCCTTCAAAGCCGCCGTCGGCGCCGCCCAGCGATTCATCGAGCATCGCGGCAAAATCGTCGCGCGTCGGAAAAGCCGTAGAGGCCATATGGGTTCGTCCTTATTTCATTGTTCCGGCCAAGCGGTTGGTTCCGCTGGTCTTTTGGCCGATCCGTCCCGTCCGCCGGATGCAAGGCGGGACATCCGCGGGAACGGCGTCGCGGCGCGGCGCAGGCAAAGCAAAAAGGGCGCGACAGGTGCGTCCCGTCACGCCCGACGCTCGTTTTCGAGCGGCGGCCAAGCTGCGCCACAACCGACAAAATCGCCCGTTGGACGCGGCGCATATATGAGCGAACGGGCCGCGAAGCAAGGCGAAAGGGCGGGTAAACGCCATCGTAAGACCTTTGGGGCGATAAATTCGTTTCATCGAGGGGGCTCTTATGCAAAGGAAATCAGGCGGCCGATTCGTCGATCGGGCGGTCGAGGCACGGTTTCAGATCGCCGCGCGCACGTTGCGGCTGCCCTTCGTGCGTATCTATGGCGTCCTCTTCATGCTCGTCGCGCTCGCCTACACGATCGCGAACCCGATGCTCCTCAATCCGCATGATACCGCGGCGCTGGCACTGCTCCTGGGCTGCACCCTGCTTCTTGCCGGAGCCTATGTCGGCTCGACCTTCTGGCCCTCCTATATCGAGCAGCCAGCCATCGATTTTGCGGCGCTCCTCGGGATCATGTTCCTTGTCGGACACATCAATCTCGTTCTCTTCGACGAGCTCATCGACATGCACGAGGACATGCATGCCGTTGGCGTCATCAACCGCCTTTCGGTGAGCGCCTTCGCGGCTGTTGCCCTTGCGGGTCGGCCGCGGCTCTTCCTCCTGTGGCTCGCGCTCGATTTCACGGTGTTCCTCGCCACGGTCCTGCCAGTGCAAAGCCATAGCGCCGGGCTGTGGTACGCGCTTCTCAGCTATGGAAGCGGCGCGATGATCATGATCGCGATCAACCTCGCGATTGACCGGTCGAGCCGGGGCGCCTTTGCGCTTTCCGAAGCGCTGGAGGCCGAGCGCAGGAAGAATGAGGAGCTTGTCTACAATATGCTGCCGCCCGCAGCCGTCGACCGGATCCGCGACGGGCGAATGGTTGCCGATGCCTATGCCGAAGCGAGCGTGATCTTCATCGATATGGTGGGTTTCACCAGCCTCGCAAAGCGCGTCTCGCCCGGGCATCTCGTCGAGGTGCTCAACGCCTTCTTCAACCATGCCGATGCTTGCGCGGCCGAGCACGGGGTCGAAAAGGTCAAGACGATCGGTGACGCTTATCTCGCCATCGCAGGCGGCAATGTAACGAGCGGGAACAGCGCCGACGCCGCCATCGCCTTCGCGCGCGATGTGCTGGCGGGGGTTTGCGACCTCAAGAGGGTCGCCGGCACCGACGTGGGTCTGCGCGTTGGCATCCACAGCGGCCCGGTCGTCGGCGGAGTGATCGGGGCGACGCGCATGGCCTATGACTATTGGGGCGAGACCGTGAACATGGCAGCGCGGCTCGAAGGGACGGCGCCTGTCAATGGCATCGCGATCTCCGAAAGCACCTGGCTGCGCGCGCGGGATCGCGCCGACTTCGGCCCGCCGCAAACCGAGATGCTGAAAGGGGTGGGCGAAACCTGCGTCTATCACGCAAAGGCGGCGCCCGAGCGCACCCGCCTGCCCGAGTTCAACTGGGTCGCCTGACCTTTTCGCTCACGAAAGCGATTGCCGCGGCGATCGCTTCGCCTACCCCCATGTTGCTGTTGTCGAGGAGCAAAGCATCCTCGGCGCGAAGGAGCGGCGCGTCGGCGCGGCCCGTATCGCGCGCGTCGCGCGCGTGGACGTCGGCGAGCACGGCCTCGTAACTGACCTCGACCCCGCGCCCCAGCATCTCGGCGTGGCGGCGGCGCGCGCGCTCTTCGGGTGTTGCCGTAACGAACAGCTTCGCGTCGGCCTGCGGCGCGATAACGGTGCCGATGTCACGTCCGTCGAGCACCGCGCCGCCCGCCTGGTTTGCAAAGTCGACCTGTCGCTGGAGGAGCGCACGCCGCACCTCGGGGTGTACTGACACGCGACTGGCGAGGCTGCCGGTGCTCTCGTAACGCAGCGCGGGATCGTCGAGCAGGCTGGCGGGAAAATCACAGGCCGCCAACGCGTCGGCAGCATTGTCGGGGTCGCCATGGTTGAGCTGCGTCTGATAGCCGACTGCGCGGTAGAGGAGGCCAGTGTCAAGCACCGGCAGCCCGAAATGGGCCGCCAGCGCCCGCGCGATGGTGCCCTTGCCCGAAGCGGTGGGGCCGTCGACAGCGATGATCACGGTTGCAGTCCCTCGAGAAGCCCTTCGAAATTGGGAAAACTCGTCGCAACCGGTGCCATGTCGTCGATCTCGATCGGCGCCTTGCTGACGAGGCCTGCAACCGCGAAGCTCATGCAGATGCGGTGGTCGAGGTGGCCTGCGATCACTGCGCCGCCGGGCAGGGGCTCGCCGCCGCTGCCATCGATGACGAGGCCGTCCGCACTTTCCTTGACGCGGGCGCCTATCGCCTCGAGCCCCGCGGCCATGACCGCGAGCCGGTCGCTTTCCTTGACGCGCAGTTCGTCAAGGCCCGTCGTGACCGTGCGTCCTTGCGCGAGCGCGGCGGCAACGAAAAAGATCGGAAACTCATCGATCATGCTCGGTGCGGCCGCAGGGTCGACTTCGATCCCTTTGAGCGCGCTGTGGCGCACGCGGAGGTCCGCAACGGGCTCGCCCCCGACCTCGCGCCTGTCGAGCAGGGTGATGTCGCCTCCCATCTGCCGGAGAATCTCGACGAGCCCGGCGCGCGTCGGATTGAGGCCCACATTGAGGATCGTCACGTCCGATCCGGGCACGAGGAGGGCTGCGACGATGAAGAAGGCGGCCGACGAGGGGTCGCCGGGCACGACAATCGCCTGCGGCTTGAGCTCGGCCTCACCGCGGATGCGGATATGTCGCGCGCCGTCGGCGTCCGTCTCAACGTTGAGTTCGGCGCCAAAACCCTGGAGCATGCGCTCACTATGATCACGCGTCGGGACCGGCTCGATGACCTCGGTGATACCGGGCGTATTGAGGGCGGCGAGCAGAACGGCGCTTTTCACCTGCGCCGATGCCATCGGCAGGCGATATTCAAGCGGGATGGCGGGCGCGAGACCGCGGACCATCAGCGGCAGGCGGCCTCCGGGCGAGGCGGTTATGTCGGCGCCCATTTGCGAAAGCGGCTCGATGACGCGTCCCATGGGGCGCCCCGAGAGACTCGCGTCACCCGTAAAGGTCACGGTGATCGGATGGCTCGCGACAAGGCCCATGAGGAGACGGGTCGAGGTGCCGCTGTTCCCCATGTCGAGCGCGCCCGCTGGCTGAAGCAGGCTGCCCACACCCACGCCGTCGATCTCCCAGTCGCCTTCGCCTGTCTGCTCGATCCGCGCCCCCATGGCGCGCATCGCAGCCGCTGTGGCAAGGACGTCATGACCTTCGAGCAGTCCGGTGACGCGGCTCGTTCCCACGGCGAGCGCCGACAACATCAAGGCGCGATGCGAGATGCTCTTGTCGCCGGGAATGGCTATGCGGCCGGTGAGCGGCGGGGACGCGCAAAAGCGGCGCGGGCTGGAGACGGGATCGGTCATTGCGCGGCGCTTTTGACAGCGGCCCGACAATCTGGCAAGGCGCACGCCGATTTGATGGATCGGCCACGACGTGGCGATTTTCTTCCAAAATTATCTGACTGTTTTCAGTTGTTTAAGAGGCTTGTATGATAAAAGCTGAATGGGGCACGAAACGCAGCTGCCCGAAATGCGCCACCCGATTCTATGATCTGACCAACGACGATCCCGTTACCTGCATCAATTGCGGCTACGCCTGGATCCCGGAATCGGTGCTCAAATCGAAGCAGCCGATGCCGTTCGAAGAGGCTGAGAAGCCCGGCAAGGTGAGCAAGGAAACCGAGTCTGACGACGATCTGGATCTGGACGTCGATGTCGACGAAGATAGCGATTCGCCCGATAACGACGTCGATCTTGGCGGCGACGACGATCTTGGCGTTGCGACCGGCGACGACGAGGACGACGAAAGCTGACCGAAAAGGCGGGGGGCCAAAAAAGCATCGCCTGATGCATTTGGCCCCTTGCATATAGGACGCGCGCTGGTAAAGGCGGCGTCCCGATCGCACGACCCAGAGCGATCCTGCAAAATGGCATGGGGCCTTAGCTCAGCTGGGAGAGCGCTACAATGGCATTGTAGAGGTCACCGGTTCGATCCCGGTAGGCTCCACCATTTTACGACTTTCCCATCACGTCGAAATGGCCTTCCGGGGGGAAGTCCACGAAGAGCGCGCCCCACGAGAAGCCGGAAAGCCGGCGGCTCCCATTTTTGCTGATGTTCGCCCTTGAATGAGCCAGATACTCTCCGCCTCAAAATGAACTGAGGAGGATGCGATGGATCTCGGGCTGGCCGGCAAGAAAGTGATCATGAACGGGGGCGCGCACGGATTGGGACTTGCCGCGCTCAAGATTTTCGCCGCCGAGGGTGCCGACGTCGCCTTCTTCTCGCGCGATGCGGAGAAAGTCGCGGCCGCCGTCGCGGCGATCGACGCGGCGGGGCCCGGCAAGGTGTTCGGTGAGCAGTTCGACATGACGGACAATCCCGACGGTTATCGCGCCTGGCTCGAAAAGGCGCGCGAGACGCTCGGAGGCTGCGATATATTCGTTCATACTGCGAGCTCGTCGGGGCAGGGCGCAACCGGAGACTGGCAGCGCGGGCTCGATATGGACATCATGGGCGCGGTGCACGGGGTCGAGACCCTGACCGAAGCGCTCGCTGCGTCGGGGTCGGGTTCGATCGTCTTCCTATCGTCAACAGCGGCGGTTATCTCGAGCGCTACCGCGCCGAGACGAAGGGGAAGCCTGTCGATCCGGCGCGATTTGTCGGCACGCCGAGCGGGCTGTCGCACCGCGACATCCACTCGGTGATCAACGACCGTTCGCTCGGCGAGCGCTTCTTTGAAATCCACAGCGACATGCTCGATCCCGAGAAGTCGGTCTACATCGACCCGTTTTTCGGCGACCTCCACGGCCAGCGCGCAATCCGCGCGTGGCTGGTTCCCATCATGGCGGGGCAGGGGAGCGAGGCGAGCTTTGATCCTGTCTTTCCTGCTGCCTTTCTCGAGGATGGCGAGGGCGGTACCTCGATCGATGAATGGATGCTCACGCAGCCCGTCAACGGCGAGTGGGTCAAGATCGTTCGCGGTGTCAGCGTACGCCGCTATCGCAACGGATGGGTGCGCGACGCGGTCGATTTCTTCGACACGACGCCGATCCGCATGGGCATGGCATTCCGTGAGAAGCAAGGGGACGCGCTCGTCCCCCTGCCGGACTGGCCGCGCGTTCCGACCAAACCCTGGGTGCGCAGCGATCCGCCGCCGGCGCTGTCACCGGCCGCCGAGGCCTGGCGTCGGGGCCGCGCCGAACGCGGCGCGGGCACGCCCACCGGCCTTACGAACCGGGATCTTCACGTTCTCATCTTCGAGCGCCCGAACCCCACCGATTTCGACGGCGAGTTTAGCGCGCTGCTGCACCCGACGGCATCGGTCTATATCGATCCGATCTTTGGCGAGCTTCATGGCCAGAAGGCCATTGCAGACTGGCTCGCCGACGTCATGCCGAAGGCCGGGAACGTTGCCTTCGAGCTCACCGAGAAGCCGGTGTTCGACGGCGACATGTCGTATAGCGAGTGGCGCCAGGTGGCCATCCTGCCAAGCGGCGAGCGCGTCGTGATGACGCGCGGGTGCAGCATCCGCCGCTACAAGGACGGCTGGGTCATTTATGCCGCGGACTATTTCGACACCGCCCCGCTCATGGATCCCGAAATACAGGCTGCGAGCACGGCCGCGGGCGCGACGCTGACGATCGACGATGTGCGTCGCTACCGCCCCGACATCCCGGCCCCCGAAGCAGCCGACGGGGAGAATGTGGATATTTTGGGGCTTCCCTCGACGCTTCCGCGCCCCGCGGAAGTGCGCGGTAATGCGAGTGAGAAGAACAGCGGCGTTCGCGAGCGGTTGATCGACGTCGCGACCGCGGAGATCGAGCGAACCGGCAAGGCAACCATCAGCATCCGCGAGGTGTCGCGCCTCGCAGGCATTTCCCACAACGCCCCCTATTTCCACTTTGCGGACAAAAAGGCGCTGCTGATGGCGGTCGCGGCCCGGGGCTTTCGCAAATTGCAGGGGGAGATGGTTGCCGCCGCCGCGACGGCCAAGAGCGCAGCCGAACGCCACCGGCTGCTCGGGGTTGGCTATGTCCGCTTTGCAACTGCCAATCCCGGGCTGTTCAGGCTCATCGGAAATCGGGAGATCACCGGCGCCATACCGACCCGCGAGCTCAGCAATGCGCGGGTCGCGGCCGCCCAGCTTTTCGGATCGGCGGTCCTCGACCTGACCGCACGGCGGCACGATGCGGCGGTCGACCCGAAGCTCGCCGCCATCGCTGGTTGGTCGATGATGCAGGGCCTCGCGACATTGTTGATCGAGGGGCAATTGACCCCCGGCCTGCTGGGCGCAGCCGACGAGGTGACCGCCGCCGAGAGGGTCGCGGGGCTGTTCACAGACCTCCTGGTCGGCGAAGCCCGGGACACGTAGCTTCATCCATCTGGCTCCGCTGCGAGGGGGCGCAGCGTCTTTGACCCTCGCTCTTCGCCACGTGCCGTGCTTGTTTGCCGGTGAACCGAGGCGAGGGCCCGGACCTTGTCCGATGGCTGTTCGTTACATCGGCTGACGGAAGGACCAACAGACGGAGAAATATATGACCCTGTTCAAGAAAGCCGCGCTCGCGTTCGTCGCCACATCAATGGTGGCCGCGCCCGTCACCGCCTCCGCGGCTCAGGCCTATAGCGGCGTCTCCGCAGTTTCGGCGAGCAGCGGCCAGAGTGAGCTCGAAGGCAATTCGAGTTGGCTGATCGGCCTTCTCGGCCTTTTGGCCGGCATTACCGCAATCATCATCATCGCTGACGATGATGATGATGCGCCTGTCAGCCCCTGACCCCAGCTAGGGCCATCTTTGAGTGATTCAGGAGGCGCCGCGCTATTGCGCGGCGTCTTCCGTTTCGAACAATGGTTCCATTCGAATCGGATCCGCCAGCGTGATCCGGTCGAGGATCGCTGCCGTATCGTCACGCACCTTCAGCATCAGGCTGCGCATCCGGCATTCCTTTTCGGGCAGACAATTCTTGCAATGCTCATGCGCATTGCGGCTCGCGCACGGCACAAGCGCAAGCGATCCGCGCGTCAGCCGCACCAGGTCGCCATAGCTGATATCGATCGGGGGCAGCGCAAGCTGGTAGCCGCCGTCGCGGCCCCGCTGCGAGATCAAAAGTCCCTCGCGTGCCATTTCCGACAGGATCACGGTCAGGAACTTGGGGGGGATATTCTGGGCCTCCGCAATGTCGGCCAGTTGCACCTGACCCTTGCCCCAATGGTCGGCGAGGTGCTGGAAGGCGCGGATGGTGTAACGGGTCTTCTGCGAGAGCATGGCCGTTGTCTGAGCCAGTTTGGCGATAATTTCAACCGGCTGGCATGACAATCTTTGCGCCATTGATCGAAATCACAGCGGCGACTAGTTTCCGCGCTATAAGCGAGGCCTCAACAGGTTCGGGAGCGGCGCATGAGTCGATATCATTTCATTCCCGCCTGGGTGGCGATCGCAGCGCTGGCGGTCACACCTGCGCAGGCGCAATTTGGCGGCATTCTGCGCAAGGTTGCGACGCCAACGCCCAGTCCCGACAGCGGCGAGGACAATGGCGGCTGCCCCAAGGGCAAGAAGGGCAGCCGGGCCGGGCGGAATATCCTCGGCGGCGTCCTCAACGAAGCGATCGGGAGCGCGGCGAGCAAGGCCGGCGTCTACAGCTATGTTCCGATAGCCGAAGTCAGCGACACGCTCACCAACGCCATCGCCTGCAAGCTCGATCCCGCCGAGCAGGTCCAGGCGGCCAAGGCGACCGAAGAAGCGGTGCGCGGCGAGGAAGTCGGATCGACGGCTAGCTGGACGAGCGAAACGCGCGAGAATGTGAGCGGATCATCGACGATCATCGCGCGCAACGACGAGGCGGGCGGCCGCCAGTGCATCAACGTCACGGATTTCATCATCGTCGATGGCGAGGAAACGCGCGCAACCAAGCGCATGTGCCGCGAACCTGGCCAGCCGCGCTACACGCTGGCGCAGGCATGAAGCAGACAGCACGCCTGGCATTGGGCCTGGCGGCGTTCGCGACGCTCGGCGCGACCCCGGGGAAGGATCCGGCCAATCCGACCTGTCCGCTGCATCCCAACTGGTCCACCAATCCGACGATGCTGCTCACCCCTGTTGAGCGCGGGGGCGTCAAGATCCTGCTCGCCGAAGGGCGCGTTGATCCTGGTTTGCCCGAGCGGCTGAAAGCCGCTCTCGCGGCCAACCCCGACGTGACCGAGATATGGCTGAGCTCCCCGGGCGGCGACGCCCGCGCGGGCAATGCAGCAGGCCGGGTCATCCGCTCGAACCTGGGTATCACGACCCGCATTCCATCAGGCTGGGCCTGTTTTAGCGCCTGCAATTTCGTCTTCATGGGCGGAATCCCGCGCTACGTTGATCCGGGCGGGTTGTTCATTGTCCATATGTTCACGCGCACCGGCGATCGCAGCACGATCGACATGAGTGTCGCAATGGGCACCGATGCAACCACCGAGCTCATCGGCGACGTTGAGCAGGATGCAGCGCTGCTCGCGAGCGAAGACAATGATTTCCTCATCAAGATGGGGGTATCGCGCAAGCTGCTGACCGATGTGATGTATCAGCAAAAGGCGGTAAAAGGCCGGGGTCCCGACCAGTCGACCCGGCGCTGCCTGACGCACGAAGAGGCATTGAAATACGGCGTCGACAGCAGCGACACGACCGGCGGCTGATGGCGCAGCGCAAGGTTGCAAAGTGCAACGCTTGGCGTAGACTGCCCGACCAGAATTGGGAGAGCCGCCAATGAACGACATGCCGAATCCGCGCGCGACCTTTCGCGCAATGACCGAGGGTACGCAGGAAGACTGGGACATCATCGCGGCCGAGCAGAAGGAATTTGCACCCCGAAACGGCGCGCGCATCCTCGAGCACCTGAAGCTACTTGCCGGCGACTACGGCGGCTTTCCCGTTGACCGGCTCACTCACTGCCTTCAAACCGCGACGCGCGCTCACCGCGACGGCCGCGACGAGGAATATGTCGTGATGGCGCTGCTACACGACATCGGCGATACGCTCGGCGCCTTCAATCACCCGGACATCGCCGCGGCGATCCTCAAGCCTTTCCTGTCGGAAGAGAACCACTGGATCGTCCAGCATCACGGCATCTTCCAGGGCCATTATTTCTTCCACTATATCGGCCTCGACCGCGACATGCGCGACCGGTTCCGCGACCATCCCTACGCGGCCGCCTGCGCCGAATTCTGCGAGAAATATGACCAGCCGGCCTTCGACCCCGATTATGACACGCTGCCGCTTGAATATTTCGAGCCGATGGTGATGCGCCTATGTTCCTATCCCAAGAACAGCATCTACAAGAAGGTGATGATCGCGGAAGCTGCCGAGTAGCGGGGCCGGACGAGATCTGGCCCCGCTAAAGCCGGCGTCGCCCGCACGCGGCCGACGCCGAATAGCGCCCGGCAATCGCGCCGGGGCTGGTTCGCTGAGCGCCTACTTCCCCTTGAAGGCGGTCTTGCGCTTCTCCTGGAAGGCAAGGATGCCTTCGGCTGCGTCGGCGCTGTTGCCCGCGACATATTGCCCCATCGCCTCGGCATCGAGGGTCGCGGCGTAGCTTTGCGAGAGGCCGTCGCGCAAAATGCGGCGCATCGTGCCAAGCGAAACGGTTGGCCCGTTCGCGAGGCGGGCCGCGAGCGCCTTCGCCTCGTCCAGCAATTCGGCGTCCTCGACGCATTTGTAGATGAGGCCCCATTCCGCCGCCTGCTCGGCGCCGATTTTCTCGCCGAGCATCATCATCTGCGTGGCGCGCGGCAGGCCGACGAGACGGGGCAGGAGCCACGACGAGCCTCCATCCGGGACGAGGCCGATATTGACGAAGGCCTGAAGAAAATAGGCGCTCTTGCCCGCGATCGTGAAATCGCCCGACAGGCCAAAGCTGCATCCGACGCCCGCGGCAGGACCATTGACCGCGACGACAACTGGAATGTCGAGATTCGAGAGGGCAAGGAGCATGGGGTTATAGTGATTGCGCAACGCCTTGCGGCTGTTGGCCCCGCCGCCGACGGCCGACGAGTTCCGGTCCCCTGCCAGATCCGCCCCCGAACAGAAACCGCGGCCTTCGCCCGTGATCAGGAGCGCGCGTGCGCCGAGTATCGGCAGATAATCTAGCGCGGCGCGAATATCGTCAGCCATCGCGGGCGGCATGGAGTTCAGACGCTCGGGACGGTTGAGCGTGATCATCGCGACATTGTCGGCGACTTCGAACTTGATCGTTTCAAAGCTGGGAACATCGGTCATGGGGAAGTATCCTCTCGCGGGTGCTTTACCTTTACGTTCACGTAAAGATGTGACGCATTTGCGAAGCGAGCGCAAGGGGGAAGGGCAGCTCCATCCCCCCGGATCGCTCGCGGCAAAGCGACTCTCCAGCCCGCGCATCTCAGTGAAATCCAGTTCAAAATACTCTGTCATGAGGAGAAAGGATTGCCGAGGCCGGGCCCGAGGGACTGCTACTCGAGCTCGCGCAGTGGCGCAAATCGCATGTCGCCCTCGGCGCGGTGCAGGATCACGCCGTCCTGGGTTTTTTCCACGCAGGCCCCGTTGAAATCCACGATACCCATGTCGTTGGGAATGATCGCGATGCGCAGGCGGCCACCGTCGCTTTCCGTGAGGTCGAACCGCCTCAGAGCAAGACCGTACATCGGCTCGCCTACCTCGACCCACCGGGGAATTCGCTTGTCCTCCTCGGGCATCGACCAGCCATAATATTGGGTATAGCCCTTGGCGGGGGCACCGCTGTCGAATCCGATGACGAAATCGATACCCGGCACGCCATCGTCATCGGGGCCCGTAACGAGCAAGGTCGGAACCTTGCCTTCCACCTCGATGAGCGGGCCTTTCTCGAACGCGGGAGGAACGGGTTTGGGTTCGGTGAACAGGCAGACCTGATCGCCTCTGGGTTCCCATCGCCCCTCGGCGCGTTCGTCGAGTGCTCCGACGGCAAGGCCATATTGAAAGCGGCCGTCCGCTCCAATGAGCAATCCGCCGGCGGCGTCCGGCCCTTCGGAAAGCCGGTACTCACCGATGAGCGGCGCTTCTTGTGCCGCGGCGGGCGCCGAGACGAGAAGAGAGGCAAGGAGGAGCGTTCGCATGGGGCCAGCATGCGCCCACCTGCAAGGGAGCGCCAGCCCCTTTCCACCTGCTGCCCCACCTGCTAGGCGCCCGCGCCATGTCCAAGCATCCCGACCGCCGAACCTTCGCCATCATCTCCCACCCTGACGCGGGCAAGACGACGCTCACCGAAAAGCTCCTCGTCGCGGGCGGCGCGATCCACATGGCGGGCGAGGTGAAAGCGCGCGGCGCGGCGCGGCGGGCTCGGTCGGACTGGATGAAGATCGAGCAGCAGCGCGGAATTTCGGTCACCTCGTCGGTGATGACCTTCGAGCATGAAGGCCTGGTCTTCAACCTGCTCGATACGCCGGGACACGAGGATTTCAGCGAGGATACCTACCGTACGCTGACCGCCGTCGACAGTGCGGTCATGGTCATCGACGCTGCGAAAGGCATCGAGCCTCAGACATTGAAACTGTTCGAGGTCTGCCGACTGCGCTCGGTCCCAATCATCACCTTCGTCAACAAGGTTGATCGCGAAGGACTGCCACCGTTCGAACTTCTCGACGAGGTTGCTGACCGCCTGGCGCTCGATGTTTGCCCCATGAACTGGCCCGCAGGCATGGGAGGTCAGTTCGAGGGTCTTTACGATCTTGTCGATCCCGCGATCATGAAGGCAGGCGGCGACGCCTCGCGCATGTATGAAGGCGAGCGGATCGGCGTCTCAGGGCTTGAAGACCCCGCGCTTGCGGCCAAGCTCAGCGCGGAGGCGCTTGCGCACCTTAAGGAAGAAACCGAACTCGCCTCGGCCTGTTATGCGCCATTCGATGTCGACGCCTACCGGAACGGCGACCTCACGCCGGTCTATTTCGGGTCGGCGCTCAAGGAATTTGGCGTCGTCGACCTTCTTACCGCGCTCGCGAAACATGCACCCGGGCCCCAGTCGCAGCCTGCAGAGCCCGCGCCTGTGCGTCCCGATGATGACACGGTCACCGGTTTCGTTTTCAAGGTGCAGGCGAACATGAACCCCGCGCACCGCGACCGCATTGCCTTCATGCGCCTGTGTTCGGGCAGGTTCGAGCGCGGGATGCGCCTCATGCAGGGGGGGACCGGCAAGGCGATAGCCATCAGCCGGCCGATGCTGTTCCTGGCCCAGGACCGCGAGATGGCTGAGGAAGCATTTCCCGGCGACATTATCGGCATTCCAAACCACGGCACGCTGCGCGTCGGGGACACGCTATCCGAGCGCACCGACATAACCATCACCGGCCTTCCCAATTTCGCCCCTGAGATCCTTCGCCGCGTCGCGCTGGTTGATCCGACCAAGACGAAGCAGCTTCGCAAAGCGCTGGACGACATGGCGGAGGAGGGGATCATCCAGGTCTTCTACCCCGAAATAGGGTCGAACATGATCGTCGGCGTCGTCGGCCAGCTGCAGCTCGACGTGCTGATCAGCCGTCTTGAGGCCGAATATAAGGTCGAAGCGCGGCTCGAGGCATCGCCTTGGGACACCGCACGCTGGATCGCGAGTGACGATCCGGTAGCGCTCAAGGCGTTCCAGGCCGATCACCGCGGCGCGAGCGCAGCCGATCGGGACGGCGCGCCCGTGTTCATGGCGAAGGATGCGTGGGAGGTCGGCTATGTCACCCAGCGACACCCCGCGATCCGCTTCACGGCGACCAAGGAGCGTCGGTTTTCCGCCGCGGGCTGAGTGTCACCCGGGTGCCTGCAGAGATGGCAAGCTAGATTAAGCTCAGCAGATCCGGGAGGCCTGCGGCCTCCTTCTCATCCTCTTCATCCTCAAATTTGCTCAGCGTCACCCCGAGCAGCCTGATGCCCTGTTCCGCTGGCAGGAGCGGGGCGAGAATCGTTTCGCCGACCGCAAGCAAGCTTGCGCCGTCACCGATCGGGTAGGGCACCGACTTTGCCCGTGTGATCGTCCGGAAGTCGGCGTAGCGAAGCTTGAGCGTCACCGTGCGGCCGCGTGCGTGCTTCCTGGCAGCGCGGTCCCACACTACGGTGCAGACGTGCGCAAGCGCCTCGCGGATCTCGGTTTCGCTCGCAAGATCGTTGAAGAAGGTTCGCTCGCCGCCCAGCGACTTCAACGGCCGGTTCGACCGTACCCGCCGATGGTCGATCCCGCGCGCGAGATTGTGGAGCCATTCAGCGCTATTCCCGAAATGCGCCGTGAGCCACGCCATGTCCTTTGCGGCAAGGTCGGCCCCCGAGAATATACCAAGCCCTTCCATCTTCGCCGCAGTTACGGGACCAATGCCGTGAAATCGCCGGATCGAGAGCGTCTGGACGAAGGCGGCGCCCTTGCCGGGCGGGATGACGGTGAGACCGTCGGGCTTTTTCTGATCGGACGCGAGCTTGGCGATGAACTTGTTGTAGGAAACGCCGGCCGATGCCGTGAGGCCGGTCTCTGCGCGAATGCGCCGACGGATCATCCGTGCCGTTGCCGTCGCGCTCCCGAGCCCCGCCTTGTCGCGGGTGACGTCGAGATAGGCCTCGTCGAGCGAAAGCGGTTCAACGTCGTCGGCGTAGTCACGAAAGATCGCGCGGATCTGGTGCGATATCTCGCGGTAGACCTCGAAGCGGGGCGGAACGAAGATCAGGTCGGGGCATTGGCGCCTTGCGGTCACGCTCGGCATTGCCGAGCGGACGCCGAACTTGCGCGCCTCATAAGACGCCGCCGCGACCACGCCGCGCCGTGAGGATCCCCCGACCGCGACAGGCTTGCCGCGCAGCGCCCTGTTATCGCGCTGCTCGACCGAGGCGTAGAATGCATCCATGTCGACATGGATGATCTTGCGGACCGGGAGGTCCGCCCCTTCATCGCCGCTGGCCTCGGTCTCGCTCACCAGCGCCGCCTATCATGTTGCCACGATGTTCTCAATCTTGTCGCAGTGTATACTTGACGCTCGCGCCGCAAACTGGCAATCGCCGCCAGCCTTGGAGATGCGGGTATAGCATAGTGGTAATGCTCTAGCCTTCCAAGCTAGCTAGGCGGGTTCGATTCCCGCTACCCGCTCCAGACCCGTACCCCGCGCAGATAGTCCCTCATGGTCGCCGCTGCCCTAAAGTCGCTCAAGCAGGCGCTCCACACTGCGATGACCGTCTCCGCGTTTCTTGCCAGCGATGTCGGCTTCGAGCGCATCACGTATCTTTTCTATTTCGGTATCCGTTAAATGCTCGATCCCGACGAACTCGACCCGCGCGGTGTCGATCGCGCGCAGAAGCTCGTCGAGCTTGGCCTGCATCGCCGCGCCGTCGCGGTTCTGGCTGTTCTGGATCAGAAAGACCGCGAGGAAGGTGAGCACGGTCGTCGCAGTGTTTACGATCAGCTGCCAGGTGTCCGAGAATTGCAGTATCGGACCACTCGCTGCCCAGATGATGATGAAGGCGACCGCGATGATGAAGGTAGCAGGTTCCCCCATCAGCTGGGCGCTTTTCGAGGCGATGCGGGTGAATATGTGGTTCATGCTGTCCTCCATCGATTCGCCGGCGGGGCAGGAAACCCGGCAAACCTCCGATCCGCTAACGCTGATGCCGCAACTTCGCTCCCGCAAGGCGACCGATCGCAACCTTCGCCGCCGCGTTCCGTTTCGTCGCAATGAACCAAATCAGGCACGATGGCGAAGGGCAGGGCAGGGGCCCTGCCACACCCGCCGAAGATATTGATTCTCGCGCCGCCGAACTTGCGCGTCTTCTGGCGGAGGGCGAACTCTCCTTCGCGACTGCGGAGAGCTGCACGGGCGGCCAGTTCGCAGCCGTCCTCGCGGGCGACGCAGTGCTCGGTCCCCATCTTGAACGCGGGTTCGTCGTTTATTCCGCTGATGCCAAATGCGAATTGCTCGGCGTTGATCGTGATGATGTGGAGCGATGCGAGGCAGTCAACTCGGATGTTGGAGCGGCGATGGCGAAAGGGGCACTTGAGAATAGCCGTGCCGATGTCGCGGTTGCCATCACCGGCTTTTGCGGCCCGCGCCAAGACGACGAAGAGGTTGGGCTTGTCCATTTGGCCTGTGCGGATCGCGCAGGACGGCTCGCCCAGCGCGAATGTCATTTTGGAGAGCTCGGACGGCGGCGGGTGCTCGATAGTGCGGTCGCCGCGGCGCTAGCGATGATGATCGATGCGGCCAATGACACCCGCGAGGAACCGATAGGGCGTGCTCAAAAGGAAGGAACCCGTACAAATCGCCCGTAGCTTTGGGTTAAGCGCAGGGACGGGCGCAAGGCGGGGGCTCCAGGCGGCAATGCAGATGCCGAACTTTGCCATATGCCGCGCCGGGCACGCTCTTGCCGCGGACGATGAACGGCTCGAGCGTGCGAAGGGCGAATGATCCTTGAAAGCGAACGGAAGCTGATATCGCTACATCGTCACGGTTTGGGCCGGGGGCAGTCCGCCCTCTTTGGCCATCGCCATCAGCTCTTCCTTGCGCGCGAGGATCTGCTCGCCGAGCGCTTCCAGATCGGCGCCGGATGCGCGCGCCTGCTGGAACATGTTGTCGTGGCGCTTCTCCTCCTCGCGGACGTGGTGCGTGATCTCTTCCTTGAGGACGGTGACGCGCGCGTCGAAGAATTCATCATCCGGCGTACTGGCTTCGATCGCATTGATCAGAGTTTTCGCCCCGTCATGCTCGACAAAGGCCTCGTGGAAGAGATCGTCATCGATCTTGCCGCGCAGGGCAGGATAGAAAATCTCTTCCTCGACTTGGGCATGAATCTTAAGTTCGGTGCAGATTTCACGGGCAAGGTTGGCCTTTCGGCTCGCGCTTGATGCGCTTTCGAAGTCTTCGAACAACCCCTCCACCTTGCGATGATCAGCGGCGAGGATGTGCGTGGCATCGGTATCGATCGTCGTCGGCATGAGATGGCGCTCCTTTTCGGATGAACGGTTCATCGACGCCGACCGGCGTCATACGGTTCCGTTACAGCTCTGCCGTCGCAGGGGATTTTTCGCTTTTCGCAACATGGGTTAGAAAAGGAGGGATTCGGGTGTTCGACGGGCGGTCTCGGCGCAACTCCGGGACCTTCTGCCGCGTATTCGAAGGCTGAGTTGGTACTGGAACTGGAAGGCCCGTTATGAAGTATGACGTCGAAGACAGGTTTTTCCCGCACTATGCCGACGCAGAAGTCGGCCCAACGCTTTCTTCCTTGTCGTCCTCGCCCCCCGTCACGCGCCGGATTGCCCTTGTCGGTTGCTTCCGCCCCCGGCGCTGCGGAATTGCGACCTATACCGCTGACATCTTCGATCATCTGACGCGCGAGCATCCGGACATCGCGATCGATATCTATGCACTGCGCGCCAACCGGGCGGATCCGAGCGATGCCGATGTCACCTGCCTAATCGAGGCCGAGGATCCCGCCTCCTACCGCGCCGCGGCGAAGGCGATCAATCGAAGCGGCGTCGATGCCGTCTGGATTCAGCATGAGTTCGGGATATTCGGTGGACCAGCAGGCGCGATGCTCCTCGATCTTGTCGAGCGAATCGCCGCGCCGCTCATCGTCACCCTTCATACCGTGCTCGCCGCCCCGAGCGCCGAGCAGCGACGAATCATGGATGTGCTTATCGCGCGTGCCTCGCGCCTGATGGTGATGAGCGATTATGGACGCCAGGTCCTGATCGAGACTTATGGCGCGTCCCCGGACGCCGTCACGCTCATCGAACATGGGACCCCGGTCCGACCCTTTGCCGAGCGGTCACCGCTTCGTGCCGAGCTTGGCATCGGTGACCGGCCCATCCTCTCGACCTTCGGGTTGCTCGGGCCGGGGAAGGGGCTTGAAACTGCGATCCGCGCCTTGCCCGCGATTGTCGCACGTCATCCCGATATCTTGTATCGCATCGTCGGCGCGACCCACCCCAATCTGATCGCGGCTGAGGGCGAGGCGTACCGCGAAAGCCTTCAGGCGCTTGCCGAGGATCTGGGGGTTGGCGCCAATATCGGGTGGGACAATCGCTTTCTGGAGACCGAAGATCTTCTCGACCAGATCGAGCTATGCGACATCTATCTTGCCCCCTACCCCAATCTCGCTCAGGTGACCTCAGGCACGCTCTCCTATGCGGTGGCACTTGGCCGCGCCGTTATATCGACTCCCTTCGTTCACGCTCGCGAGTTGCTCTCGAACGATGTGGGTCTCCTGGTGCCGCAAGGCGACAGCACGGCTATCGCCGATGCGGTTCTCGGGCTCCTTGAATCTGCCGACAAACGCCGCGCGATGCAACGCCGTGCCTATGAGCGCGGAAGACGCACCGCTTGGCCCCAGATCGTCGGCCAGTGCGCTGCGCTTCTTGACATGGCGATCACGGCGCCACCTCATATCTCCTCGACCCGGCGCACGGCCCCTTCGCTCTCCGGGGTTGCGGCCATGTGCGACGACGTCGGTATCCTGCAGCACGGGCGCGGTGTGGTGCCCGATCGAGACCACGGCTATTGCATTGACGACGTTGCCCGGGCGCTCCTTCTCGTGAACAGTCTTGGCGGCCAGATCGCGCCTGAATGGGAAAGCCGGGCCGTACGCTTTGCCGCCTTCATCCAGCACGCATGGAACCCGGATGAGGGCGCTTTCAGAAATTTCATGTCCTATGATCGCCGCTGGCTCGAGGATCGCGGCTCCGACGACAGCAATGGACGCGCTATTTGGGCGCTCGGCCATTGTGCCGCGCACGCGCGTTCGAACGAGCTTGCTGTATGGGCGCGCGACTGGTTCGACCGCTCGGCCCGCGCTGTCGCCGAGGTGCGCAGCCCGCGCACGGTTGCCTTCGCAATGCTCGGCGCGGCCGAAGTCCTTGGCCGTTTCCCGTCGGATGTGGCGGCAAGTGAAATATTGGGATGCGGCGCTGCATATCTTGAAAAGCTTCGCAGTCATGCCGCGCGAGACGACTGGGAATGGTTCGAGCCGACACTGGCCTATGACAATGCGCGCATGTGCGAGGCGCTGCTCCGCGCTGGTACCATTCTCAAGGTTGCTGCGTGGCAGGAGGCCGGCCTCGAAACGCTGGGCTGGCTGTGCGAGCAGCAGACGGCGTCTACGGGCTGCTTTCGCCCGGTGGGCTCGGAGGGCTTTGGCCGGTCCCACGACCTGCTGCCCTTTGATCAGCAACCGCTCGAGGCCTGGGCAACGATTGCTGCGTGCGGCGCTGCCTTTCTTGCAAGCCACGACGAGCGCTGGCGCCGCTATGCCGAGGCGGCGTGGTCCTGGTTTTTCGGAGCCAATGACCGCGGCGAAGCGCTGGCGAGCACGGAGACCGGTCGCTGTCATGACGGGTTGACGCCTCGGGGCATCAATCGGAATGTGGGCGCTGAATCCACACTGGCGTTTCACCTTGCCTACCAGGCGATGGACGCCCTAATCTGGTCGCGGGGGGCCAGGAAGGACGTCGAATTCGTTCATGCTGATTTGCAGACCTGATCATTCGCCGCTGCGCATTCTTCGGGAAAAGCTGAACGCGGACCCCGCGCGCGTCGTCTTGCGTCCGTTCCACCTCGCCTGGCAGGCGAGCGTGTCCGAGCCCTCGCGCGCGGCGCAACTCGTCGAGGACATATTGCAGCTTGACGATGATCAGGCGGAGGCCGAGCTCGACCTCGTCTGGAAGGATTTTTCAGAACGCCACTGGCAGATCGGCCGAATTTTTGACGAGCGCTTTGCCGAGATTGCCGAAGATGTGAATCTTGCTGAAGGATCGGTCTCGCCCATCAAGAAGCGGCTGATCGGCGCCTATTTCTGCCACGAATACAGCTATGCCGCCGCGGCGCTGATGAACCCGAGCGTGGTGCCGCACCCAGACCAGACCGGGCTCGACCCCGACCAGCAGCGCTTCGTGATGTCGTTACGCGCGGTTGGGGAAGGGCATATCAGTTCGGTTGCCTTTCGCGAGGGAATTATCGGGCCCGGGGGCGACTTTCGGCTTTGGCCGCAGTCGGGACCGGCCATGGCGGGCGTCGTCGACGACCGCCATCATATGGGGCCTGAGGGGGCGGTGACGGTGCATCGCCAGCCCGACAGCGCGATCTCGAACAGCGTGCTGTTTCCGGTGACCGAGGCGCAGCGCAACGGGCTCGAGGACCTGCGCCTCGTCCAGTTCACTCATGACGATGGCGGGTGCGAATATATCGGAACTTACACCGCCTATTCAGGGCGCGAGATTCGCTCAGAGATGCTGCGGACGAGCGATTTCACGCGCTTCTGCCTCGAACCGCTCACGGGACGTGCTGCCCGCAACAAGGGCATGGCGCTATTCCCCAGAAAGATCGGGGGCCGCTACCTGATGGTCGGGCGGCAAGACGGCAAGAATGTCACGCTGCTTGCGTCGGACACGCTGAACAGCTGGGACGACGAAGGCACGATGCTCCTGCGCCCCGCCTTTCCATGGGAATTCGTCCAGATGGGTAATTGCGGTAGCCCGATCGAATGCGACGAAGGCTGGATAATGCTTACGCACGGTGTCGGTGCGATGCGCAAATACAGCCTTGGTGCGGCGCTGCTTGACCGGGACGATCCGTCGAAGGTGATCGGGCGCACCGCCTGCCCGATTCTTTCTGCGGCCGAAAGCGACCGCGAGGGATATGTCCCCAATGTGGTCTATACCTGCGGGGCAATGCGCGTGGGCCGCGAGCTGTTCATTCCCTATGGCATTTCGGACAGTGCGATCGGGTTTGCGGTCACCGGGATCGACGATCTGCTGAGCCTGATGATCTGACGCGTCAGCCTGTCTGCTGACCGCGGTGGAGGTAAATGTCCGAATAGCTGGCGATGCCGCGCAGCACGTCGAGATCGCCGATGGCAAGCCGCCGGCCTTGACGCACGATGCCGCCTGCGCTCTCCAGCGACCTCAGCGTCCGATTGATGTGGACCGGCGTCAGGCCGAGAAGGTCGGCGAGCTGTTCCTGGGTGACCGGCACGTCGACCCGATCCGGTGGCTCCGCCATGGTGACGTGCAGGCGATAGACGAGTTCGCAAAGGAAGTGCGCGAGGCGGGACAGCGCGTTGCGCCGGCCGATGTTGAGAAGCCATTCGCGTCCGATCGACGCCTCGATCAATATGTCGACGAGGAGTGCGCGGGCGATGGTCGTTCGGGTCCTTACCAGTTCCTCAAGGGCCCTTATGGGCACGATGGCAAGGTCTGCGACGGTCAGCGTCTGAAGATTGTGGTCTGCAACCCGCAGAAACAGCGATTGCAGGTCGAGCGCATCACCGGGCATCTTGAGCGCCACGATCTGGCGTCCCCCGTCGGCGGCGAACTTGTGCCGATAGGCAAAGCCTGAAAGGAGCAGTGGGCAGATATTGGCGCGCTCGCCTTCGCGAAGAATATAATCGCCCGCGTCGAGGCGTCGGGCAGTGTAGGGTAGCAGGCGCAGCGCCTGCTGATCGTCAGGCCCGAGTGCGCTGTGGCTCAGGAGCTTGCGGACGAATATGTCCAGCCCCCCGCTCGCGGGTGGGGCGTTTGCAAGATCGGGTGTGAGCGCAAGCCTGTCTGGACGCACAGCAACTCCTTTCGCCCGGGGAACGCCGCCGCCCGCCTTTTCGTTGCACGCCGCCGTGCAACACCGCTCGGCCTCGCGCGTTGGACCGGCGAGGGGGCTCAAGGAGCAAATTGATGTCCGATACAGTTCCGCGCGGCCCATTGGGTGATGCCCGACCCGACACGCCGCATGCCGATACGCGCGGCGATGGTCCGCAGCCACCCGAGAAGGTCGAGGACCGTGAGAATGTCAGCACGGCCCGCCCGGAAGACTATCCCAGGAAGGCGCGCGACGACGGCGATGTTACGGGCTCGGCCAATCGAGGCCGCCGGCGCAGCGAAGGGACCGGGGAGGTTAGCGGAAGCGGCGCCGGCGCAGGAGGTGGCGGTAATCCTGAAGAGTTTGATTCCGACGCACAGGGGGGCGGGGGCGGAAAAAGCCTTCGTACCGATCATGGTCCGAAAGTCGGCGCAGATGCTCCTCAGGGGGGAAGCCGCTGACTGCCCCAGCCGGCTGAAAGGGAGGGCGGCGCGCCGGCAAGGTTACGTCCGCTAGAACCCGATCATGCTTCGCGCTCTCGCCGCGGTTCAACGCGCATCAGCGATACCGCCGTCCGGCGGGGCTGGCTCAGCATGTAATGAACCGCGACCGCGATATCTTCAGCGCGGAGCATCCGGTCTTCTCCTATGAGTTTCTTCTGCCTTTGCGGAGGATACTCCGGGTATTGAAAGTCGGCGCCGGTAAAGCCGGGCTCGATGAGGCCGACCTTGATATCCTGCTCGGCAAGTTCTTTCCGAAAAGCAGGAACGAAACCCTCTATTCCCGCTTTCGCGGCAACATAAAGAGAACTTCCAGGCGGCGTCGATACCGCGGACATCGAACCGATGAGGATGATGTCGCTGCCTGCGTGCATTCGGCGGGCCGCTTCATGCGCGCAAATGAGATATGCGGTGAAATCGGTCGCGATCTGGTAGCGCGCCTCGCTTTCGCCTGCGTCGGCGAGTGCGTCGGCAGGGATCGCTGCATTGATGACGGCGATGTCGATGTCCTTCAGAAACCGCACCGCCGCCTCGAAGAACCGATCGACATCATCCGGGATCGAAAGATCGAGAGCGATACCATCTCCTTCGCCGACCTCGGCAATACGCTGCAGGGCGTCTTCAAGGTGCTCAGGGGTCCGGCCGCAGATGAAAACCTTGACGCCATAACTGGCGAGCAGCACCGCGATCGCCCGGCCGATACCGGTCGTGCCCCCAGTGACGATCGCCGATCGGCCCTTCAGATCCGGCAACAAGGTGTGAGCGTCATTTTCGTCGATCATAAGCGTCTCGCTGAAGCGTGTCGTTCAGTCCATCGACCCCCATCGAGGTCGCAGCGTTCCAAGACGTTCACGCTCAGGTCTGTCTTATTTTGGATTTCGCAACCTGGATCAATGCAACGCTCCTTTGCCCAGCTGGGCGAGAGCGGTCTCATGCGCCGCTTCCAGGCCGTTCAACAGGGGCGGCGCACGCTATAATTTGGATTAAGTTCCCCAAAACATAAATATTTTAGGCCCGGGAACTTCTCCATTCTCTTGGCGTCGGTGTCCTATCAAGCAAGGGAGACGAACATGATCCATCCGCGCATGGCAGGGCTGGCCGCCGTCATTCTCCTCGCCGGCTGCAACAGCCCCGATACCACAACCCCGACCGAAACCGCCGATGGGGCGGTTCCCGGCGAGGTCAGTCCGCCGGTCACGGCCGGCGCCGCGACCACCGACCCACAGGTCTTCGCCAACCGAATGGCCGCGAGCGACAAGTTCGAAATCGATTCCGCCAAGGTGGCGCAAGACAAGGCGAAGTCAAAGGAACTGCGCGATTTCGCTGCCAAGATGATATCGGATCACACCGCCTCGAGCGCAAAGCTGAAGACCGCTGCCACCGCCGAGGGATTGACGCTTGCGGTCAATCCGACGTCGCAGCAGGGAACCGATCTGGCGGCTCTTCGCGCGGCTGGCGACAATTTCGACAGCCTCTATCTTGAGCAGCAACTGAAAGCCCATGAGGCCGCATTGGCGGAGCTGCGTGGCTTTGGCCAGACCGGAACCCAGGGAGCACTTCGCGACTTTGCAACCTCGACCGCGCCCGTGGTCGACGGGCACCTCAAGATGCTTCGTGAGATAAAGCTCCCCGCAGACGGTTCGGCCCCGGCCCGCTGATACGGGCTTCGGTCGCAGGACTCTCGGCAAGGCTTTGGGGCCAGCGCTCGTTGTCCCCATCCCCCCGAGTGCGGGTCGGAATCGCGATGAGAGGAGTGGCCGCGATAACATGGGTCAAGGACTCGCGGAGCTTCAGGGTTCAATCTGATGGTCAGGAATAGGGTTCGCCTTGCATGCCATTTCGTGAAATTCTGAACAGGCTGATGACGCCCGGGGAGCGGGTGTTATGGGAGGCATGTCTTGCGCGAAACGCGCGCGATTATCGCAAAGGCGAAGATATGGTGCGCGAGGGTGAGCATCCGCGCGTGCTTCATGTCGTCCTGTCTGGCTGGGTACAGAAATACAAGGAGCTTCCCGATGGGCGCCGCCAGATTCTCGCCATCTACATGCCAGGGCAGCTTTGCGATCTGGATTTGTTTACGGTCGCGCGCTCCGACCATTCGCTCGCTGCGGTGCGCGCCGCGAGCGTGGCGGAAATTTCGCGTCCCGACGCCTGCGCCCTGCTGCGCCGCTGTCCGAATATCACACAGATATTCTGCTGGAGCGAACTTGTCGCGGCGGCTGTTCAGCGCGAATGGATGATAAGTCTCGGACAGCGAAACGCACTCGAGCGGGTCGCGCATCTGCTTTGCGAGATCTACGTGCGCCAGCGTGGAACGCCCGATCCCGATGATGGCGAGTGCGATTTCTTTCTCACCCAGTGGCAGATTGCCGAAGCAACCGGGCTGACCCAGGTGCATGTCAACCGGACCGTACAGGAGCTTCGGCGGCGATGCGGGGTTGAACTTGGTCAACTGCGCTTGCGCGTTCCTGATTTTGCGGGGCTCAGCACAATTGCCGCGTTCAATCCCAATTATCTTCACTTCGGCGAGGCCGGTGCCGGGGTTGACCGTTTCGCGCCGCTGTTCGATACCTCGGATTTGCCGGTGTTCGCAGGCTTTCCCGCCGACCGCGACAGCGCTGCCCCGCTTGGACTTTTGTCCTGATCGCCAACTTCTCCGTTTTCGCGGCGATAAAGCGAAGGCGCAAATGGCGCCGCGCCGCTAGCGCGTGAGCTGCGCGCTCGTCTGCGCCCATTCGGCAAGCGGACCTTGCCGTTTGATGGATTTGAGACACACGACCGACGCCAGCCGATGAACGCCCGGAAGTTTCGAAAGATCGTGCCGCAGCAGTTCATCAAGATGGTGCACGGATCGCGCATAAACCTTGAGCATATAGTCGCTGTCGCCCGCGGTGGTGTGGCACTCGACGACCGCAGGATGCGCAAGGACTGCGGCCTCGAATTCAAGATGCGCGTCGAGATTTATCCGCACCTCGACGAAGCTTTGGACTTCGAGCCCCAGCGCGAAAGGGTCGAGGGAAGCGGAGTAGCCATCAATAACCCCCAGCTTTTCAAGATTGCGAACCCGCGACCAGCAGGGGGATTTGGACAGGCCCACCCTTTCGCCAAGGTCGGCGAAGGACGCTCGCCCGTCTTCTTCGAGCGCGGCAATGATTTTCCAGTCGAGCCTGTCCATGTCGTTGCCACCAATCTGTTCCGCCGCGCCCGCCTTCAACGCCTTATTTCTCGTAGACTGCCGCATGTGCGAAGAACGATAGCCTCAATCTCGCACATTTTGAAGGACGATTCCCGGGTGGCGCGCATCAACGGGTCCTCAATTGCGGACAATGTTTTTCAACGCCTGCCTTATCGTTTGGCCGTTGGGAGATCCAGGTGACGGCAAGGCACATCTATGACGCGCCGCCGGAAGGGGCGGCCGCCGACTGGACGATTGACCAGAAGTGGACGGCCTTCACGGCCAGGCAGCATGAAACGTGGCAGACCCTTTTTCATCAGCAAAGCGCCGCACTCGCGCGCTACGCCTGCCGTGATTTCCTGAAGGGCCTAGATCTGCTTGGGCAGATCTCGCGGGGGATACCCGATTTTGCTGACCTCAACCGCCGTCTTGGGCCCGCAACCGGATGGGAGGTCGTCGCGGTGCCCGGCTGGATTCCGAACCGGCCATTTTTCGAGCATCTTGCGAACCGGCGCTTTCCTGCCGCCAATTTCCTCAGGCCTCCCGAGCAGATCGGCTACAGCGAAGAGCCCGATATGTTCCACGACATATTCGGCCATGTCCCCATGCTCATCAATCCTGCGTTTTCGGAGTTTCTCGTCGCCTATGGAGAGGCGGGACTGCGCGCAGAAAGGCTGGGCGCTGCCGATTTCCTTGGGCGCCTCTGGCTTTACACGACCGAGTTCGGGTTGGTTGTCGAAGAGGGCGAGCTGCGCGCGTTCGGAGGCGGGCTCTTGTCGAGCTTTGCCGAGTGCCTGGCTGCCTTGACCTCGCCCGCGCCGCGCCGCGTCTGGCTCGATATCGAGCGCGTGATGCGGACCCAGTATCATTTCGACCGATTCCAGCACATCTATTTCGTGGTCGAAGGTTTCGATCACTTGCTCCGCGCAACCGAGGAAGCGGATTTTTCAAGTATTTACAGAAAAATATCTGGCGAACCTTCGCTTCAGCCGGAAGATGGCGTTCGCGGCGACCGGGTCTATGATGGGCCTCTCCAGCCGGCCCTGCCGGGACCGGCCTGCATGAAGCGGAAGGCGCGGCGATGATCAGGCGGACGAAGGACGGCCATACCGACATCTTCGAGACCGAGATCGAGGGCGAGACCATCCAGTGGGACAATGGCCTCACCTACGCGCGTCACATACAGACGGAGCAGCTTCTCTCGGCCCAGGTGCCCGTGTCGGACAAGCCTGATGAAATGCTCTTCATTATCATGCATCAGACGATGGAGCTGTGGATCAAGCTGGTGCTCCACGAGGTCCGGCTGGTCGCGGACGCGATCCGCGCCGACGAACTAGAGCGGGCAGGCAAGGGGCTCGACCGGATCGCAACGATCCAGCGTCACATGATCCACAGCTGGGAGGTGCTCGCGACGCTCACCCCGCATGACTTCCTTACCTTTCGCGGTTTCCTGCGCCGCGCCTCGGGGTTCCAGTCGCAGCAGTATCGGGAGCTCGAATATCGGCTTGGCAACAAACGCGGCGAGATGATGGTCGTGCACAAGGATGATGCGGCTGCGATGGAGCGGCTCCGCGCAGCCTTCGAAGCGCCCTCGCTTTATGACGAGCTTCTCAGGCTGCTCGCCCGGCGCGGGTTTGCCATTCCACCCGGCCATCTGGAGCGCGACTGGACGCAGCCTTATGAACCTTCGGAGGCGGTGGAGAAGGCGTGGCTCGCGATCTACGCCGACGTCGAGCGTTACTGGGACCTCTATACGCTCGCGGAGAAGATCACCGCGCTGGAATATTATTTCCAGGAATGGCGCTTCAAGCACATGAAGACCGTTGCGCGGGTCATCGGTCACAAACCCGGCACGGGTGGTTCGTCGGGAGTCAATTATCTCGTCAAGGCGCTCAGCCTCAGCTTCTTTCCCGAACTCTGGTCGATGCGCACCGAGATGGTCGCGCCGCGCGAAGGCGGAGACTATGCGGCGGAAGGTCCCGCATGAGCAGGTTGTGGGACATTTCGCAGCCGCTTCACCCGGACCTGCCCGTGTGGCCTGGCGAGCCGCCCGTCACGATCGAGCGCCATGCGGTGATCGGCGAGGGCTGTCCGGTCAATGTGGGCGCGATCTCGGCGCCGCTTCACGCTGGAACGCATGGCGATGCGCCGTTCCACTATGCCGATGACGGCGCGTCATCGGCCGAGTGTGACCTTGAGCCCTATATCGGTCCGTGCGTGCTGCTCGATGTGCGTCATGCGCAAGGCCGGGTCGAGGTCGGCGATATCGACTGGGACGCACTTCAAGGCGCAACCCGCGTCTTGCTTCGGACCTACGAGCATTTCCCCCATGAGGCCTGGGATAGCGATTTCACCGCCGTCGCCAGCGAGGTGATCACGCGGATGGGGGCATTGGGAGTGCGCCTGATTGGCACCGATGCCGCCTCGCTCGATCCTGAACAATCGAAGACGCTCGACGCGCATCACGCGGTCAAGGTTGCCGACATGCGCATATTGGAGGGGCTCGTTCTCGATGACGTGCCCCCCGGACGTTACGAGCTCATCGCGCTGCCGCTCCGCATCGTGGGCGCTGACGCGAGCCCGGTGCGTGCCGTTCTGAAAGAGGCTGCATGACGGATGCGCTTTTGACCGACGTGGCAAAGCTCGACGCCGCCGATCCGCTCGCGGGGTTTCGGGACCGCTTTCTTCTGCGCGACGGGCTCATCTATCTCGACGGCAATTCGCTCGGCGCCCTGCCCCGGTCGACCGCGAGCCGGCTCGCCCGCGTCGTGGCGGAGGAATGGGGGGAGGGGCTGATCACGTCGTGGCTCGGCGCGGACTGGTCGAAGGCGCCGCAGCGGATCGGCGACAAGATCGCACGTCTGCTCGGGGCGGCGCCAGGCGAGATTATCGCCACCGACTCGACGTCGGTGAATATTTTCAAGGTGCTGACCGCGGCGCTGTCGCTGCGCCCAGGGCGCAGCAAGCTGCTTTCCGAGGCAGGCAACTTTCCCACCGACCTTTACATGATGCAAGGCGTCGAGAGCTTCTCTGGCGGGCGGGTGAGGGCAGTGGTGGCCGAGCCCGACGCCGTCGTCGAGACGCTCGATGAGGATGTTGCGGCGCTGCTCCTGACCCAGGTTCACTACAAGTCGGGACGCATCCGCGACATGGCAGACGTCACGCGTAAGGCCCACGATGCCGGCGCGCTCGTCATCTGGGACTTGAGCCACAGTGCCGGGGCGATTCCGGTCGACCTCAATGGCGCGCGCGCCGATTTCGCAATCGGCTGCGGCTATAAGTTTCTTAACGGCGGACCCGGGGCGCCCGCCTATCTGTTTGCCGCGGCGCGGCATCAGGCGGCGACACCCGTGCTTTCGGGCTGGTTCGGCCATGCACGGCCCTTCGCGTTCGAGGAGGTTTACGAGCCCGCGCCGGGCATCGAGCGATTTCTCTGCGGCACGCCGCCGGTGCTGGGGCTCGCCGCGCTGGAGGCGGGGGTCGAGCTGATGCTCGAGGCCGATATGGCTGAATTGCGCCGCAAGTCCCTGGCGCTCGCGGACCTGTTCATGGAGCGCATGGAACCGCTCTGCGCTCGCTACGGCTTTACGCTGGTGAGCGAGCGCGAACCGGCGCTGCGCGGCAGTCAGGTCGCCTATGCCCATCCCAAGGGCTACCAGATCGTCCAGGCGCTCAAGCAATGCGACGTCATTGCGGATTTTCGCGCGCCCGATGTGCTGCGCTTCGGGCTGACGCCGCTGTACCTGCGCTACCGCGACATCGTCGAGACGGTCGAACGGCTCGAAAAGGTCTGCGCGACCGAGGCGTGGGCCAGGGCCGAATATCAAGTGCGCGCGGCGGTGACATGAGCGAGCCCTCCACGCCTTTCCTGCCCACGTCGAGAGTGGCGGCGGTACAGGCGGCGCCGGTTTTCCTCGATCCGGCCGCGACAGTCGACAAGGCCTGCTCGCTGATCGCAGAGGCGGCGGGACGTGGCGCGAAGCTTGTTGCCTTTCCCGAGGTGTTCGTCGCGGCCTACCCCTATTGGAACTGGCTCATGACGCCGATCGAGGGAGCCGAATGGCACGAACGCCTCTACCATTCTGCAATCCTCGCGGAAGGGCCCGAGGTCGCGGCGCTCTGCGCGGCGGCGCGCGATCACGATTGCACGGTGGTCATCGGGGTGAATGAGCGCGATCCCTTCAGCATCGGCACCGTCTACAACACGAATCTCGTCATTGGCGCCGATGGCAGCCTTCTCGGGCGCCATCGCAAGCTCGTTCCCACCTGGGCCGAGAAACTGAGCTGGGCGGGCGGCGATGGCAGCTCGATCCGCGTCTACGATACGCCCGTCGGGCGCCTCGGGACGCTTGCCTGCGGCGAGAACACCAATACGCTCGCACGCTTCGCGCTGTTGTCCCAGGGCGAGCTCGTGCATGTCGCCAACTACATCGCGCTGCCTGTGGCACCTGCTTCCTATGATATGGCCGAGGCGATCCGCATTCGCGCGACCGCGCACAGTTTCGAGGGCAAGATCTTCACCATCGTCGCCTGTTCGGCGGTGAGCGAGGAAATCATCGCAGCGATGTCGGAGGGGCGAGCCGGCAACCGCGAACTGCTTTCGCGCCCGAACAGCGCCTTTTCGGGCATTATCGGCCCCAACGGCCATGTGATCGGCGAGGCACTGATCGATGATGAAGGCATCGTCTATGCCGACATCGACCTTGGCGAGTGCGTCCGGCCCAAGCTGATGCACGACATCATCGGCGGCTATAATCGCTTCGACATCTTCAACCTGACCGTCGACCGCACGCCCCGCGCGTCGGCATATTTTAACGATGAGATCCCATCTCCTGGTTCCGATGAGGAGACGCCGTCATGACAACCAAGGCGATCATCGATCCCCGTGATGATGTCCTCGGGCGATCGCGCGTCACCGATACCCCTGAGCTTGAGATATTCTATGGCGAGCTTGCGAAGCGAAATGCTGGCGCATTTTGGAAACGGGCCAATGCAATCGAGCCGTGGGAACCCGAGACGCGCTATCGCCCGACGCTGTGGCGCTACGCCGATATGCGCGCAATGTGTCTGCGCGCGATCGAATTGGTAAAGGCCGAAGAAGCGGGCCGACGCGTCGTCACCCTCCTCAACGACAGCGATGCCGGGCGGGAGCATACGGCGGTGTGCGGCTGGCTGTTCAGCGGCATGCAGGCGATGCGACCGGGTGAGATTACCCCCGCGCACAAGCACACCGCCTCCGCGCACCGCTTCATCATGGAAGGGAAGGGCGCCTATACCGTCGTCGATGGCCACCCGATCACGCTTGGTGCCAATGATTATGTCTTGACCCCCAATGGCTGCTGGCACGATCATGGGGTCGATGCCGAAGGGGAGGTGTCGATCTGGCAGGACGGGCTCGACATTCCGCTGATGAACTGCCTCGAGACCAATTTCTATGCGGTTTATGATGCGCCCGTACAGGCCGCCACCTTTCCCGTGAACGACCTGCCGCAAAGCTATGGCGGCGCGGGGCTCCGGCCCGAAGGCATTGCGGCGTGGGACAAGCCCTATTCGCCGGTGATGGTCTATCGATGGGACGCCGTGCGCGACGCGCTGCGCAATCTTGCAGACGTTTCCGAAGGATCCCCCTTCGATGGCCATATGATGCGCTATGCAAACCCGTTGACCGGCGGCTGGGCCCTTCAGACAATGGGCGCTCATATGCAGAGGCTTCCAGGGGGTTTTTGCGGCAAGGCGCATCGTCATACGGGCAATGTCGTCTATAATGTTGCCGGCGGACACGGCTATTCGCTCGTTGGCGGCCAGCGATTCGACTGGCAGAGGCACGATATCTTCTGCGTGCCAGCGTGGACGTGGCACGAGCATGTCAACCTCGACCCTGTCGACGAGGCATTCCTTTTCTCCTTCAACGACTTTCCCGTGATGGAGGCGCTTGGCGTCCGGATCGAGGAGGTTTTCGCGGATAATGACGGACATCAGATATGCGCTTTGTGACGTATCGCACACTCGAGACCGAACCGCGCCTCGGCCTTCTTCACGCCGGGCTGGTGATTGATGTCGAATATTTCGGCGCGGCGATCGGTCATGACCTCCCCTCGACGATGCTCGAGTTCATCGATCTGGGTCCGGTTGCCCTGCGCCTCCTCGAGGAGGCCTTGGCTAACGCCTCAAGCGGGGACCTCGTCGGCACCTCGCTTCCTGAAGGCAATGTCACGCTCCTTGCGCCGATCCCGCGACCGCGCAAGAACATCTTCGGCATCGGTCTCAATTACACCGAACATGTGGCTGAGGCGGCCCGCAGCCTCGACACGTCGAGCGAACTGCCGCAGCAACCCGTGATCTTCTCCAAGCCGCCCACCGCGGTCGCTGCGTGGAATGACCCGATCGGGCACAATGCCAGAGTGACAAGGCAGCTCGACTGGGAGACCGAGCTTGCCGTCGTCATCGGCCAGACGGCGCGCCGCGTCGCTGAGGCGCGCGCGCTCGATCACGTCTTTGGCTATACCGTCATCAACGATGTCTCGGCGCGCGATTGCCGCCGCGCCGGCCAGTGGATCGTGTCGAAGGGGCAGGACAGTTTTGCACCGATGGGACCCTGCATCGTCACCGCGGCCGAAATCGGCGATCCCCAGGATCTTACTATCAGGACACGCGTCAATGGCGTCGAAAAGCAGAACGGCAACACGCGCTTCATGCTCTTCAACGTCGCGCAACTGATAGCCGACATATCGAGCGTGATGACGCTTGAACCCGGTGACATCATCGCAACTGGCACTCCTGCCGGCGTCGGCGCCGGTCGCGACCCGCAGGAGTTTCTGTGGCCAGGCGACGTCGTCGAATGCGAGATCGAGAAAATCGGCACGTTGCGCAACCCGATCGTCGCTGTCTGAGCGCGCTCGCTTGCCCCCATATGAACGGGACGCGGCTTTTGCGACAATTTGCGACAATTTTTGCTCTCAGCGGCAAGAGGCTGGGACAAATGAGCCCTAGAAGCTCTTCATCGGGACCCCGGTTCTCCCCCTTCCCGCGAGGGTCCCCTGACAGGAGTTCGTGACGTGAAGAAGATGACGATTTTGACATTGGGTGCAGCGCTGATCGCCGTACCTGCGCTGGCCGCCCCGGGCGAGCGCGGCATGGGCGATGCCGACGGCAACGGCGTGCTGACCCGCGCCGAGGCGCAGACGGCTGCTGCGAACATGTTCGCCAAGCTGGACATCAACAAGGATGGCAAGCTTGACGCAGCCGACCGCGCAGCGCGCCAGGCCGCGATGCAGGCGAAGCGCTTCGCCGCGCTCGACGCCAATTCGGATGGCAGCATCAGCAAGGCCGAGTGGGACCAGCATAATTCAAACCGTGAGGCCAAGCGTGCCGAATGGAAGGAAAAGCGCAGCGCCAGGGCCGGTGAGGCCGGCGAAGGCAAGCATGCGATGCGCGGCCTGCGCGGCAAGCGGGGCGGGCATCACGGCATGCGAGGCCATCAGGGCATGATGATGAAGGCCGACACGAACGGCGATAAGGCGATCAGCCAGGCCGAGTTCGAGGCCGCTGCGCTCGCGCGCTTTGACCGGCTCGATACAAACAAGGACGGCCAGGTGACGGCCGAAGAGCGCCAGGCCCAGCGCGCGGCATGGAAGGCGAAACGGGGGCAGCGCGCCGCCGCCTCGGCCTCCGAATAATTTGGCAGGGTCCGGCGGTTAAGGGCAGGCTTTCCCCTCCTCCCTGGCATTGCCTTTGCTGCCGGTCCCTGCCAGCACGGTATCGCCCACCGGCCCCCGCGGTCGGTGGGCGAACCGGTATCCAAGGCAGGGTTATGATGACCGATAGCGACACGCCCCGCATCCTGTTGATCGACGATGAGCCGTCGATTCGTGAGCCGCTCGGCGAATATCTTGCAGCCCAGGGCTTCGCCGTCAGCGATGCGGCGAGTGCAGCGGAAGCCCGTTCGGTCCTGCGCGCCAAGAGCATCGACCTTGTCGTAAGTGACATCATGATGCCGGGCGAAGATGGCCTCTCGCTGACCCGGCATCTGCGCGAGACGAGCAGCATCCCCGTGATCCTGCTCACCGCGCGCGCCGAGGACACCGAGAGGATCATCGGGCTTGAAATCGGGGCCGATGATTATGTCGTCAAACCCTTCAACCCACGCGAACTGGTCGCGCGCATCCGGACGGTGCTGCGCCGCACGCAGCAGGGCGGCCGCGCCCTCGACCCGGGCGGGACGAGCTACGCCTTCGGGCCTTGGGTCCTGCGCGAAGTCGAGCGCGTGCTTGTGAATGAGGCGGGTGAGGAAGTTACGCTCTCTTCGGGCGAATATCATCTGCTCCACGCGCTGGTACGCCATCCGCGGCAGGTGATGAGTCGTGACCGCCTGCTCGACATGGTGCGAGGGCGAGAGGCCGACATTTTTGACCGCGCGATCGACAATCTTGTCAGCCGACTGCGCAAGAAGATCGAAGAAGACCCCGCGCGACCGCAGTTCGTGAAGACCGTGTGGGGCGGCGGCTACACGCTGGCGTGCGAGGTCAGGCGGCTGGGCCCAGTGTCATGAGGCTCCGCCTGTTGCCAAAGAGCCTGATCGGCCAGCTTGTCTTTGCCGTGGCGGTCACGCTGTTCGTCGCCCAGGCGATCAATTTTGCGCTCCTGGTCCGCGGGCAAAATCAGCAGCAGCTTGCCCATGGCGGCGGCATGGCGGTGGCGCGGATCATTGACGCGGTCGAACGGGAGAGGCGCGGCGGGCGCGAGGCGCGAGGTGATGCGGGCGAGGGCCGCGAGCGCGTCCAGCGGCTTCGCATTTCGGGTGCGCCGCCAAGCGTGCCGCCTCATGCCGTCCCGCGCCCCGATCTTGCCCGATATGTCGAAGGGTTGATGGCCGATGCCGAAGTCCAGGCGGATTCGGTGGAGGCGTGGGCCCTGCCACCGCGAAACCTTCGCCGGCGCGCCGATTTTCCGGGACAGACGGTCGTCGTGGTTGCGAAAGTGGGCGCGCAATTTTTTGCCGTTCGCAGCCGCATTCCGGCCGGGGGCAATCGCCTGCAGGGCTTCCTGCTGTGGCAGACGCTCTCGCTCTATCTCCTGCTTCTCATTCCAATTCTCGTGATTGCATGGCGCGCAGCGGCGCCGCTGCGTGACTTGACGCGCGCAGCGCGGGCCAACCCGGCGCAGCGCGATGCCGAGCCTCTCGCCGAGGCAGGGCCCTCAGACGTGCGTGAGCTGATCGGTGCCTTTAACGCCTATCGCGCGCGGATCGCGGCGATGCTCGCGGACAAGGACCGGATGCTCGGTGCGGTCGGGCACGATCTGCGCACGCCGCTTGCGAGCCTTCGCGTGCGCGTAGAGCAGGTCGACGATGCCTTGCTGCGAGACAAGATGATTGCCTCGATCGAGGAAATGACTGCGATGCTCGCCGACATTCTGGCGCTCGCGCGCTCGGGGGCGGGGACCGATGCCCGCGAACGCGTCGCGCTTGGGATGCTCGTTACCGACCTTGTCGCCGACTACCGCGAACAGGGGCGCGATGTCATCGTGGAAAGTACGGTCGATGCCGCCGTCACCGTCCGGCCCCTGTTGCTGCGCCGGGCGCTCCGCAATCTCGTCGACAATGCGCTCGCTTACGGCGTTCGCGCGCGCCTGTCGGTTGGCGCGGCCGAGGGGTGGGCGCGGGTTACCGTGTCGGACGATGGGCCTGGTCTCACCGACGAGCAGATCCGCACGCTCGTCGAGCCCTTCGCGCGCGGCGAGGAGTCGCGAAACCGGGCGACCGGCGGCGCGGGTCTCGGGCTCTCCATCGCGCGCGAGATCGCTGAAGGCGAGGGCGGGAGCTTGACGCTTGCCAACCGTGCGAGCGGCGGCCTCGATGCGGTGATCGCCTTGCCGAGCACGTAAGTTCAGTCCCTCTGCCTTGGAGGGCAGATGAACATCAGGCGTAAATCGCGATGGCCTGGCTTCCGCTGAGAACCGGCTCGCCCGCGCGGTTCCAAAGCATCATGTCCTGCACCGAGAGACCGGCGCGCGCGTAGGCGGTCTTGGCCGACAGGAGCCACCAGCCGCCTTCGGTGCGCGGAGCTGCGGTCAGCATGTTGACCGTCCAGTTCATCGAACTAATCGGGCCAAACTCGGTGAACAGCGCCATCGCGGCGGGAGGCAGCGCATCGCCCATTGCGAGCAGAGCGACCGCCGGGTGGCAGGCGGGCTCCTCGACAAAGCGAACCCAGGTGAGATATTCGCCCACGTCGCTCTTCCACGCGAAGCGCGGACCGGTGGTCGGGCGCATGTCGAAATGCCGGGTGAAGGCCGGCCGGACCTTGTGTTCAGGAACCGGCGCGAGCGTTTCCGGGTCCGGGGCCTCGGGCATTGTCAGCCGATTGTGGTCGAGGTGACTTGGCCGGTCGGGCGAGAAGGCGAAAACCGCGGCCGTGCCGAAGCCCGTGGCGCTCGTAACTGCCGCGTCAACGAACAGGCTCGATTTCGACTGGCGCAGCACGCGGGTCTCGATGGCGCAGTCGCCGCCCACCGGCCCGACGAAGCTGATCTGCGCATAGCGCAGCGGAGCCTCGCTTGGATGGAGCGCCATCGTGCCGGCGAGCGCGAGCGCTGAACTGATCCCGCCATAGGCCGTGCGGCCTTGCATCCAGCCTTCATCGATATGGGCTGTGGCGCGGCCGTCTGCGACCTTCAGGGTGGCAAGAAGCGTGTCGAGAGCAGAAAGGGAGAGAAGGTTGGTCATCCAATAGGTCTTCTTTGATGGTTATCCAGCGGGTGCAGGCGTGAAGCGGGAGGGGTACTTGCCTTGCGCGCCGGACGTGGCGACGCATGGGGCGAGCCTCAAACGAACGATCGAAAGGAGGGTCAATCCTCGATCAGGAACGTCAAACCCGCCTCGCGCGTCAGCCGCTCGATGAGCGCTTCGCCCAAAAGCGCGCCGGGGGTCCACACGCCGCCTTCGCCCTGGTTTTCGAGTAGCGCCATACCCGTTTCTGCGAGCATTTTTGACGTGGAGCCATAGCCCGGGTCGCGGTCGCCTTGAACGCTTGCCCGGATCTCGCGTCCGTCTGGATATTCGCCGATGAAGAGAATGTCGTAGAAGCCTTGTTCGCGCTGTTCCCGGCTCGGGCCCTCGCCAGGTTTCAGCTTTGCGTCGCCGAACGGGTTGGCTTTCGCCATCGCTTCGGCCATCGCCTTGCCGGCATCGCCGATCGTCGTCATCACCATTTCGTCATAGACGAGCTCCTTTCCCCACACGTGCCCGAGAAGGAAATTGGTCCGGTGAACATTCTTGGTGTTGATCGGCGCCATCACGAAGGGCGCCGTCCAGGTTCCCGCCGCGGGATCATATTCGGGGATGAGACCGGTGGGTTGATGCGGTCCCTCGAAGCCGGGTGTGAGGGCAAAGGATGATTGGAGAAGGAGCGCGAGCGAAGGCTTTTTCGCGACGGCCTTCAAGGTTTCGCTGAGACTTGCAATCGTACCGCCCGAGGCTCCGCCTTGCATCTTGCGCACCCGGCCCTTGACGCGCGGTGCGGGGATGCCGTGGCGCTTCATCGCCTCCACCTGCAGAAACAGCACACCAAGGTCGAACGGGATCGAATCGAACCCGCAGCTGAAGGTGATACGCGCGCCCGACTGCTGAGCGGCCGCCTGGTGCGTGTCGATCATCTCGCGCATCCACCCCGGTTCGCCGCACAGATCCGCGTAGGCGGTTCCCTGGCGAACGCAGGCGGCGACGAGCGCACTGCCGTATAGCTGATAGGGGCCGACGGTCGTCAGAATGACGCGTGAGCGCGCCGCCATCGCATCGAGGCTTTGAGGATCGCCCGCCTCGGCGATGACCAGCGGCGTGTCGGCGGGCGCACCGACCAGGTCGCGAACCTCGGCGAGCTTGTCGGCGCTGCGCCCTGCCATTGCCCATTTGGGTGCGTCTCCTCTCGCAGCGTAATGCTCAGCGAGATATTCCGCGACGAGGCGTCCGGTGAACCCCGTTGCGCCGTAGACGATGATGTCGAACTCGCGCGTGTCAGCCACGGGGAGCCTCCCTTTACGTAAACGTTAAGCGGAGGCTAGCGCAGGCCGGAGGGGATGCCAAGCGAGAAGCGTCAGCGGCGCCAGAAGGGACGCTTTTCGACGATGACGGCGGGTTCTCCGGCAACCTCGGCGCGGCCTTCCGCGCGCGCAGCGCGCAGTTCAGCTTCGCTGGCGCGGCGTTCTGCCTCATATCTTGCGTGCTCGTCGCGCCGGCGTTGGCGAAGCGCATCATAACTCCAGCGCGTTTGACCATAGCCGAACAGGCAAAGGAGACCGCCGGCAATCGCAAGATTCTTCATCGCGGCCATTGCCTGCACAGGATCGGTGAACTCGCGGTGGAAGAAGAGGATGGTGAGAAGAACGAAACCCGCGAGCAGGATCGACCAGAGCCGCGTCGCGACGCCGAAGATGAGGCACACGGCTGCGAGAAGCTCGAATAGACCCGTCGGCACGGCGAGGCCGCCGGGAAGCCCTGCAGCGGCGATCATGGCATTGGTATCCGAAACATGGATCAGCTTGTTGATCCCGGAGACGAGGAAAATGACGGCGATGAACAGGCGGCCGATGAAGACGGCGATCATGGACATGGGGCATCCTCCGCTTTGCGCGCCCCATCCGCTTGTGCGAAGGACGCTCGGGACGCCGGGAGGTTCCGACTGTTAACCGGGTGAGGAGATCGGATTTTGGCCGTCGGCGGACCCGCCTAAAGCTTTGGCAGGGTCACGCCCTTCTGCCCCATATATTTTCCTGCCCGATCGGCATAGCTCGTCTCGCATGGCTCATTGCCCTGGAGGAACAGAAACTGGCACGCGCCCTCATTTGCATAAATCTTGGCCGGAAGCGGCGTGGTGTTCGAAAATTCGAGCGTCACATGGCCTTCCCAGCCGGGCTCGAGCGGGGTCACGTTCACGATGATTCCGCAGCGCGCGTAAGTCGATTTGCCGAGGCAAATGACAAGAATGTCGCGGGGAATGCGGAAATACTCGACCGTGCGGGCGAGGGCAAAACTGTTTGGCGGGATGATGCACACGTCGGTTTCGCGGTCTACGAAACTGTTCGATGCAAAATCCTTGGGGTCGACGACGGCGCTGTCGACATTCGTGAAGATCTTGAATTCGGGCGCGACGCGCGCGTCATAGCCGTAGGAAGAGAGCCCGTAGCTGATGCAACCGTCGCGGCGCTGCGCCTCGACGAACGGCTCGATCATGCCCTGCGTCCGGGCGGCTTCGCGAATCCATTTGTCGGAAAGTATGGCCATGGTTTCTCTTGTCGGTACGGCGCGCGTTGCGCAAGCGGTCAGTCCGGAATGAGGCCGAGATCCTTGGGGCCAAACGCTGCGGGCAAGAGCTCGCTCAGTCTATAGCTCTTCACCGTGCGGCCATCGCCCGAGGCGCAGTGGACGGCTATGTCTCTTTTCGAGCGCTCCGCGGCTTCGTTCAATATCTGCCGGCACCGGCCGCAGGGGTGGACGGGGTCGCTGCCGCGCAGCGCATCTCCCTCGGCTCGTCCTCCGATAATCGCGACCGCGCTAAGCCGGTCGATCCAGCCCTCGTTGGCGATCTTGGCGATCGCGGCGGTCTCGGCGCACAGCGTCAGTCCATAGCTTGCATTTTCAACATTTGCGCCGGTGACGACATCGCCATTGTCGAGGAGCAGCGCGGCGCCCACCTGAAAGCCCGAATAGGGCGCGTAAGCGCGGGCTGCGGCGTCGCGTGCGGCAGCGATCAGAGCGTCGCGGTCTTCCTGGTCACTCATCACTCAATCCTTCGGGGCGGACGACGTTCCAGCCGACGGTACCACGGGCGCCCGACAACCGCACATAGTCATTGGCCTGCCACATCGCCCAGGGATGAGCGCCATAATCGGGGGGGAAGAAATTGCGGCGCAGCCAGGTGGTGCGCGCAATCCCACTCGTCACCTTGTAGTCGGCCTCAAGGGTCGGACCTGGTGCAATCAGGCTGCGCTTGCCCATATGAGCCTCGATCTGGGCAAGGAAGGTCGCAAGTTCGCTCAACAGCAGCGCGCGAGTGGGCCGGTCGGGGCACCGATTGTCATAGTCGAGCCACACGACCGCGGGCAGTGCATCGATCCTTCGCGGTACCTGACGGATAAAATTTGCTGCCTGGTCCGTCGCAAGCTTGCAAAGGTCGTAGCGATGGATGGGCCCTGTCCGCACTCCGGCTTCGCGCGCTGCTGCGATGTTGCGCGCATACATAGGGTCGACCCGGCGGTCGCCGTCGGTCGCAAAGATATAGGCAAAATCAGCGCCCGCGGCCTTGATCGACCCCCAGTGAACGTCGCCATTGCCCGCATCGATCGTCACCCCCTGGAGCGGATATCTCTCGCGCGGCGGGGTCCAGCGCGCCGCCCACCAGAGGGCGAGCCCGATCGCGAGGAGGCAAAGCGCAGCGAGCGCGAGCGCGCGGCGCAGCCAGTGCTGTATCGCTCCGCGCCAATCCCGCACAGGTTTGGCCGGCCCCTTGCGCCTCGTGAAAGTCGCCCCCATTGCCACCCGTCAACCCTTGATATGGAGGACGCAAATCAGCGTGAAGAGCCGTCTTGCGGTATCAAAATCGACCGCGATCTTTCCGTCGAGCCGGTCCATCAGCATTTCGGCCGCCTCATTGTGCAGCGCCCGCCGTGCCATGTCGACAGTCTCAATCTGCTGCGCGGTCGCCGTCTTGATGGCCTGATAATAGCTGTCGCAGATGGCGAAATAATCGCGGATCGGGCGGCGGAACCGTCCCAGCCCCAGGATAATCGCCTCGAGCGGAGATCCGTCTTCGCGGCTGATTTCGAAGATCAGCCGCCCTTCCTCGACCCGCAACCGCAGCCGGTAGGGCCCGGCATACCCGTCGGGATGGCCACGCTGAGGGACAAATTTATTATCCTCGATAAGGTCGAATATCGCGACCCGGCGCTCTTGTTCGACATCGGGGTTGCGCCAGACGATCGAACTCTCGTCGAGCTCGACCGAAATGATGCGCTGCTTCGAGGGGTCGAGATCGGTCATGCCGGTTGTGCTTCTACTTGGCGCGCGGCGAAGGGCAAGCGCGACTTATTCACAGCATTCCACAGATATGATAGAGCTGAGAATATCGCCGGTTGCGCTGCCGCGGCCAGCAAAGCATGAAGACCCTATGCCCGAGCTTGCCCTTATTCCCGCCCCGGCTTCGTCCGGGGACGACCGTCAATTGCCGCGCAATGTCGAGGCCGAGGCGGCTTTTCTGGGTGCGATTCTGATCGACAATCGAGTCGTCGAGGATCTGCCCGTCCAGCTTACTCCTGCGCATTTCTTCGAACCGCTCCATGGCCGCATCTTCGCCCAGGCGATGGCGCTGATCGAGCGCAACAGCATTGCCACGCCCGTTACGCTCAAACCCTTCTTCGAACATGACGAGGCGATGAAGGCGGTGGGCGGGGTCGGCTATCTCGCGCAGCTCACCGGGAGCGGGGCGGGGTTGATCGGGGCGCGCGACTTTGCACGGCAGATCTACGACCTTGCGCTGCTGCGCGAACTGGTCGATGTGGGCCGCACGCTGGTCGACAGCGCGCTCGACACCAGCGAAAGCGTCGATCCGCAGGCACAGATCGAGGAGGCCGAGACCGCGCTTTATCGCGTTGCCGGCGGCGAAGCCGAGATGGGTTCGGTGAAGAGCTTCAGCGCTGCGAGCCTCACCGCCCTCCAGGCGGCCGAACGCGCGCTCAACTCCGGCGGACATTTATCGGGCATCACCACCGGCATCAGCAGCATGAACGCCAAGATCGGCGGCATGCACAACAGTGACCTGATGATATTGGCCGGTCGTCCGGGCATGGGCAAAACGTCGCTGGCGACCAATATCGCCTATAACGCTGCCGAACGCTATCGCCGCGATGAAGAAGACGGCATCCCGCCCGAGAAGAATATGGGCGCCAAGGTCGCATTCTTCAGCCTCGAAATGTCAGCCGATCAGCTTGCGACGCGCGTGCTCGCCGAGCAGTCGGGCGTTTCGGGCGAGGCATTGCGAATGGGCAAGATCAGCAAGGATCAGTTCCAGCAGCTAAGCCGCGCAGCCCAGCAGCTTCAGACCCTGCCTTTGTACATCGACGACACACCCGGCTTGACGATCGCCGGATTGCGGACCCGTGCGCGCCGGCTTCAGCGCCGGCACGGCATCGGCTTCATCGTGGTCGACTATCTTCAGCTTCTCCAAGGGTCCTCGCGGAGCGGCGACAACCGCGTGCAGGAGATTTCAGAAATCTCACGCGGTCTCAAGACGTTGGCAAAAGAACTTAATGTGCCCGTGATGGCGCTCTCGCAGCTCAGCCGTCAGGTCGAGAGCCGCGAGGACAAGCGCCCGCAGCTCTCCGACCTTCGCGAGTCCGGCTCGATCGAGCAGGACGCCGACATGGTGCTCTTCGTGTTTCGCGAGGATTATTACGTGGCAGCGCGCGAACCCAAGCGTCCGGTGGAAGGCGACGACGTCAAGATTCACGCTGCGCACGAGGAATGGGCGGCCGAGATGGAGCGCGTGTTCGGGCTTGCCGAGGTTATCGTCGCCAAATCGCGGCACGGCTCGACTGGCAAAATTCGTCTGCACTTCGACGCGAAGACGACGAAATTCAGCGACTTGGCCGACGAAAGTCAGGCCTATGCGGACTATGAGTAAGAACGCCCCTACCAAGAGCGAGGGGGCGTTTGGCGTATCCCGCTAGATGCCGTAATGGGCCGGCGTCTCAAGAGTAGCCAAGTTGGGTGGCTGTCCCTCAGAATGATGGTGTTGGAAACGGGGTCCGAGTGATCGGCCCCAAGCATCATGAGAGGAACAGCCATGGAAT
>Ga0180220_1000239_pt1 | contig 80865 bp, 79 predicted proteins | sample eDN5th37CBELigBY_FD_151335 | JGI IMG/M metagenome (GOLD analysis project Ga0180220, IMG submission 151335) | Enriched backyard soil microbial communities from Emeryville, California, USA - eDNA 5th pass 37_C BE-Lig BY (version 2) (version 2) | ecosystem: Environmental > Terrestrial > Soil >...
CAAAAGGGTCTGACCCTATGGGGCCTGACCCTTAAAGGAAGTTATCCACTTTCACCTGTTAATCAAAGTGCATCTCTGTTCCTTTTTCACTTGATTCATATATCCCAACCAATATTTTCATTATTTCTACACCGTCTTGAACAGGGCTGATTGTTTCCGAATCACCTTTAACACAAGATACAAAATGATCAATTTCATTTTGGAATCCTTTTTTAAAATCAAATGATAAGGAATCAATTTGTGGTGTACAATTTAAAATCGTATTATTTTTTTCTGTTACAATTTGAAGCTGAGGTTCGATTTCTGCTCCACCTTTGTCACCATACACACTAACAGCGATAGATTCTCCCTTTGCATGAAGCGTGAAACTGACACCGACCATTAAAGAAGCACCATTTTCAAAACGGATAATGGCATTGGCTAAGTCCTCAACTGTATTCTTGTCAGGATCATAATCTGCAGCTTTGTAGAATGATTTGTTATTAATATTTGAGCGGTTACCTAGCTTGTTGTACGTGTTTCCACTGATTGATTTCACTTTCGGCTTCCCCATTAAATACCAGCACAGATCAATAATGTGGACTCCTAAATCGATTAAAGGTCCACCACCTGATCTTTCCTTATCTGCAAACCAGCCCCCAGGATTACCTAAAGGTCTGATACAAGATGCTTTTGCATAATAAATTTCACCAAGGTCACCTGAATCAATAAAACTCTTTAATACTTGAGTATTTGTACCAAAACGGCGAACAAAACCAACCTGAAGTATCTTATCTTTATTTTTCTTTACAGCTTTTTCTATCTCGTATGCTTCTTCAACTGTTTTACATAATGGTTTTTCAACTAAAACATGCTTACCAGCATTTAGTGCAGCAATTGAAATTTCTGCATGTGAGTTATTCCACGTACAAATACTGACAGCATCAACCTTTGAATCCGCTAGTAAGTCCTCGTAGTTTTTATAATATTTTTGGGCGCCATATTTCTGTGCTTTTTCTTGTGCTCTTTGTTCATTAAGATCACAAACAGCATAAATTTCAACATCATTATTATTTTTATATGATTCAAAATGCATTTCAGAAATAGAGCCTGCTCCAATAACAGCTATTTTTATTTTCCCCATTTTTTATTGCTCCTTTTTAACTAGTTAAATCTCTCACCTAAAAACTAGCTATTTCTGATTCCGTTTTACAAAAACAGTTTCTTTTATTTCGTTAGATTGATAGGCAGCTTTCACAACTTCCAAAGTTCTAAGACCGTCATTTCCGGTTTATTGACGGTTTTCTTCCTGACTTTACACATGTTATAAAATCATTGACTAAGCCCTCATCCATGTCCTCTGACCAAGATGCTGCTGAATTTTCCCGTTCCGATTTACACCTCTCTTCACGATCATGCCCACATTGTATGAATGTTTTCACCTATCACTAAGCCACTTGGCCTTAATTGAACAATGATTGATTATATGAACTTAAACACATGAGCGATTGGAGCATTTTCATCCTTTTTGTCTACTTTTGGCATTCTTACAGATATTCCCTCTTCTGTTTGGCTAAATTCAAGTTTTTCTTCACTGCCCAGCATCTCTATCCGACGAACCTTTTCTGTATAAGGAATAAAAACATATTCATCCTTATAACGTTCATCCTCACTTTGATATAATCGGAAACAGTAAGCTGTTTCTCCCTTTCTTGTAAAAGCGAAACGGTCTTTTAAATAGGGTGCACAAAGGCGTGTGCCATAGATCGCTTCACCGTAAACTTTCAACCAAGCCCCAAGCTCTTTCATTCTTTTGATTGCTCCCTCAGGTAACCGTCCATCTGGTTGCGGCGGGACATTTAGAGCAAGATTCCCGCCTTTAGAAACGATTTCGATCAATATGTGTACAATTTCCCGTGTAGACTTATACTTATCCTCATATTTAAAGGAAAAAGAGGTCCCTATTGTAATACAGCTTTCCCATGGCACACTCATCGGACCGTCAGGAATGGTCTGTTCAGGGGTAATGTAGTTTTCAAACTCTCCTCCTATTGTACGGTCAGCTGTAATTAACCAGGGCTGTATTTCACGGGCTCTTTCCACCACTTCCCTAAGGCGGATGTCCTGTTTTCCTTTACCAACCCATCCTGCATCTAACCACAACACGTCAATTCGGCCATATTTGGACATTAGTTCCATAATTTGATTATGAGTAAAGTCCACAAACTTTTCCCACAACCATGGATATTCATCTGGGTCATAAGATGGTCCGCGCCACATGTCCCTGCCCCGAGCCATGCCAGGAGCCCAATAGTAAGGTGTATGCCAATCTGCCTTAGAAAAATACGCTGCAATACTCAAGCCCTTTTCACGAAAAGCTTCAAAAACATGCTTGCATATATCAGCATACTTATGACTGTGGAATGGACATTCTGAGGAGGTAATCCGATAATTTGTCTCTTTCGTATCCCACATACTAAATCCATCATGATGTTTTGTCGTGAAAATCAAATATTTAAAACCGCCTTCTGCGGCTAACTCAGCCCAAACTTCTGGTTGAAATCGAACAGGGTTAAACGTTTTATTTAGATTGAAATATTGTCGCTTAAATTCCTCTGCGTCTTCTTCCCAGTCAATATCCGTACGAGACCAATCGGCATCTTTGTCACTTAAAGCCCACGATTCTACAACGCCAAGCTGAGAATAAGGACCCCAGTGCATCATCAAGGCTAGTTTTTGGTCTTTGAACCATTCCAGACGTTCCAATATAACCGGGTCTTTCGGTTTAAACCATTTTTCTTCTCCACTATAGTTATGGACACCATGATTTACTTCCTTTTCTTTCGATTCTGCAGTCATTTTTCCATCCCTTTCAAAATTATCAAAAGATTATCTAAGGGCCCAGCAAGTTCCTTTTTTTATACTTAAGCTTCCTCCCAGAAACGTCTTAGATTATCCATTCCGATTTTACAAGCTTCTCTGCATTCTTCCATTCCTTCAAATTCCAATGTGATATACCCGTCATAACCGAAATCTTTAATCAGTTTAATAATCTCTCTAATTTCGATATCGCCATGTCCAACAATGGCACCCCTTAAAAAGTTACCGTTAGACGTTTTGAACCATTTTCCTGCACCTGGATCTTTATAGTAAGGGCGGAAATAAAAATCCTTAAAATGAACAAGCGATGCATATGGTAAGTTTTTCTTCACACCTATAATCGAGTTTTCATCGACACACATGAAGTTCCCTACATCTAAAGTTGTTTTAAAGTTAGGTCTATCTACTGCTTGTAATACACGTTGAACACGATCACTATGTTGTACAGCAACCCCGTGGTTTTCAATTGTCGTTGTAATCCCAAATTTTGCTGCATAGTCAGCGATGAGGCGACTGCCTTCAACGATTTGCGGCAGGCTGTTTTCAAAGTATTCGATTGTCATTTTCTCTTGAGGTAATGAAAATGCCGTTACATCATGGCGCATATGTTTAATCCCCATACGGTCTAAAAGATTAACATGTTCCTTTAATCGTGCAACCTCTGCTTCAAATTCTTCCACGGTATCCTGGACAAAATTTGCCGGCATTGAATAGTTTGATAGTTCAATTCCAACTTCTTTTGCTTTTTCTCTTACTTTATCTGCTAGTTCCAAGTTATCTACTAACGTAAATCCATAAGGGACAATTTCCATATGCTCCCCGCCATTTTCAGCAATCCACTCAACAACATCTAAGATATCCATTTCTCCGGCATTAATTGCATCAAGCAAACTATAAGTACTTAATCCTACTTTCATCTCACTTCACCTCTAATTGTATATTTAGTAGACTTACAATTTATTCGATAGCTTTTTTGTCACAACATCTAATGTTCGATATAATTCATCGAGCTCTTCTAGTTTTTCATCACATTTAAAAACACTAGAAGTCATATTGATCAATCTTTCAAAAGACTCTTTATCCCAGCCATTCCATGATGTCACAATCATACCGGGCACCTTATCTTCTGCCCTTTGTTCTTGAGCCTGACGTTTACTTTCCTTTAAGAAATCCATAGCAGCACCTGTTTTGAACCAACAAGCAGGAATGACGGTAAAGCCCTTTTTGATAAAATTTCCAATTGAAGGATACGAGTTCAACTTTTCATAATGCCAATCCATTATCACAATATCTTTAGGGATATGATCAATTGCTTTATGTGTGCCAAATGTATCTCCTTCCCATTGGTTATAGCCCATCTTTTCACTGTCATTTAAGCGATCTCCCCACATAAACATTTGAACTCTACGCTCTTTTACTAAATGCCCGTGCAAATCATTAACAGCCTTCGCAAATAATTCCGCTCTATCCTTTCCTTTGCAACGAGGACAATTATCATCAGCCAATTCATAAACTTCATCCATACCAACATGAAATGCGTCAGCACAGAAAGCATCGATCAATTCATCCATTAGTTCAAATACAAGTTCATTAACGGCTGGATGCTCCGGACACCAACTTCTGCAGAAAATTTCAGGCCATTCTGCATCCAATAGAACATGCGGTGTTTCATCAAATTCTGGATACGCTTTCAACATTGAATTAGGTGCACCTCCCCAGCCTTGGTGCCCAAGACATTGAAATAATGGAATTAGTCGAATTCCATTATGTTTACATACTGCTGCTATTTCCCTTGCATCCTGCTTTGTTAATGTTCCGCCAGTAACTTCAGGGTGTGACTCAAATACAAAAGACGTGTTACATTCCAAAAATAAATGGTTTATTCCTTTTCGAACCAATACCTTCTCGATAAATTCTTTAAATGAATCTACCAAGTCATGTGATCCGAGCCTTAAATGAAATGCGCGTATAGGTTCTGTTTCTTTCATTTGTGTACACTCCCCATTAAACCACTATTAATTTTAGTGCAGATTCTTTACTACATAAAGGACTACCTTTCACAAAGCCATCTCTAGATTCGTTTCAACCTCCTTGCTATTTCCGATACTAGAAAAAGTATTTTTAGTTGTTGGTGTATCATCTAAAAGGCATAACTGATCTAGGTGTCCTCCCCTACCATGTAACTCATTTGCTACATGGTTTGAAACCTTTTGCTGCAGCTGTAGATTTCAAGAGGCACCTGATCCAATATGTGGTGGAAATATAGTGCTATCCAAAGCTTGATGTCCATGAGGACATTCATCAGAAAATAGCACAGGTATACCTGATCTTGTATTTTCTTTTATATAGTATTAGTTACAACTGCACTATCTTCTACATTAATACCATTTGAGAAATTAACATTTGACCAAGGATCAGCTCTAAACAAACCATATAAAGCACCCATACCATCAAACTTTGCTACTTGTTCTTTGAAAGCACTTGTTAATTCATAGCCATTATCTATTTTTTTGTAGGCATCCCATCCATACATTTTTTGATTTAATTGACCTACTTTTTCTTTCAAATTCATTCGGTTTATTAAGCTTTTAATTCTTTCGTGTATGGGATCATTACTATTTATTTTCTTTTCCATATGCGTTCCCCCATATAAGCTACCTGTGTAAAACATCATACGTCTTCACTGCTCATTATCCTTTTTCTCTTTCATACACGATAAAGTGATGAATCGTATACCTAGTTTAAATAGTTTATACGATCCATCTTTTCAAAGTATATGAACTTGTTATACTATCAAATATTTAGTTAACAAATTAACTGTCTTTCCAACGATCGTAAGCATCTTGGTAAACTTGAATATATTTTTCAATATTCATATCTTCAATTGTTTTAACGTATTTATCCCAGTTAGATAACGGTTCAACACCTGTGATAAATTTTGCTTCCATCTGTTCTACATAGGACTGTAAATCCACTTCAATGGTATTAACTATAGCTTGTTCTTCATTTGTTAAATACATAAGTGGAATTGGAACTTCTGCATATGGATCAATTTTTGCTTTCGTTTCAGCTTCAATAAATTTATCAAATTCTGATAATTCTACACCTTCTATTCTAGCCGTTACAGTTGGTGCAGTGATTCCGTATGCAGGAGTTAATGTTCCACGATAATCTTCACTGCTTTTAAAACCTTCAGGCACCTCTAAATATTTCCTTTCACCATTTTCACCTTTTTCCCAAAGGTATCCTTCAGGTCCATCATTTAAGTACTCACGGCCTTCTTTAGAATAGAAATAATCAACCCATCGAATAGTTGCTTCTGGGTGATCATTGTTGCTCGTGATTGAGAATGTGCCTCTACTAATTCCAGGACTACGCGGGAACAATGGTTTATCTGAAACAGAGCTAGTTAACGGATGGAACATCGGATTGTTTATTGATTCTTCTTGTGATTCACCAGTAGTAAAGAATGAGAAATAATCTGGGAATAAACCAAGACGGTTTGCTTGTCCTTTTGCTTTTTTCTGTTCATCTGATTGCGAAAATGTTTCTGGATCTAATAATCCTTCTTCATAAAGTTTGTTCATATAAGTTAAGTATTCTTTATAGTTTTCTGTGATTGGAGTGTACCTAACAGTTCCGTCAACCTCATCAATGCCCCATTCCTTTAATCCAAAAGCACCGAGTAACCATGGACGTGTGCTTTCCATTTTCACATCAATTAATGGAATTTCATCTGCTTCTCCATTTCCGTTAGGATCTTCTGTTTTAAAACGAACTAATAAATCATAAAGTTCATCAGTTGTCTTAGGTAGTTCTTTCACACCTAATGCATCTAGCCATTGACCATTGAACCACATTGGTCCCCTATACCAACTAGATGTTGGGTGCATATTAATCGCAGGTAATGAATAAATATGTCCATCAACTGTTGTAATAGACTTTTTAATTTCAGGGTTTTCTTCAAATATTTTTTTAATATTTGGAGCATGTTCGTCAATTAAATCTTCTAAAGGTATCAATACTCCTTGTTTCCCATAATCGACTTCCATACCGGCAGTCAAATTAGATGAACCTGCTGCATAAATAACGTCCGCTATATCTCCACTGGCAAAGGCTAAGTTTAATTTCGTCTGAAAATCACTCATTGGCGGAGTGTTATATTCAAAATTAATATTTGTCTTCTCTGCATATTCTTTTAAAGTTGGCATGTCCTTCCATTCTGCCAAGCCAGTACCAGGTGCCATCATCGTTAATGTTATTTCCTCATCTACAATCGGAAAGCCCTCTTCATTCACAGCAACATCTTTCGCAGATTCTTTTTCGATACTAGCCTTTTCATTTGAACTGCATGCAGTAAGTACCAAAATAGCTGATAAGAGCAGAATAATCATTTTTTTCATCCTTGCATCCCCTTTTTATTTATTAAATGATTCTTCCCTTTAATTGACGCATTCTTGATTTATCACCTCCTTAAACGATGAAATATTTTAGTTAAGGTTCACTACTTACCCTTTAAGTGAGCCAATCATCACACCTTTAACAAAATATCGTTGTAAAAATGGATAGACAATAATAATCGGAAGTGTAGAGACGATCATTACACCATATTTAATAATTGCGGCAAGTTGCTGCTTACTATGCATTGCCTCAGCCATACTTCCTGTTAGGTTCGTACTCTGTGAGGACATTTCTTGCAAAACAAGTATTTCTCTTAATACAAGTTGAAGTGGAAACATTTCTTTATCAGATAGGTAGATTAATGCATTAAAATATCCATTCCAGTGGCCAACACCATAGAATAACGCCATAACAGCTATAATTGGTGCTGATAATGGTAAAATAATTTTTATAAACATTTTAAAGTTTGACGCACCATCTATGATTGCCGCCTCTTCCAGTTCTTTTGGGATAGAAGTTTGGAAAAACACTCGGGCTATAACGATGTTCCATACTGCAGCGGCATTTGGTAGCACCATTGCCCAAATTGTGTCTATAAGTCCTAAATTCTTTACCACTAAATAAGTTGGAATTAATCCACCACTAAAAAACATTGTCAGGACAAACATCCCCATTAGGAGATTTCTACCAACAAAATCTTTACGGGACAGCGCGTATGCTGCGGGGATGGTAACAGCTAAGTTAATGAATGTACCCAGTGCAGTATAAAAAATTGTATTGAGATATCCCCGCCAGATCGCGCCATTTTCAAAAATGAGATTGTACCCTTCAAATGTAATATCTACCGGAAAAAACCACATTTCCCCCGAGTTTACAGCTGCCGGATTACTTATGGATGCACTAATTATATAAATCAGAGGGTATAGTACAATTGCTAACGCTCCGGTAAGAAATACATACACAAGCGCCTTAAATAGTTTGTCAGTTTTTGTTTCATGTATAGATGTATTCATATTTTAAGCCTCCTTTTACCATAAACTTGTTTCACTTGTTTTTTTGGCGATCTTGTTAACAATCACTAGAAGAATTGCATTAATAACTGCATTAAATAATCCAACCGCTGAAGCAAAACTATACTGTGCGTCTAATAAACCTGCTTGATACACAAAGGTTGCAATAACATTCGAAGATTCAAGGTTAAGTGGATTTTGTAAAAGTAAAATCTTCTCAAAACTCAAAGCCATAATACTTCCTACGTTCATTATTAATAAAATAATCATGGTTGGAACAATAGCCGGTATGTTTATATACCAAATACGTTGGAAACGTGTTGCACCATCTACAATTGCAGCTTCATGATGCTGTGGGTCTACTCCTGAAAGAGCAGCGAGATAAATGATAGTCCCCCACCCTGTACTCTGCCAAACACCAGATAATACATATACCGTTTTAAACCAAGCAGGATCACTCAAAAAAGCAATTGGTTCAAAACCTAAAAATTGAATAGCATGATTGATTATTCCTGTTGCAGGAGATAGAAATGCTATAATCATTCCTGACATAACAACAACCGAAATAAAATGAGGCGCATAGGTTACCGTCTGGACAGTTCGCTTAAAGAAATTGTCTTTTACTTCATTTAATGCTAACGCTAAAATGATTGGTAATGGAAATCCAACAAGCAATTCGTAGATACTAATTCCTAATGTATTTTTTATTAAATCCCAAAAGTAATACGATTCAAAAAAACGAATAAAATGATCAAATCCTACCCATTCGCTTCCCCATATTCCTAAGGTTGGAATAAAGTTTTTAAATGCAATTTGCACACCGTACATTGGTATATAATGAAAAATAAGAAAGTATAGAAATGCTGGTAATACAAATATGTAAAGCTGCCAGTTTTGTAGAATCTTTCTGCTCTTCTTCAATTTTCTAGGCTTTTCTTGCTTCAATTTATTTTGGTTTTTAGGACCTTTATTCATTACTTCTTCCTGTTGTAGTGGGGAAGTTGCCGTACTTGAACTCATAAAATACCTCCTCCTTCTTGTTTTCTTTGAAACTAAACTCATGTTAGCTTTTTTTTTGTAATGTAATCAATATGTCGTTTTATTAAGCATTGTCAACACGATAACAACGATCATGTTAACGCTTACATTTATAGACTTAACAAGCCTAGCAATATGTTATTCTTGCTCCAATATGTAAGCCTTTACAATTGTGTCTTAACGGCTATATAGCGGTTTTCAAGGGGGGGAAACGAACATTAAAGCGAAACTCCCACCTTTGGCTTTTGATCATGGTTAATCTACGATAAACTCATCTTTCTTTTATCAACAAAAACACATATAAAAATAGCCAAAATTAAAAAAGGCCATGATCGATAAAAAATCATGGCCTAAGTAAAATGATTCTATTACTGGTTTAAATCACGATATTGTCCAGGTGTTACACCTACTAGTTTCTTAAACTTCCGGGTAAAATTCGCAACATCTAAATATCCTACTTGAACGACAATTTCTTTAATTGGTTTATCAGTTTCCTTTAACTGCCTCTTTACATCTTCCATACGAAGATCTTGTAGGTATTGCGAAAATGTAACACCCGTTTGTCCTTTTATAAAGCGGCTAACATAAGATACAGATAGTTGAAATTTAATGGCTAAACTTTCCAAAGATAGTTCATACTTATTATAGTTTTCTCTAATATAATCCAATATTTCATTTTTCAGTTTATCATTATGACTTTCTTTCTTATCCTCAACCTCTTTACATATTGTTAAAACTAACTTTTCGAGCTGTTTGTGCAATTGTTCAATTGAATGAAAATCTACAATGCTATTAATATCCTGTATATATTTATTCATTCCTATTTCAGAGGTTGTTTTCACTATAACATTAATAATATCAAAGCAAATACATTTTAATACCTGGATAGACAAATCTTTTTCTGCCAGATTTGTAAACATGTTGCGCAATGTTTCACCAGCAACAATCTGGTCCCCTTGTTTTAAGCTTTGAACAAGCTTCATTTGCTCTTCTTTTGGATATCCAAGTGATTGTTCAGGTTGTATAACAATTTCCTCAAAAAAGATGATACTTCCTTGCGGCTTTACAAATTTATATTCCAACGTTGTTAGTGCTTCGATAAAAGATCGGTTTATGCGGTTTTTTTCATCGTAAAGTCCGCCTACCCCAATAATAGGCTCAAAAAGGCAATTTTTCTGAATATACTGCTGAATCTGTAAAACAAGCTTTTGGCGTTCTTTGTTAACATCTTTCGTTATATGATCCACACTTACAATTAATGCTATTGCATCATTGTAAAACAAATCAATACCATGAGCTATGGCGTTATCCAGTGAAACATTCGATAAGATCTTAAAAATCTTCTCCCTTTCTTCTAAATTATCCTCTATAAATGTTCCTTTTTCAAAATAGACAATCGCCACAAAACAGCGACCATCCTTCATTTGAATATTTAATGAATGCAGCAATGAATTTATATCTTCTCCTTCACTTATATCACCTTTTAATAGTTTTACTAAAAATTGATCCCTAGCAAAAGGTTTTTGCATATACATCGTTTCATTCAAAATCTGATGGTCTTCAAATACATGTGTAATCGTCTTGCGAATGGTCTCTAATTCATTCCCGCCTTCCAGATCAGCAGGTTTCTTTCCATTCCTGTTGGTTATTTCAAATATTTTTTGAATTGGCCGATATTGATTTTTCCCAAGAAATACAGCTAATACAAAGCCAACAATTAAAAGGACAATTAACATGGCAAATATTAATATCGTCGTATTATCTAGTCTTTTAAAAAACTGATCGGCATCCATTACCGTTATAAATTTCCAGCCACTTAACTCCGATTTAACTGACACAAATGAATATTCTTTTCCATTTAACTCAACATTATCAACCCCGTAATGATCAATAGAAAGAGTGTTTAATTGTCCTGCATCAACTGATTCATCATTTATAGAAGAGGCAATAACCTGATTATTTTCATTAAAAATATATACATTACCTACAGATTCACCTAATATGTTTTGAATCAGATCTGTCATCGTCGATTCCTCTATAAAATACATAACTGTACCATAAGGATTTGGATTGTTAGGAGCTATTGGAAATAAATAAGCAATCATATTTTCGGATTTTTCATTGTTTCCATTATTAATTACTACATTGTTAACAGCCTTAATAAATGGTATTTCCGTATGCAAATCATGGATAAGATCCTCTTTTTTCCATTCACCAAACCGATATTTTTTTTGCATTAAAGCGTCTATTGAATATGAACCGCTGGTAGAATATATTTTCTCATCATTATGATAATAGACAAATAGTTCTTCAATAATGGAACTGTTTGCTTTATATTTTTTTAATTCTTCATTAGCTTCTCTACTGTAATATCCATGACTTATCATATACGGCGTCAGCCTAGGATCATATGAAATTCTTGCTGCTAATGTTGCTAATTCTTTTATGCGTTCGTTTGTTATATTTTCTACTTGTTGTAATTTATTTATGTTTGATTGTTCAATTTCCTGACGCAGGCTTAATACAGAATGATAATAAATAATAGTGCTCATGATAAGAAAAGGAACAAGAAAAACAAGTAGATAGGAGACGATATATTTATATAATAGTCGAGATTTAATCCTATTACGCAACACATTTCCCCCTAGTCTCTGGGATAATAAATTTAGTACAATCTCTTTTCCTCTATATGAACACACGCTCGAAATGCAAACCAGCAAGCGGATAAGCAATAACGGAAGATCCCGCAAATAAGAGAAGAATAGGTAGAAAACGAAACAGATAAAATAATAGAGAGAGACAAATGATCATCGCAATTGTTTCTAGCTGGACGAGCTAGAGTAAGAAAAGCGCAAGGCGCTAAGCATTCGGCGACAAGCATAAGGCGAATAGGAATAGAAGGTGCTTTTTACCTTCAATTCCTATTTGATTAGACCCTAGAGGCGGTCAAAGACGCGACGTCCTGTCGCATTGACTGCATTTGCACGTCCTGTGCTTCGCCGATGGCGCCTGGAGCTAGACACTATAACTAAGTACAAACTTTTATACTTTCTTACCTTTCAACAAAAAACGATTGTTTAAAATACAAGAAAAACTTGAGTTCATAACGTACAAATACAGGAAAACGGTGATTAATAAAAACTGATGAACATAAAAAATTCGATATATTTTTGTGAAATGTTCATATCTACATATAAAAACATCCCTATACTTATCAAAATAATTCCTAAACTATTCGTTTCAAAAAAATGGATTTTATATACAGAAAATAAATTCTTAAATATCTGAATGTCAAAATATTCCTCAAACCACTTATGTATAACTGAGAATAGTGCAGCAGTTGCTGGCGATATTCCGAAAACTCCCAAGCCCAGCAATGTAAAGACTACCCCTAGAAAATGAAGATACATTACTTTAACAAACCAATTCCCTGTATCATACCCCTATTTCAATAGGCCATTTAAAGTAAAGATGTCAATTGAGCACCCCCCCTTTAGGAAAACGCTTACAAAATATTGCTTTATAAGTAAAAAGGCAAATCAGGTAAAAGAAGCCGACAAATTTGTCGATTTCTTTACTCTAACGCTAACATAACTTTTTGAAGCTTTATTTAGACAAAATGGTCAATAACACCAGATAGTTTTTTCCCTTTATATGCTCTTATTATAACATAGAATTGTCTCTTATGGTACTTATTGTCAGCATATGAAGCGAGACTTCCGACAGTCGTTTTTTTATCGCACGTTAAAAAAAGATAAATTGAAACGAGTAATCCTTCTCACTGTACATCGGTTCCGAATTGACATGCAAAGCCTAATGAATATTTAATGGTTGATGGTAGGACGTTTGTACACGTTCCCTTTCCCAAAAGCCATTGGCCATCTATTGGAAAACTAGAATCATAGAAAATAACGAGTTACTCATAACTAATTCCTACCCATTTTTCGTTGAAATATAATCAGGTGTAATAGGTTTTGTACTGGCATTTATAATACATTGACTACCCTGCTGCCATTCAATTAAACTAAGAAAAGCGCAAGCGCCTCGGTCATCGCCGTACAAATTGGAAGAGCATCGACTAAAGATTTAGGAAACACGGTAGGCGAAGCGAAGCGAACCGATGTTGACTTTTCGTAGGGAGATGATCTGAAGTTTGATAGGCGATAGGCGCTGGAGCTAGACACCTACACTAAGTAAAAATTTTATACTTTCTTATCTGTTAAAAAATTATTATTTAATCCTCTAAAAAAAGCTCAACTACTGGTACAAGCACATCTGGTTTTTGCACCGGAAGCTCTAATACAACTGAATGAATATCAATTTTTGTTTCTGTACTTGTAATGACTTCTTCGGGATCAAATTCTCTAAAATTAACCTCTGATGCATCATTAAGAAGCTGAGCATATTTTACTTTCCCTGCTAATCCTTCTAAATGAATATGGCGGAATGGCCATGAAAAAATATGAAGATACAAACGATTGCTATTTTGCGTATAGCGACAGTCATTGGGAGCTTTGTATTTACTATGTTTTGCACCATATATCGAACGCGAGTGCAATTTCATCCATTCACCAATTTCTTGTAACCGCAGGGTTGAACGTCTATCAAACTCCCCGCGTCCGTTAGGTCCTACATTCATAAGTAAATTCCCATTTTTTGAGACCGTATCAATTAACATTTTCAGCAGCATATCAGTAGATTTCCAATCCAGATTATCACGATGATAACCCCATGTACCATTCATTGTCTGGCATGCTTCCCAAATTACCGGAAGACCATCCTCCTCAATAGGTTCTTTTGGCTGGTACTGTTCAGGAGTTATGACACCACGATTTAAATCGAGGCGGTCATTAATGAGAATTTCAGGTTGAAGACCTAACACCATCTTTTCCAGCTTCTCAGACTGCCAATCATCAGCCCCTTTCCCCTTAGACCAGCCCCAATCACGATGAGGATAAGAAAAGTCGAACCAAATATAATGGATTTTTCCGTAACCCGTTAATAACTCCTGAACTTGACCGTGCATAAATTCCAAATACTTATCCATATCACGATCGGTATTTTCATTTTTGAACTCTTCATCATCTCGTTGTGGGTGTAACCCATCAAGAGTAAAATCCGGATGATACCAGTCAATTAACGAATGATACAGACCTACTTTTAACCCCTCTTCACGGAAAGCATCAATTATTTCTCGCAATAAATCTCGTTTTATCGGTGTATTTGTCACTTTATATTCACTTAGCCTTGTATCCCATAATGCAAAGCCTTCATGATGCTTAGTCGTAATAACAAAATATTTCATACCTGCTTGTTTAGCGGCACGAGCCCATTCCTTAGCATTTAATAAGTCTGGTTTAAAGTAGTCAAAATACTTTCGGTATGTATCCGGATGTGTTTTCTCGTGTGTCATCACCCATTCATGGCGTGCTGCTGATGAATAAAGCCCAAAATGAATAAATAAACCGAAACGGTCATGAAGAAACCATTCCGGATGACCATATTGTGCAGGCCAATTAGCATATCTTTTCTTATTTGTAGCTGTACTCATTTTTTAACCTCCAATATAAATTTTATCCAAACGAAAAACCTTATATATCGCCTTCCAATCATATCTGCTGCTAATAGAAACCGTAAATATGTAGATTTAACACCGATATGTAAACCTTTACAATAGTGTTCAATTTGCATTATTATCGCTTAAATCCCTTCCCAAAAATAAAGTTGAATTTAGTGAACAAGAACAAAAGCGCAAGTACCTTGGTCAACTTAAGGCAAAAAAGCCGCAAATTAATAAGCATAAATATCTTACATAAAATCAAAGAAATATCGAATCACATGAAAAAACACAGGCGATGTATAGGTTAAGCTATCAACACGGGTTAAATAGCTTTTATGTAACGTTTTTAGTTTCTTTTGGTCTCCTATTAATAAATCTCTTCTTAAAACTGAAATCGTCAAGCTCCCAAAGAATCCACTTAGACTTATTAATATACCTGATGCGATTGCAAATGTACTGTTCAATGGTGTTAAATGCGGAGCAATGAAATAAGCTGCGATTGTGGTGATCATTGTAGCCCCTATATACCCCTCCCATGTAATGGTTGGATTTGCTGAAGGAACGACCTTTCTTTTCCCCAGATAAATAGAAATGAAATAATGAACAATGTCATTGAGCTGTGTTAAAACAACAAGAAATAGGACAAGATTTGCTCCATATTCAGGTGTGGCAAATTGATAATAAGCTAAGTGACTAAGCCCGAACACCATCAGCATTAGCCCCCATTGAGTGGAACTAACTGAACGGAGAAAGCCGCTTGTCCCCTTACCTAATAATCGGGGTAGCGGTAAAAATAAGAACACATAAACTGGAATAAAGACAATAAACATACCGTACCATTCAATAAGTATCCAATAAAACTGGAGAGGAATGGCTAAATATGACCAAAGAAATAACCTTCGATCCGCTTTTCTCGTTTTCATCATTGAAAAATATTCCTTTAAAGCAAAAAAGCATAGAACCATTAAGGAGAATAGTGAAACAATTGGGTTAAATAGAGTTGCCATACAAAAGACAGCAAACATTCCCCACCATGTTTTGACACGCATGAAAACAGCCGCAAAGTCTTTTTCAGGTTCTTTTTTATTCATAAAAATAACAACAAGATGTACACAACTTAATACAAAAAAGATTATTGCCAATGTCCAAAGGGTTGATATCACCTTTACTCCTCCAAATATCTATTTCTATTGTATAATTAAGGATAGAATATTATGGAAAAATTTAAAAGAGGGGAAAATATATGACTCCTAAAACATATATTTATATTTTATTGACTGACACAGGGACATTATTTACGAAGTCTATAAAAAAATACACTAAGGCTCCTTATAATCATGCTTCGATTTCATTTGATGAACATTTATCAGAAATGTACAGCTTCGGGAGAAAAAATCCTAATAACCCGATTAACGGCGGTTTTGTTAAGGAAGATATATCTACAGGGACTTATAGTAAATATCCTGAAACGACCTGTGTGATTTACAAACTAGAAGTATCAAATCGTGATGTTGAAAAAATGAGAAGAGTATTGAATGTTTTTATTAAAAACCAGAAAAAGTTCCTATATAACCTAATTGGTGTCTTAGGAGTCTCCTTAAATGAGCCCGTTGAATTTAGCAATTCGTACTTTTGCTCTCAATTCGTCGCTGAAATGCTTCATCGCTCTGGAATAAAACTATGGGATAAACTTCCAGCGTTAGTGACACCTGATGACTTCCGAAGTCACCCACAACTCCAGCTTGTTTATGAAGGGAAATTAACAGATTACCCGTCGATAAATAAATAAATAAAAGAAGGGAAAGATTGCCTCTCCCTCCTTCTATTTATCAATTTTAATTTTCCGCAAAAACTCCTGTCTTTGCTGCTTGCGAAAATGTTCTTTTACCATATAGTCTACACCCTGCTGATTATTTGAACGAGTAACCCAATCTGCAGCACGTTTTACCTCAAATGGCGCATTCCACATTGCGACTCCTAATCCCGCCGAAGAAATCATTCCGAGATCATCTTCAGCATCACCTATCGCTACTGTTTGTTCTAATGGGATTTTTAAGTGATTTGCTAATACACGCAGTCCATTTTCCTTAGATACTCCCTTTTTGACGATATCAAAGCTATTTGGTGATGAAATACTTCGAATATCTACCTCATCAAAAGCTTCTTTCAATACGGTTTCAGCCTCTACCTTTTCTTCCTCACGTCTAAAATGTACATCAATTCTAGTTGCAGACACTGGCTCATCACGAAGGGTATCGCCTAAGGAATCAACAAATTGAACAGGATAAAACATAGAATCTGATGTATTTAATATCGATTTACTTAATAAATTCGGAGCAACCTTTTTCCTGTTTCCAATCGAAAACCTTTCATGGGTAATGCGAATATTACAATTAAAATTCTCTAATACCTGTACAAGATTGAATGTCGTTTCCTCTGAAATCCGCCTTTCGAAAAAAGGCTTATCTAAATTTTCAGAGATAAATGCTCCTCCATGTGTAACAAGTAAGGAATCTAACTTTAATGCTTTAGCAAGCTTTCTCGCAGATTGAAAATGTCTATTTGTTACAAGCGTCACATACACTTCTTTTCCCTTCACAAATTCAATTGCCTCTTTCGTGGATGGTTGAAGACGACCATTTGATCGAAGCAATGTTCCATCAATATTCAAAGCAAGTAATCGATATGCAGTCACAACAGGTCCCCCTTCTACAGATGTCAAAACCTATTATGAAGTTATGTCCCTTTTATGAAAAATAGAACAAGAGATAGGACATGATTTTAGTATGTAGAGTAAATTCCTTCGTATTAAATAGTAATTGATTTTATTGGAAGATACTCATTGGCTACTATGCATAAAAAAAACAGAACGGACATCAAATCCATTCTGTTTCAAAATTACATAACATTATGTATACTAGTCGTCTTACATACTGCCGTACATTTCCTCAAGTGGCTTCATAATAATTTTGTTTAATTCTGTTACAACCATGCTTAAACGTTGTTCAGCAGCCATTAACTGAGAGATTAACTCATGCTGTTGGACAAGTTGCACAGATTTTTGTGCTTGATCAATTTCTTCTTGCGTAATTTCTTGACCTTGCATTTGTTTTTGCTGAAGGTTTAATTGAATATTACGGAAGTTTTCAAACATTTTGCTTGCAGATTCATCTGCATTGACTTCATCATAAAGTCTTTTCAGATTTTTGAAATCATCACTTTCACGTAGTGCTCTTTCTAAGTTGTTTGCAACATCATATAAATTCTCTGACATATGATGAGCCTCCTTTCTAGTTTTAACCTATGTAGGCTCTTCTTTCACTATAACAAACTCTATCCAAAATTGCATGGGATGCAAGGATATTTACTGAACAAAAATGACAATGATGGATTGTAACCCTCCAATAATTCCTCCAAGCAATGCTCCAAGATATGTAATCATCTTAAACTCCTTGCGAGAAATCGAAAGAATGATATCCTCAAGTCTTTCCACAGCAAATGATTCTACTTGTTCACGAACAACTTCTTCAAGCTTTAATTGTTTAAGCAGACTTTCTAGATGTGAAGTCAGATAATGAATGGAAAGAGTTGCAGCCTTAGGCAGCCATTCGCGAATTATTTTTTCTTCATTAGGTTTTAAGTAGGTTGAGATTGGCTTTGATAACATTTCTTCAACATTTAATTTATCAACAACTGTATTTAATAGTGTTGAGCCTTTCTCAATTAAGCCCCATTTTTGATCCAGTTCCTCAAGGGTCATGTCTTGAATCTGGTTCCATTCTCGACCAATTAATGTCGTGATTAAATTATGTGTTTCTTTATTTTTCAAAAATTTGATAACTTCTGGTTGAATTTTATCTACAAGACTTTCATTTCCTAAAAACATCCCAATCATGTTGCCAAGCATCCCTCTTGTCGCTAAAAAATCATCAATCATCTTTTTCAGCTTTTGCTTTCCTTCATTACTTTCAAAGTAGGTAATTCCTTTATCAATAATAAATTGTCCGATTTTCGGAATGGCTACATAAGCTTCATCTAATAAATTCTTTGGAAGCAATTCTTGAAGAGGTTTGTTTTTATGTTTACCCACAATCTCTCCATACTTTCCCTGCAAAAACTTCTTAAGCAAATGATTTGCTACATGTGATGGTTCCTTCACATCAAAAGAAGTTAGGATCTGTTCGACCGTTTTTTGTGAATGCGTCACCTTTTTTACTTGTATTTCTCCCCATGATATCAGCTGCTCTTGAAACTGCGTTTGTAAAAACTTTCGTTTGATTCCTTCGGCAGTTAATAAATGCTCAACAACCATTTTCCCTAATTGATTCGCAAGCTCTTGTCTTCTTTTTGGAATCAATCCTGGTGTAAAAGGCACTCTTTTCCCTAAAAAGTAGATTGCTTTATATGGGCGAAATAGCATTTTAATAGCCAAGGAGTTTGTTACTCCGCCAATTGCAGCCCCAACAATAATCATCATTAATGCCATTATTACTTGTTCCATTACCATCTACCTTCCACAACATCACCGATTTTTTTTAGTCACATACGATGTTATATCAACATCTGCCTAAGAACATTATAGAGCTTGGCTTCATCTCGAGCAAATGAGGGATTTACATGACGCGAAAGTCCATTGATATTAGAGAAAATTCAATATCGAAATATGATATTTGTGAAATAAGCACCGGCCTGAGAGACTATCTAGGTCTTCCCAAACTTATTCATTCCTTAAAAATTAGTTGTGGGATGCATACTGTGTCCTGCCCCATCGTATTTATAGATGAAGAGGATCTTAGTTTGTCCTTAAACGTCAGGATGTTCGATGAGCTGCATCTGCCACATCACACGCTGTCACTCCAAGGACAACTCATTGCCCAACACCATCTAAAACTTGGCCCCGTCATTGGCGTTCTAACAGAAGTAAGAGGGAAAGATCCTGATATACACTTTGGTTCTATCCATGAGTTTTGTAAGGAACTCGCCATATTTTGTAAGAACAACGGTTGTTTTTTCTATATTTTTTCTTTTTCTTCCTATAACAAGGACAAAATGAATGGTTATTACTTTTATCAAGATAAGTGGATAAAAGCAACTGTTCCATATCCTGACATTGTACACAACCGAATTCATTCTCGAAAGCTAGAAAAATCAAAGGATTTCTTAGACCTTACAACCGATTTAATTGAACATAAGATCCCGTATTTTAATGATCGTTTTTTAAACAAATGGGAGGTGCATCAGATTCTTTCTGCGAATGAGCATCTTCTTCCATATCTCCCTGAGAGCCGATTATTAGAGTCGAAGGAAACTTTAATGAATATGATCGCTGAGAAGAAGGATCTTTTTATTAAGCCAATTAATGGAAGCCAAGGAAAAAGGATTTTTCGAGTAAAACAAATGAATGAAAACCATTTCCACCTTGATTTCACAACCTTTTCGGGTGATATCAATAACGAATATGAAAGCTTTGATGAACTATTTCGAGCTTTATACCCTAGATTAAAGAAAGAAGGCTTTCTTTTACAAGAAACGATCCCGCTTAAATCCTATAAAAATCGCACACTAGATTTCCGGTTTTTATGTCATAAAAAGGACCGCCATCATTGGAAGGTTACTTCTGCTGTTGCAAGAGTGTCTGCAGAACAACAATTTGTCGCAAATTTAGCAAGAGGCGGAGAGGTATACAGGATAAAGGAATTGCTACAAGAGCTTTTTGGAGATAAAGAATCAGGTCATTTAAGGAAACTATTGGCTGAGCTTTCATTAGAAATCGTAGAGGTCATCTGTATTCAAGCAGGCGGAGAATTTGGCGAATTTGGAATTGACCTTGCACTTGATGAAGATGGTCATCCTTGGATTATCGAAGTAAATACGAAGCCATCAAAATCAGAGGATGATCCTAAACATGGAAAGGTCCGTCCTTCAGCAAAATCAATTATCCACTATTGCCAATTCTTATATGAACAGAAATAGTCTACCGTTTGACCAAAGGGGTGTTGTGTTTGGAACAAATAACATTAGGAATAATGTCAGTCCATTTATCACATGAAAATGGGTATGTGACAGAGATTGCCAAGCGATGTGCTTCATACGGAATGAATTGTGTTCGATTTGTCCCCACTTCCATTGATCCTATTGACTTAACCATAATTGGTGAAACCTTTGAACAATCAACCCAAACATGGATAAACGATACTTTTTCCATTCCTCCGTTTATTTATGACCGCTGCTTTTACAATCAAAGTCATGCTTCAAAAAGGTGCAAACCAATTGTTGAATGGCTGAAAAAAAATCCAACTACCACTTTTTTAGGATATGGGCTACCTGATAAATGGAAGGTTTATTCATGTATCCAAAAAAACAACCACCTTAATTCATACCTGCCTGACACTGAGCTTGTCCAAACCGCTGTGCAAATTCTGAGGCGGTTAAAGAATGACTCGAGTTGTATACTAAAGCCCATTATTGGTTCAAGAGGGCTTGGCATTGTAGCCATCCATCAAACTCCACAAGAAATTATGATTACCTACCATAATGGTCCAGACAAAAAAACAAGAAGGTTTCATTCTATCGAAACATTCACTGAATGGTGTGAACGTCTATTACTGCAACAAGGCTATCTACTTCAACCTCTCCTTCCACTCGTCGATAGAGAAGGATATCCATTTGATATACGAATTTTGCTTCAAAAGGATGCTGATGGCCATTGGTCACATATTGAAAAAGGAGTGAGAAAAGGATATCGGGGATCATTCCTGTCAAATTTAACAACTGGTGGGGAACCCATTACTTACGAGCAGTGGTCAGAGCAGCTCACCCCCAGACAAAGATTTCTACTTGAAGATGAGCTGTCCACTATTCTTTCACACCTTCCGTCTCTGCTTGAAGACAGCTTTGGCCGGCTTTTTGAGCTAGGCATTGATATTGGCTATGCCAAAAACGGTTCGATCTGGATATTAGATGTAAATTCAAAGCCAGGGAGAAAAACATTTATTGAAACAAAGCCTCAGTTAAAACAAACATTCTATGAATCTCCATTAGCTTACTGTAAGTATTTACAAATAAATAATCAAAAAGGAGCTACGTTCATTGACTAAGATCTATTCTATACAAACAACTAATTCAGAGGATTTTACTATCTATTTACCTCAACATTCAAAGCAGAATGGTGATATACATTTCGTTTCTTTTGGTACGGTTACCCTCCCGTGTGAAATTTTATATGATGATCATTTGCAAGATAAAATAATGGTTTCAGAGGAGGTTGCTAAACAGCTTCTCCTTCCGATTGGGGGAAGTACCCATCTTATTTTTCAAGATAATACCCTACATTTAGGACCTGTTATCGGAATTTTCACTGCCGGATTTACAGAATCGATATTACGACCAATTGGTGAGCGGTCCCTCTTTTTTGCCAAGTTTTTATCAATTGATCATTCAGTTGGTATTCATTCGTATGTTTTTGGAGCCCCTCATATCAATTGGGAGGACGGGACAATTGAAGGTTATACGTATGGAAAATCCGGATGGAAAAAAGGACTTTTTCCATTTCCCAATGTCGTGTATGATCGCCTTCCTAATCGACGAATTGAAAACCATAATGCACTTAAAACAATTAAAAAACGTCTCATAGAAGAATACTCAATACCATGGTACAATCCCGGCTTTTTCAATAAGTGGTCCATTCATCAGCTCCTTATTCATGACAGTGATGCTGCTCAATATTTGCCTGAAACCATTCATACACCTACAATAAGCCAAATGGAAGAAATGCTTTCAAAGTTCCAAAACATTTATTTAAAGCCAGCAAATGGAAGTTTAGGTTTAGGTGTTTATCAGATCATGTATTCACGTGAAGAAAATATGTATTACTCAAGATATCGAGACAATAATGAAATCAATCGACTAAGGAAGTATTCTTCTCTAGAAAGTTTTCTAAAAGCATCCTTTAAGGACAGAGATCTTTCAAGCTATCTAGCTCAACAAGGAATTAAATTAGCTCGTATAGAAGGAAAACCAATCGATTTTCGTCTTCATACAAATAAAGATGAAAATGGAACATGGCAAGTCACTGCCCTGGCAGCAAAGGTTGCAGGGAAAGGCAGTGTTACAACTCATTTAAATAATGGCGGTGTCGTAAAAAGCCTTGAGGAAATATACAATGAACCACAAGAAAGAATAAAAGCCTTTCATGATTTAACAGAGGCTGCCATTGCACTAAGTAAAAGCATTGACCTGCATATTAAAGGATTTATTGGAGAAATTGGTTTTGATTTAGGTATTGATACAGAAGGTAAAGTTTGGATGTTCGAAGCAAATTCAAAGCCCGGAAGATCAATTTTTTCACACCCTGAGCTTAAGGATGCTGATCTCATCACCCGCAAAGCTTCATTACAATATGGACTATATTTATCCAAAAAGGCCATTCTTCAACCTGAGGAAATTGTAAATGGAGATCTATAACTACCCTTTAGTTGGTATCTATGCAAGCAAAGGTCGAAAAAAAGATACATTCCGTGGAGATATAACCGTTTTTAAGTCCATTCAAAAGGAAATGAAGAATTTCGGAGCTCAATCATTTGTTTTTACGAATGATAATATTCATGCAGATCGTATATCAGGCTATGTCTATTTTGAAGGCTATAATCGATGGGGAAAGGTCTCTTTCCCTTTCCCAGATCTTATTTATAATAAGATTTCAACGAGATCTGAAGAAACTTCCTCTGAATTTCAGCATCTTTACGAATTATACAAACAGCAAGAAAAGCCTTTCTTTAACCCAGGCTTCTTTAACAAATGGGATTGTCACTTAGCTTTGTCTAAGCAGAAAAACCTTGAGCCATATTTACCCAAAACATGGATTTACACGAAAGAAGTAGATCTGGATAACCTTATTTATACTTACCCTTCTCTTTATCTCAAGCCTGTAAATGGGTATAAAGGAAGCGGAATCGTTAGGATGATGAAACACGATCATCATTTTACAATTCAAACGAAGCAGGAACAATTAATGATATCCACTTCCGAATTGAAAACTTGGATAGAAAACTCTCTTCAAAGCCATTCTTATATTATTCAAGAGGAAATCGAAACGGACAAGTTTGACGGATGTAAATATGATTTACGAGTCCTTTGTATGTACAAAAAAGGCGGCTATTCAATTGTAGGTGTTGGAGTCCGCAAAGCTCCTAAGGGCTCGATTGTCACACATGTACCAAATGGCGGGGAGATTCTTTCCTTTCAAAAAGTCCAAGATCGCTGCTCAATTGAACAAATTGACTTGTTGGCAAATCAAGTTGGAGCAATTTTAACAGAGAAGTTTGGGTTTATTGGAGAATTTTCAATGGACATTGGAGTAGCAACAGATTCTTCACTATATCTTTTTGAAATAAATTCAAAGCCAATGATTTTTGATGAGAATGATATACAACAGAAACGGATTGTTCAGCTAGTTGAACTATTCCTTTCCCTTTCCCGAAATCCCAATATTAGGTAGAAGGATTTTTCCTGGTTTTGCCGTATTATTTTTTATATAACATATGAAGGACAAAACGAGAATCTAGGAAAGGAGCGATACAGTTGATTACACATTTTCAATATAAACCATTGTTTAAACAAGCAAATTTACCTGGTTGGCGGATTTCCTTTTACTTTAGAGGTGCACACTATGATGGTGTATATCATAAAAATGGACAGATTGAATGGGGATCCCAAAAACCACCAAAAGAAGCGGAAACAGATCTTCAATCACAAATCCACGACCTAATGCTATTTCATGTGTATGAATAAAGCGAGACTTCCATCAGCGTGGGTTCTATTGTCCATTAAGAGTGGGGTAAACTTGAATGATCAATTCTTCCCTTGCACAAACTAATGTGCAAAAGGAGGGTTGATACATGCCAGACAAAGAGTTAGGTGTTAAACAGGATCTTAATTATGAAGGAAAAGACAAGGCCTATTTAGATATAGATCGGATCATTAATGAAGGGCTATCAGGTGGCTCTGTTCACATGAGAGAAAAATCTGCAAATATTGAAGAAGCCCGTGAACTTATTGAGGAAGATCCACCATATAATGCAGGTGAGTAATCAGAGGGAAGAGACAGTTTCAGGTAAACTGTCCCTTCTCTATTTTTATGAATGAACATCTTACATTTTCCTTTTATGCATTTCGTTTCTTTCTTATAATGGATATATGGACAACGTACAAAAGGAGCAATCTCATGCTAGATAATCTGATGAAATACTTTAAAGAAGCAATGACTTCTACATATATCCCTCATGATACGACTTATGAATGGTTTCAAACAGATGTAGGTCAAGTTTTCGGGATTCTAAAAACAGCTTTGAATACTAGTGAAAAGGAATTACTCTCATCCCTTTTTCAACCATTAGAAAATGTAAGTGAAGATACTTTTACAATCAGCCAGCAAAAATGGTATAAATTTTTATTTACAGAAGATAGTGAGCTGTCTTCACCACTTCCTGATGAGAATCCAACTGTCCGTTTTTATTATTTTTTCTTAAAGCAGCCGATTGATGATAAACAAAATTTTGAGGAAGCCGTTAAAGGGATTATAAACTCCGAGCTTATCATTTGGTTAAGCTTATCACATGGGATTATCATTGAAGACAAGCCTCAGTCTACACTTGAAGTAGAAATACTAAAAGACTTAAGTGATACACTAACAACAGACTTCTATGTTGAACCCTTTATATATATTGGACAGCTTCAGAAAAACGATGAAGAACTAAAGGCGAAGTTTCTGTTAGAACAAAGCTGTTTTCATACATTACATCGATCTAGTAATCGAGAAAAAGTTATGAGTTTTTACGAAGCACTTCCACTTCTCATCATGAAAGCACCTGCTTTTAGTAAGAGAAAAATATTATCCAATCATTTAATAGATGCAATCGAAGATAAAGAACTTCTTCATACTATCGAAGCATTTTTCCACTCCAATTTAAATGCTTCTTCGACAGCAAAAAGATTATTTATTCACCGAAATAGCCTTCAATATAGACTAGAGAAATTACTAGAAAAAACAGGGTTAGATATCCGTACATTCTCAAATGCTGTCTTTATATTTCTATCAATCGTACTTGTTAAGAATGAAAACTAGGATAGCGTTTACAAGTTGCACAAATGAGCCTAGTATTTTTCGTGCAACTTGTACGTTTACTTCTTCTATTGAAATCCCTTACAATTAAACCAAGTTAAAACGCTTTCAAAAATGGGGAGGAATTCAAAATGGCAGAGTTAAAATTAGAAAATATTTATAAAATCTATGATAATAAAGTAACAGCAGTAGAAGATTTCAATCTTCATATTCAAGATAAAGAATTTATCGTATTCGTTGGACCATCTGGTTGTGGTAAATCTACTACACTTCGTATGGTAGCAGGATTAGAGGAAATTTCAAAAGGAGATTTCTACATCGACGGAAAACGTATGAATGATGTTGCACCAAAAGATCGTGACATCGCGATGGTATTCCAAAACTATGCTCTTTATCCGCATATGAATGTATATGATAACATGGCATTCGGTTTAAAACTTCGTAAATTACCAAAAGACGAAATTGATCGTCGTGTAAACGAAGCAGCTAAAATCTTAGGTCTTGAACAATACTTACAACGTAAGCCAAAAGCATTATCTGGTGGTCAACGTCAGCGTGTTGCATTAGGTCGTGCAATCGTTCGTGATGCAAAAGTATTCTTAATGGATGAGCCGTTATCTAACCTTGATGCTAAGCTTCGTGTACAAATGCGTGCTGAAATCACAAAACTTCACCAACGCTTACAAACAACAACTATTTACGTAACACATGACCAAACTGAAGCGATGACAATGGCTACTCGTCTTGTTGTACTTAAAGATGGTATTATCCAACAAGTCGGTTCACCAAAAGAAGTTTATGACAAGCCTGAAAATGCATTCGTTGGCGGATTCATCGGATCACCTGCAATGAACTTCTTCAAAGGAACGTTAACAGACGGTAAATTCTCATTCGGAAAAACGTCTGTAGCTGTACCAGAAGGAAAAATGAAATATCTTCGTGAACAAGGCTATGTGAATAAAGAAATCTTAATGGGTGTACGTCCTGAAGAAATCCATGATGAGCCGGTATTTATCGAGTCTTCTCAAGGTTCTAAAATCACAGCTACAATTGAAGTTGCTGAGTTAATGGGTGCTGAAACAATGCTTTATTCTGAAATCGACGGTCAATCATTTGTCGCTCGTGTTGACTCTCGTACTGATGTTAAACCTGGTCAGTCACTTGACTTAGCTTTAGATATGAACAAAGCTCACTTCTTCGATAATGAAACTGAATTACGTATTCGTCCTGCTGGCGAAAAATAAATATCTGGTAAAAGAGGGTCTATATAGGCCCTCTTTTTCTTATTCCTGAATAGGTTTTGTTTCTTGATGCTGACAATTCTGACAATAAAAATAATGAAAACATAGGTGGTCTTCTAATGAAGTTACATGACCGTCATATAGCTTCATGATATCAATATCCATATAGGCACTATAATCATCAAAATAATCTGTAACCTTTCCTACATCTTCCATGATTGTTTGACAATTTGGACACTGAATTGTTGTTGTTCCAAGACCATTACACAAAGGACATAGATGCATCGTTTCATCCCCTTTTATCATCTCATAACGTTAGAATCCCAAAATAAATGACCATTTATGTAATCTAGGAAAGTCTTTTTAAGCTTAAATTTAATGCATAATTTCAATCTTACTTACTCAAAATACTAACAATTAATCAAACATCTTTATTTGGTCAGTTTGATCGAAAAGATGAAAAAAATACCATAAAAAAAATGAATATCGCTCAAAAATTTATCCATAATACTAGTAACAACAATAATACAAAACATTTACATCAATGGGTTACGCCGAGTTAGGCTATGAGGGACAAACCTCCTTCATATGTTGGTGCAAATCCAGCTAACCCAACCATTAAAAATCTATTATGAGGAGATGAATGTAAGATGGCACAAAACAGTTCAAACAGCAATTCGTCAAATCAATTAGTAGTACCTGGAGCAGCTCAGGCAATTGATCAAATGAAGTATGAGATCGCTTCTGAGTTTGGTGTAAACCTTGGTGCAGAAACTACTTCACGTGCAAACGGTTCTGTAGGTGGAGAAATCACTAAGCGTTTAGTATCAATGGCTCAACAATCTATGAGCGGTTTTTCTCAACAATAACAATTTCATATAATTGGCTAGAGACCAACACTTTGTGTTGGTCTCTTCTCTTTTTATTATACAGAAATATGTATCAAACAAGTTCTTATGACCATATAGTAAAGTAAATCTTCATTTGAATAAAATACTATCCTTCAATCTTTCCTCATACTTTACCAAAGCATCTTTTTATGTCCTTCCCTATTCATATACCTTTCTTATGAAAAGGAGCTGAATAATATGTTTGATGCAATTGATTGGAAGCAAGTTGGATTTGTTGGTTATACCATATTTCATGAATATATACTATATGTCCGTTTTCCACAAATATACTATTGGGACCAAGTAAAGAAAAAGTTTGATTAACAATCTTTACTTAGTAACAACAAAATCCATTCTTAACAACAATATAAAAAGGGCTGGAATTCACCAGCCCCTCTTCCCTTGCGTCCTTATTCCTCTACCGTTACTGCTGTTCCATAAGCAATGATTTCTGAAGCATTCTGCATAACAGCTGATGATTCAAGCCTCATGCATACAATTGCATTAGCACCTTTTGCCTTCGCATCTTCTACCATTCGCCCAATTGCTTTTTGACGAGCTTCCTCCATCATTTCTGTGTACTCTTTTAGTTCACCACCAACAATGGTTTTCAACCCCGCCATTAAATCCTTTCCTATATGTTTAGATTGAACAGTGCTTCCCCTAACAAAGCCCTTATATTCCTTTGTCTCTTTTCCTGGAACAGTCTCAGTAGTCACGATAATCATTCTTGTCATCCTCCTTTTTCTCATCTAATCGAATTTTTATGAACGCTATAACTAAAATAAGCAATGAAAGAAAATACACAAAAAATAACCCAATGGCAATTTTTATGTTAATGAATAAAAAAATGATTCCTGCAATCTGTGTTACAACCGCAGACAGCATGCTTATGTACTTTAGCTTTTCCATCCCCAACTTCCTTCCATTTCTTCTCCTTCTACTATACCTTGATTACCTTAAAAGATGAATGCTTTTTATCCGACATTATGCGAGTCATAGAAGCCAAAACTACATAAGGACTTTTGTCGTGTTTTTCTCATAATAGGTTTCTCAACTGACAGGTGGAGGTAAGTAATCAGAAAACAACATACAATAATTTTCTATGGAGGAATTCATATGAATAAACCCATTACGTTAAAATGTACGTTCGAAAATCAATTACGAATTGATCAGGTGATAAAAATAAGTCAATTAGCCAAGTCCTACAATGGAAGCATCTACTTAGTCAAAAATAATAAAAGCGTTATCAATACTGAAAATTTCTCAACCTTTTTTACTTATTTATTAACAACAAAAAATGGACAAGAGATAAGTTTAATTATTGATGGACCATTTCCACATTTAAAACTTAATGATTTAAGGGAGATCATCTCATCCAAATCAAGATCAATGAAAAAACCAATGATGCAGGCAATCGTAAAAGCAAAAATTTAATGATCTAAATTGGAGGAGTTCTGAATGTTAAGAACCATTTTGATGATTATTGGAGCCATTGTCATTATAAGTTTCTTACTTAATCTAATTTTTTAGTTTGTTGGCTTTGGAATCAATTGGTTCCAATTTTAAAACAGTTTGCCGTTAAATCAAATAAAAACCCATTTGAAAGGATGATGATACATGAAGAACCTTAACCACCTAATTGTAGCATTTGATGGTACAAAAGATAGTAAAGAAGCTCTCGAATTAGGAATAAGTATGAGCAAGAAATTGGAATCTCATTTGTCCGTGATTTATATCCAAAAAGAAAAGCCGCTTCATCATCTGGATCAAACATCTATAATGTCTCCTGCACACACTGTTGGAGAAATGAGAAATTATCCTGTTGTTCCTGTTGCACAGGATGAAGCTTCTTCACAGGTTCAAGAGGATAAAAGTCAGGAAGAAATCGAATTAGAAACAGAAGCAAAACGTATTTTACAACATCATCATATGAAAGCAAATGTAGCAATATCGTACGGTGAACCATCTGATGCCATCGTCTCCTATGCCCAAGAAAACAATGGGGATTTGATTATTGTCGGAAACCGTAATATTAGCGGTTTGAAAAAATTAATTTTTGGCAGTGTAAGTGAAAAGGTTTCACAATTATCGACCATTCCAGTATTAATAGCGAAGTAGTCTTTTTTTCTAGAGGTAGAATTCAACTTTCTACCTCTTTTTTCATGTCTATGAATAATAGGACATGAAAAAGAGAACTTAGACCTTTCTGCTATCCAAGATTTTCTAATTTTTATTTTTCCAAAAACTAAATTCTCTAAATTCCATGCCGATATACCTAGTGAGTATATATTTACGAAATGGGGTATATTTTTCATGGGTATCTTATCATTAAGAAAAGAGAAAAAAGCGGCTGCTTCAACAAACAAAGAAGAACTAGAAGCCCTTTTATCAAAAGTTGTGTTAAGAATAGATGAACCAGAACTGCTTTCTCAAATCAACATGCTTGGGATTACAAAGCATGACCTTGCTATTGCCTTGAAAGTTAAACCATATGTTGAAGAAAACATTGAAGAAATTGTTCGAACTTTTTACGGTTCGTTTGAAGCTGGACAAGGTCTCATCGATATTATCAACGAACATAGTTCTGTTGACCGTCTAAAAGAAACGCTCAAAGCACATGTATTAAAGATGTTTAACGGAAAAATAGACTTGGAAGATGTTAAGAGAATGAGAAGAATTGCACATATTCATGTAAAGATTGGCCTTGAAGCAAAATGGTATATGGCAGGATTCCAACAACTCCTTACTTCAATCATCAATACAATTGAACCTCATTTCAATACAAAAGGTGAAGTTATCCAGGCTATTCAGAGTATTAGTAAATTATTTAGTTTAGAACAGCAGATTGTCTTAGAGGCATATGATCATGAGTATGCCGCAGTTCGTGCTGAAAATGAACGTGAAAAGGACCAAATTCGAGAAGAAGTGAACCACCTGGCAGCAAAATTAGCAGAGACAACGGAACATACAAAGGCCTTCATCCAAGAAATTCTCGCCCAATCCCAGGAAATTGCTTCATACTCCATTGATCGTTTCGAAGCCGCTGCAACCGCAGAAGATCAGGCTCATAATGGAAAAAGTGATTTAGAAAAACAAAGTAAATTAATGACATTCATTGAACAGAGCACAGTAGAAATCTTGCAAAAAATGAAGTCTCTCGAACAAACATCCGAGAAAATCAATCAAGTAGTTTCCATCGTTACTTCGATTGCAGAACAAACAAATTTACTAGCTTTAAATGCAGCCATTGAATCCGCACGTGCAGGCGAATACGGAAAGGGCTTTGCGGTTGTAGCTAGTGAGGTTCGCAAGCTTGCAGAGGAAACAAAAAATTCTGTACAAGGCGTATCAAGCTTAATTACAAATATTCATACTCAAATTGACAGTATCTCTGACTCCATTAATAGTGTAGCAGACTTAACAACAAAAGGATCTGATCAAATGAATGATATGAACTCATTCTTTGATACGATTCTAGGCATTATGAATAAACATAAAGAGCAAAGCGAGCAATCCAAAACAGACTTAACCGAATTTACAAATGTCATTCATGAAGTCTCAAATGCTATCCATTCGATCGCAGATACATCTGACCAATTAAAAAATATCGCAAAAACAATCTAATATCATCTGACGATCTTTTTATAAAATCAGTGAGAAAACTCACTGATTTTTTTGTTGTAATATTATTCCAACAAAATACATAATAACGAAATTATTAATAAATATAATTCTAATTGACACAAAAAATTAGACTGGTATAATACTTTTGTACGAAAAAGCGTAAAAGCGTTTAAGTTATACAGTGAAACTTCCATCAGTGTAGGTTTTCTTCCTCTCCCACTGATAGTTGAACCAATCGGACCTTTACGGGCAGTTATCCCCCCCATCTCCCCTCTTTGTAAACTCGGGAAGCTTGAGGTCAGGGTCTTACTGCCCGTTAAGAGCAGGATAAAGGAGTCTTTCATGAATAAAGAAAAAGAAATGTTTCGTTTTAAGGAAGCCGTCGTGCTTTTACTTCTCATTTTAGCGGTTATCTTTTCAAGTTTATTTATATTAAAAACTGAACCACATATTGCTTTACTCAATTGCTTGATGGTTATTTTAATCATTGGACTGATTAGAGGCTTTAAATGGAAACAGTTAGAAACTGGCCTGGTAAAAGGCATCCAAAATGGTGTGCAGCCAATTATTATTTTAGGGCTAATTGGGATGCTAATTGGTGCCTGGATGAGCAGCGGGACGATTCCAACGATCATGGCGTATGCTTTAACCGTTATTAATCCCCATTACTTGCTTATCACAACACTTTTTTCTTGTATGGTCATATCAAGTTTAGTCGGCAGTTCTTTTACAACTGTTAGTACAATCGGGGTTGCTCTTATGGGTGCTGGTATGGCAATCGGTTTGCCAATTGAATGGTTGGCAGGGGCTATTATTTCTGGAGCTTGCTTTGGCGATAAAATGTCTCCTATGTCAGACACAACCAATTTTGCCTCTGGTGTTGCAGCTGTTGATTTATTTACTCATATAAGGCATATGTTTTTCACAACTATTCCAAGTATACTCATTACAACTGTGATTTTCTTCATTTTAGGAAGAATGACACCAATCGATGCTGCTTCCCTATCTGAGATGAAAAATATGATCCTGATGATTGAGTCACAGGTTCATGTTAGCAGCTTAACGCTGTTATCACCAATTATCGTGATTATCCTGGCCGTGAAAAGGATACCCGTTATCCCCTCTTTAATTGTAGGAATTATGACCGCAGGCCTAACAGCAGTCAGCTTACAAGGAATTTCGCTTAGTCAGTTTCTAAATGTTCTGCAAAACGGTACTTCCTTTCCAATTGAAAATGAACAAGTAAGCAATATGTTAAATCGTGGCGGCTTACAATCTATGATGTGGTCAATTTCCCTCATCCTGATTGCATTTGCTTTTGGAGGATTGCTTGATTCACTTAAAATCATTCCTACTCTATTAAATGGACTAATTGATAGAATTCATTCGAAAGGACAGTTAATTCTTTCAACTGCGTCTTCTTCGTTTGGAGTTAATTTACTTACTGGTGAACAATATTTGTCCATTTTAATACCGGGTCAGTCTTTTAAGGGACTTTATGAAAAGATGCAATTAGATCGAAAATATTTATCTAGGACTTTGGAAGATGCAGGAACATTAATCAACCCTCTTATTCCATGGGGAGTCAGCGGTGCTTTCTTTGCTCAAACTTTAGGTGTACCTGTTTTATCATTTTTACCTTTTGCGTTTTTCCTTTATCTGTCCCCTGCTTTTACTATTTTATATGGTTATATGAAAGATCGAAGAACCGTCTCATAATGAGACGGTTTTTACTTTGGCTTAGGATTAGATTCTCATAGGATCTATAAATAGTAGTAGTCATAACTTTTTCATTATTTCGGATAGTTTTTTATATGTCATCATCATATTAATTAATTCTATGTTTGCTTTAAAACCTCACAAAAGTTTATCGAAATTCACTATCAGCTCTTTTTAAATAATGAATTTATTGTGGAATTTTCACTTTAAAAGAGTCAAACTCAATCGGCTTTATAAGATTCCCTTTAAATTCTAACTCTTTTTCCTTTCCATTTTCGTCAATTTCCACTCCTCCTCCGTCCGACGGAATGACTAGATAAGGAGTAATTGTTAATTCAGTAACTTTAGAATCAATGGGATCAAATTGCTTACTACTCTTGAATTCTATTCTATCCTTAACCAATTCTCCTGTAGCTCCACCTGATCGACCTGTAATTTCATTTCCATTTTCATCAACTACCTTGAATTCTATATTTCCTCCGCGACTTAATTCAAAATCTGTTTCCTCTTCAGAACTCTTATAAGCTATACTTACTCCTGTTTCACTAAAAGACATTTCTGTTACAGTAAGGGTCAATCCATCAACCGTCTGTGAATGATGAACAGGTATTTTATGAATATCAGTGATTTTTTCAACGGGAGTTGAGAAATACCACTTTTCCCCATTTTCTCCATGTAGGATTAATCCTAGTTCGAACTCTTCCGGCATATCCTCAGTCACATTTATTTCCTGAATGGCAGTCCGAGTTGTTTCTGAAAGGATATCTTCACCGTAACTGCCAGTCGCTGCATCAGGATTTTTCCCATTAATCGTAAAATCCATCCCAGCACCAAAATAAAATTCATCAAGTTCCTTCTCGGATTCAATGAAAAGACCTATAGTAATATTATTTTGGTCATATAAAATTTCATCAAGTGTAACGGAAATTCCATTGACTGTCTGTGTCTCCCCAATTTCATTCGTTAATCCACTTTTTTGGGCTTGTTGTAATCCAATCAGATTAGAATTCCCAAAAACAGACCCGATAATCGGTATTTGAGATAAACTGCTTGCCAACGCTGGAGAATAATAAGATGAACAAACCAATATTCCAAAAACAGCTGCCACACTGCACAAAGCATAGATTATTTTTCTTTTCCCTTTGTTCATTCTTAGACGAGGCGTATCAAGTTGCTCTTTAGCTTGAACAATTCCCGAGCGGATCGCTGAACGAACTTGATCTTGTGGAAACTCCTCGAAAGGATCATGTAACTTTTTCATTTAATTTATAGCTCCTTTCTAACTCACTTTTCAATTTTTTCCTCGCTCTACGTAAATTTGTTTTTACTGTGCCAACCGGCTTCTCCATAACCTCAGAAATATCCTTAATAGACAAGTCATGATAGTAAAATAGAATAATTGAAGTTTGATAGGACGAATTCAGCCTCGACAATGCCTCATTTAAAAGAAAAGAATCTATCTCTTCATCCTGCTTGCGATCTAATCTCTTCAACAATTCGCTTTCCTCATAAGGAATCATTTGGTCCCGTTCTCTTAACTGCCGATAACATTCACGTATTAAAATTCTAAACAACCAAGTGGAAAAATACTCCGGATTTCGCAATTGTCTTATCGCAAGGAATGCATTGTACGCGGTTTCCTGTATAGCATCCAACGCATCTTCTTTATTACCAACGTAAGAAAGCGCCTTGTAATAGAGCATTTTTTCTTCTTTAAAAAGCAATGCTTCAAATGCTTCAGCATCTCCATTAATTGCTCTTTTTACTGTATGAAGATCATGTTTCATTTTGTCATCACTCCCTCCTCTCACTATTTAGAGTGATCTAGACATACAATAAGTTTCAATTTTTTCATTTTTTCTAAATTATTTTTGATTCTAATATAGTGTAAAGAAAAAAAGTATGTTTTGTGTAATCAAAACATACTCTAAGATCCTTAAAGATATTTATTCTTCATCAAAAATATATTATTAGTAAGTGATTGTTTATTGAAAAAAGAATTTCAAACCGAAGGATCTGTCTTTGTTCCCTGGTGAAAGACCATTCTCCATTTACCCTCGCTACGTTTCCATATAGAGCTACGTAAAGAATGCTGTTTACTAACATCATTAAAAATTCTGTATGTTGCCAGCACTACGGTTTCTGATAAAGGATGGAGTTCAAAATCACTCAAAGTCATCCTAACTGTCCCTATTCCACCATCAGCAATACCTTCATCCTTATACAAAACCTTACCTGAACTTCCGAATTCAAAGAAATCATCAGCCAATAATTTTTTTAACTCTCTTCTTGATAAACGAACTTCTGGGGTTAATAACTTTTCCTCTAACTGCTTAATATGTTCTTTTAGATAACTATTTGATTTCAATTTGCGGTGTCTCCTTTATAACAGTTAGAAAACCTAATCATTCTTGCTCAATAGCACCCGATTCCGAAAGATTATATATTGAATCGTTTGTTTTTTCTTAAAAGAAACGCCTTTTAGTTTAAGAACGATTCCATTACATCCCTGATAAAAACATTGCGAATACAAACATGAGAAATATCAAAAATGATGCTCCAAATACTATTATAGTCAACTTCGATCTTTGTCCTTTAATAATAGAAAATACCGAAGTAAATAAACCCATACAAGCAATGAAAAGGCTAATAACTGATGGAAATGGCTCCGGTAATCTTGCTAGTAAGGTACTTAAAAAAGAAGAAAAAAAGGATTTGTAATGAAAATGAAACTAACAATAAATTTTTCATTATCTTTTGGCACCTCATATAAGCTTAGTAATATACCGCCCTACCAATATCCAAATTATACCATGCATTATTATAATTTCTAGTTATTACCTTTCTAGTGACTGAACCGGCAAAAAATATATCCATCTACCTAATAAAATAGATGGATCAAATCAGCTTTTTCAATATTTCCGAAATATTTTTTCACATCAATGTTCTCAAATACTTTTTCAATTGCTTCTTTTTCATAACGTGCACCAATTAACGCATTCTCTACTTCTTCAACATCAACTGCACCGAAAAAGTCCCCATATATTTTACAATTCTTTATGATGCCCTTTTGGACTTCAAGTCGTAAATCAATTTGACCAACTGGAAATCTGTGTGAGTGCTGGTAGTTAAATTTCGGTGATTTTCCAAAATTCCACTCCCAGTTTTGGTAACGTTCCTTTGAAATTTCGTTAATCTTTTTCCAATCATCCTCAGTAAGGTCATAGGTTGGAATTGAATCAGTTCCATTGAATATATAGCGAAGCAAAAGCTCTCTAAATTGTTTAATTGTAATGCTGTCAGTTAAATATTCGCTAATATTTGCTACTCGACTCCTAATGGATTTAATCCCCTTTGACTCAATTTTATCTTTTTTAACTTTCAATGCATTAACTACACTATCAATTTCTGAATCAAATAATAATGTACCATGAGAAAACATTCTTCCTTTTGTCGAAAATTGAGCATTTCCGGAAATCTTGCGACCATCACTTGCAATAATATCGTTTCGTCCACTCAATTCTGCTTTTACACCAAGTTTTTCAAGGGCTTGAACGACAGGCTCGGTAAACTTTTTAAAGTTATGAAAACTTTCTCCGTCATCCTTCGTAATAAAACTAAAATTCAAGTTCCCTTCATCATGGTAAACAGCCCCGCCACCTGACAGCCTTCTGACAACATGAATATTTTTTTCTTCAACATAAGAAGTATTTATTTCTTCAATTGTATTTTGATTTTTTCCGATAATGATCGATGGTTCATTTATGTAAAACAATAAATACGTTTCATTTGGGTCTAAATGTTTTACTGCATACTCCTCAATTGCTAAATTTATTCTTGGGTCCGTGATTCCTTTATTATCAATAAAAAGCATATAAATTCCTCCAATTAAAATTGATGCCGCTCATATCGAGAGCTTACGAGTACAACCTCTCCATTGAACAGCTAGCTCCCTTGCTTCAAAAAGTCTTTATGCCTTAAGCAAAGTAAATTGTGTCTGAGCTCACTGCCGTTCTTGGAAGATCTCCTTATTATTATTTAACAAATCCCTTTCAGGCAACCCTAATATATCTGTATTTTTAGGTATATGGCCAAGCAGACGTAGCATTGCTACAATTTGCCCTTTATGATGCGATTCATGAGTAATTGAATGGATTAGTAGTTGATGTGGCGTTTTTCTTACAATCCCACTGCCCGCTTTCCAAGAAGGCTCTTTTTCGATCATCTCATCAAATTTATTTTTGAATTGTTCAAATACACTCTCAACATATAGATCAGCTTGTTGAAAATAGCGTTGAATATCATCTATATTCATACTTTTAATTACTTCCTTCGTAAATAATGGTGATGTTGTTTCTGACAGGACAAAAGAACCTAGCCAAGCATGATAGCAGCCTGCTACATGAACTAAGGAATCTCTAATACTCTGTAAACCAAATCCAAACTCTTTAGTAAAGTCAGCTTCATTCAATTCTCTGCACTGGTCTAATAAAATCTGGCGTGTTTGTTGTACCCATTGATATTCTAACTTTTCCATAGCATCCTCCCACCCCTTAGATATAAAGGGGAATTTTTCCTTCTACTATACTCCAAGTTGTGGAGATTGTAATGTAACTACTATCATTATCGTTTCAATCATATTACAAATCTTAAAAAAGACCGTAACATGTTTCTTTTTCATAGGATTTACTTTATAATGCGCACTAGATGATTTTCTTAGCGGAAAATTATACTTCTAGCTTAAGAAAGGAGATCGATTATGAACAAAATGATGTTTACATTAATAACCGGTCTAATGGCCGTTGTTTTAGCAGCATGTGGAGGAAATGAAGAAAGTAAAGAAGCTAAAAATGATGATAAAGCAAAAACGGCGGAAACCGATCAGCAGAAGGAACAGCAAAAGCTAATGGAAGAAATGCAAAAGAAATTAGAAGCGCAGCAAGTAGATGAAAAGAAAACTGTTGCCATTGTGAATGATAAAGAAATTTTAGGAAGCGACTATAATAGCATCTTAGCAACGATACAAGGACAAATGCAGCAAATGGGACAAGATCCGACTTCTAAAGAAGCTGCAGAGCAAGTGAAAACCCAAACAATTGACAGCTTAGTAGGACAAACTCTTCTTATTCAAGATGCAGATAAAAAAGGTTATAAAGCTTCAGAGGCAGATATTAATAAGCAGCTGGACGAAACGAAAAAACAGTTTAAAACAGAAAAAGAATTCGAAGCCGCTCTTAAAAAATCGGGCATGGATATAAAAACACTTGAAACTCAAATAGCTGACGATATTAAATTTAAACAGTACGTTGAGAAAGAATTACCGGCTGGTGAAATAACTGATGAAGAAATTCAAAAAACGTATAATCAATATGCCGAACAAGGAAAGAGCAATGGACAAGAAGTTCCAAAGCTTGAAGAAGTAAAACCGCAAATCGAACAATCACTTCAACAGCAAAAACAGCAAGAAAAACTCGCTCAGCAAGTTGAAGAATTAAAGGAAAATGCGAAGATTGATATTAAGATTTAGGATGTTACACACTAAAGAACAGCTCAAAGGGAGCTGTTCTTTTTTGATTTTCAAGCTAATGGAAAGGCAAATGTTTAATTGATCACCGGGAGAATGAATTTCAATTGAATATTGACTTGATTGATGAAGGATCGCCGTACTATCTCTTAAGGAGACGGTATTTTCTTAACTCATTCATATGGAATGTATTAAAATGATGTTTTTTGCTGAAAAGTAAATGATTTCTTTTTGCACCTCTATATTTACCACATGCCAGGCTGAAGCGGTAAAAAAATTTAAAGAAAAACCCCCAGATTTCTCTAGAGGTTTCGCGGTTCACGATTAACTCGCTTTTTTATATTCTGTTAATTTGTAGTGATTTTCAAAAAAGTCGTTTGTTTCATTGACAATGACTTTCCATAATAGTAACAAAGCTACTAAGTTAGGAATCATCATTAAAGCGTTCGCCATGTCTGCAAATGCCCAAACAACTGATAAGTTTGCCACTGCGCCTAAACCGCAGGCTATAATATAAACAAAGCGATACCCAAGAATTCCTTTTTGTCCTACAAGGTATTCAAAGCATTTTTCACCGTAAACGTACCATCCAACAATCGTTGAAAAACCGAAGAAGATGACCGAAAAGGCCACAATATATTCACCAACAATACCGAGTGTTGATGCAAAAGCAGCAGATGTTAAAGCTCCCCCATCAAGACTTGGATCATGCTGTACTCCTGATAACAATCCACCTGAGGAATCCCAGAAACCAGTGATAATTAACACTAATCCAGTCATAGTACAAACGATGATCGTTACGATGAATGTACCTGTCATGGCAACCAATGCTTGTTTAACAGGATGATCTGTTTTAGCATTTCCCGCAATTAATGCAGCTGTACCTAAACCAGCTTCATTTGAAAAAATCCCACGGGAGACGCCGCTTCTGATCGCTTCGACCACCGCCACCCCGACAAATCCTCCGGCAGCTGCAACAGGATTGAAGGCATAGTGGAAAATTAATTGAAAAGCAGGGATAATTTGATCAAAATTAATTGCTAATATTAACAATGCTCCTCCAACATACAGGAAAGCCATAATTGGCACAAAAAAACTTGCAACCGTACTAATGCGTTGAATACCCCCAAAAATGATCAAGCTTGTTAAAACGGCAAGAATGATGCCTGTTGTTAGTCCGCTGACACTAAAACTATTATTCATCACTTCTGCGATTGTATTCGACTGCACACTATTTCCAATACCTAAAGCGGCAAATGCGCCAAACAGCGCAAAAGCAACCCCAAGAAACTTCCATTTTTTACCCAATCCCTTTTCTACATAATACATCGGGCCACCGGAATATTCTCCATTTTCATTTTTCACACGATATTTCATCGCCAGCAAAGCTTCTGAATATTTCGTTGCCATCCCTAACAATCCGACAATCCACATCCAGAATATTGCTCCGGGACCGCCAAGCGTAATCGCTGTAGCCACACCGGCAATATTTCCGTTCCCGATTGTAGCAGCCAACGCCGTCATTAGGGCCTTAAAGTTACTTACATCCCCTTCTGCTGCTGAAGATTCTTCTTCTCTACCAAATCCCAATTTAAAGGCATATAGCAATCTTCTAAACTGTAAACCTTTCAAAGCAACTGTTAAAAATAAGCCTGTCCCAAATAACAAAATTAAACTGGGCGTTCCCCATAGAACCCCATTGATTTTCCCTATTATGTCCATCATTTTGTTGTACACCCCTCCAATTGTTAGCGCTTTCACCTATGTAGTACTATCATAAAATTTAATTATTGTCTTGTAATTGTTTTTTTTCACAAAATATTTAGTAGCCTTTTATTATTTTTCACAAACAACCATATTTATAATAGCCACTTCATGCTCTGATGTCAAAGCCAAAAATATGAAGATGTCCCCCAACATGATTAATGGCCATATTTTGATATAATTTCCATAGAAGAAAAAGGGGTATTTATATTTACACTTTCTATTAGTTTGGTTCATTATGAATTAAGCATTAAAATAAGATTCTGTTGTATGAAAGAGTTGTAAAAATAATGAATAAGGAAATAAGATAAGCGACCTTGTTATTCTGATTAGGAGGAATAACAGGTCGCTTATTTTTGGTGTAAACCTTTTAATCGTGATCAAAATAACTTTATATATTAGCATTAGGGTTTGACAATGTACCTTTAAGATACAAACTTAGTTCCTAATCGATATTAATATTAATGTTGATTAATAACTACATTGTAACTTCTAAATGGAATATCAAATACAATGAATAATAGATTGGGATTAAATTTTTCATTTGATTACATTAATCGATTTTAGCTAAATACTTTAAAGAAAAATCCCACATTATTGGTTAGAAGGATCTTCTGTATTTGTTTCTTCATCAGCAGGTTCTTCCGGATTCATCTCATCACTTGCAGGCTCTTCTGGAACCATTTCTTCACCAGCAGGTACTTCAGAACCCTCTTCGCCAGCTGCAGGTTCTTCCGGAACCATTTCTTCACTTTCAGGTACTTCAGAATCTGTCTCTCCACCCATTGGTTCCTCTGTGTCCATTTCACCATTTACAGGCTGTTCTTGAATATCTTCCTGCATGTCTTGACCATCACTGCATGCTGCAGCAAGCATCACGGCTAGAATAGGAGCCGATAATTTCCAGGATGTTTTGAATACCATTTTGATTCCTCCTTCATATTATCAAGTGATCATCACAAGCAATTAATGATAGGGTATTTTCAACTCCCTTCCTTAAAAGCTAATGTCATTATAAACAAGCTCTTCCGAAAAATTTGTCGATTAACTCGATTTTTACTTGTTCTTAAATGGACTGAAAACTGCTTTTAATAAAGGTAAAAAACTTGTTATTTACTCCCATATATTTAAGGTAAAAGTCCCCTTTAGAAACAGGACCAGTAAATAACTAAAAATTAATGTATTTTCTGCTTGGTTAAACAACCAAAAAAATCGTACATTACCAGTTTTTTCAATTGTTATATTCATTAAACTCCCGTAGGGATACCTTTCCAGCTTTGTTCCCGTGGAATCTCACACCTTTCGATCAAACAACAATTCCCTATAGCAATTGGAAAATATCAACAGACCAAACAACAATCTTTTTAGAAGAAGGTTTTTATTTGGAGTTCAATTCATTTTCCTGTTATCTTTGTTCTATATCACTTCTGAATAATCTAAATCTATTATTCTAGTTTCTTTTTAAAATAGCTATTGCTAATTTGATCCAACTGATTTATCATGGAATCATATCGTTAAATCAACTATATATTGATTTTAACTTCTAATGAAAAACTATATATTGTATCTTTACGAGAGTTAGGCGCTTTGTTAGCTTAATAGGGAATCTGGTGAAAATCCAGAACTGTCCCCGCAACTGTAAGTGTGACGAATTGAGATTACCACTGTACCTCATGTATGGGAAGGACTCATAGTAGGAAGAACATAAGTCAGGAGACCTACCTAAACCTTGTGAAAGTTTCAATTTCTTCGGGGACTGAGAAGATGAAACGATAGTAAATCTCTTGAGCTATTCAACTTCAATGACTTGCTCTCTTTCTGTCGTTTTATCTTTCCCCCGCTAAAAAACGTACAGACGGAGGAATATACATGAGCAAGACAACATTATCCCCAATGATCCTGGATCAGCAAAATGGAACAGAAGCATTTGATCTCGGAAAACTAACAACCTTTATCAAAAGCATTCATCAACATTTTCCAACACTAAATATTGACGAATATCTTAATCGTATAGAAAATACGATCCTTCAAAGAGAATCCTATACCTCTGAACAGCTAATTAATCTTCTTATTTTAGAAGGATTATCTAATATTAATGAACAAGAGCCCGAATGGACCTACTTCTGTGCACACATTTATTTATCAAAACTTTATAAAGAAGCGGCAGCAAATCGAGGATATAAGAAAGAGCAAAAATATGGAGATTTTTACGAGCTTATTTCAACACTTATCTCAAAAGGACTTTATAGCTCAAGCTTATTAGAAAATTATTCAAAGGATGAGATAACCCAAATTGGATCCTTTCTTAAGCCGGAAAACGACTATTTATTTACATATATTGGCCTACGAACATTAGCAGATCGCTATCTAACAAAAGATTTTTCGAAACAAGTATATGAGCTGCCGCAGGAACGATTTTTAGTGATTGCTATGACATTAATGGCAAAGGAAAACAAAGCTAACCGTCTTGAACTCATTAAGCAAGCTTACTGGGCTATGAGTAATCTTTATATGACAGTAGCAACACCAACTCTTTCAAATGCCGGAAAACCTGTAGGACAGCTATCAAGCTGTTTTATCGATACGATTGATGACAGTCTTCAAGGAATTTTTGATAGCAATACAGACATCGCCAATCTATCGAAATCTGGTGGCGGTGTTGGGGCTTATCTCGGTAAAATCCGAAGCCGCGGAAGTGATATTCGCGGATTTAAAGGGGTTTCCTCAGGAATCATTCCATGGATGAAGCAGCTGAACAATACGGCTGTCAGTGTTGACCAGCTTGGGCAGCGTAAAGGAGCGATCGCAGTCTATCTTGATGTGTGGCATAAAGATATCTTTTCCTTCCTTGATGCAAAACTAAATAACGGTGATGAAAGAATGCGAACACATGATATTTTTACAGGAGTTTGTATTCCGGATCTTTTCATGGAGCAGGTTGAAGCACGGGCTGATTGGTACTTATTTGATCCACATGAGGTTCGTACCGTTATGGGCTTCAGTATTGAAGATTTTTACGACGAGGAAAAAGGAAATGGAAGCTTTAGAGAGCGTTATTGGGCATGTGTCCAAAATGAACAACTTTCAAAGGAAAAGGTGCCTGCAATTGAGATTATGAAACGAATCATGATTAGCCAATTAGAAGCAGGAACTCCTTATATGTTCTATCGTGATGAGGTGAACCGTAAAAACGCAAACTCCCATCAAGGTATGATCTATTGCAGCAATCTTTGCACAGAAATTACACAAAACCAAAGTCCAACTACTGTCGAAGAGCAATATACCGAGGATGGAAAAATTATTACGGTCAAAACACCGGGTGATTTTGTTGTTTGTAATCTCTCATCTATTAATCTTGCTAAAGCCGTTACAGATGATGTGTTAGAAAAGCTTATCCCTATTCAGGTTAGAATGTTGGACAATGTGATCGATTTAAATACAATCCCTGTCCTTCAAGCAAGGTTAACAAATGAAAAATATCGGGCGATTGGGTTAGGAACCTTTGGCTGGCACCATTTATTAGCTCTAAAGCAGCTTAAATGGGAACACGAAGAAGCCGTTGAGTTCGCAGATCATTTATACGAAAAAATCTCCTTCTTAACGATTTCTGCAAGCATGGAGCTTGCGAAAGAAAAAGGGGCCTACTCTGTGTTTAAAGGCTCTGATTGGGAAACTGGTGCCTATTTTGACAAACGAGGATACCACACACAGGAAAGCAACTATGATTGGGATGCTCTACAGCGTGATGTTGGGGCTCATGGAGTTAGAAACGGCTATTTAATGGCAGTTGCACCGAATGCTTCCACATCTATTATTGCAGGAAGCACAGCAAGTATTGATCCAATTTTCCAAAAAGTATATTCAGAAGAAAAGAAAGATTATAAAATTCCGGTTACCGTTCCAGATCTTAACTCAACAACAACCTGGTATTATAAGTCTGCTTATTTTATTGACCAGCATTGGAGCATTAAACAAAATGCAGCGCGCCAACGCCATATAGATCAATCAATCTCTTTCAATCTTTATGTACAAAATACGATTAAAGCTAAAGATCTGCTTGATCTTCATTTATCTGCATGGAAAGAAGGATTAAAAACAACGTATTATCTACGCTCAACTTCTAGTACGATTGAAGAATGCGATTCTTGTGCTAGTTAATATTTGGCTGTTTTCACAAAGATTGTTGCATTAGTGGTAATGGTGCGAAAGACACTTGACTCCTGCAGGAAGTAGAGGAAAGCAAGTGTCTAAAAGCGCAATGAAACCAACTTGTTTTTACCTTTAACTGCATTAAAAAACAACAAAGTATGCGTAACAGCCTAATTTTTTAGAGAATGACTTTTTCTAAGTCATTCTCACAATTTTTTATCGGTAAAAAGGAGAATGTATATGGAAACCACTACTACTCTAAGTAAGCGAAAAATAATGGATGCGGCCGCACCAAACCGGTCAACAGGTATTATTAACGGTGAAAGCTCAAATGTATTAAATTGGGATGATGTTTCATTTCCTTGGGCATATCCTCGCTATAAAAAAATGCTGGCAAATTTTTGGACACCCTTTGAAATCAATATGGCTCAAGATATAAAGCAATACCCTGAGTTAACAGAGGATGAAAAAGATGCCTTCCTAAAAATCATTGGACTACTGGCTCTTTTAGATAGTATTCAAACGGATTATGCCGGGAAGGTCTCAGACTATATAACAGATTCAAGCATTAATGCCTTGATGATTATGCTTGCACAGCAAGAAGTGATTCATAACCACTCTTACTCCTACGTTCTTTCAAGCTTAGTACCGAAGCATGTGCAGGATGAGGTTTTTGAATACTGGAGAAGTGAACCGATCTTAAGAAAGCGAAATGAGTTTGTTACAAATGGATACCAGGCTTTTGCTGAACAACCTAATGTTGAGAACCTATTAAAATCAATCGTATATGATGTTATTTTAGAGGGCCTCTTCTTTTACTCTGGATTTGCTTTCTTTTATAATTTGGCCCGTAATCAAAAAATGGTCGCTACAAGTACAATGATCAATTATATAAATCGTGATGAACAAATTCATGTTGATTTATTTGTTCAAATTTTTAAAGAAGTACTAAAACAATCCCCAGAATACGACACTAAAGAACTTTCCACTTTCGTAAAGGAAACATTTGTTCAAGCAGCAGAGCTTGAAATTGAATGGGGCCATTTCATCATCGGAAATAAAATTGATGGAATTAATATAAAGGATGTTGAGGATTATATTAAGTTCTACGCAAATGTTCGATGTAATCAATTAGGATTTGAGCGTCCATTTGAAGGATACCGCACAAATCCATTAAAATGGATTAAAGCATATGAGGAAGTTGATCTTGGGAAATCTGACTTCTTTGAGCAGAAGTCAAGACAATATACGAAGGTTAACCATGTTGATAACGGATTTGATGACTTATAATACTTAAACAAACATGTTAAATGAAGAAGGGTAGATTTGCCCCCTTCCCCTTCTCTTGTCAGATCATTGCTTCTTTGTTATTCTCACCTATTAAAATCATTCATTATACATTTTTACACAAATTTGTTTAACGCAGATTTACTAGTGGTAAAGGTATATTAGACATATACAAGTATTGTATTGGTAGAGGATGATGAAAATGAGGTTTTCAACACTTTCAGACAAGACCTTGTTAGATAGCTTAAAAGAAGCAAAAAAGTTAAAGATTAATATTGAATTTATTAGGATGCTTGAGGCAGAGATAAGGGAAAGAGGTCTTCACAAACGACAAATAATAGAAAAACAACTTAGAAAAATTAATTAGAAATATGTAGAAGGTTGGCCTTTTTTAGCCAACCTTTCTGTTTTATAATATGAAGCTGTCTTCTTCTTTTTCAAGAATTTCTACTATTTCTAATAGATCTTCAATCACATAATCAGCTTTCGGAGTTTGCGAAAATAGATTGTTCTTTTTCCATATTGTTTTCATCCCTACTTTACTAGCAGCTTCAATATCATTGATAGGATGATCACCAATAAATATGCATTTATGTGCAGGTACCTCTAGCAAAGATAGACCCCTTAGAAAAATTTCTTTATCCGGTTTTCTCAATCCTTCATTTTCAGAAATCAAGATACATTGAAAATATGACTCAATTTTTAAAGCTTTCATATTATCCATCTGAAACTTCCCGAATCCATTTGAGATTATTCCAAGCTTGATTTGTTTTTCCTTTAATACTTGGAGCATCTGTTCTAAATGTTGGAAAGGAACACAATGATTTGGAAAATAAGAAAGATAGTCTTGTAGCAGCTCCTCAGCAGAAATGTTCTGAATATTAAACTCTTTCACCAGTGTATCATACACTTGATCCTTCCAAACAGATCCATGGTTATCTAGCTCCACAAATCTTTTTACATACCTGTCCATAGAAGCTTCTATTGACGGCTTTAAACGGGAATACTGATCTTTAATAAAGTGAAGAACAGATTGGTCTCTATTTAATAATGTCCCATCTAAATCGAAAAACACTGCTCTCAATTCGTCTCTCCCCTGACTTTTCACCTGAATCATACCATTTTCCACCAATTTATTCTTACACATGCACAAAATTGGGTGCAATCAACTATTTTTCAACTTTCCTTTGGTCGTTTGTATTTCTTGACTAAATAATAGATTGTTGCAAGCAAAAGTGCAGTGCAGGTGATCGGTATGAAATATGGTTTTGCGATTTCCTTGATGTACATCCAGTTACTGCCGAGCTCGATACCTAAATACACGAAAAAAATTGTCCATGGTACCATTGCCGCTACTGTATACAATGTGAATTTCCACAATGACATTTTTGAAATTCCCGCCGGTATGCTAATGGCGTGCCGCACCACTGGTATAAACCTAGCACCAAAAATAACCCCAGCCCCATATTTCTCGAACCATAATTCTGATAGCTCAATATGATGCTTTTTTATAAACAAGTATTTTCCATACTTTTCAAGAAAGGGCCTTCCTCCTAAACTTCCTATCCAGTATAAAATTAGTTGGGCAATTGTTCCTCCTATTACGCCTGCAAGTACGGCCCCTAGAAACCCAATTTTCCCAAGCACAATCATATAACCGCCATATCCTAATACAATTTCACTCGGAATCACCTCAAGCATTAATCCAATCGCAATTCCAACGTAACCGAGATTTGTTAACCAATCTAATATATCTAAGATGACGCTTTCCATCTATTCATCCCCTCCTCTTGACTTGTACTTCCTGTCCATTAGTAATAGGTATGAATAGAAATCGATAAATAGTATGTTAAGCTACTAAAAAAACCTGTGGAATCTGCCACAAGTTTTTTAGTGAATATCTCTTTTCTTAAACCTTCCGCCTCTTACTTCCGCTATGTTTGCCACTGCTAAAAAGGCAGATTCATCTAGATCTTCAACAATCGATTTTAACTTCGCTTCTTCTAGACGTGTAATCACACAGAATATGACTTTTTTATTCTCTCCTGTATAAGCACCCTCACCATTAAGATAAGTTACTCCACGACCTAACCTGGCTAAAATGGCATCACCAATTTCTTGATAATGTTCACTAATGATCCAGGCTGATTTCGATTCATCAAGCCCCTCAATCACAATATCTATTGTTTTAAACGCCACGAAGTATGCTATCAATGAGTACATAGCTCTGTTCCAGCCGAACACAAAACCTGCACTTCCCAGGATAAAAATATTAAAAAACATAATAATTTCACCCACAGAGAATGGAAGTTTTTTATTTGCAAGAATAGCTAAAATCTCTGTACCATCAAGTGAGCCTCCATATCGAATGACAATTCCAACACCAATTCCTAAAATAATTCCGCCAAATACCGTAGCAAGAAGAACATCCTCTGTGAATGCCGGAACCGGATGTAAGAGGACTGTTGTAATGGATAGAACAGCAATTCCGAACAAAGTGGAAAGAGCAAATGTCTTCCCTATCTGTTTATATCCAATAAAGAAAAATGGGATATTTAAAAGAAAGATAAATAAGCCCAGCTTTATTCCAAGTAAGTGAGAAAGGATAATTGAGATCCCAACAATCCCGCCATCAATAACCTGATTAGGTACTAAAAAAATCTCTAATCCTACTGCCATTAATACAGCGCCAATAAAAATAAAAAGTGCTCGTTTGAATATTTTTGACTTTGATAACCCTTGATGCTTTTTCATTTGTTTTTGTATTTCAATTGGAATTTCTGTCATAAAACTCCTCCTTTATAGCAAGTACAAAAGAAGCTTGTCTCTGTCCATGTTGTATATAGCATATTATGCCATACTGTATTTCTTTATTATAACGTAGTGGATTTAAAAATTGGAATTTTTACGCAGGATGTTCATGCAGAGCTTTAGCCCTTTTGAAAACCTGAGTAAATGGCTTTCATTTTGACGATGATGACCATACCCCTTTTGAAAACCTGAGGAATTGGTCTTCATTTCGGCGATGATGACCATTCCTCTTCTGAAAATCTGAGGAATTGGTCTTCATTTTGGCGATGATGACCATTCCCCTTTTGGAAACCTGAGTAAAAGAGCTTCATACTCAACACCTTTAAGAATGGTTCTTTTTGAAAAAATTGTTGTTTTTTAATAAGTTCTAGAAATAAACATTAATTAGGTTGATTGAAACGGATATGCGAGACTCATGCAGCACTTGTGCGTCGTGGAGGCTCACTGCATGCCCCATGGAAAACGAGCATCCTGGAGCTGCAATCAACCATGCACAATTCTTATTACTGTAGCAACAAAGTTTGCGAAAACAGCCTTAAAAATAAAAGAAAGTGACGTATACCTATTCACACGTCACTTTCTTATCGCTTAATAAATACACTGAACGCTTTAGTCATAAACCCGGGGATTCATATTACATTGGAACTTATTTCGATCTTTTTTCATTATGCTTTCTTTCAGCTAAGTCATTGCCAAAGTCTTTATCTGTATTTATGGCATCACTAGCTTTCTTCATTTTTTTTTGTTGATTTTTATGACTATCTCTTTCAGCCATATGTTATTCCCTCTTTTCTAAAGACATTTTTTTCATCTTTTATTGTCTACAGTGACAGAGAAAAAATACATATTACCAGCTAATACGACATCCCTTAGAAGAACAAAGGACAGTTCTCACATGAACTGTCCTTTGTATTATTTTTGATCGGCAGGATAAACAAGCCCAATTTGTTTACGAGCTTTTTCCAAAATAGTTGCAGTCATGATTGAATTTTGATGAGAATTTAGTTCAGATTGTTGTTTGTTTTGTGAGACTAAAGAGATAAACTCTTTGGCTTCATAATACATGCTCTCTGATTCTTGCTCTCTTGTGATATCTTCTATTGTGCCATCTTTATACTGTATTTTTACACTTTCAGGCGTATGAATCTTATCAATAATGATGCTGCCGTTCTCCCCTTGAATCTCAGACGGAACATAAGAATTCGTAATCTTCGAATACATGATGACAGCATCCATGTCGTCATATGTTAGAAGGATACTCCCTTCACCATCTACCCCTGATTCAAGCATATAGCTGGACGCCTTTACTTCCTTTGGTTCTCCGAATAATGCAACAGCCGGATACACACAATAGATCCCAATATCCATTAAAGAACCATTTGAAAACTCTGGCTTAAAAGCATTTAACACAGTACCTTCCTTGTATTTATCGTAACGGGAAGAGTATTGGCAATAGCTTGCAAAATATCTTCTAACTTTTCCAATCTTATGTAAATTCTCTTTGATCGCAAGGAAGTTAGGTAATTGTGTTGTTTTTAATGCTTCCATTAAGACAACATGATGTTCCTTGGCCGCTGCAATCATTTGACTTACTTCGTCTGTATTGGAGGCAATAGGCTTTTCACATAATACATGCTTTCCATTTTGCATACAAAGAATTGCTTGTGATGCATGCAATGAATTTGGACTTGCAATATAAACCGCATCAAATTCGGGACTGCTGGCAAACTCATTTAAATCTGTATATGTATGTGTAGCACCATATTTATCTGCAAACTCACCAGCTTTTTCACTTGTTCGCGAATAAACAGCCGTTAGTGAAAAGTCCTCTATCTTACTTGCAGCTTGAATGAAGCTTTCTGTAATCCAATTTGTTCCGATAATACCGAATCGAACCATATTAACCAACCTCCAAATGTATAATCTTCTACGTGCAAGTATATCTTTTTTTTCAAAAAAGAAAAAGCATTTGTCAATTTCAGTCGTTTTTAAAACCTTTTTCTAATGGATTTGTGAAAAGTATGTCATAATAGATAATTGAGAAATGAATTTGCAAATACATATACAAGTTTTTATAAAGGAGAAATGATGATGAAAAAACTGATTGCAATTGACCTTGACGGAACCTTACTATCTTCCAATATTGACATTTCACCTGAAAATGTCAAAGCGATTCAGGCTGCTCAAGATGCAGGTCACATCGTGATGATTTGTTCTGGTCGTGCTCCAGAAGATATTAAAAATGTTCTTAATAAGACACCTCTTCAATGTCCTGTTGCAGGCAGTAATGGGACGATGGTTATTGCTGATGGTAAGCTATTAAGTCAAATTTCGATACAAAAGGAAACAGTTGCGACTGTTGCAAACATTCTAAATAAAAAAGAATACCCTTTTAAGATTTACACAAATAAAGGGATTTTTGTTGTATCTACTTGGTCTGAACGCATGCACTCGTTTTTGGATAATAACAAGGATGTCTTGAATCACCTGACAGAAAAAGAATACAAACTTATGACAGAGCAACCAAAAGAAACGGAAAGTATTAAAATCTTTGAAGATCTTGAGGAAGTATTAAAAGTTGAAGGCATTACCATTCAAAAATTCTTTATTCCTACCATTTCTGGTAAAGAAGAATTAATTGCTTCCCTCCAACACCTTGAAGGCATTTCTATTACAACGTCAGGTCCATTCAATATTGAAATTATGGACACCAACGGACATAAAGGAAACGGGATCCGTGTTATGGCGGAGTACTTCAATATTCCGATTGAAGATACTGTTGCAATTGGAGATAATTTCAATGATGTCCCAATGCTTGAAACAGCTGGGTTATCGGTTGCAATGGGAAATGCAGACCCTACCGTTAAAGAAATGGCAGATGTTGTGACACTTACAAACAATGAACATGGTGTTGCTCATGCCATTGAAAAATATATTTTAAATACTAAATAATATATAAACAGGAATAGAAGGTACCATCCATCTATTCCTGTTTTTTATTTAAATCTATTAGATCTTAGGAGTTGGTGTAGGCTCAGCATATCCTTCTTTGTATTTATCATCTATGTTTGAGCGTATTTCCTTCATCGATTTACCTTCCTGATATTCTACGATCGACTGTGCAGCAATTTCTAAGCAAACACCACATTTCGTCCCATGATCGTCCCAAACAATGGACCCATTCTCTTTATTTTCATGAACAAAGCAATCATAACTGCTAGTATGGTTTGCAGTTTCACCACATCCACAGTAACAGGGTATATTTTCTAATAACTCCTTATGTCTTGCTGCCGCTTGATAGATCGTTTGAATATTTTCTGATTTCTCGGTTAAAAAAGCAGGCAAAACTTCTATACTCGCTGTTTCCTCTCGAATATCATTTAACACCTGATGTTCTGTATGCTGATCATGAGTGTCTTCCTGACTATTTGTATTTGAGCATCCTACTAATATTCCGCCTATTAAGGAAAAGGCAATCATGTATCGTCTATTCATTTATTTACACCTCACATATGATGACCTATGAATTCTCTCTATATTTTAACATGTTCGATTCAAATCAAATATGTTATTTTTATCAAGTTAATTAAACATGAATGATTTGCACCATTTGCACATCCATTGCTTTTGGGCTAGGCGCTGGAGCTAGACACTAAAACTAAGTACAAAAGACAAAAAGGACAGTTTTTCGACTGTCCTTTTCTATTTAGTATCATCATATTATAGAGAGGAGTTTTCATATAGTCAGTTAACGGTCAACATGATGTTATTACCTGAAGGGTCTGTTGTAACATAACCTGTTCCTTTCGCTGTCACATGAAAACTCAATTCTTTTAATCTTTGGGAAACTTTTTCTCTTTCATTTTCGCTAGGATATACTAGCGTATAATCAATTAAACCAACACTGTTCTCTGAAGGCTGTGGAGCTCCAAGTCCATTCCATATGTTTAATCCAATATGATGATGGTACCCTCCTGTAGAAATAAACAATGCCTGGTTCCCATACTTGCACACAATTTCAAATCCAAGACCTTGGCAATAGAATTCCTTTGTTTTTTCAAGCTCTGATACATGTAAGTGAATATGCCCCATAATAGTTCCTTCAGGGAGCTTACTCCATTCATCATGTCCTTCTGCCAATAACCCTTCCACATCAATAGGATCTGTTGACATTTCTACTTCGCCATTTTTCCAATTCCACTGTGTAGGTGATCGGTCAGCATATATTTCAATGCCATTTCCATCCGGGTCAGCTAAATAAAGTGCTTCACTAACTAGATGATCAGAGCCGCCTTGTAACGGATATTGAAGTTTCAAAAGATGCTTTAATACACTTCCTAAATCAGAGCGTGAAGGTAACAGGATTGCGAAATGATATAAGCCCGTTGTACGAGGTTGTTTCGGGATCACATCATCAGGTTGTTCAATCTCTAAAAGTGCTGACTTTCCATCAGCTGTTAAAACAGCGCTTTTCTCTGATTGCTCAAGAATTTGAAAACCAATTACATCTTGATAAAATCCTAATGATCGTTGTAAATCCAAAACTTTTAAATTCACTTTAGATACATATACATTTGGCTTTTGGTGAAATGACATTGTTTTTCCTTCCTTCCAAAAAAGGACTCTCCCCAGACATCAGGAAAGTTTACTTATTTGTCCTGTAATCGGGGATAGTCCCTATTATTAACATATTATTTACTTAATGATGACTTTTTTTCACCATTTCCGCTACTGAAACAGTACGTTTCGCTTGGTGCTTAACTGCAGCTTGAACATCTTCAATCATGTTTCCATCTTGATCAACTGTTACACTTGTACCATAAGGATTTCCACCGGCTCCAAATGTGACTGGATCTGTATAGCCTGGAGCTGCCACAATTGCTCCCCAATGATACATCGTTGTATATAATGAAAGGATTGTTGCTTCTTGTCCACCATGAGAATTTTGTGCAGAAGACATTGCACTCACTACTTTATTTACAAGCTTTCCATTAAACCATAAACCACCTGTCGTATCTAAAAATGCTTTCATTTGAGATGGCATATTACCAAAACGAGTTGGAACGCTAAAAATAATTGCATCTGCCCATTCTAAGTCTTCTAGTTTTACTTCTGGTACATTTACTGTTTCGGCATAATGTTTTTTCCATGCTGGATTAGATTCAATTGCTGATTGTGGAGCTGTTTCTGGTACCTTTAACACTTTTACCTCAGCGCCAACTTCTTTCGCCCCTTCTTCTGCCCATTGAGCTAATTGATAGTTTGTACCTGAAGAGCTGTAATAAATGACTGCTAATTTCACGTTTGACATTTCTTCCATCTCCTTTTTCGAATGTTTTTTAAACAATTTTGATAAAAAACTCATTTGACCATCACCTGATTTCTCTTGTTGTTTTGTCTTTTAGCTGCTATTAAAAATAGGGTCTTACTAGATTATACCCATCCATTATAGTATTAAATCATATATCTCTATTTAATATATTCTTAATTCAAGATAAATTATATCTAATGACCTGTTTGATGTCAAATACAAGTTTTTTCATTCGTAGATAAATTGAAAAAGCCACCGTGAAACAGTGACTTATCATGATATACACAATATCCAAATTGAACCCTGTGCTAGCAAAACATTACATTAGCCTTGAAATAAACATTGTTGCAATGCCAAAATAGATAAGCAGGGACAAAATGTCATTTAACGTCGTAATTAATGGACCCGAAGCCACTGCAGGATCAATATTAAACCTAAATAATATCAAAGGAATGACTGTACCGGCCATTGTTCCAATAATCAAGGTAATAATCAACGAACTGCCAACAACGACTCCTAATATAGGATCCCCTTGCCAAATGAGCGCAATAACAAAAATTAAGATTCCACATATCACTCCGATAATGATACCTACCCTTAATTCCCTCATAATTAACTTAAAGGCAACACCCTTATCAATATCCTGTGTAATCAGTCCCCTAACAACGACAGCCAAAGATTGTGTTCCAGTATTCCCCGTCATTCCGGCAATCATTGGCATAAAAAAGGCTAACGCAACAACTCTTGATAATGTTTCCTCAAATCCACTAATAATTGTTCCAGAAACAACACCGATAAATAAAAGTAAAATTAGCCAAGGAAGCCTGCGATATGCAGCGACTAAAGATTTAGTATCAAAGTCAATCGCTTTACCCGATGCAGATAGTTTTTCTATATCTTCATTTGCTTCTTTAATAACAACATCAATAACATCATCTACTGTAACGATTCCGACAAGTTCATTGTTTTTTTCAACAACGGGAATCGCCAGAAAATCATATCTTTCGATTAACCGAGCAACTTCTTCCTGGTCCGCACTTGCCGGGATTGAAATGACTCTGCTGTACATAATATCTTGGATTTTATCTGACTCATCACCGATTATTAAATCTCTATAAGAAACAACACCAACAAGCTTTTTATCATCATCGATAACATATAGATAATTAATTGTTGCGGAGTATTCTGCAAATGTTTTTAATTTATTGACGGCATCACGTACTGTATAATGTTGTGAAATCCAAACAAAGCGATTTGTCATTAAGCGCCCTGCTGTTTCTGGAGGGTAATTCATAATATTTTGAACAATGGTTGATTCTTCTTCTTTCATACCTGACAGCAATTCTTCAATTTTGTCTGAAGATAGATTCCCTAACAAAGAAGCTAAATCATCATTGTCCATCAAATCCATAACTTGACCGGATTTTTCAATTCCTAATTTCACTAATACTTTTAATTGATACTCTTCCTCTAGTTCCTGAATTAACTCAGCGATTTGGACGGAAGAAAGGTACAAAAGAAATCTTGTATAATGCTTTTCATGTAATTTCTCAAATATTCTTGCGATATCATAAGGCTGAAGCTCTTCAATAATTGCTTGAAAGTCCGATTTTTTACCTTCTTTTAATGTTTTTATAACTTGCAGAACAATCTGATCCTCTGTCATTTCATTAAACACACGCTCAACTCCTTGGTTTACCAGCAAACCAACATTATGTCCATTTTCGATTTTTATTATTGATTCTTTTATAAAAGATGTTATTTTTTATAAGTTCATTGAACATAAACTAATTAGGTTGATTGGAGCGGATATGCGAGACTCCTGTTAGAAATGCGGAAGCGCCTTGATCGGCCTAGGGCAAATAAGGCGATTTAGAATAGAAGGCGTTAGGCGCTAGAGCAAGACAGGGGAGCAGCGTGACAGATGAGATCCCACAGGTGCTTGCACCGAGGAAGCTCACCGCACGCCCCACTTAAGATGAGCATCCTGGAGCTCCAATCAACCATTCTCAGGGACTCACTACAAAGCAACAAAGTTTGTAAAAACACCTTATTATTTTCTATTATTTCTTATTACCCACCAATCACAACTAAAAACGTTTATATATAAAAATTGGCAATTTCTTTATATAATGATACAATAAATAAAAACAAAGAGGCGATGGAGTTCGCCATTAACCGCCTAAGAGCTAATGACTCCTTCCAGTCTGGATCTGAAATGATCTTTTCTGGGAGGAGTCTATTTTGTTTCATTACATAACCTATAAAAGAAAGGAGTCAAAGATGCTTCGTAATCAAAACATGTATCCGTATTTATTATTCTATATTATCAAATGGACCATACTAGCAGGGTTAGTTGGGTTACTTGCGGGTTCTGCCTCTGCTTTTTTCCTTGTAAGTTTGGAATGGGCGGCAAAAACCCGCGAAACCTATTCTTGGCTTCTCTTTCTACTCCCATTTGGCGGGATGCTGGTCAGCTTTTTGTATTGGAAATACGGCCTAAATTCCGCAAAAGGGAATAACCTATTAATTGAGCAAGCACATGGAGCAAAGGAAAGCATTCCATTTCGAATGGCACCTTTCGTGTTATTCGGCACCATCGTCACTCACCTTTTTGGCGGATCTGCCGGCCGAGAAGGTACAGCTGTTCAAATGGGCGGAGCTTTCTCAGAGTTTATAGGGAAATTATTTAAATTAGATGAAGCAGATCGAAAAATCATCATTATTTGCGGGATTAGCAGCGGGTTTGGTTCAGTTTTTGGAACACCTTTAGCTGGTACTGTTTTTGGTTTAGAAGTATTAGCACTAGGCTTAATTAGACATGAAGCCATTTTTCCAGCCTTTGTTGCTGCGTTTGTAGGAGATTATGTGACAACCTCACTTTGGGGAGTCGGACATCAGCATTATGAGATTGGGTCAATACCTGTTTTATCTTTTGCCTTATTATTAAAAGTTATCTTTGCTGCCATATTATTTGGCCTTACAAGTACATTATTTTCAGAATTAACCCACTGGTTAAAAAAACAATATACAAAGCTGTTTCCTAACCCAATGATGAAAAGCTTTGTCGGAGGACTTGTCATTATTGGGCTTGTCTATCTTTTAGGAACGAGGAAATATCTTGGTTTAGGACTACCGCTAATTGATGATGCTTTTGAAGGAGAGGTTTCTCCTCTTACCTTTATCACAAAGCTGCTCTTTACAACTCTAACCTTAGGGGCAGGATATCAAGGCGGAGAGGTTACTCCATTATTTGCAATCGGTTCAACTCTTGGCAGTTCATTAGGAGATCTATTACATGTTTCCATCCCATTCTTAGCCGCCCTAGGATTTATCGGAGTCTTTTGCGGGGCAACAAATACTCCGATTGCATGTTTTCTTATGGGGATTGAGCTTTTTGGATCTGAAGCTAGCTTGTATTTATTTCTAGTTTGTATTATTAGTTATCTTTTCTCTGGTCACAGTGGAATTTATACCTCTCAGCAAATTGGTGTCTCAAAAAGCAAGCATATTTCAGTAACAAATAATCAGTCGTTACAGACAATAAGACTTAAAAACAATAAAAGGAGTTAGTTGTTGTATAATGAAAAATACCCTTCTAATTACTAATGTTTCTTTAATGAGCCCTTTTAATAATTGGAAGGGTGTTTATTTGTTATTTTTACTAGTTTCTCCTCCAAGTAGAGGTAGAGGTTTTTTACTCAGTTTAAGGTGACTAAGTTTCCCCCATGATGAGTATTCTTTATAAGGCCTATAAGGACCAAATCGCTTTTGGAAAAGGAAGAAAAGTGGTCTTCATAAAAGTGATGAAGACCAAATCCTTTCGAAAAATCGGAGAAATGGTTTTTTTAAAGCCTGAAGACCAAATCCTTTCAGAAAATCAGAGGAAATGGTTTTCATTAAGGGCGATGATTACCTAATCCTTTCAGAAAATCAGAGGAAATGGTCTTCATAAAGGCGATGATGACCATTTCTCTTCGGAAAATCAGGGGAAATGGTTTTCATTAAGGGCGATGATGACCTAATCCCTTCGGAAAACCAAAGAAAATGGCCTTCATTAAGGCGATGATGACCTAATCCCTTCGGAAAACCAAAGAAAATGGTCTTCATTAAGGCGATGATGACCATTTCTCTTTGGAAAATCAGGGGAAATGGTCTTCATTAAGGCGATGATGACCAAATCCCTTCGGAAAACCAACGAAAATGGTCTTCATTAAGGCGATGATGACCTAATCCTTTCGGAAAATCAGAGGAAATGGTCTTCATAAGGCGATGATGACCAAATATCTTCGGAAAATCAGGGGAAATGGTTTTCATTAAGGCGATGATGGCCATTTCTCTTCGGAAAATCAGGGGAAATGGTTTTCATTAAGGCGATGATGACCAAGTCTCTTCGGAAAATCAGGGGAAATGGTTTTCATTAAGGCGATGATGACCTAATCCCTTCGGAAAACCAACGAAAATGGTCTTCATTAAGGCGATGATGACCTAATCCCTTCGGAAAACCAACGAAAATGGTCTTCATTAAGGCGATGATGACCAAGTCTCTTCGGAAAATCAGGGGAAATGGTCTTCATTAAGGCGATAAAGGTCAAATCTCTTCGAAAAAATAGAAGAAATAATTTTATAACAAATGCCATTTGTTCCATCAACCCGAACCACTTGGGAATTAATAAACATAAAATTTACAGCTTAATCTGCAGTCACATTGACAGTTAATTTGGCAGTTTTTTTATTTGTACAATGATTGTTATTCATTATAAAAAATAATGTCAATTGTAATGTCAGTACGATCATAAATATTCATTACAATTGATAAATAAAGAAAATGACTTTGAACCAATTTACACGTCATTTCTTATGTCATTTATTAAGAATGCACCCGAAAACGGAAGCCTTTACTTATAGTTGTTTAATTTTTGATGTAAGATACTTCACTGTACTTAAGAATATAACGATAAAGTCGTTTAAATATAAATATTCTTCTAATCGAGCCATATTCCGGAGTAACTTGTAAACTTCGCATTCTCTTTTCAAGAAATGCGCCTCGATTGCTGAAGATCACTTCTTCGTACTGAATAAAACAAAATAAGCGAAAGTTAAACACTTCCGCTTATCCCTATAACTATAATGTTTACTAAAATATTATCATTCTCAGGATAACATCCCTTTATTTCCTTATATTGAAAGACTTTTCTCAAGATCATTAAACAATTTAAACACCATCAATCGTTCACCTGTACGAGTGCTTATATCTGTATGAAAACTTATTACTTTTTCTCCAGTTATAGTTAGTATAATATCCTTAAGATCTTCTATACCTGATTCAACTAACTCCGAACGAGTTTTTTTAATCGTTAACATTCCCTCTTTTGTTTCACAAACGGTATGTTCAGCTGTTGTTAAAATACCTTTTAAATTTATAATTATCATATCCCGTAATATATCTGTCTTTACAGATACAGGCCCACGCCCAAGATAGTCTTTTTCCCATTGAGTAATTGACTTACTTATCTCTGATTCAATAGAACCTTTAGAAATTTTCATTTATAATACATCTCCTGAACAATAAATCGGTCTATTCCATATGTTTTTTATGTCTCTAATACGATTTCTTCCTTATTGAAATTCCCCGTCTCCAATTCTGAATTCAAAAAATTTCCGTCCTAGATATACAATTTAGTTTCTTTTAGCTTAAATATTTATAATCTCTAATAACATGTCCTTCATATACTATTCCAATATCCAAATCAGTTTTACTGTTTCTTAAGACCTCTACAATTTTGGATAAGATATTTTATTTTATTCCATAATAGAGTGTACATGCAAAAATCGAACACTTCTTAAATGGTTTTCCTCAACTTCTTCATAAGATTTTAAATGATAAAACTCAATTGCTTTACTACTTACTTTTTTAATACATTCAATATTTTCACTATCAAATATACTCATTTCTTCTATTGTCTTCATTATAAAATCAGTTAAATTAGAGTCCAATAAAATCCTTTTAACCATGAAAACTTTATCCCTATTATTTTTATTCTAATATGAAAGAAAAAAAAGAAGTGATTCACAATATATAAAAACTAGTATAAAGCTGAAATATTGATTACTCTAGCTTCTAATTCTTAAAGGTTACACCAACACAATTAGCAGGAGATGATGTTGTAACCCTATATTGACGAGGTTCTTTTTTAAAAAAATTGCAACCAGGACAACCATAAACTTCTGGAGCAATCTGTTTCGTCTTAAGTCCACAAGCTTCGCAAGGTAACCCCCGAAACACATCTATCACTCCCTAGTTTGTTCCTTTTAAACCTCAACAATTGAGGGTTTTCCATCATTTTTATTGACTATTAAACCTCGAACTTTAACATATGATGGCACTAATGGATGATGACGAATGGTATCAACAATTTTTTCGATATTGTCACCTTCATTTTCTTTTCCATTTAGCCATTCATCAACCGTACCACCTGAAAATTCAGGTCTACTATTTTGAAATAGATAATTCAATGTTTGTATTTTGTCTTTCATTGTTTCAAGTTGAGTTAGTACATTAATTGTGGAAGTCCTCTTATCTTTTGTACCTACAATAAAAATCTCCTCAATATTTTCTTCATAAATAGCAATGAGAACTGACCTCATTATATCTCCGTAAGGATGTGAGATTACAGTACCATAGCTCTGTATAGTCAGCATGTTTTCTGCTCGAATATTAGTTACTTCTTCTAAAATAGGCTCCAATCCGTTTTCAATATCCATTAAAAATAGTGATTTTTTATTTTTATCTAAGTTCATATAAAAGGCCCCTTTCTATTTTATTTATCAATTGTTATTTAAGTTGCAAATAGTTGATAGGAGTTACCAATTTTCCCAGCGTCCTTCTGGATCAACACTTGCAAGTCGAACCCATCCATTTTGAACTTTTTCTCGAAATACTGAATCGATATTTAATAACCGTTCTACATATTCGGAAGGCGCTTGGATGACAATCAACAGACGAAGGGGAGAATGATAAGCCTCGTAATCTGATTGCATGACCGATTGCCAAGGTAGTCCGTCTAACAAGTCACTTGCATTCCCTTGCATTACACCGAGACCTGCTGTAACGGTTTGAGTTGCTTTATTTCCACTACCATAATAATGAGGTGCAACCGTTGAAGCGTAATATTGAAGATTAATCCATTGGGCCACCGTTCCTGGTCCTGCAATGATGTTAGCTAGGAGATCACCACTTTCATCCTGATTCCAATCATAATTATGAAGGAAGACTCTACCTTCCAAGTCACAACCCTGAGTTAGTTCACGTTGGCCGATAATAAAAGCGGCATTACGAGCTAATCCCCATTCCGGACGTATCTCACTCCAATCTTCCGCAAATCGATGTGCCTCTGCCTTCGGGTTTTTAGGTTTCTTTCGGAAATTCGGTAATTGGGCTAGACGTTCTGCATTTGCTTTATGGCTCACTTTAGGCATAATAGCTTCGATACGATCAAATGCTTGTTGTGCAGCTTCGGAAAGCTCGGGAACATAAATCCAGTGTAATTCATCAACTGTTGTTTTATGCTCAGCGGCTACGAAAACAGTGTCCTCAGGGATTTTAATTCCTTTTGAAGAAAGCACTTCTCTTACCTCAGGGAGATTGCATAAAGCAGCTAAAACCCTAGCATTGAACCCACCTGCTGCTCCACCGCACGCTCCACATTCAAGAGAAGCAGCATAGGGATTGTTGGTACTTTTACTTCCATGTCCGCATATTACGACTAATGGTGCGAAATTCTTTGTTAACCCCATCATTTTCAGAGCTTGGCACGCATAATTCACTTTTTCTTCTTTAGAAAAACCAACAGGTATCTCCGCTTCTGTATTATGAACATGATTAAGTGAGAGCGTTGTATTAGGTTTGCGTAACCAAGTCTCACGAAGGTTACGCATAAAACGATCTGCTGCTCTTGGCACAAAACTACGTCCTACCATTTGTAGACTTAGCCAAGGTCCGCTTAGCTCAGGTAAAAGTAAGCTCGCAAGTACATTCTGTTTCATCGTTTTAAATGTATTACTTAAGGAATTAACTGTCTGTTTACGTTGTTGATATGATTTGAATTCATTTTCATCTGCAGACTCTTTTATTTTATGCTGGGGCTTTAGTATAACCGGCAAGGAATAATGACTGTGGTTACTCCCGAGTTCACTAGTTGCAATTGGTAAGCCAAAGAAACCGGCAATTCCAATCGTTTCAAACGGACCTGCTTTTTCAAGTTGACGACGAAAAGGTTCTGACCGTACATCAATGCAAAATGCAAATTGAGCAACTGCAGATTTTTTATTGTTGATCTCACATTGTTTAGAGATAATCTTCTGACTTAATCGATCTGTGTACGTTTGTTCCCAAGCTTCTAACCAAAGTTTCCTGCGAAGCTTCTCATCAAAGCTGTAGGCAAATGATAAATACTCGTTTTGTTCAGTCGCTGACATCTGGGACCATTCCTCAATTGTAAGGTCCCCCCAATGGATCCAAGAAGCTAAAAGGGAAGTAATCGAAACTTTTTTCTCAGGTTGTTTATTTGTCAAAGGTAAGTAAGGCTTTATTAGCGCCCACTCCATTGAAATTCGAACTGCTAAATATTCTGTTAGGAGTGCATGCTCGTGGCTCGATTGTCGAGAACGCCAAAGCATCATCCCTGCCCATCCAGGTAAGGAAAGTAAATGACCTTCAAGATAAGTCTTTATTTCTGATTCTGGGATTTCTAGTGCGAATAACACTTCCTGTAAAGCCAAATGTGCCTCTTGTGGCAAATCTCTCAAACTTTCACGCTGCTTTTTACCAAGTGCCGGATCATATTGAATGAGACGCTGCCAAGCACGATAGAAACCTTCCTCACGATTAGGCATCTGCCAACCTGCCTGAGAGTCATCAAGAAATAATTTACACCACTTGATGACATGATGATCGAGAATATTGACTAACCTTTCACCATCTTGATTCTTTATATTTGAACTTATTGGTTGCATAAAAAAATTGGCGATACTATCCGTATTCAGTCCACTAAATTCATCTGCCAATTTCTCAAGTTTAAGTGATAATATAAGGTTAGAAGGTAATGGATCTAATTTCAGTGCAGCATGACAAAATCGCTCTGCCACATCCCGTGGGATATTATAAGAATGTGAATCAAGCCAACGCTGTAGACCCATTTTCACAAAAGCTTCATCAATCTCACCTTTACTCTTTGCCGAAAGAATCATAGAAGCACTAGGGTAGATATCAATATCACGAGTGTTTTTTAACCAACCTGCAACCTGTTCAAAAGATTGCTTTTCAAGTCCCAACCATGGATTTCGAGCTGCAAATGTAGAAATTGGCCAAAGTGGTGCAATTACTCTACTAGCAGATTCAATTAAACCCTTAATATCACTTTCTTGAAGTTTAATATTTTTATCTATCTTTTTTACGATTTCTTTCGTTAATACAGATGTTCCGTTCATCACTGATTACCTCCTTGAGATAAATATTGTTTAAGGTAGTTTGGATGACTTTCTACTGACTTTGGTTTTGCTTCACCTAATCGTACTAACCAAAGATAAAGTACTGCGAAGGAAACAGAAGAACGATTACGAGCAACCCACATCCCTATTCCGCTACCAAATAGTAGGAAACATACGACAATGATGACTACAGCCATTGGAGGTTGAACACTCTGAAAAACGGTTGTATGCAGCCACTCATAGAACAAATTATGAATGATAAAATAAATGAGGACAGCTCCTCCTAAAATTGATAAGCCAGCAATTCGACCAATTCTCCCCTCTCCAGAAGCTACGAGCTGTGTCCAAGAAACGGACAATGACCACGCTAAGATTAACGCACTAATCAATTGATACCCCTCTAAAGGAGCCATGAGCCAAAAAGCAACCCCTACAACTAATCCTAAAGACCAACCAGCAACGACCCATAAATAGGATGGTTTTTCATTAACGCGAGTCGAACCTTCGTAACGACGTACTGCTGAACCAGCCTGTAAAAACAGCGTAGCCTTGAACAAACCATGTAAAATAAGATGAATAATAGCAGCAATATACGCACCTAATGCACACTGAATAAGCATAAATCCCATTTGTCCAATCGTGGAGCCTATTAACTGACGTTTATAGTCAACCTGGACTATACTAATTCCAGAACCAATCAATACAGATATACTTGCAAGAATAAGTAAAATAATCGAAGCTATATCACCATTAAAAAGAGATGAAAATCGAGTTAGCATAATCCCACCGGCATTTACTAAACCTGCGTGCATAATCGCAGAAACAGGAGTCGGAGCAACAACAGACTCAATTAACCACCGTTGGAATGGCCACTGAGCTGCAGGAATTATCACTGCTAATATAATCAATAAATTAATCCCTGTTCTCTCCCATGATCCAAGTTGTACTAAATTTTCAGTACTGAGAGCTAATGATAACTGCCATTGACCCGTGACTTGAAAAAGCCAAATTATCGCAAATAACAAAGAAAACCAACTTAATATAAATAATCGACCAGAAACCTTAGCAGCTTCACTAGTAACTTTCCAGGCACTGTTTAACCTTATCAGTAAGGTTAAACAGATGAGAGTTGCTCCCCAAGATATGACCATCAAGCGGAGATCAGCACTTAACCATGTAATTGAAGCAACACCTGTAGTGAATGTAAAAAGAGTAAAATACTTACGATAATAGCGATCTCCCATTAAGTAACGTACAGAAAAACGCTGAATGATTAAACCAATTGCAAGAACAAAGAAAGCCATTAACCAAGCTAAGGAATCTAAGTACCAAGGACCAACATTTCCATTCACACTACTATTAGCAAAAGCTACTAAGGAAACCAAAGGCGGTAAAGCCACGATACCAATATGAATACGAACAAAACTCAAGGGTACTCGTGGATGTAAAAACAATAGTCCACTTAGCCCAGAAACAATAAGCACAATAAAAAATAATGTTAACAATGATGATAAACTCAGCGAAACCAACATTCCAAATTCTCCCTTTTCAAATGGCGTTAACGTAACAAGAATTCTTTTTACTAAAAACTCTTTTTCTTTCATTAATCGTTAAATGGTATTTTCCCAATAAAAAAGCCGACAACTTCAATAATTCAATGATGATTTTAAATCATTGAATCTTGAAAATTGTCGGCTTCACTTCAACTAATTTCAGCGAAACTTTTTGAAGAGCTACCTTTTTATAAATCATTTTACTTTATACTTTATGTTTTTATTATAATCCTTTTAAAGAAAGCATCGGTATAAGGTTAATTTTTCCCTTGGCTATGAAATAAATCGATTTATGTTACCTTCCCTTTTTTAAATTAGGATACTTTTTCATCCAGTCAATATTAAATATTAAAAGAATGCTAAAGGCCTAATTATTTATAAAAGCGAAAATAAACATCTGCCGATTATTAAGGTAAGTATAAGATATTCCATATTTTAAAAATTGTCAACAAGAAAGCCCTCATATATTATTTCAATGGAATTTAACTTAGGTTATTGGAATACGTAGAATGAAGTATCAATTCGTTCTTTAATAAATGCATGAGATTGCATTATTGAACAGGAATAATATAGCCTTTTCTAATAAAAACTTTTGAAATATCGGTTGCATTGTAGAAATATTTATCCTGCTGACATCTTAATAGATAAATTTCATTCTAATCAGTACCAAATAAAAACAACACACTAAAAAGTCGGTGTGTTGTTTCTTAGTTTTTCATCCTTAGCCCCATACATAATCGAAAATGCTATTTTTACAAGTATCTCCTCGACACACTTTTTCCATCATATGAGAACAACACATTTTTTCCTTCTAGTACACTTTCCATATGAACAGGCCGGCCCCATAATTGATAAATATAAGGAAGAACCTTCTCTAAGTATTTTAAATCCAGTTCAATATCCTCGTACCAATGCTTTAAATAGAGTTCATTGTTTTTCAAATAGTCCCCGTCATTGACCGTAATATATGGGAACCCGCCATTTACCCTCATGCTAACTAGCTGATCACGGACCGATTCCCAGCTCTTATCAACGATTTTGTAGTCTCGCCCTTGTTTCTGGAATAAATACATATCTTCACGCATGACAAGGTCCTTAGTTAAATAATTACGAATAAAAGAGATATCTGATTCTACTTCACGAACTTCAAACATTTTTTCCCGTCCAGAGCCAGGTTTGGCACCGAACCTTTTCATTTCCTCTGTAGGGTTATTGTACCTCTCTTCAATGTCCTCAAAAATTTTAAGTCCTAAATAATATGGATTAATGCTTGTTTTTGATGGCTGCACAACACCTGCATTTAGCTTGGCAAACTCAACAGCTTCATCAGAAGTTAAATCAAGCTCTCGAATGATACGTTGATGCCAGTAGGAAGCCCAGCCTTCGTTCTTTTAAGGTGCTTATTAGACCTTCCTTTTAACCACTTTACCTATCCTACGTTTAGATGTTGCATCATATCTAATCTCCGTTGCTTCTGATCTTACATAATCATCGTTAAACATTTTGATAATTGTCTGTGCATTTTCTTCTTTAACAATTACTTTGTGATCGTTGTTGATTTCTATATCTAAATCATAATCATTTACAGTCTGTCTAACTACATCAATTTTTTGATACTTATTTATTACATCACTTGTAATACCAGCTAATTTTCTTCTTTTATTTGAATCACTTTCGATAAGCTTTAATAAGAGTTCAGTACCTTCTGCTTCTAGGACACTATCAGCAAAACTCTGTATATTCTTATTGGCTACATTCATATATTGAACATCGTAGCCAAATATTTGCTCAAAGTTTCTATTTTGTATTACATAGAATTTCCCTTCGTAATATATACAATCAATATAATTATCAAGTCGAAAGACATCGTAATTATCTAGTGTATTAAAATTACCTTCTTTGAATAAAAGAGCATTGCTAAAACCCTTTTTTAAGACTTTTCCCTTGCTATACTTTCGAAAATATATTGCTTTTCGATTGCCAAATCGTATTAAAACTGCATATGCCCAAATACTCTTAATATCTTTATCAGACAACACATCTAATAATTCAGGATTGAGTATTCCTTCCTTAATTTCCTCAGCATTTGGTACTTCTCCTGATGCTATCTCCTGAATATATTCATCATCATTAAGTGAGACACTGTACTCAACAATTTTGGTTTTATCTTTATTAATTATGTTGACACCCTTTTTAAAATTTTCAAATAGGGCTTTTGAAATATCATGACTTATCTCTGTTTTTCTCACTTTATATACGTATTCTTTACTTCCTTTATTTACAGAATCTTCATCCCTTAAAATAAAAAATAAATTTGCGATTCCCTTTTCTTCAGTATTAATACTCGTACTTATATTTTCGAAAACGTTTTGATTCATTTATCTCCCACCTCTAAATATAGATCCTTAAAAATTGATACTAAATTCATCGTTTTTACATCTTCTAGTGCACTTTTTTTACAAATAACAATAATACTCTTTCCCTGCTCAGTTATTACCTCTACAATTTTGTATCCAAATAAAATCAATACAGGATTCATAAAAAAATTATTAGCTTCAACGTATACAATCGACAATATTATTAGAAGTAAATACAATGCGATAATGTCATTTAATTTTGCTGTACTGAATGTTGCAAATGGTATTAAGTATGTAGCTATATAATTTAATACCTCATGATTTTTTCGAATTACTTTTTCGACCTTATAAACATTCCCTATTGAACTACTTTTCTTATTAACTAAAATAATTAGAACGATCAACGGTATGGTACCTAGAATAAACATGACTAGATTAAAATAATATCCAGTTCTGACCAATTCCTTTATTAAATCCAGATTTATTTCACCTTCAATTTCTAAATTTCTTATTAATAAAATAAAGAATAACGGCGAAAACGAACTAAAAAACATAAAATACTTAATCCAAAGGCGCATACTTCACCTCCAATATTGAAATAGTAATATATTAAAAATAGTCAAAAGTCTGATAATTCTTTCACCTAATTAATTATAATTTAAATCTTATAAAAAATTCCATGTTCCTCCCTAAAAATCTCCTTCCAAAATACAAAAATTAATTACTTACCCAATTACCGAGTAATTTATGAATATTACAACCCAATAACCGAGACATTAATTTCAGTTAGAAATTTTTAATACACTCCTTATGGACAAACCTCATATAATGCCTAGGACAAACTCCTTTTCAACTATATCAGTCTCGGTGAAAGGGGTGTAATGGGATCCCATTACACCCTACCCACCGAGATATTATCACCTAATAACCGATAAAAATTAAAATAAAACTACTATAATAATATTACTCTAGTAAACTTATGGAAATATTTTTATAAGAGTAGTATTAATTAATAGTGAAATACAAATCCACAATCTTAAAATGTGTAATTGTGAAAATTTTGATTGAAGTATGTTTTGTGAAAATACAAAGAGGCAAAATTCGCAAGTTGTGTATAAAAACTCGCGTATTTTGCCTCTTTATTATTATTTATTTTTGTGTCAAAGCATCAGTTGCTTTAAGTATATCCTTTCACAAAATGAGCCTAATGAGCCTAATGAGCCTAAAACATATGTTGATTAAAAGCGCAGTATCGTTGTAATGTGCAGTAAATGACTTTGTTTTCTTAGTTATTCTTCTTTATCATAAAAACCCGTTAGTTGAACAAGATCTTCAACTCGATTGAACCTTTTATTAATAAAACGATAAATTCAAATATCACAATTCTTTAAGTAAATTAACAATAGTCATATTGTTCCATAAGGTGGCTTGCTCAGTCTGACTATAATCTAAGAAGCCAGTTCAAAAATGCGCTTTTGTGTTTCAAGACAACGCTGCAGATTAATAATTGGATTCTCAGATGTCGAAGGGTTTTCTTTCTCTTGGCTAGTTAGTTCAACCGCATTATTTGCTGCAAATTTTATTGTATACTCAAACAGTCGATTTAAAAGCACATCCAACTCCTCCATTGAAAGTACAATGTTGACTTTTTCAAAATTAGGGTGCATTTTCAGTTCATCCAAATGTTCAATAACATCTGAAATTATCTCCATTGTAAGAGTACCCTTACGCACTGCATTTAGGTAGACTTTTAGAGCATCTCTAAATTTTACATCTACATCAGGTTCTTGTCTTTTCTTTGATTCAATATAACTTTTTACAACTACCTTACCTAACTTACCTACCATAATAAGGGTTTCCCTATTCTTCCGAGCAACTTGTAAAATAGCCTCTATCTTGTTGGCAGGTTTAAGAAGTTTGACAATTTGCCCTTTGTTATTACGAACGACGCCACCAGATCTATTATAATTTCCCGTAGCAATCTTCATCATAATTTCATCAGGTATGATTAATGATTCTTGAACAATCGCCATTCTAACAACTCCTTTTATCTATCTGTCGGCTTACTACCGACTTTTAATCAGCAACTCAACCTATGGAATTAAACTTCCAATTTATTTCAAGAAGTTCAACAAAAAAACGTTAATCCTTCCTGAATAAATGCCCCCTTAGTTAAAGAAAAAATTATTCAATTTTCTTTTTCCTCGGCTTAATCCAAAGTTGATCAAAATCATAATTTACCCTTGGATCTTGCTCATTTTCAATTAGTTTTTCTCTTACATTAACCAATGCTGTGTCCACAAGATTATTAAAGAATTGTAGGGGGTAGAAGATTTTCCATACTTCCCAATTCCCATCTTTATCCAACATGGTGAAATGAACATAATGGGGATACTCCACAAATTCAAACAATTCTATTGAACCAATTGACCTGGCTTCATGAACTAAACTATTTCTGTATTTCCACAATAAATTAATGTGAGTAAGACTATATATGTCAACACCGTTAATTGTGGTTTCACCTTTTGGCATTAATTCTTTAATTTCTTCAACAGTAGAGTCATAACTAAATGAAACCGCACTTGCCTCTGGATATTGTGTTAAGTGATAAAGAACATGTTTTTTTAATCTAGGAAACTCATGATCTTTTGTTTTCTCAAGCAAGAGAGCCAATTGTTGGAGACTAACCCTCTTTACTTCTTCCCATTCACAAAATTCCATTATGAACTTTTCAAACCTTGTAAAATTCATGGGATATTTATCTCCATATACTCCTTTTGAAATTGTCTCAATTAAACTAAAGAGCAAGGTTTTCTTGTGATTTTTCAAGAACTTTTCTCCTTGAAGTTGATTTATTGATTCTTGAATGTCTTTCATTGCTTCTAGGTATGAGTCAATGTCTTCTAGTAAGTTCATTTAAAACCTCCGCTTTTTCGCTAATACTAAATTCATTACTGTACTAAGTATACGCCAACCTCTAATTATCAAAATCTTTCTAACTATCCTGCCCCGTTAGCCAACCATGTAGCAGAGCATCACCACAAAAATAATAAGAAAATTACATTCTTACATGGTAGTGTAACAATTTTACCAATCTTCACAATTGTAGATTCTATAATCGAAATTCTTTTCGATTCTTCCAATCACAAATAAGCCCCTCTATAAAATCTTCACCTTGATATTCATCAGTTAGTTTCACTTTTCCAGGAAATTCACCATAGAAGCTAACATATGCAATTATCCTATTGTCTTTTGCGCTTAAAATTACATAATGAGCTTTATCAGGAAGATTTTTAATATATGTTTCAATTTCATCATCGAAGAAATACTTATCCGAACTAATAAATTTATCTATATTACTTAACTTAATAATACTTTCACGAATTTCATCAAAAATTTCATTACATACATAGTTAGTTCCTTTAAATAGAGTTAAAGCATTAAAAGCCGTTTTTAAATACAGGAAATAGAAAGTTGTACTATCTGTATTAATTTGATCTTTATATCCGAGAAGCGATTCATTTAAAAACTCTGCCTCTTTTTTATCCTTAGGTTTTTGTATCATTTCATTTAGCAATGGCAACAACAAATCGTGTCCTAAAAAGTCCATATTTATTATTTTATGAGAAGTGGCAGCATACCATTTACCTTCATAATATCCTATATTTATAAAGTGTTTATTTGTCTCAAATGGCATATAGACTAATTTATATTGCCTTTTCTTATTTTTCAAAAACTGTATAAGCTTTTTATTTAGGTCAAAAGGGAAATCATTAATAGATTGTTCATTTAAATTTGTGGACATATACATTGGTAAAACTGTATTCTCATCATCTTTAAAATTAAGAATTATTTGTGGGATAATGTAAGATTGTCCTGCGAATATAAATCCTAATATAAATTCTACAGGACTCTCTCCTTCTTGTTTTAGAACTCTCATAACAGGAGATTTAATCTTTTTCACATTAAGGCTACCTCTTTTTCCTGGTCCAAAATTCATCCTATTAACAGCAATAAATGAATTTCTTAAGGCAATGGTTTCTAATTTTGAAAACTTTTCATTCGCTTCATCTGATACGGAACCTTTTTCAAGTTTTTGTATTCCACCTAAGCCTGCTGGAATTACATGTTCTTCTTTATCAAAATGTAAGTGTTGGTCGGATTTTTTATAATAAATACAGGATCCTATAGTATTCACCCCTTCAGTGATAATCTGACATTTGTATATTAATCTAGTTCAGTGGATACAGATTCCAATTGAACTAACCTGCTAGATCACAAGAAGCGACTGCCCTATAGAACAATCACAGTTCGTAAAAAGGGATAGATTTGTTTATTATATAGAGCCCTTTATTTTCCTTTGAAATTCGAAGGAACTAGTCCTATTATCTTTCTCAAACTTAAGCACATTCCAATCCAGGGATGATTTTGTGCTGATATTATAAGTGTCCTCTGTAACCTCTAGAGGTGTTATAACTACCTTTATGGAGTCCATTTGATCAATCACAAACGCAAAATACAGTTCACATGCGAAATGTAAACAAGTTTCTTTAACCTTTTTAATTAACTCGGTAGGCTTACCCATAGTTAATGAGTAATCTAATTTACCTTCTTTTCTACTTCTGCTTTTTACAGATACACCTAATCTTTTGCCATTCCTGCTAGCAATAATGTCTATCCCTACATATTGTGCGTGGACACTCTCAAATCCATTTTTAGACAACCAATAAAGGACCAAATGTTCACCAAACTCTCCAGTGATTTGAGAATGGTTCATGCTGAAAATATTTGTCATATTTTCATCTCGCCTCGTTTTCCTTTGCCTCTATAAATGTAGAGTTTTCCCCGATACATATTTTACCATATCATCACCCTTTTTGTGATAAACCTAGAAACCTGCTCGTATATTAAATTAAAAAGATGAGAGGGGAGTAAATCGTGAGCCGACCGATTAAGTGGTTTATACCGAAACCTATGAACAGTTATTCCATGACGAAAGAAGAGGAACAAAGTTTTTTCTATGGAGTAGCGGAGGAGTTCGCTAAGATACTTGGGGAAGAAGTGAAAGTAAATAACGGCTATGGGATTAACTTTAAGGATGAAGAATATGTTACCATTAACTATTCCTCAAAGGGGTTTGAATTTTACACGCGGATTGAACAAAACAGAGGAACTATCGAAGAATTAGCATATGATGACCGTTTATTGTTTATCGCATGGTTATATATTACCTCTAATAATCAAGGCACAGGAACTAAGATCATGATGCACTTTTTAGAGCACTTAAGCGATACTTCTATACCAGTAGTTACGCTAAATACTCGAGACAAGGACGGTCAACGTTTTTGGAAGCGATTAGGATTCGCCCCTTACAATGAGTATAACGGAAAGTTCAGTAAATTAGATTGGTATTTGAGATTGCCCTATATTAAGTCCTCACAATACGCTAAACAATAAGGAAAAGGACATAGTTGTTCTTTTATTACGCTCATTATTTTTGAAGATTTTACGGTTTAAAGTATCCATAAACTTCTAGGATTTGTTTCATGATTTCCTCTATTTCCTTAACCTAACCGTTAGTTTAGGAAAACTGTAAACACATGACAATCATAATCATATTGACAGTAGTTTAGGCATTCTCTATTGATTGTATAATACTTATTGTCCAGCATAAATATAGTTCTCATTTGTTATGCCAAAATGTATTTAATATTGTTAAAAAACCTAACGGTGGGAAGATTTCCTTGCCGTCTTTCCTATGGTAAAAAATGGACTGATTATTTAAGTTGGTTTACTATGGAGAGAGGATGTGGATACATAGGAGGGTACGACAAAGTGTCATTAAGTAGTCTGATAAACAAAGACAAGGGCTTCATGGAGATACTGAAGTCTGTAAAGCCGCCGAAAGAAAGCTTTTATACATTGAGCGGGAAGAAGCCTTTTTCAAATGAATACATAACGAAAGTGCCAAGTGCGATGGAGAACGTCCACCAAGCAAGTCTCTTGGGTACAGCCTTCGATTACATGGCACGGTTAAGAATTGCCAAGTTTAAAAAGGATAATGAGGTTACGCAGTCCTTCAGAGCCATGGGTGGGATGAGAAAACTACTAGTAATGCCGGACGGCGGGCGTTTATTTCAGGAGAAATACAAGCCGTGGATAGAAACGGTTCGGGAAAACATGCCAAGCAGGAAATCAATAGAGCCTTTATATGAAATAGCGGTTCACATGGCGAAGTTAGAACAGATCTATCGGGGGGCTGTGGAAGCAGAAACAGTGGATTTGGATTTTATCTTCAACCAACCTGCTCCTACTGATATAAGGAGAGAGTTGGAAGGGATGATGGAGGTCTTCGAGGAAACCTTCATGACACCGGAAGTGTTGAAGAAAAAGAAAAGCATTTATTACAGCCCTGAATTTGGTATCGGTTCCATACTGGTAGGGGGAGCGGATGCCGACATTCTCATTGACGGAACGCTGTATGATTTCAAAACGACCAAGAAATATGCCGGAACCAAACGTGACCTCCTGCAACTGATGGGCTACTTCCTGTTGAACGAATTGTCCTATCATGCTTACTCGGAGGAACATGAACTAGGAAGCCACCATTATATTGACCGCCTTGCTTTTTATAAAGGGAGATTCGGAGAAGTGGAGTATTTTGAGCCTTATGCCTATCTCACACCGGAGACTTTGAAGGAGAAGGTCATACAACTTGCCGACTACCTGAAAGACAACGAGAGGAATCTATCGCATTTCCCGTTTGCCGATACTAAAGGAGCAAAACGCAGTTTGGTGAAAGTTCGGAAAGGTGAGTTTGACATCACGTTCCCGCTTAAATATCAGACCAATCAGCCATAGAAAACAAGAAAGGCGGCAGGGGACCCAAATCCCATGCCGCCTTTTATGTGGAGTCCGGTCGAAAATTAGATAATAAAAACAAGTCCTCCTATTAAAATAAGATACTTAGACACCATTTTAAGCTCCTTTTTCCACTAAACTGCTCCGTTACTTGAATAAGAAAAAAGCCATGCCTCCTTGTGGAAACATAGCCACTGTTTGGACAAAAAGTACCTTAAGGGAAAGTATCTTAAGGGATAGATATTATAATCCTGATTTCATCCTATTTTGATTCACAATTGTCTTTTCAACTAAATATTGATAACCGTAAATAATAATAGAAAGTATTATACAAATAAAATACCAACCAATGTGATTAATTTTTTAAAATTTAAATGCACCAACCTTTTCCCACGCATATGCCATTGGAAAAGCGTTAAGAGTATTTAGTACAACATTGGTAATCAAATATTTTGGAAAATTACCGTAAGTTAATTTAAAAATCCATAACGTTGCTACAAAATATGGTCCTAATATGTATGAAAAATCTACGTTTCCTGGTGAAAATGGATTTTTATTTACCCACCATCTCCTCTTATTGCTGATGACACTAAATACACTAATAAATAAATTAATAAAACTTGCCACTGGTAAATACCTTAAGAATGACTTCTTATCCATAAAGAGAACAGAAAGCCACGGAATGATTATCATAGCTAAGGAAAATACTTTCTTTTTCTTCATATTAAATACCCCCTTTTATATTTTTATATCATTCCCTGAGCAAACTATTATTCCTTGTTTAATTAACCTGCCTCTTTAGCATAATAAACGACTGCCCTTATTGAACAATCGCACCCGTTTACTTTAATTAGCTTTTTGATTACCATCGAATTCATTAGCAAGAATTGAATAGAATTGAGTATCTCGAAACTCGCCTTTAATAAATTCATTTTGACGTAATGTACCTTCATATTTCATACCTAATTTCTTCATCACTTTTTGAGAACCGATATTATCAGTATCACATCTGCCTTCTATCCGATTAGCTGATAACTCCGTAAAACCATATTCAATGATTTTACCTAATGCTTCTGTTACAATCCCTTTCCCCCAATATTGTTCTGATAAAAAATATCCAACTTCAATACTTTGGTGTTTATTACTCCAATCAATTATTGCAGCAACTCCGATTACTTTTTTAGTTTCTTTCCAAACAATTGCCCATTCACCTGTTTCACCGTTAACATAACCATTGATAACAGCTTCTAAAAATTGAAGTGTTGTTTCTTTCGTCTTATTGGTTTCCCAAGTCATAGGACCTGCAACATTTGGGTTAGAACAAAATTCATAAACATCATCTAAGTCATCAAAAGATAACTTTCTTAAAATTAAACGTTCAGTTTCAAATTTAGGCATATTCTTTAAAAAATTTTCAAACCCCATATTTTATCCCCCATAGAAATAAATCCTTGTTCAACTCTTCTGCCCTTTAGTTCAATAAGAAAGTGCATTACCCCTTCTTGAAGTAATGCTACCCGTTAATTCAACAAATTAGGTTTCTATTTATCATTTTTTAGCTTCCGAACCTCTTCTTCGAGGTTTTTAACTTTTTGTTGGAGTTCTTTCTTCGGTTCCGTAATTCTTCGACCTAATATAACCAAAATACCAATGATAGCTACAATTCCACCAGCAAAAGCCATAATAAATAAAAATGTAATATCAAACATATAAAACAGCCCCTAACTTAAATCTTTCATATTTCACATACATAACTCTTACAATAAAAGTTCCATTTCTTCTTAAACAATCCTGCTCCGTTACTTTAAGTACATTCTTTCACAAAGTCACCTGAAAATGAAGAAATCTGTTGGTCAGTATTTGTCAAATAATAAATTAATCTAAGTAAACTTCACTTTAAACTCAAGCTTCAGCACTTACGACGAAACACATATCACATGAGACTTATTTGGTATATGAAAAGTTCTTTAATGGATAAAATAGAAACATGAAATGTATTAAACATTTATTTAAAACAAGCCCGTTCATAAGAAGAACACAAATATTCGGTCTCAAATCGAGGCTAGAAAAAGAAGGAGCACTTTTTCATTGGGAACATGAATTATTGTTCTTTATAAAAATACATAATCGCATTTTTAGAATTGAAGTAAATGGATTAGAGGTGGAGTATTACTTAAAAGAAAAAGGATATCCGGAAGAAATAACCTGTTATGAAAGTATAAGCAAACTTGAAAAATATTTAACAAATCAATTTTAAAAACCATAAATGATAAAAACATCTATGGTTTGCAGAAGTATATTATTAATGCAATGCAAATGAACAATTGCTTAAATACAAATGTTAAATGTTAATCTCGATATCTAAATAATTCTCCTGTTCCATATTCATCTTAGCTGTTATAAAAATATCATAAAGGTGGACAGCTGTTTTTAAAGTACCCGAATGCTTTTTTCCCTCTGCATTCATATTTGTTTTACTGCCCATATTCCTTTTCACTTCAATTTTCTCAATTAAATGAAGTGCCATCCTACGTAATGAGGTGTCAGGGAGATTTAAGTTATTTCCCTCGATACTTTGTTTATAAAGATCTTTCCAAATTGAGAAGTCTTTTAATACTAAACCAATATAGTCAATTTTTTCTTTCGTGCGCTGAATTAGTTGTTTAATTTTTTCCTCTTCTTTATCAGAATTATTACGATAAGAAAGAATAACTTGTATAAATTCTTTTTCAGCTTCTCCTTTTTTGATAAGTTTACTTATTTCCTCATCAATTTTGTTTCTTTCAATCGCAAGTTTTCCCAGTTCATTTTCTAACTCTTCAATTTCTCCTTGGAGTTTAGCTTGATCAGCAGTAAACGATTCAAATAATTCATTGTATAAAGTCTTTGGCTCCCTATGAAAATCTTTTGTAAGAACTCCATTTAATAATAAATAAAATACATACTTATGAATATCTTTATCAACTATTCTTATATCACAAATTTTACAGTAGTAAATACTTTCTCCATATTCTTTACCATTGTTACTTTTCGATTTCTGATTTTTTGCTATTAGGGGTTTATTACAATCCTTACAGAAGAGGAGGTCTTTTAATAAGAAACTTGTTTTAAAGTGTTTTGGGTTTATTTTTCTTGTTCTTTTTTTATCATACATATCATAACAATACTCCCATTCTTCTATTGAAATTTCAGGAGGTATCTTATCGCTTTTTCCAAGAACCCAATCTGAACGCTCCTTAACAGTTTTTCTATTTCGGATATTCATATTCATATATCCTGCATAGAATGGGTTAAGAATAATTGATTTTATTTTTTCTTTTCTCCATGGGACTCCAATTTTCTCTTCATTGTTTAAAGTGTTTGCTATGGTTTGAAAACCGTAACCTTGTTTATATAAATCGTAGATTTTTCTAACGATGATAATTTCACTTTCCTTTTTCTCAAAAAGTCCTGTTTCTTTATGATAATTGTAGCCAAAAGGAGTTCTTCCACCTATCCATTCCCCACATTGCGTTTTATATACAGCTGTATCGTGCGTTCGATCTCGTGTATTATCTGACTCAAATTTTGAAATTCCATCTCTAACTAAAGTTGGAACTAGCTCTCCAGAGTCATATAAAGATTCAGAACTACTAATGACCACTGGTATCTCATACTCTCTAAATTTTTGCCTTAATACCAAATGTTCAATCGGATTTCTTGCCAACCGGTCATCCTTATAAACTGCAACAAAATCAAATTCCTGTCTAGCAGCATCCCTTAATAATCGGTTCAACTCCTTACGGCTATCCATTTTTGTATGTGTTGCTGAAATATTTCTGTCAGGATATTCTTCTATAATGGTACATCCATATTTTTGAGCAAGCATTTCTACCGAGTGTTTTTGTGTATCCATATCTTGTCTTTTAGTTGAATGTCTACCGTAAAATGCCCCCCTACTTCCTTTTTTTAACACATGACTAAGTTTCAAATGTATGAGCCTCCTTAAAGGATTCAAATGGATGTTTAAACGTAATATCAATCTCCATTTTTTTGATTTTGACGTTTTTCACAATATCCTGAATCCATTCCTTTTTTTCATTTTCTGAAAGAACAGGAACATTCTTTCCTGCCTGTTTTTGAGTCTTATAATAACGAATGATCCTCGATGATAGACTATCTATCCTTTCCTTTTTCATATTCAATTATTTCTTTTGAGAATTGATCTATTTCAGTTTTAATAATCAACATTTCTTTTTTCAGCTCATTCTTTTTATCAACATGTTTTTCATTCATCCATTTTTCTGTTTTAGCATGCAAGTTTTTCAATAATTGATCTTTTTTACTCGTCGAAAAGTTCATTAATTTTTCTATTTCTTCATTTTGTGTTTGATTATATCGCTTGATTAGGTTCTCATAATTCTCTTTTACAAGATCTTGAAAGAATTTAAAAGTTCTTTGAAAAACAATATCTTCAACTTCTTGTTGTAAAAGTCCCTTTTTTCTGCACGAACAAACATATTTTCCTGCAGGCTGATACTCATGGGATCGAATCTCCCCAGTCATTTCTTCTCCACATTGATCACACTTGATCAACCCTTCAAGAATAAATGTTAAGTCTGGTTTTACCTTCTTCGAAACAGACCTTTTCATTAAAGATAAAACCTCATTAGCTTTTTTCCACTCTTCCTTCGTTAAAGATTTTATTTTTGTGTGGGGAGTTTTTTGTATGATTGGTTCATGTATACCTTCAAAATTCTTATACCTTTCTCCAATATAAATTGAGTAACTAATTGTATTTTCAATATCTATAGCTTTCCAATTACGATGCCTCCATTTGATATTTTCTTTATCAAGCTGTTTCTTAATATCATTTGATGACTGAAACTTTTCACTTAGGACCATTTTAAAAATCTTCTCTACAATCTCAAGCTCCTCTTCAACCCTTTCTATTGCCTTTGTTATATCTGTTTCTTCCTTATTAAAGACATATCCATAAGGAACTCTCCCTGTTATTTCTCCCTTTTCAAACTTTGACATAATAGTTCCAGCTATTCTTTCTTTCATTTGAGTAACTTCATGTTCAACTAACCCTGACATCATTAACTCAACAAAATCACCCATATTAGAATAATTCATTGGATACTCACTATCTGCTGTAAAAATTACATTTACGTTATGCCTTTTTAAGATCTCGTATATTTCCATATATTCAACTGAGTTTCTTGCCAGCCTGTCCCTTTTGTACACAATCAAATTTTTAACTGTTTCTTTTTCAATTTCTTCTACTAAATTCTTTAGACCTGGTCTTCTTTCTGATGAATTCTTCACAGCTGATGTATCTTCGTCTATAAATTCAGCTTCAATAGGTAATGCAAGTTTCGCTGAATACTTGATCGCTTTATCTCTTTGCGTCTTTAGGGAGTTTGGTTGGTATATATTTTGTGAGTTTCTATAATAAGCAACTGTCCTCATTTGACCACTCCTTTTCATTCATTTATATGCTTATTATCTGTTTGTTTAGAAACACAATCTAAGATTTCTCTTTTCATGCTTTCAACAAATTCAGCTGTCCATAATTTCGCTGCATCCGGGTCGTGGACATAACTTATTGATTTTATTTTAAATTGATTTTTTTTCATGCTCTCACCTCTTTCAAAGGATTTTCATGCACTGGTATCGAAATAAGGACAAGACAAATCAACATAAGACAAGTCTTATACAAATAAAATAGTTCGATATATGTTTTGTACCTTACTTTCAAGGAGGCAGCGATTGATGTTACAAGAGATTGGACAACGAATAAGGATACTACGTACTAATAAAGGAATAAGTTTAAACGCATTTGCTGAAAAGCTCGGTGTATCTCCTGGCTACTTAAGTAATCTTGAAACTGGTAAAACAGATACGATCCAACTTTCCCTTTTGGAAAAGTTACAACAAGAACTTTCAATCTTTCCAACAATTACAGAAGATGTGAATTCTCCATTTAATACCAGGTGTAGAGTTTCAATGGAGCAACTTCAGGAACTAGCTCAAAAGGATGAAAAGCTTGCTGAATACCTACTTTCTAATCTAGAAAATGGTATAAGTTATTGGAATAAATAACTTATTGTCATTAATTATAACCAAAATAAGGAATATTATTCATTTATATAAATAACTGTTCATAATTATGAATAAACTCCCAATCGAGTAGGAGGGGGTGACTAACCCCCGACCTCTCACACCACCGTACGTACCGTTCGGTATACGGCGGTTTCAATTAAGTCGAACGTAATATTTGATACCTTGTAAACAAACTTTTGAGCCCTTG
>Ga0180220_1000240_pt1 | contig 80751 bp, 78 predicted proteins | sample eDN5th37CBELigBY_FD_151335 | JGI IMG/M metagenome (GOLD analysis project Ga0180220, IMG submission 151335) | Enriched backyard soil microbial communities from Emeryville, California, USA - eDNA 5th pass 37_C BE-Lig BY (version 2) (version 2) | ecosystem: Environmental > Terrestrial > Soil >...
CGACCAGTCGCGAGAACGCGTGCGGCGCCACCCCTGCGAACGGCTCGATCCACGCGACGTCCGAGGCCGAGATCACCTGCACACCGACATCATCCCACCCGAACCACCCCATACGGGACAGCCTCTAGGGTGGACGGACCGGCGACGAAGGAGGCACTCGTGTTCCGACGACGTTCGCGCACCCCGGACGACGACCCCGTCCGCCGTGCCGCGCAGTACCGGGTCGACCGCGAGATCACGCGCGAGGAGGCGGAGCGCGAGGACGCCGAGCGCGGCGACGGGCCCGACGCGAGCCGGGCGGACCTGCCGGGCGTCGGGGACGAGGCCCGCGCGGACGGGCGTCGGCCGGACGAGCGCGAGCCGGACGAGGCCGACGCGACGCGGGGCCCGCGCCGTGTACGACCGGAGGACCGCGCGATGTACGTCGACACGGTGATCGACCAGGCCATCCGGCGCGGCGAGTTCGACGACCTCCCGCTCGCGGGCAAGCCCATCCCCGGCCTGACGGGCACGCACGACCCGGACTGGTGGCTCAAGTCCGTCATCGAGCGCGAACGGCTCACCGGCCTCGGCCCTCCCGCGATGCTGCTCAAGCAGGAGGACCGCGAGCTCGACGACCGCCTCGACAGGGAGCTCGACGAGGAGGCCGTGCGCGAGATCCTCGCCGACTTCAACGCACGCGTCGTCGACGCCCGGCGCCAGCTCCTCGGCGGGCCGCCCGTCGTCACCCCGACGCGCGACGTCGAGCGCGAGGTCGCACGCTGGCGGGCGCGCCGCGCCGCCCGTTGACACCCCGCTCGGGACGCACCCCGCCCGCACCGTGCGCGGCGCCGCCCGCGCGCACCCGGCGCCGCGCGCCTATCGTCGCGGCATGGCCGAGTGGGAGCCCGACGTGCTCGGGGACGACTACGAGCAGCTGACGCTGCCCCTCGCGCCCGACGCCGAGGGCGACGTCGTCGCGACGCTCGTGCGCCGCCGTCGGGCCGGCGAGGACCCGTACCTCGACGTGCTCTACGTCCACGGCTGGTCCGACTACTTCTTCCAGACCGACCTGGCGGACTTCTGGGAGGCGCACGGCGCGCGGTTCCACGCGCTCGACCTGCGCAAGTACGGTCGCAGCCTGCGCCCCGGGCAGACGCCGGGCTACGTCACGGACCTGTCCACGTACGACGAGGACATCGAGGCCGCGCTCGCCGCGATGGGGCACGACGGCGCCGAGGGCTCCGGACGCGCGCTCGTCCTCATGGGGCACTCCACGGGCGGGCTCACGCTGAGCCTGTGGCTCGCGCGGCACCCGGGGCGGGCCGCGGCGCTCGTGCTCAACAGCCCCTGGCTGGAGTTCCAGACGCGCGAGGTCGGGCGGCTCCTGCTCGAACCCGTCATCGGGGCCCGCGCCCGCCTCACGCCGACCCGCCGGCTGCCGAGCGTCGACCTCGGCTTCTACACGCGCTCCGTGAGCAAGGACTTCGGCGGCGAGTGGACCTACGACCTCGCGTGGCGACCGCAGCACGGCTTCCCGACGACGCCCGCGTGGCTCGCCGCGATCTTCCGCGGGCAGCAGACCGTGGCCCTCGGCCTGTCGCTCGGCGCCCCCGTGCTCGTGCTGCTCTCCGCGCGGAGCACGCTCCTGCCCCGGTGGTCGCCCGAGATGCTGCGCACGGACACGGCGATCGACGTCGACGGCGTCGCGCGACGGTGCGTCCAGCTCGGCGACCTCGTCACCCTCGCGCGCCTCGACGGCGCGCTCCACGACGTGCTGCTCTCCGCACGGCCCGTCCGCGCGCTCGCGTACGGGCGGATCGCGCAGTGGGCCGCGGCGTACCTGCCCCGCCCCGCACCCGCCGTCGAGCCGGACCCGCGGGCGCGCCGCTGAGCCGGCTCAGCCGCCGAGCTCGGCGCGCACGACGTCGACGATCCCGTCGGCCGCGGCCTCGACCTCCGCGAGGCACTCCTCGAAGTCCTGCCGGCCCCCGTACCAGGGGTCGGCGATGTCGAGCACGTGCTCGGACCCGCCTGCCTCGACGCGCGGCGCCGCCGGGTCGAACGACCGGTACATCCGCACGGGCGCCTCCGGGTCGAGGCGCCGCAGGGCGCGCGCGTGCTGGGCCGTCATCGCGAGCACGAGGTCGCGCGCGGCGAGGTCGCGCGCCGTGACCTGGCGAGCCCGGTGCGTCCCGTCGACGACGTACCCGTGCTCCGCGAGCACGGCGCCCGCCCGGCGGTCGATCGGGTTGCCGCGCTCCTCGTCGCTCACGCCGGTCGAGTCCACGACGACGCGGTCGCCGAGGCCCGCGGCCTCGAAGCGGTCGCGCAGCACGATCTCGGCCATGGGGGAGCGGCAGATGTTGCCGGTGCAGACGGTCATGACGCGGTAGGGGCCCGGGCGGGTCTCGGCACTGGTCATGGGCCCATTCTCGCCGGATCCGCAGCGCGGAGCGGACGTCGTCCGCCGCCGGGCGGCGCGTGGTCGGCGCGTCTACCGTGAGGACATGATGATCGGGGCGAGGTCGGGGCGCGTCGCCGTGACGGGCGCGAGCGGTCTGCTGGGGTCGAAGCTCGCGTTCCGCCTCGCCGCCGAGGGCGCTCCGCAGCGCCTCGTCGTGCGCGACGCCGCGCGTGCCCCCCGCCTCGGCGACGACCCGCTCCCGGAGTCGGACGTCGCCGTCGTCGGCGGGTACACGGACACGCGCGGCATGGTCGAGGCCTTCACGGGGGTCGACACCGTCGTGCTCGTCTCGGCGCGCGAGAGCGCCGACCGCGTCGCGCAGCACCGCGCCGCGGTGGACGCCGCGATCGCGGCGGGCGTCGGGCACCTCGTCTACGTCTCGTTCGTCGGCGCCGCTCCGGACGCCACGTTCACGTTCGCGCGCGACCACTGGCGCACCGAGGAGTACATCCGCGCGACGGGCGTGCGGCACACGTTCCTGCGCGACAACCTCTACCACCGGGGCCTCGCGCTCATGGTCGGGGAGGACGGCGTGATCCGCGGGCCGGCGGGCGACGGGCGGGTCGCGTCCGTGTCGCACGACGACATCGCCGACGTCGCGAGCGTCGTCCTGCTCGACACCGACCCGGGCCGGCACGACGGCGTGACGTACGACGTCACGGGCCCCGAGGCCCTCACGCTCGCCGAGGTCGCGGACGTGCTGTCCGCGGTCACGGGCCGCGAGATCGCGTACCACCCCGAGACGCTCGAGGAGGCGTACGCCTCGCGCGAGCGCTTCAGGGCGCCGCGGTTCGAGGTCGACGGCTGGGTGTCGTCGTACACGGCGATCGCCGCGGGCGAGCTCGCTCGCGTGAGCGACACCGTGCCCCGGCTCGTCGAGCGCCCCGCGCAGTCGTTCGCCGCGTGGCTCGACGACTACCCCGAGGAGTGGGCGCACCTGCGACCCGCGTGACGACCCGCCCCGGCGCCACGCCGTGGGCGAAAAGCCCTGGCGCCGTGGTCGCGGGCGGACGTACCGTCGTCGTACACGCGAAAGGAGGTGGTCCTGGAAGTGAATACTCTTCGGACTCGTGAGGTGGCTGCGCGCTAGTCGTCGCGCAACCGATCCAGCAACGGACCGGATGCGGTGAGCCCGTTCATCGGGCGGGGTCTCCCGAGGGGAGGCGCCCGACGACGAGCGAGTACCACGCAGCCACCGGAGCCCGCGGGTGTCGTGCCCTCGTCCAGCACGACAGGAGGAGATCTCCAGCCCGCGGGCTTCTCGCTGCCCGCCCTCAGGCGTCGAGCGTCGCGGGGGCCGGCGCCGGCTCGGCCCGCGGGGTCGTGGCGGCCTCGGCCGGCGGGGCCGTGGCGGCCTCGGGAGCCGTCGGGCCCGACGACGACGCCCGGCCCGGACGCCGCGTCCCCATCGCCACCGCGGCGAGGGCGAACGCCGCGACCGGCACCCACAGCGCCGTGTGGAACGCGCGCAGCCCCGCCTCCGGGCCGGTCGCGTCCCCGAGCGCCAGGACGCTCACCGCCGTCGCCGCGGAGATGCCCAGCGCCGCCCCGAGCTGGAACCCCGTGTTGAGCACCCCGCCCGCCACGCCCTGCTCCGCGTCGCCCACGCCCGTCGTGGCGGCGATCGCGAGCGGGCCGTAGACCAGCGCGAACGCGACCCCGACCAGCGCGAGACCCGGCACCATGAGCGCGTACGTCCAGCCGAGCCCCGACGCGAGGAACCACCCGGCCGCCGCGGTCGCCGCGACGAGACCGCCGACGATGACGCGCGGCACCCCGAAGCGCTCGACGAGGCGGGGCGTGAGCGCGGGCGCGAGCACCACGTCGATCGCCATGACGAGCATCGCGAGACCCGTCTGCCACGGCGTCCACCCCAGCAGCTCCTGCAGGTAGAGCGTGAGCAGCACCTGGAAGCCGTAGAACCCGCCCGCGAACAGCACCGCCGAGACGTTCGCGCGCACGAGCGCACGCGAGCGGAAGAGGCGCAGCGGCAGGAGCGGGTGGGCCACGCGACGCTGCCGCGCGACGAACGCCACGAGCAGGACGGCGCCGCCCACGAGCGCGGCGACCGTCCACACGGTCCCGACGCCCGGGTGCTCGAGGCGCACGACGCCCGTCGCGAGCAGCACCATCGCGGACGTCGCGAGCACGGCGCCCACGACGTCGAGCGCGCCGCGGACGCGCGTCGTCACGTCGCGCGGGATCGTCGAGAGCGCGAGGACGAGGAGCACGACGGCGAGCATGACGGGCGCGAAGAAGACCCACCGCCAGCCGATCGCGGCGAGCAGGCCGCCGACGACGAGCCCGAGCGAGAAGCCGGCCGCTCCCGCGGCGCCGTAGACGACGAGCGCGCGGTTGCGCCGCGGCCCCTCGGCGAACGACGTCGTGATGAGCGACATCCCGGCCGGCGTGAGGAACCCGGCGGCCACGCCGGTGACGAACCGCGAGACGAGGAGCATCCAGCCCTCCGTCGCGAACCCGCCGAGACCCGAGAAGAGGAGGAAGACGAGGAGCCAGACGACGAACATCCGGCGCCGCCCGTACAGGTCGGCGGCCCGACCGCCGAAGAGCATGAACCCGCCGTACCCGACGACGTACGCCGTCACGACCCCGCCGAGCTCGCCCGTGGCGAGCCCGAGGTCGGCCCGGATGCCGGGGAGCGCGACCGAGAGCATCGCGATGTCGCTGCCCTCGAGGAAGATCGCGCCGCACAGCACGAGCAGCAGCGCCGCGTCACGGAGCGTCAGGCGCCCCTCCCGGGCGGCACTCCCGCCGCCCTTCCTGGTCCCGTCGGTCATCGCGTCCCCTTCCCTCCTGCGCACCCACCGGTACTCGGTTACCTCTTGATACCGAGCCCATCGTGGGTCAGGATCGGGAGGCATGGAAGACGGCACATCCGACGTACCTGGTATCACCGCGGATACCACGACGGCGCAGGCCCCGGGCCCCGAGGCGCAGGACTGCGACACGCGGTCACGGTGGGAGTGCGACGCCGAGGTCTGGCAGTGGGACGCGCGCGAGGACTGCGAGGTGCGCCAGATCCTCGACCGGATCGCGGACAAGTGGTCGCTGCTCGCCATCGCGCTGCTCGACCGGCGCGTCATGCGCTTCACCGAGCTCAAGCGCGAGATCGACGGGATCAGCCAGCGCATGCTGTCCCGCACGCTGCGCCAGCTCGAGCGCGACGGCATCGTCGAGCGCACCGTCCACCCGACCGTGCCCCCGCGCGTCGACTACGCGCTCACCGAGATGGGGCGGTCGCTGCACGCGACGACCAAGGCGCTCGTCGTGTGGACCGAGGCGCACCAGGAGCGCATCGCCGCCGCGCGCAGCGCGTACGACGAGCGCGAGGCGGCGCTCCGGGAGCTCTGAGAGGTCGGCCCCGGGGTCAGGCGACCGCGGTCGCGAGCACCGCGAACGTCGGGTCGGGCGTGATCGGCGACGGCGTGGGCTCCTCGCCCGCGGGACCGCTCGTCATCTCCCACGTCCCGTCGCCCTCGACGCGCACGGCCGCGGTCCGGGCGCCCGACGCGTCGACGACCTTGATGCTGCCGCCGAACGGGCGGCCGGGGAGCTGCGCGAACGCCGCCCGGACGAACCGCGAGGCCGCGTCCGCGAGCGGGTCGCCCATCTGGAGCGGTCGCACGTGCCAGATGCCGAACGGCCGGGGCTCGAGCACGACCGCGCCGCCCTGCGCGCCCACGAGCAGCGCCGCGTTGGTGCGCTCGTCCGCGATCGCGGCGGCCTCGACCCACTCCGTCGCGGTCGTGAGGACGCGCGTCAGCGGGACGACGTTCCCGACCGGCGCGAGGTTCTCCCCCTCGACGGCCGCGAGCCGGCGCACGACGAGCGAGCTCACGCCCGCCGCGAGGAGCGGCGAGTCGGCGGGGAGGTCGGGCAGGCGCAGGCTCTCGCGCGTGCGCGTCGCCGCCGGGCCCTCGTTGAGGGAGAGGAGCACGAGCAGCTCCGGCCCCGTGAGCTCGATGAGCCCGTCGTCCGGACGGTTCGCCGTCTCGGTCTGCGTGGTCATCGGTCGTCCCTCTCCTCGTGCGGCGTGCTGCCGCGGTCGTGCGTGCGCGCCGTGATCACCACGGCCAGGCCTTCTTCAGCGTCTCGGTCGCCCCGTCGAGGAAGTCCCCGCCCGCGTCCCAGACGTCGCTCGCGACGCTGGCGGCGCCGGACGCGAGGTCGCCCCCACGATCCCACAGCCAGCCCGCGCCGTCGGCGATGCGCTTGGTCACCGGGACGTCGCCGGACAGGAGGGTCGCGATGCCCCACACGGCACCCGCGCCCGCGATCGCCCAGCCCACGGGGTTGCTCGCGAGGAAGATCGCCGCGCCGATGCCCGCGGCGCCGAGACCGGCCGTGATGACGCCGTCGGTGCCCTTGAAGCCGTCACCCTCCGCGAAGCCCTCCCAGGCCTGCATCGTGCCGCTGTACACCGAGTAGCCGTCGAAGATGAACCCGGCGCCCTTGAGCACCTTCCCGGCGGAGGCCAGGTTGTCGGCGAGCCCGAGCGCGTTGAGCGGGTCGTCGAGCTTGTTCATCGTGGCCCAGGCGTCGAGGCCCTCGGACGCGATCCAGTTGAGCACGCCGCCCTGCGTCATGTCGGTCGACAGCCACGACGGCGGGACGAGCCAGTCCGGGGGACCGCCGTCGCCCGACTGGCTCGTCGGGTCGCCGGGGCCACCGGGAGAACCGGGGCCGCCGGGGGAGCCCGGACCACCGGGACCCCCGGGGCCGCCGGGACCTCCCGGTCCGCCGTCGCGGCTCGCGGAGTCCTGCTGGTCGGCGTTGCCGCGCAGGAGGTCGGCCGCGTCGGTGAGGAGCGCGGCGGTGCCGGTCAGGCTCGGCCGGAGGGTCGACGTCCACGCGGAGCGGAACTCCGCGGCGTCCGACCCCTCCCAGCGCGCCCCGCCGACCGCCGTCTCGATCGCGGACGCGGCCAGCTCGAGCGCCTGCGCGCCATCCGCCACCCTGCCCGCGAGCGAGCGCAGGGCCTCGACGTCGGCCCCGTACATCCCGCTGCTCATGTGTCGCCTCTCCGCGTCCTCGCCCACGTCCGCCCGGTCGGGACGGCTCGGCGGCCCCACCCGCCCGGCGCCGCCCACAGCGTACGGACCCGGCCCGGGGGGGCGTCGATGGTGACCGCTCCCCATGCCCCTCAGGACGGTCGCACGCCGCGACGGCGGTCGTCGGCGACGAGCTCGCGGTACCGGCGCCACTGCCGGACGGCGAAGCGGGCGAGGAACGCGCAGCCGAGCACACCCACGGCGACCCACCCCCACGGGAACGGGTCCCCCACGTGGTAGCTGCGCAGGCTGTCCGTCCAGCCGTACACCTGGGCGCGGTACCAGCCGAGCACGAACACCGCGACGACGGCCGGCGGCACGGCGGCCGCGAACGTGAGGAACCACGCGTACGTGCGCGCCTGCTGGGTGTCGCCCGCGAACCGCGTGCGCGGTGCCCCGCTCATCCTGCCCACCTCCGTGCTCCGAGCCTCCGGGGCACCCTACCCGGCGCCGGCGCGCCGCCCCGCGCGCCGGCGACCGGTGGTCAGGGCGCCAGGTAGGGCTCGACGAGCTCGACGTAGCGGCGTGCGAGGGTCGCGACGACGTCGGCGCCCGGCGCGGCCCACACGTCGGCGTGGAAGATCTCGACCTCGACGTCGCCCGTGTAGCCCGCCGCGGCGACGGACCGCGTGAACGCCGGGAAGTCGACGTGCCCGTCGCCCATCATCCCGCGCCCGAGCAGCGTGTCCGCGGGGAGCGGGGTGATCCAGTCGCACACCTGGTAGCTGACGATGCGGCCCGCGGCGCCCGCGCGCGCGATCTGCTCGTGCACCTTGGGCTCCCACCACACGTGGTACGTGTCGACGACGACGCCCACCTCCGCGGGCGCGAACGGCTCGGCGAGGTCGAGGGCCTGCTCGAGCGTCGAGACCACGCCCCGGTCGGCCGCGAAGATCGGGTTCATGGGCTCGATCCCGAGCGTCACGCCCGCGTCGCGCGCCGCCGGGACGAGCGCCGCGATCGCCTCCGCCGCGCGCTCGCGCGCCCCGACGAGGTCGCGGTCGCCGTCCGGCAGCCCGCCCGGGACGAGCACGAGCGTCGGGGCGCCGAGCGCGGCGGTCTCCGCGATCGCCGCGAGGTTGCTCGCGTGGGCTGCCGCGCGCGCGTCCGGGTCGCTCGCGGTGAAGAAGCCGCCGCGGCACACGGACGAGACGCGCAGCCCGGCGTCGCGCACCCAGCGCACCGCCGTGTCGAGCCCGACCTCGGCCACGGGCTCGCGCCACACGCCGATCGCCGGGAGCCCCGCGGCGACGCACCCGTCGACCGCCTCGCGCAGCGACCAGCCCGCCGTCGTGCGCTGGTTGAGCGAGAGGCGAGCGAGCCGCGGGTCCCCGGGCTGCGGCGTCGGGACCCGCGCGGGGAGCCCGCTCGGCACGTCCACCTCCCCGCCGACCATGCGGTCGTCTCCCGTCCCGAGCCCCGGACGGTCTACAGCCGCATGCTCGGCTGGCCCCGGGCTCGACGGGAACTCCGAGATCTCGGTGCTCATGCGACCCCCTGCCCGACGGCGACCGGCACGTCCGCGCCGGCGCCCGCCTCGAACCCCGCCGCCGCGAGCACGAGCCCGAGGCGGTGCGCGGCGAGGTCCGGGTCGGGCAGGAGCCGCGCCTCGTTCGCGAGCTCGAACGCGCGCGCGAGGTGCACGACGCTCCGAGCGGACTGCAGCCCGCCGACCATCGTGAACCCGGGCTGGTGGCCCGAGAGCCACGCGAGGAACGCGATGCCGGTCTTGTAGTAGTACGTCGGCGCCTCGAACACGTGCCGCGAGAGCGCGAGCGTCGGCGCCATCTCGGCGTCGTACCGGTCGAGGTCGCCGTCGTCGAGCGCGGCGAGCGCCGCGGAGGCGGCAGGGGCGACGGCCGCGAACGCGCCGAGGAGCGCGTCCGAGTGCCGTTCGCCGTCGCCCCGGATCAGCTCGGGGTAGTGGAAGTCGTCGCCCGTGTACAACCGGACACCCTCGGGAAGTACAGCGCGCAGACCGACCTCGTGCGATGCCGACAGCAGCGACACCTTGACCCCGTCGACCTTCGCCGCGTGCGCGCGCACGAGGTCGACGAACGTCGCCGTCGCCGCGGCGACGTCCGTCGAGCCCCAGTACCCGCGCAGGTTCGGGTCGAACGCCTCACCGAGCCAGTGCAGGACCACCGGCTCACCCACCTGGGACAGGATCGCGTCGTAGACGCGCAGGTAGTCGTCCGCCGACGTCGCGACGCGCGCGAGGTGCCGCGACGCCATGAGGATCACCTGCGACCCGGTGCCCTCGACGAACGCGACCTGCTCCGCGTACGCGGCGACCACGTCGTCCACGGTCCGCAGCTCGTCCGGGCCGCGGTGGTCGGTCCCGGCGCCCGACGCGATGCGCGCGCCGACCTCGCGGGCCTGCGCGGCGCTGCGCGACACGAGCTCCTGCACCGCGGGCCAGTCGAGGCCCATGTTGCGCTGCGCGGTGTCCATGGCCTCCGCGACGCCGAGCCCGTACCGGAACAGGTGCCGCCGGAACGCGAGCGTCGAGTCCCAGTCGACGACGGCCGGCGCGCCCGGCACGTTCTCGCCGCGCGGGTCGGCCACGACGTGCGCCGCGGCGAACGCGACGCGCGACGCGTACGGCCCGGGGTGGTCCGCCCACTCGCGGGGCGGGTGGAGCTCGACGAGCCGGGTCCCGCCGTCGGCGAGCGGGATCCGCACCCCGCGCGCGCCGCTCACGCGCCCGCCCCGTCGGCCGGCCGGCCGGTCAGCTCCACGCGGCGCCCCTCGCGCGACGACGCGTAGCCCGCGTCCACGAGCCGCAGCCCGCGCACCCCGGCGTCGAAGTCGTACGGGTGCGGGCGGCCGGCGTGCACGTCGCGCAGGAACTCCTCCCACTGCGCGCGGAAGCCGTTGACGAACTCCTGGTTGTCCGGCACCTGCTCCCACTGGGCGCGGAAGTCCTGGTCCGTCGGCAGGTCCGGGTTCCACACCGGCTTGGGCGTGCGGGCGCGCGGCTGGATGCGGCACCCGAACAGCCCCGCGACCGCCGAGCCGTGCGTCCCGTCGACCTGGAACTCGACGAGCTCGCCCCGGTCCACGCGCACCGCCCACGAGGAGTTGATCTGCGCGAGGACCGGGCCGTCCGCGCCGGCGAGCTCGAAGATCCCGTAGGCGGCGTCGTCGGCCGTCGCGGTGTACGGCCGGCCGTGCTCGTCCCACCGCCGGGGGATGTGGGTCACGGCCTTCGCCATGACCGCCTCGACCGGGCCGAACAGGTTCTCGAGCACGTAGTTCCAGTGGCAGAACATGTCGAGCACCATCCCGCCGCCGTCCTCGGCGCGGTAGTTCCAGCTCGGCCGCTGCGCCGGCTGCCAGTCGCCCTCGAACACCCAGTACCCGAACTCGCCGCGCACCGACAGGATGCGGCCGAAGAAGCCGCCGTCGATCAGCCGCTTGAGCTTGAGCAGGCCCGGGAGGTAGAGCTTGTCGTGCACGACGCCGTGGATCACCCCCGCGGCGCGCGCCGCGTCCGCGAGCTCCTCGCCGTCCGCGACGGACTCCGCGATCGGCTTCTCCGTGTACACGTGCTTGCCCGCCGCGATCGCCTTGAGGATCGCCTTGGTGCGCTCCGACGTCACCTGGGCGTCGAAGTAGACCGTGGCGGTCGGGTCCGCGAGCGCCGCGTCGAGGTCGGTCGTGAACTCGGCGACGTCGTGGCGCGCGGCGAGCTCGGCGAGCTTCGCGCGGTTGCGGCCCACGAGCACGGGCTCCACCTGGAGGCGTGTGCCGTCGTCGAGCTCCACCCCGCCGGCGTCCCGGATGGCGAGGATCGAGCGCACGAGGTGCTGGCGGTACCCCATGCGTCCGGTGACGCCGTTCATGACGATGCGGACGGTGTGGTCGGGCGCGAGCGCGCCGGTGGTCTGGCTGGTCATGCTGCGGGTCATCCGTTCTGCGAGAGCGAGCGCTCGGCGGGGCGGCCGCCGAGGTAGAGCTCGGAGAGCTGGGGGTCGGCGAGGAGCTCGGGCGCGGGCCCGGTGATGTGCACGCGCCCGAGGTCGAGCACGCAGCCGATGTCGGCCGTCTCGAGCGCGCGGCGCGCGTTCTGCTCGACGAGCAGGACCGCGACGCCCGCGTCGCGCATGCGCACGACCTGCTCGAACACGGTCGACGTCGTCTTGGGGTCGAGGCCCATCGACGGCTCGTCGAGCAGCACGACGTCCGGGCTCACCATGAGCGAGCGTGCGAACTCGACCTGCTTCTGCTGCCCGCCGGACAGCAGGCCCGCGAGCTGCTTCCACCGCTCGCCCACGATGGGGAAGAGGTTCTGCACGAACGCGACGCGCTCCGCGATCTTCTGCTTGTCGCGCAGGGTGTACGCGCCGAGGAGCACGTTCTCCGCGACGGTCATCTCGCGGAACACGCTGTGGCCCTGGAGCACGTGCGCGAGGCCGGACTGCAGCATCTCCTGCGGCCCCTGGCCCGTGACGTCGCGCCCGCCGACGAGGACCCGGCCCGAGCGCGGCTTGAGCAGCCCGCTCGCGACCTTGAGCACCGTCGACTTGCCGGCGCCGTTCGGCCCGACGAGGCACACGACCGTCGCGGCCGGCACGCGGATCGTCAGGCCGCGCAGCACCATCGCCGCGCGCCCGTACCCGGCCTGGACGTCGTCCAGCTCGAGGAGGTACTCCTGCGTCGCCCCCGCTCCGGGGGTCGGGTCAGACACCAAGGTAGGCCTCCAGGACTCGCGGGTCGGACTGCACGACGGCGGGGGTCCCCTCGGCGATCGGCCGGCCCCGGTCGAACACGATGACGTGGTGGGACAGGCTCATGACCATGTCCATGTTGTGCTCGACGACGAGGAACGTGCGCCCCTCCGCGTTGAGCTCCTGCACGAGAGTCCCGATGCGCCCGATGAGGGCGGGGTTCACGCCGCCCGCGGGCTCGTCGAGCATGATCGTGTCCGGGTCGCCCATGAGCACGCCCGCGAGCTCGAGCAGCTTCTGCTGCCCGTAGGACAGGTTGCGCGCCTCGACGTTCTCGAGGTGGTCGATGCCGACGCGCACGAGCAGCGCGCGCGCCTTGTCGATCTCCTCCGGGTTGCGCGCCCCGGCGAGCAGCTCGCGCACCTTCGTGCGCCGGACCGCGACGAGCATGTTCTCGAGCACGGTCATGCGGGGGAACACGCGGCAGAGCTGGAAGCTCCGCCCGATCCCGGCGCGCGCGATCTTGTGCGGCGCCCGGCGCGTGATGTCCTCGCCGCGGAACGTGACCGTGCCGGAGTCCGGCTTGATCATGCCCGTCACGCAGTTGAAGAACGTCGTCTTGCCCGAGCCGTTCGGCCCGATGAGCGCGTTGATCTTGCCGTGCTGGAACGTGACCGTCGCGTCGCGGACGGCGTGGACGCCGCCGAACGACTTGGTGAGACCGACCGTCTCGAGGTTGCGCGTGGTCTGGTGCGTGGTCGTGGTCATCGGTCCTCCTCCGGGCCCGTCCGAGGACGAGGGGCCGCGTCTTCCATCCGCTCGCGCGTTCCTCGCGAGCTCCCGCCAGGCCCGCCACGACGCGGCCCCTCGCCCTCTCCCGGGCCCTCGGTGGTCGTCTCGCCCTCGGCGTGCCGTCCCTCCTGCCCGACGGCGGTCGTCGGCTCCGCGGTCGGGTCGCCCTCCGTCGTGGCGGGGGCGGCGGCGCGGTTGCGCTCGAGGAGCTCGGCCGCCGTCATCTCGCGGATCGAGGAGTCCTGCGGGCCGAAGCGCTTCACGAGCGCCTGGGCCGCGGGGATGATGCCGTCGGGCATGAAGAGGACCACGACGCCGAGCAGCAGGGCGGTGGCGACGAGGTGGAACTGGGTGTCGCCGAACTCGAGCTTGAAGTACTCGAGGCCGGTGCCGACGATGACGGCGCCGAGGAGCGGGCCGAACAGGTGGCGCACGCCGCCGAGCAGGGCCATGAGGACCATGTAGGCGCCGAGCATGATGGAGAACTGGAAGATCGGGTCCAGGTCGCCGAACCACAGCGCGTACATGCCGCCCGCGAGACCGGTGAAGGTCGCGGAGACGACGTAGGCGACGAGCTTGTAGTTGCGCGTCGGGACGCCGAGCGCCTGGGCCTTGTCCTCGTCCTCGCGCACGGCCTTGAGGCCGGTGCCGAACCGCGAGCGGTCGATCGCCCACCACGCGAGCAGCATGACCGCGAGGAGCCCGGCGAACAGGTAGAAGAACGTGCGGTGGTGCTCGGGCCTCAGCATGTCCGGGAACGGGCGCGGCACGACGAGGCCGTCGGAGCCGCCCGTGAACGTGCCCCACGCCTGGAACACGAGCAGCAGGATGAGGACGAACGCGATCGACACGATGACGAACGACGCGCCGCGCACACGCAGCGCGGCGATCCCGACGGGGATCGTCACGAGCAGCACGATCGCGCCGGCCGCGAGCCACGCGACGAAGCTCGGGAGCCCGAGGTCGCGGATGAGCAGGCCCGTCCCGTAGGCGCCGAGCCCGAAGAACGCGGCGTGGCCGAGCGAGACGTAGCCGGTGAACCCGCCCATGAAGTTCCAGGCGGTCGCGGTGCACGCGTAGCTGAGCACGACGATGCCGGCGGACAGGATGTAGGCGTTGGGCGCCGCGGTCGGGAAGGCCAGGACCACGACGGCCAGGACGACGAGCGCCACGAGGCGGGCCACGCGGCCCCACGGGCGCCGTGCGGGAGGTGCGGCGGGAGCGGCGGCCGTGCCTGCGCCGTCGGGCACCGGGCGGGCGGCCGCGCGGCGGCTCGCGGGTCGGGTGTCAGAAGCGTTGGGCAAGGCGACCTCCGAAGAATCCCTGGGGCCGCAGCATCAGCGTCGCGAACAGCGCGACGTAGAAGATGGTCTGCGCCCACGTGGTGCCGAGCGGCACCTGGAGCAGGCTCTGGCCGATGCCGAGCACCATGGCGGCGATCGCGGCGCCCGGGATGGACCCCAGGCCGCCGACGACGATGATCGCCATGAGCGGGCCGATCCAGTGCCAGTGCAGCGACGGGTAGATCGTCGCGTCGAGCGACAGCGCGGTCCCGCCGATCGCGGCGGTCGCGAGGCCGAGGCCGAAGCCGTACCCGGCGACGCGGTCGGTCTTGATGCCGACGAGCTGCGCGGCCTCGCGGTGCTGGATCGTGGCGCGCAGCGCCTGCCCGAACCGGCTGTGCTTCATGAGCAGGTAGAGCAGCGCGAGCGAGAGCGCCGCGAGGCCGAACGCGACGAGCTTGACGACGGCGATCCGCGCCCCGAAGAACTCGATGCTCGCGCCCGAGTACGGGAGCTGGATGCGCCGCTGCGTGCCGCTCCAGACGAAGCCGATCATGCCCTCGATGAAGAGCGCGACGGCGAACGTCAGGAGGACGGACATCATCGTCAGGGTCGCGGGCCGCAGGCGCGTGATGAGCAGGCGCTGCATGCCCACGCCGACGAGGAAGAACAGCGGGACGGTGATGACGAGCGACAGCAGCGGGTCCATCCCGGTCTGCTGGTTGAAGAACCAGGCGAGGTACGCGGCGAGGATGAGGAACGCCGAGTGTGCGATCATCACGACGCGCATCACGCCGAAGTACAGGGTGAGGCCCGCTGCCAGGAGGGCGTAGAGCCCTCCCAGCAGCACGCCGAGCACGAGGCTCTGGAAGAGGAGCGTTCCCGTCACGAGGCGATCACCAGGCCGGCTTGGGGAAGACGAAATCGGCCTCCTGGGCCTCCTCCGGCAGGACGATCTGGATCTCGCCGTCCACGTACTGCTGGATGAGGTGGGCGCCCTGGGGCTTGCCCGTCTCGTCCCAGGTCAGCGGGCCGACGACGGTCTCGACCTCGTTGGAGCGCAGCCAGTCGACGAGCTCCTGCTGGCACTCGCCCTGCTCGGCGCAGCCCACGGCCTCGACGGCGGCGGCGACGACCTGGCCGGTCGTGTACGCGTTGGCCTCGTCCTCGCCGGGCGGGTTGCCGTGGAGCTCGGTGTAGCGCTCGACGAACTCGACGTTCGACGGCCAGCTCGCGGTCTCGGTGTACCCGGTGGGCGACAGGATGCCCTCGGTCTTCGAGCCGATCGCCGCGGCGAACTCGGGGTTGGTCGGCGCGGTCGAGAACGCGGCGAGCGTGGGCTGGTAGTCGAGCTGCTGCAGCGCCACGATGAGGTTGACCGCGTCCTGGTACTGCGTGCCGCCGATGACCATGTCCGCGCCGGAGTCGCTGATCTTCGCGGCGATGGACGAGAAGTCGGTCGTGTTGGGCGGGTAGACCTCGTCGACGACGACGTCGAGCCCCGCGTCGGCGAGCTTGTCGCGCAGGCCGTAGGCGGTGCCCTGGGCGAACGGGTCGTCCATCGCGGCGACGGCGACCGTCTGCGGGCGCTCGCCCTCGGGCATCGCGAGGATGTGGTCGGCGAGGTAGTTGTAGTGGTCGTCCGCGACCGCGGGGGCCGCGTAGAAGAGGTTGTCGAAGCCCTGCTCGAACACCTCGGCGGCGGCGCCGGCCGGCTCGACGAAGAGCATCCCGTACTCCTGCGCGACGCGGGCGCTGGGCACGACGAGGCGCGTGGAGAACGGCCCGAACACGAGGTCGACCTCGTCCTGGGCGATGAGCGCCTCGTAGTCCTGCACGACGCGGTCGGCGTTGGACTGGTCGTCGAGGATCTTGAGCTCGACCTGCCGTCCGAGGAGGCCGCCGTCCTCGTTGACGAACTGCGCCCAGGCCTCGTAGCCGCGCTGGACGCCCTTGCCGGGCTCGGAGAAGTCGCCGGTGAGCGGGAGGGAGATGCCGATGACGATCGGGTCGTCGGACCCGCCGCCCCCGCCCTCGCCGTCGGACCCTCCGGAGCACGCCGTGAGGACGAGCGCGGTCGCGGTCACCCCGGCCGCGAGCGCGAGCGCACGCCGGGACGGGGTGCGGGTGGACATCCGTGGAGTCGACCGAGAATGCATGGACGTGACTCTCCCTACTTCGTCGTAGTGAAGACCTGAGGCCGTACTGCTCCGTACGAGACCGCTGCTTTGCGAAAGCGCTTTCGTAAGCGCTTCCGCTAGAGTACGGTGCGGACAGCGGATGTGGCAAGCGTCACGTCGGGGAGGGCTCTCGGGCCGCCGACCGGGCGACGCACGAAGGAGTGGAGCACGGGTGCGTCGAGAGGGCCGGACCACGAGGGGACGCAGCGCGCTGCGCCTGGTCGACGTCGCCGAGCGGGCCGGCGTCTCGCTCGCCACCGCGTCGCGCGCGCTGTCGGGCAGCGACGGCGTCTCGGAGGTGCTCGCCGAGCACGTGCGCGGGGTCGCGGCCGAGATGGGCTACATCGCCAACCCGCACGCGCGCACGCTCGCCGGCGGCACCACGTCCGTCGCGGGCCTGCTCGTCTACGAGATCGGCGACCCGTACTTCTCCGAGATCGCGAGCGGCGTCGTGCGCGTCGCGACCGAGCACGGGTGGAGCGTGCAGATCAGCCACACCGAGCGCGAGCCCAGCGCCGAGGTCACGCAGATCCGCCTCATGCGCGCGCACCGCGTCGGCGCGATCCTCGTCGCCGGGTCCGGGTACGTCGAGCCCGCGATGGAGGCCGACGCCGCGCGCGAGCTCGAGGCGTTCCAGGAGTCGGGCGGGCGCGTCGCCGTCATCGGACGCCACCACCTGCACAGCGACGCCGTGCTCCCCGACAACGAGGCCGCCGCCGCGAGCATCACCGCGCACGTCCTGGCGCTCGGGCACCGCCGTCTCGCCGTCGCCGCGGGCCCCGAGCGCCTGACGACCGTCGCCGACCGCACGGCGGGCGTGCGCAGCGCCGTCGCCGCGCACGGGCTCGACCCCGACGACCTCCTCGTGGTGCACGCGCCGTTCACGCGCGAGGGCGGTCGCGACGCCACCGCGCGCATCCTCGCGGAGCGCCCGGAGACGACGGCGATCCTCGCGCTCAACGACGCGATGGCCACGGGCGTGCTGTCGCTGCTGCGCGAGCGCGGCGTCGTCGTCCCGCGCGACCTGTCCGTCACGGGGTTCGACGACATCCAGGTCGCGCAGGACCTCGCGCCGGCCCTCACCACGGTGCGGCTGCCCATGAGCGAGATGGGTGCCGCCGCGTTCGAGATGGCGCTGCGGCCGCCGTCGGCGCGTCCGCGGCGCCGGCGCACCGACCACGAGCTCGTGGTCCGCGACTCGACCGCGCCGCCCCGCGCCTGATTCCGCCCGCCCCGCCGAGCGGGCGGCCCGGTCAGAAGGGCTTGCGCGCCACGACGAGGAAGCGCGGCGCCTCGTCGACGAACTCGTGGCCCGCCGCGAGGTGCAGGTGCAGCGCGCGCAGCGGCGCCTCGTACCGCGCGACCGCCTCGGGGGACAGGGACGCGAGGTCGGGCACCTGCCACGCGACGAGCCTGAGGTACCAGAGCGCGGAGGACAGGTCCCGGAAGCGGCGCAGCCCCTCGTGCTCGCGCGCGACGTCGACGACGAACCCGGCGTCGCGCAGCACCTCGACGGCGGCGCCGAGCGTCACCGAGTCCGGGTCCCACGGCAGCGGGGCGCCGAGCGCCGTGCTGAGGCGCACCCCGTCGCGCGAGTCGGCCTGCTCGGTGAGGAACACCCCGCCCGGCTCGAGCACGCGCAGGACCTCGTCCGGGTCGAACTCCTCGTGCCGGTCGAGCACGACGGCGAACTGCCCGTCGAAGAACGGCAGGAGCTGCTCGTCGTCGTCGCTCTCGACCGGGCGCACGTCCACGCCCAAGGGCTCGAGCCGACGCCGGGCCACCGGCAGGTTGGACGGGCGCCCCTCGGTCGCGGCCGAGCCCGCGGGGAACGGCGCGAGGGTCGACAGCAGCTCGCCTCCGCCCGTCCCCAGGTCGAGCACCGGACCGCGCCCGCTCGCGACGAGCTCGCGCGCGAGCGCGGCGTAGTCCCACGGCAGCGGGTCCTCGACGACGCGGCCCTCGACGGGCGCCAGGTCGAGACCCACGACGGGCACCGAGCCCGCCCAGGCCACGTGCTCCTCGAACGGCGCGTCCCGCGCGGGGACGGGCACGGCGGCCGTCCGGTCGGACGTGGCAGGGGTGTCGGGTACCGCGGCAGGCATGCGTCGATTGTCACCCGCCGGGGCGCCGACCTCGACCGCGCGCGCCGCGACCCCCGGGCCGGGACGGGGAGTGCTCCCCATCGCTCGCGCGACGGCCCGCGCGGTAGCCTCCCGGATGCCCGAACCGTGCGTCGTCGACGACGCCGGCCGGGGCAGGGGACTTCGAGGGACGAGGGGACGGCACACGGCGTGAGCGGTATGTGGGGCGCGGACGTCACCGAGCTGAGGAGGCTGGCGCGGTCGCTGCAGTCCGCGTCGGACCAGCTCGTGAGCACGACGTCCGAGGTGAGCGGGCTCGTGGAGGCGGCAGGGCGCTGGCAGGGCGGCGACGCCGACCAGTTCCGCAGCGAGTGGACGGGCACGTCGGTCGCGCTGCTGCGCGGGGTGAGCCAGACGCTCTCCCAGGCGTCCGAGGCGGTGCTGCGCAACGCCGACGAGCAGTTCATGACGAGCACCGAGGGCGGCAGCATCCCGTCGCCCGGCGTGCCCGGCCCGGGCGTGCCCACGGGTCCCGGGGGCGGGCCGCTCGGCGGCGACGACCCGCTCGACGGCTCGATCTGGGACGTCGGCGAGACGGCGTGGGGCGCGATCTCGTTCGGCCTCGCCGGGTGGAAGACGTGGAAGGTGGGCCAGTCGCTCACCGCGTTCCTCCAGGCCAGCCGCCTCGCCGACCTGTCCGACGCCGCGGCGAGCGCGTCGGTCTTCGCGCGCGGCATGGTGCTCGACGACGCGATGGGACTGCTCGGGGGCCTCGGCACCGCGGGACGCATCGCGGGCGGCGTCGGCGGGCTGTTCGGCGTCATCGGCGGCGTCAACCAGATGTTCAACACCCAGTACGACGGCTGGCGCGGGGGCGTCGACCGCGTCATGGGCGGCCTGTCGGTCGTCGGCGGCGCGGGGACGATGCTCATGATGGCCGGCATGCTCACCAACCCCGTGGGCATCGGCATCGTCGTCGGCGCGGGCGTCGTCGCGGGCGCCTGGGCGCTCGGGAACCTCGTCGTCGACAACTGGGACTCGATCACGGGCTTCGTCTCCAACCCGGGTCCGTACCTCGCGGACGGCTGGGGGCACGTCACCGACTTCGCGAGCAGCGCGGCCGATACGATCGGGAACGCCGTGTCCGACGTCGGGGACGCGATCGGCGACGGGCTCTCCGCCGCCGGTGACTTCATCGGAGGGCTCTTCTCGTGACCCAGGAGACCATGCGCTGGTCCGCGTCCGACATCGCCGCGGCGGAGCGCACGCTGGAGCGCGCGACCGCGGGGGAGGTCACCCACGTCGTGACGCTCACGGACGAGGAGATCGTCATCCTCGACGGGCTCCAGAACCCGCAGATCGCCGCCGTGCCGTGGCTCGACGCGCAGGAGGGCGCCGACCGCGCGCTCGTGGGCCGCGTCGCGCTCCGCTCGCTGCTCGCGCGCGGCCTCGTCGTGCCCGCCGAGAACGCGGGCGGCGAGCCCGCGGCCGCCGGCTCCGGCGACGAGCGCCCGGCCGTCGGCATCGAGGCGGTCCCCGAGATCACCGGACCGCTCGTGCTGCGTCGCACCGCGACCGCCATCCTCTCCGCGGAGCGCACCACGGCCCTCGGCCGGCACTGGGTCTACGTCTACCTCCACGAGGACGACCGCGTGCTCGAGGAGGAGGTCGCGCCGAGCGGCCACCACGCCTTCAGCGTCTACCCGCTCGCCGAGCTCGCCGGGCGGCTCGCGGTGTTCCTCGACCCGGGCGGCAAGGCGCTCCTGGACGGCCGCACGCAGACGTTCACGACCGAGGAGTTCTCCGCCCGGGCGCCCGAGCTGCCCGAGCTCGCCGGGGCCCTCGCCGTGACGACGCTCGGCGCGGTGCACGCCGGTTCCGACGTGCTCGTGCAGGTCAGCGTGTACGCGACGCCCGACGGCGTCTACGTGGTCCGGGGCGGCGAGCACGGTGCCGACGGCGCGCCGACGACGCTCACGCTCTCCGAGATCGGGGCGGCGACCGTGCGCCGGCTCCCGGTCGAGCTCCTGGGCCGATGAGCGGCGCGGCGGCTCCCGCGGCGCCGACGGGCGCGCGCGCCACGCGCAAGGTGCGCCACCACGCGGCGGCGTCGGGCCTCGGGGCGGTGCGCCACGTGTCGGCCTCGACGCCCAACGCGCCCGCGTGGACGGTCGTCGTCGTCCTCGTGCTCGTGTTCTCCGTGGGCCCCGCGCTCGTGGGCAACGCCGGCGCCGGCGCGATCGGGTACCTGCTGCCGTCGTTCGTGGCGATCGCCGCCCTGATCCTGTGGTTCCTCGCGTCGGAGAAGCTCGTCGTGCTGGACCACGGGATCCTCGTCGGGTCGTTCGCCCCGTTCCAGCGCCCGGTCGCGGTGCCGTTCGCCGCGCTCGACGTGACGTCGGTGCGGGCCGTCGTCGCGAGCCAGCGCACCCTCGGCCTGCTGCTCGCGGACCGCGGCGTCTCCACGGCGTCGCGCACCGTGCTGTGGTCGCGGCGCGCGGTGACGTTCGTCGGCGTGGCGCCGCGAGCCCTGCGCCAGGCCCGGGCGCGGGGCGAGCACGTCGACCTCGCGACGGCGTCGGCCGTGGACCTGTGGGTGTTCTCCGCACGCGACCCGCGCCGTCAGGAGCAGGTCGTCCGCGCGCTCGGCGACGCGGCGCGTGCGGCCGGGGTGCCCGGGGCGGAGCACGTCGAGGCGCGCGCGCTGCCCGCGCAGCCCGTGCCGGTCTCGCCGCAGGGGGCGGACCGCCTCGCGATCCCCGAGCGCTTCCGCAGCGCGCGAGCCCGGCAGCCGGCGCGCTGACCCGCCCTGCGGGTCCGCGGGGGACGACGGCGCCGGGTCGCCCCTGTGTCAGACCGTCGCGGTCCCGAACGCCGCGGCCAGGCGGGCCGTCGCGCCGCCACCGGTCGGCGTGGCGCCCGCGAGGGCCCCGACCTGCAGCACCATCCACGGGCTGAACGCCCACGGGGTCGCGGCGACCGCGCGCGCGACGTCCTGCGGGTCGGCCCACGCGACCTCGACGACCTCGTCGGGGTTCGGCTCGACCGGTCCCGCGGCGCGCGCGGTGTACACGGGGCAGATCTCGTTCTCGACGACGCCCGACGCGTCGACCGCGCGGTAGCGGAACCCGGGCACGGCGACCTCGAGGTCGGCGATCTCCAGGCCGAGCTCGTGGCGCCCGTGCCGGACGATCGACTCCTCGGTCGTCTCCGTCCACCGCGGGTGCCCGCAGAACGAGTTGGTCCACACGCCCGGCCACGTGCGCTTGACGAGCGCGCGCCGCGTGAGGAGCAGGCGCCCGGCGTCGTCGAGCACGTAGCAGGAGAAGGCGAGGTGCAGCGGCGTCTCGGTCGTGTGGACCGCGGCGCGCTCGAAGGTGCCGGTCCGGCGTCCCTCGTCGTCGACGGTGACGACGTGGTCGGCGGCCACGGGAACGTGCGAGGTCATGCGGCCACTCTCGCACACGGCGGTCCCGGACGGGCAACCCCCCGCGGGCGCCACGTATAAGGTGAGGGTTGCCTCACCACGCCCTCCGGGCGATCGCCCCTCGACCAGATCCGAGCACCATGACCCCGTCCGCGACCGCCGACGCACCGGCCCGTACCGCCGACGGCGTGACCGGCCGCGACGACCACCCGGCAGGGGTCGCGCGCACGAACGCGCGGCGCGGCCTCGGGCTCGTCGTCGCCCTCGTGGCCCTCGTCCTCGCGGTCGTGCTGAGCCTCGTGGTCGGGTCGAAGCCGGTCCCGCTCGGCACGGTGTGGGACGCCCTCACCGCGTACGACGGGTCGAGCGACCACGTGGTCGTGCGCGACCTGCGCGTGCCGCGCACGCTCGTCGGTCTGCTCGTCGGGACCGCGCTCGGCGTCGCCGGTGCGCTCATCCAGGCGATGACGCGCAACCCGCTCGCGGACCCGGGCATCCTCGGCGTCAACGCCGGCGCCGCGTTCGCCGTCGTGCTCGCCGTCGCGCTGCTCGGGCTCACCGACGTCGGGTCGTTCGTCTGGTTCGCGTTCCTGGGCGCCGTCCTCGCGACGGTCGCGGTGTACGCGATCGGGTCGCAGGGTCGCGGGGGAGCGACGCCCGTGCGCCTCACGCTCGCCGGCGTCGCGCTCGGCGCCGTGCTCACGGGGCTCTCGCAGGGCGTCACCCTGCTCGACCCGGCCGCGTTCGACCGCCTGCGCTTCTGGACCGCCGGCTCGCTCGCGGGCCGCACCGCGGAGACGGCCGCGACGATCGCGCCGTTCGTCCTCGCCGGGCTCGTGCTCGCCGTGGTCGTCGCGCGCCCCCTCAACAGCGTCGCGCTCGGCGACGACCTCGCGCGCTCGCTCGGGGCCCACGTGGGGCGCACGCGTGTGCTCGTCGGGGTCGCCGTGATGCTCCTGTGCGGCGCGGCGACCGCGGCGGCGGGGCCGATCGCGTTCGTCGGCCTCATGGTGCCGCACGTCGCGCGGTGGGCCGTCGGGCCCGACCAGCGCTGGATCCTGCCGTACGCGGCGGTGCTCGCGCCCGTCCTGCTGCTCGTGTCCGACGTCGTCGGGCGGGTGGTCGTCTCGCCGGGCGAGCTGCAGGTCGGCATCGTCACGGCGTTCGTCGGCGCCCCCGTGCTCGTCGCGCTCGTGCGCCGCTCCTCGGCGAGCGGGCTGTGAGCGCGCCCGTCCGGGACCAGGTGCCCACGAGCCCGGGCGTGCCCGACGACGGAGGGCACCGCCGCGGCTTCGGCCGCCCCACGCGCGTCGTCCGGGCGTTCGGCGGGCGCGTGAGCCTCCGGCTCGACGTGCGGACGCTCGCGGTGTGCGCGGCGCTCGCGCTCGTCGGGCTCGCGCTCGGCGTCGTCGCGCTGACGACGGGCGACTACCCGCTCAGCGTGCCGCAGGTCCTCGACGCGCTCGTGGGCGCCGCGGACGGGCCGGTGCGCCTGGTCGTCGTCGAGTGGCGCCTGCCGCGCGCCCTCCTCGCGCTCGTGCTCGGCGCGGCGCTCGGCACGAGCGGCGCGATCTTCCAGTCGATCACCCGCAACCCGCTCGGCAGCCCCGACGTCATCGGGTTCAGCACCGGCGCCTACACGGGCGCGCTCGTCGTGATCCTCGTGGTCGGCGGCGGGTACGCGGGCGTCGCGGCGGGCGCGCTCGTCGGGGGCGTCCTCACCGCCGCCGCCGTGTACCTGCTCGCGTACCGGCGCGGGGTCCAGGGGTTCCGCCTCGTCGTCGTGGGCATCGCCGTGTCCGCGATGCTCGCGTCCGTCAACCAGTGGCTCGTCGTCACAGCCGACCTCGAGACCGCGATGGCGGCCGCGGTGTGGGGCGCCGGGTCGCTCCACGGCGCGACGTGGGCGCAGGCGGCGCCCGCGAGCGTGCTCGCCGTCCTCCTCGTGCTCCCGCTCGCGTGGCTCGCGCCGCGCATGGGGCTGCTCGAGCTCGGGGACGACGCCGCGGCCGCCCTCGGCCTGCGCACCGAACGGGTGCGGCTCGCGCTCGTCGTCGTCGGCGTCGCGCTCACGGCCCTCGCCACGGCCGCGGCCGGACCCATCGCGTTCGTCGCGCTCGCCGCGCCGCAGCTCGCGCGCCGCCTCACGGGCGCGCCGGGCGTGCGCCTCCTCCCCGCCGCCGTCATGGGAGCCGTGCTGCTCGCCGCGAGCGACCTCGTCGCGCAGCGCGCGTTCGCGCCCACCCAGCTCCCCGTGGGCGTCGTGACCGTGAGCCTCGGCGGCTTCTACCTCGTGTGGCTCCTCGTGCGCGAGGCCCGGAAGTGACCACGAACCCGCAGACCGGAAGGACCCCGGTGCCACCCAGCTCCCTCGCGGGGACGCCCGCCGACGCCCCCGTCACCGACGCCGCCCCGCGCGCGGACCGACTGCACGCGGACGGCATCACCGTCGGCTACGACGACCGCGTCATCGCGCGCGACCTCGACGTGAGCATCCCCGACGGCTCGTTCACCGTGATCGTCGGGCCGAACGCGTGCGGCAAGTCGACGCTCCTGCGGGCGCTGTCGCGCCTGCTCAAGCCGTCGCGCGGCCAGGTCGTGCTCGACGGCCGCTCGATCTCGTCGATCCCCGCGAAGGAGGTCGCGCGGCGCCTGGGGCTCCTGCCGCAGTCGTCGATCGCGCCCGAGGGCATCACCGTCGCGGACCTCGTGGCCCGCGGGCGCTACCCGCACCAGACGCTGCTGCGGCAGTGGTCGCGCGAGGACGAGGCCGCCGTGCTCGGCGCGCTCGCGGCGACCGGGACGACCGGTCTCGCGGACCGCCTCGTCGACGAGCTGTCCGGCGGGCAGCGCCAGCGCGTGTGGGTCGCGATGGTGCTCGCCCAGGAGACGCCGATCCTTCTGCTCGACGAGCCGACGACGTTCCTCGACATCGCGCACCAGATCGAGCTGCTCGAGCTGTGCGCGGACCTCAACCGCGACCGCGGGCACACGCTCGTCGCCGTGCTGCACGACCTCAATCACGCGTGCCGGTACGCGACGCACCTCATCGCGATGAAGGACGGCGCGATCGTCGCCGAGGGCGCGCCGGGCGACGTCGTGACGGCCGCGCTCGTCGAGGACGTGTTCGGGCTCCCGTGCCGGATCATCCCCGACCCGGTGACGGGCACGCCGCTCGTCGTGCCCGAGGGGCGGCCGCGCCGCGCCTGACGACGCGGCCGCGGCACGCGCTTCTCAGACGAAGCCGAACACGGGCGGGAAGACGACGGCGACGAGGACCGCCCACCCGGCGTAGGCGGGCAGGAACCGGGTCTGCCACGCGACGAGGTCGGCGAGCGGGCGCCGTCCGCGCAGGAACGCCGTCGCGAGGACGGCCGACCACGCGAGGTGGACGAGCAGGAGCAGGTTGAGCCCGAGCGCCGCGGTCTTGTTGGGGCTCAGCCCGAACTCCGCGATGCGCGTGAGCATCGCCGTGAGCGCGACCGCGTCGACCGCGAGCGCCGCGACGACGAGCAGCACCTGGAGGCCGTCGAAGAACGACGGCGGCGCGAGCGGGTCGCGCGCCGACACCGAGTACAGGAGCAGGCACAGCACGAGCACGAGGATCGCATCCATGAGGATGAGCAGCTCGCGGTCGACGTCCGCGAGGTCGCCCGCGGTCGCGAGGACGACGAACGCGGCGAGCAGCATGACGAGCGTCAGCGGGGTGAACACGCGCGTGAGGACGGGCGCGATGTTCTCGACGACGTTCTGCTTGGCCTCGACGAGCCACGCGGCCACGATCAGCGCGGCCGGGACGCACAGGGGCAGGATCCAGGTGTCCAGGTAGGGCTCGAGGTCGACGCCGGCGAGCGAGAAGGTCACGGTCGTCAGGCCGAGCAGGACGCCGCCCCCGATCGCGATGAGCGTGTAGTACACGGCGAGCTCGCCCGTGAACCGCATGAAGTCCATGCGTCGCGCGTCCGAGCGCCACCGCCCGCCCACGTACGCGACGCCGACGACGGCCCACACCACGGCGGGCGCCGCGAGCACCGCGAGGACGAGGGTCGAGCCCGTGGGCTCGAACGGGTAGAGGTTGAGGACGAGGCCCAGCGCGACGAACGGGACGACGAGCGCCCCGACCACGCGCGCCGTGACCTGGCGCTTCCACGCGAGGTAGGCCGTGAGGAACGGCAGCACGAGGAGCGCCGCGTTGAGCGCGACGACGTCCTCGTCGAGGACGCTCGTCGCGATCTTCGTCGCGACGCCGGCACCCGCGGCGAGGCCGAGCACGACGGCGAGCTCGCGCCACGAGCGCGTGCGGCCCGGCTGCTCGCCCACGAGCACGAGCTGCTTCCACAGCCGCTCGGAGTGCTCCTGCGCGAACTCGCGCGACAGGTCGTCGAGCGTGCCCATGCGCTTCACGGCGACGAGGAACGCCTCGTCGTCGTCGAGGCCCGTCGCGCGCAGGTCCTCGACGCGCTCGCGCAGGTGGTCCTCCATCTCGTCGACGTCCGCCGCGGAGATCGCCTCGCGGCGGCGGACGTACCCGCGCCACTGGTCGATCTGCGCCTCGAGCGCGGCGTGCGGGCCAGGGCTCGCGGCGTCGGGCGCCGCCGTGCCGGGCGCCATCAGGCCCACCCCTCCGCGACGCGCGGCGGGTTCTGCAGCCCGTCCTGGGCGGAGCGCCACACCTGCTGGAGCGCGTGCGCGACGACGTCCCACTGGGCCTGGCGCTCGACGAGCGCCTCGCGCCCCGCGGCCGTGATGGCGTAGTGCTTGCGGCGTCGGCCGACGTCGGACGTGCCCCACGACGCCTCGACGAGCCCGAGCCGCTCCAGGCGGTGCAGCAGCGGGTAGAGCATGCCGTCGGTCCACTGCATGCGTCCGCCCGAGAGCTCGTCCACGCGCTTGAGGATCGCGTAGCCGTACGACTCGCCGTCCGCGAGGATCCCGAGCACGAGCGGCGTGGCCGACGCGGCCACGAGGTCCTTGTCGATACGCATGGCACTCCTATGCCTAGTTGTTCTAGAGGTATCGACCCTAGCAGATCTAGGGATGGGCTGAGCCGGCCGCCGTCCTACCGTGGCTCCAGGCCGCGCCCGCGGCCGGGACGAGCGCCTCGACGGGGGAGTCGACCATGCCTCGCACGTACCTCTTCGCCCTGACCGACGGCGGAGGGACGGTCCCGCCGGAGGTGGGGGTCGCCCGTCGGCTCGTGGAGCGAGGGCACCGCGTCCGGGTGCTCGCCGAGGACTCGATGGCTCCCGAGGTGCGCGCCACGGGCGCGACGTTCGTGCCGTGGCCCACCGCGCCGAACCGACCCGACCGCGACCCCGCGAACGACCCCCTGCGGGACTGGGAGGCGCCGAGCCTGCTCGCGCAGGCGCGCGACCTGGGCGACCGCCTGATCGCCGGGCCCGCACCCCGCTACGCCCGCGACGTGCTCGCGGCCGTCGACGACGAGCGGCCCGACCTCGTCGTCACGTCGGTCTTCGCGTTCGGCGCCATGGCCGCGGCGCAGTCGCGCGGCATCCCGTTCGACGTGCTCGTCCCCAACGTCTACGCGCTGCCCGCACCGGGCCGGACGCCGTTCGGGGCCGGGCTGAAGCCCGCCCGCGGCCCTCTCGGCCGCGTGCGCGACCGGGCGGTCACCGCGCTGTCGACGCGCGTGTTCGACCGGTACACGCGCGACGGGCTCAACGCCCTCCGCGCCGACCTCGGGCTCACGCCCCTCGACCGGTCGTGGGAGCAGCTCGGCGCCGCGCGCCGCCAGCTCGTCATGACGAGCCCCGCGTTCGACCTCCCCGGCCCCCTCCCGCCGAACGCACGCTACGTGGGGCCGGTGCTCGACGACCCCGCCTGGGCCGACGACGCCCCGTGGAGCGCGCCCCCTTGGGTTCCAGCGGTCGTCGCGACACCTGAGGTAGAGGGGTTGCGCGATGGAGTTCGAGGTTCGGCCTGTTCGAACACCGCATGGGCCGCGGAGGTTGGTGCGCGAGCGGGAGGCATACTTCCAGCTCGTGGCGACCGGGATGAGCAGTCGGCAGGCGTCGATGGCAGTTGGGGTGAACCCGACGACGGGCAAGCGGTGGCGGCTGGGTGTCGGGAGATCAGGTCGGCCTCGCTCAAGCGTCCCGGTTCCTCGGGTTTCAGTTCTGCCAGGCTCGTCGGCGCGGTATCTCGACGAGGAGGAGCGGATCTATATCGCGGATCGGCTCCGGGACCGGGCTTCGCTGCGGGCGATCGCGAGCGAGCTGGGGCGTAGCCCGTCGACGATCAGCCGTGAGATCCGACGCAACCGGCACCCGACGAACGGGCAGTACCGTCCGTTCGCCGCCAACGCTCGTGCGGAGGCAAGGATGCGGCGCCCTAAGGTGCACAAGATCGCGGCGAACCCGCAGCTGCGCGAGTACATCCAGACCCGACTGAACCTGCGGTGGAGCCCGGAGCAGATCGCGGCGAAGTTGCGCGAGCGCTTCCCTGGCCGACCTCACCTGAACGTCGTGCACGAGACCATCTACCAGGCTCTGTATGCGCCGGGCGATCGTGTCCTGAGCCGCGAGCTCACGCGCTCGTTGCGCACAGGCAGGCGGATGCGCCGTCACCACCGCTACTTCTACCGGCGTCAGCCACGCTTCTCGGCACCGATGCTGACCGTGCACGAACGACCGTCTGAGGCAAACCACCGAGCGGCGCCGGGACATTGGGAAGGCGATCTCATCGTCGGGACCGATCAACGCTCGGCGATCGCGACCCTCGTAGAACGTGCGAGCCGCTACACGATCCTCGTGCACCTGCCAGACGGCAAGGGCAGCGCCTCGGTACGTGACGCACTCATCGCCGCCGTCGAGCCGCTCCCACCCAAGCTGCGTCGTTCGCTAACGTGGGACCAGGGCGCCGAGATGAGCCGCCACCATGAGTTCACCGCAGCCACCGGGATCCCGGTCTACTTTTGCGACCCCGGCAGTCCTTGGCAGCGCGGCAGCAACGAGAACACCAACGGGCTGCTGCGCCAGTACTTCCCCAAGGGCACGAGGCTCGCAGGCCACACGCGAGAGGACCTCGCGCTGGTCGCCGACCAGCTCAACAGCCGGCCCCGCAAGATCTCTGGGTGGCGGACGCCGTCCGAGCGCCTCGCTCAGTTGCTCACTCTCGAGCGGTGACGCAGCGCTCAGGACCTGGTGCCATTCAAAGGCGCGGCAACGCCTGAGGGTCTCACTTCGACTTGCTCTTTCCACCGTCCAGTTGCCTGTAGAGCCGCCAACGATGCCCAAATGTCCGGTCTGGTAATCGTATGTAAATCGGTTCGCACGAGACGCTTGACGCAGGCAACACTCGGGCGTACCTTCTCCGCAAGCAGGGGGACCAGCGCCGGATCCGACGATGAACCTGGGTTGGTTGGCGTAAAGACGCGCCTATGCTCCTGCATGCTCAAAGCAAGGAGATGAGGTTGAAGCTCAGACGACTCGCGAGCGCGGTTGCCGCCGCATCCATCCTCGCCACCGGAGCGTTCGCAGCGCCCGCTCTGGCCACATCTACCGACTCGACCTCACCCGACGCGCCCGCCACGGTCACTGAGGTGGTCGATGGGGCACCGAGCGCGAGCGACGAGGCGCTGCTGCGTGCCTTCTTCGACGAGTACGACGTGGATGCGACGGTCCAGGACTCCCTCATCGCCGCGATGAGCGGTGGAGACCCCTGGCTGTCCCTGACGGGCGCGGATCCCGTCTCCGAGCGTGTCGAGGTCCACGACGGCGCCGAAGCTGTGATCAGCACGTACGCAGACGGCTCGATCGCCGTCTCCAGCACGTCGATCCCGAAGCCCGAGGGGTCAGGCGGGATCGGAACCCGGTCGATCCTGGACTGCACCACCTCCAGCACTGCGTACTCGGCGACCTACAGCAACTGCCTCGCGGACGTGAACCTCGGCGTGATCCGGATGTACTTCCGCTTCACCTGGCAGAAGGTCTTCGGCTCCAGCGCCTCGATCACCAGCTACAACGCGAACAGCTACGGCGGACACTGCATCGGCTGCTCCCTGAGCAACAAGAGGGTGTACCGGATCAGCTCGACCGACGTGAGGTACGAGGCGGACAGCAACCTGGCCTGGAACGGCTCGCCTCTGCAGTTCACGGCGTACATGGGCGCCAGGGTGAGCCTCGCCAACGGGGCATGGACCTACCACAACTAGGGTCGAGGGTTAGCGGCTGCCACCGCAGGCGCTAGCCTCGCCCCCAATAGGCAGGAGAAGTCATGAACGCCACGGCCGCAATTCTGATCGGCGGGATCATCCTCGGCATCGCTGTTGTCGCGACCGTCGCTGTGCTGCTCGTCAGGCAGACGCGTAAGTAGGACGGGCCTCAGCCCCATTCCGACGGCCGGGAGGACTTCAAACCTCCCGGCCGCCGGCATGCCGGGATGGGCCGCTATTGCCAGCGCGCCGCCGCGCAATGGCCGGTACCCGGCGCTCGGCCGTCGTACGGCACAACTCGGCCTACGGCAGACCGTGGAAGCAGGAGTCGTACGATCGCTTCGGAGTGGACGTGTTGCGACGACCGCTGAAATCCGCCCCCCGGGCGACGACCCGCTCGTCCTCGTCGCGCTGTCGTCCACGTTCCAGGACCAGGCCGCGCTCCTGCGGCGCGTCGTCGCCGCGCTCGCGACGCTTCCCGTCCGCGGCCTCGTCACGACCGGGCCGAGCCTCGACCCCGGCGCCGTGCAGGGCGCGCCGAACGTCTCCGTCGTCGCGTCCGCGCCGCACCGCGCCGTGCTGCGCGAGGCGGCGCTCGTCGTCACGCACGGCGGGCACGGCACGCTCCTCAAGGCCCTCGCCGCGGACGTGCCCGTCGTCGTGCTGCCGCACGGGCGCGACCAGGGGGACAACGCCGTGCGCGTCACCCTGCGCGGCGCGGGCGTCGCGCTCCGGCGCACGGCCTCGACCGACCAGGTCGCGCGCGCGGTCCGCCGCGTGCTCGACGACCCCGCCTACGCGCGACGCGCCGCCGTGCTCGGCGCCGCCGTCCGGCACGACGCCGAGCACAGCACGCTCGTCGCGGAGCTCGAGGCGGGCGAGGGCTGACCCGGGCGACGCCGCGCCCGGCCCCGACGACGCCGGGCACCGCGTCAGGCGACCGCGGTCGCCTCGAGCTCGACCATCTGCCCGGCGATCGCCAGGCGCGTCACGCCGAGCATCGTCGTCGGCGGGGCCGCGCCCGCCCCTCCCAGCCGCGCCGCGAGCACCCCGTAGTGCCGGAGCAGCTCGTCGACGTCGGTGGTGTAGACGGTGAGCCGGACGACGTCCGCCCACGTCGTGCCCGCCTCGCCGAGCACGGCCTCCACGTTGTCGAGGCTCAGCGCGAGCTGCGCCGCCATGTCGCCGTCGTGCCGAGGTGCTCCGTCGGGTCCCGTCGCCGTCTGCCCCGAGCACCACACGGTCCGGGTGTGCCCGGACACGACCACCCCCTGGTGGAAGCCCAGGTCCAGGGACCAGGTCACCGGGTCGACCGCCGTTCGTTCGACTGCCACGTCGTCTCCTTCGTGTCGTCCTTCCCGCGCGCCCGTCGGCTCGTCCGCCGACGTCCTCGACGCCCGTGCCGACGAGCCTGGCGATGAATCACGACACCGAGTGTCATGTATCCGATACGTTCCTCCTGTGCGCGCCGACCGCCTCGTCTCGCTCGTCCTGCTGCTGCGCCAGCGCGGCCGGACGTCCGCCGCGACGCTCGCCCGCGAGCTCGAGGTCTCCACGCGCACCGTGCTGCGCGACGTCGAGGCCCTGTCCGCCGCCGGCGTCCCGGTCTACGCCGAACGCGGACGTCACGGCGGGTTCGCGCTGCTCCCCGGGTTCCGGACGGAGCTCACCGGCCTCACCCACGACGAGGCGCTGGCCGTGCTGACCGCTGCGGCCGCGCGCGACGCCCGGGCGTTCGGCCTCGGGCCCGCCCTCACGTCCGCCGTGCGCAAGGTGGCCGACGCCCTGCCCGAGACCCACCGCACCGCCGCGAGCGACGCCGCCCGGCGCATCCTCGTCGAACCGGACTCCGACCTGCTCTCGCGCCGCGAGGTCGTGGAGGAGGTCCCCGCGGACGTCATGGCGGAGGTCCGGCGCGCGGTCCTCGACGGGCGCCGCCTGCGGCTGCGTTACGCCGCGGCCGGGCGCGACCCGTCGTGGCGCACGGTCGACCCCCTCGGCCTCGTCACGGTGCGCGGCACGGGCTACCTCCTCGCCACCGCGTCGGGCGCGGACCGCACCTACCGGCTCTCGCGCGTCCTCGCCGCCGAGGCGCTGCCCGACCCCGCCGAGCGGCCGGACGGCGTCGACCTCGAGCACCTCTGGCGCGAGCGCAGCGCCCAGTTCCGGGCCAGCGGCGACCAGGTGACCGCGCGGGTCGTGGTGCGCGCGGACCGCCGCGAGGAGCTCGTCAGCACCGCGCTCGCCGTCCTCGCCGAGGAGGCGGCCGACGACGGCCGGATCCTCGTCGAGGCGACCTTCCAGGACCTGCGGCACGCCGTGTGGGCGGTCTGGCAGCACGGCACGGACGCCGAGGCCCTCGCACCGCCGGAGCTGCGCGACGCGCTGCGCGAGCGTGCCGTCGCACTCGCGTCCCGCTACGGGGCCAGCCCGCCCGCCGTCGAGTCGAGAGAGCGCGGCTCGGCCGCGACGGTAGCGGCCACGACGTGACCGCTACCGGTGCGACCGTGGCCGGCGACCCATTGACCGACCTCGGGAGGGCATCATGCCGCCGACCCCGAGCACTCCCGCAGTCCCGCCCGCGCCCGCCGGCTCGAACTCCGTCAATCCGTTCGTCTGCACCCACGACGCCGTCGGGCTCCTGGCGTTCCTCGTCGACGTGCTCGACGCGCACGAGGTGCACGAGGCGCGCACGCTCGACGCCGACGGCCTCGTCCTGCACTCCGAGCTGCTCGTCGGTGACTCGACGCTCACCGTCGCGGACCGCAAGCCCGGGTGGCCGTGGACGCCGGCGCTCACCCGCGTCTACGTGCACGACGCCGCGGCGACGATCGCCCGCGCCCGCGCCTGCGGCGCCCGGGTCGTCACGGAGCCCACCGACTTCTTCGGCGACATCCTCGCGCGCTTCGCCGACCCGTTCGGGAATCTGTGGTGGGTGTACCAGCACGACCCGGCGCGCACGGGGTGGGGCGACGTCGACGACACCGGCTCAGCCGACCACGACACCGGCGGGACGACGGCGGAGGAGTCGTGGGAGACGTTCACGACCCCCGCGCTCGAGTACGTCCACGCGACCCTCGTCGCCGCGATGGAAGGGCTGCGCGACCCGCGCGCGTGACCTCGGACGCGAGAGAGCCCCGGTCAGGATCACCTGACCGGGGCTCTCTTCACGTGCGCGAGGGGGGAGTTGAACCCCCACGCCCTTTCGGGCACACGGACCTGAACCGTGCGCGTCTGCCTATTCCGCCACTCGCGCGTGCCGCAGAAGACTAGCACGGCGCCCGCCGCCCCCTGGAATCGCAGGAGCCCGGCATCACGGCGCCGGACGCCCGACGTTCACACGCTCCGCGCGGAACGCGCCACATCCGTCCGGAGATCGTGCGACGAATCGGGCCTGCTGCGCAGACGTGGTCGATACGATCTAGGTAGTCTGCCCGGACGCGCCCGTGTCCGAGGAGGTCGCCGGGGAGCACGGCCCGGCGAGGCGGACGAGACCAGCACGGCACGAGCCGGCACGAGCGAGCACGAGGGAGGAGGTGGCATGGGAGTCCTGGACCGCTTCGAGAAGGGCGTCGAGCGCGTCGTGAACAACGCCTTCGCCAAGGTGGGACGCAGCGAGGTCAAGCCCGTCGAGCTCGCGAGCGCGCTGCGGCGCGAGGTCGACGACCGCGCCGCCGTCGTCGACCGCGAGCGCACGGTCGTGCCCAACGAGTTCACCATCGAGCTGTCGGTGGACGACTTCGGCCAGGTCGAGGGGTGGGGCGCCGAGACGCTGGCCGACGAGCTGGCGTCGAACGTCACCCAGTACGCGGCGTCGCAGCACTACGCGTTCGTCGGTCCTGTGAGCGTGAGCTTCGAGCAGAACGACGCGCTCGACGTGGGCCGCTTCCAGCTCCGCTCGGCGAGCGTGCGCGGCAACGTCGCGCCCGCGACGTCCGCGTCCCCGAGTACGCGCCACCCGCTCGTCGACATCGACGGCCAGCGCTACCTGCTCACCGGGCCGGTCACCGTCATCGGCCGCGGCTCGGAGGCCGACATCGTCGTCGACGACCCGGGCGTCTCCCGCCGCCACCTGGAGATCCGCGTGACCCCGGAGGGCGTCATCGCGACCGACCTCGGCTCGACCAACGGCCTGTTCGTCGAGGGGCACCAGGTGCCCGCCGCGACGCTGCTCGACGGCAACTCCCTGACGATCGGTCGTACCCGCATCATGTTCTGGACCGGCGCGTCCGACAACGAGGAGTGGTGATCCGGCCCGCATGACCGACCTCACGTTCACCCTGCTGCGGCTGGGCTACCTGGTGCTGCTCTGGGTGTTCGTGCTCTCCGCGATCGGGGTGCTGCGTCGGGACCTGTACGGCACCAAGATCACGCCCCGCAAGGGTCGCAAGGGCGCGAGCACGCCGGCCCCGCGCCCGTCCGCCGGCACCGCCGCTCCCGCGCCCGAGCCGGCCCGGCCGGCCGCCCCCGCGGGGCCGTCGCGGCTCGTCGTGACGGCGGGCCCGCTCACGGGCACGACGATCCCGCTCACGACGTCGTCGATCCTCATCGGCCGCGCGCCGAGCTGCACCCTCGTCCTCGACGACGACTACTCGTCGTCGCGGCACGCGCGCATCTTCCCGCAGCACGGGACGTGGTTCGTCGAGGACCTCGGCTCCACGAACGGCACCTACGTCGAGGACCAGCGCATCGGCCAGGTGACGCCGCTGAGCATCGGGACGCGGGTGCGGATCGGTCAGTCCGTCGTCGAGCTGCAGAGGTAGCCCGCAGTGAACATCGCCCTGCGCTACGCCGCGCGCTCCGACGTGGGCCTCGTGCGCTCCAACAACCAGGACTCCGGCTACGCGGGCCCGCACCTGCTCGTCGTCGCGGACGGCATGGGCGGCCACGCGGGCGGTGACGTCGCCTCGTCGATCGCGATCGCCGCGCTCGCGCCGCTCGACGGCGAGTCGCACGGCCCGGACGACGCGCTGGCCGAGCTCGAGCGCTCGATCGACCACGCGCGCCAGGACCTCGTGGACCGCAGCGTGTCCGACCCCGAGCTCGTCGGCATGGGCACGACGGTCACGGCGATCCTGCGCGCGGGCAACAAGCTCGCGATGGCGCACCTCGGCGACTCGCGCGCGTACCTGCTGCGCGACGGCGAGCTCACCCAGGTCACGACGGACCACACGTTCGTCCAGCACCTCGTCGACACGGGCCGCATCTCGGCGGACGAGGCGGAGACGCACCCGCAGCGCAACGTCGTCATGCGCGTGCTCGGCGACTTCGACATCGACCTCACGCCGGACATGTCGGTGCGCGAGGCGAAGCCGGGGGACCGCTGGCTCCTGTGCTCGGACGGCCTGTCCGGGTTCGTCAGCCCCGAGACGATCGCGCAGACGCTCCTGGAGACCCCGGACGTCGACGAGTGCGCCGACCACCTGCTCCAGCTCGCGCTGCGCGCGGGCAGCACCGACAACGTCACGGTCGTCGTGGCGGACGTCGTCGACGTCGACGCGCTGCCCGACGGCGCCGCGCCCGCCACGGGCGCCCAGGTCGTGGGCTCGGCCGCGATCGACCGCGACGCGCCGACCTCGGCCGCGGACGGGCCCGCCGCGCGCGCTGCGGCGCTCGTGGCCAGCGCCAACGCGGCGTCGGGGACCGAGGGGGACGCCGCGGACGGCGCCGCCGACGCGGAGGGCGAGACGGGCGAGGGGTCCGGCGACGACGAGGACGTGCGCCCCGGGCGCAGGCCGCGCCGCTGGGTCACGGTCGTCGCGGTCCTGCTCGTCGTCGCGGGTCTCGGCGTGGCGGCGTGGGCCGGCTACCGTTGGACGCAGACGCAGTACTACGTCGGCGTGGCCGACGGCCAGGTCGCCGTGTTCCGCGGCATCCCGGAGAAGGCCGGCCCCGTCACGCTGTCCACGCCGATCGAGCTCACGGGGACGCGCGTCGCGGACCTGCCGGGCTACGTCGTCGACCGCCTCGAGACGACGATCCCCGCGCAGTCGCTCGACGACGCGCGCGCCCGCGCGGAGCGGCTCGTCGCCGACGCGCAGGACGAGACGACCACGGACGCGCCCACGACGGACGGGACCGAGGCGCCGACCGAGGGGACCGCGGGGACCCCGGAGGCGGGGGCCCCGGACGTGACCCCGGCACCGCCCGCCGACGGCGACGGCTCGGGGGCCTGATGGCCACGGTGGAGACCACCGAGGTGCGCCCCGGCCGGGGCGCGGAGCTCGGTCTGCTCGTCCTCGCGCTCGCGCTCGGCATCGGCGCGTACGCGCTCGTCGGCCTGCAGCTCACGGGAGAGCTCCCGGGCCGCTTCTACGTGTACAGCGTCGGCACGGTCGTGCTCGCGGCCGTCGCCCACGTGCTGCTGCGCCTGCGCGCGCCGTACGCCGACCCGGTGATCCTGCCGGTCGCCGTCGCGCTCAACGGCATCGGGCTCGCGATGATCTTCCGCCTCGACCTCGGGTCGCAGGTGACGGGCGGCACGCAGGACCTGGCCCCGCGCCAGCTCCAGTGGACGGCGCTGGGCATCCTCTGCGCGTTCGCGCTGGTCTGGTTCCTGCGCGACCACCGCACGCTGCGCCGCTACACGTACACCGCGATGATCGCGGGCATCGTGCTCGTCGCGCTCCCGCTCGTGCCCGGCCTCGGCGCGCGCATCAACGGCGCGCAGATCTGGATCAACCTGTTCGGCTTCTCGCTCCAGCCGGCGGAGTTCGCGAAGATCGCGTTCGCGATCTTCTTCGCGGGCTACCTCGTCACCAACCGCGACACGCTCGCCCTCGCCGGGCCCAAGGTGCTCGGCCTCCAGCTCCCGCGCCTGCGCGACCTCGGCCCGATCATCATCGTGTGGCTCGTCTCGCTCGCGATCCTCGTGTTCGAGCGCGACCTCGGGACGTCGCTGCTGTTCTTCGGCCTGTTCGTCGCGATGCTCTACATCGCGACCGAGCGCGTGAGCTGGGTCGTCATCGGTCTGCTGCTCATCGCGGTCGGCGCGGTCCTCGCCGCGACGACGTTCGGGCACGTCCAGGCGCGCGTCGACGTGTGGCTGCACCCGTTCGACCCGGAGATCTACGGGCGCAACCCCGGCGGGTCCGGGCAGATCGTGGGCGGCCTCTTCTCGCTCGGGAACGGCGGGCTGTTCGGCACGGGCTGGGGCGCGGGCTACCCGCGCACGGTCCCGTACGCGTTCTCCGACTTCATCTACGCCTCGCTCGGCGAGGAGCTCGGCCTCACGGGACTCATCGGCATCCTGCTGCTGTACCTCGTGCTCGCCGAGCGCGGCCTGCGCACCGCGATCGGCGTGCGCGACGGGTTCGGCAAGCTGCTCGCGGGCGGCCTCGCGTTCGTCATGGCCTGGCAGCTCTTCGTCGTCGTCGGCGGCATCACGCGGATCATCCCGCTCACCGGCCTGACCATGCCGTTCGTCGCGCAGGGCGGCTCGTCGCTCCTCGCGAACTGGCTCGTCGTCGGGCTGCTCCTGCGCATCTCCGACGACGCACGACGGCCGTCGTCGCTGCCCGTGCGCGGCCAGGTCGCGCCCGGCGGCGCGCGGACCCGCACCGACTCCGACCCGGTCGAGGTCGTCGGCGGCGGGTCGCCCGCCGTCGGCGCAGTGCCCGACGACGCCCCCACCACCGTCGGCGCGCCCGCCGTCGGCGGCCCGCCCACCGGGCCGACGCGCGCGACGACGGGCGTGCAGCAGGCGGTCGGGCGCGACGGCGAGGTCCCCGGTCACCCGGACGAGCTGCGGACCGAGGTCGTGCGCCGCCCGGGTCCCGACGCGCCGCCCCGCCCTGAGCACGACCCCTGGGGAGGAGCCCGGTGAACGTCCCCCTGCGTCGCGTCGCGACGGTCGTCCTCGTCATGTTCCTCGCGCTCATGGTGTCGACGACGTACATCCAGTTCGTCCAGGCGGACTCGCTCAACGACGACCCGCGCAACGCCCGCACGATCTACCGCGAGTACAACAAGTTCCGCGGGCCGATCGTCGTCGCGGGCGACGTGATCGCGTCGTCGACCCCCGTGGACGACGCGTTCGGCTTCCAGCGCCAGTACGCGAGCGGCCCGCTGTACGCCCCGGTCTCGGGCTTCCTGTCCCTCACGAACGGTCGCACGGAGATCGAGGACAAGGAGAACGACTACCTCAACGGCCAGGCGAGCTCGCTGTGGCTCGACCGGCTCAGCGCGCTGTTCACGGGCAAGCAGCCGCAGGGCGCGTCCGTCGAGCTGACGATCGACCCGGCCGCGCAGCAGGCCGCGTGGGACGCGCTCGGCGACCAGCGGGGCGCGGTCGTCGCGATCGAGCCGAAGACCGGTCGCGTCCTCGCGCTCGTGTCCAAGCCGAGCTACGACCCGAACGAGCTCGCGACGCACGACACGGCCGCGGCGCGCGACCGCTACCAGGAGCTGCTCAACGCCGACGGCAACCCGATGTCGAACCGCGCCATCCGCGGCAACACGTACCCGCCGGGCTCCACGTTCAAGATCGTCACGTCGGCCGCCGCGATCGAGAGCGGGCAGTACACGGCCGAGAGCGTCGTCCCCGCGCCGGACGAGTACCAGTACCCGCAGTCCGACCGCACGATGAAGAACTTCGGCGGGTCGCGCTGCTCCCCGACGGGCGAGATGACGCTCGCCGACGCGCTGCGCATCTCCTGCAACACGGCGTTCGCCGACCTCGGCGTCACGCTCGGCGACGACGTGCTGCGCGACCAGGCAGAGGCGTTCGGGTTCGACGAGCCGCTCGAGATCCCGCTCGACGTCACCGCGAGCCACTTCCCGGACGACGAGGAGGCGACGCCGGACGCCACGGCCCGCGCCGCGATCGGCCAGGGAGACGTGCGCGTCACGCCGCTCCAGATGGCGATGGTCGCCGCCGCGATCGCGAACGACGGCGTGCAGATGGCCCCGTACACCGTGGAGACGGTGCGCAACCCGGACCTCGACGTGGTGCGGCAGTCCGAGCCGCGCCGCCTGCGCACCTCGGTGTCGCCCGCCACGGCCGAGCAGCTCACGCAGATGATGCTCGGCGTCGTGCAGAACGGCTCCGGGGAGGCCGCGCGGATCCCGGGCGTGCAGGTGGCCGGCAAGACGGGCACCGCGGAGACCGGCGGGGACGCCGCGCCGCACGCGTGGTTCACGAGCTTCGCGCCCGCGGACGACCCGCAGGTCGCGGTCGCGGTCATCGTCGAGAACGGCGGCTCGCTCGGCAGCGAGGCGACCGGCGGCGCGATCGCCGCGCCGATCGCACGCGCCGTCATGGAGGCGGTGGTGAACGGATGAAGCCGGTCCGGGGCCTGACGCTCGGCAACCGCTACCGCCTGGTGCGACGCATCGCCGTCGGCGGCATGGGCGAGGTGTGGGTCGCGGCCGACGACGCCCTGGGCCGCGAGGTCGCCGTCAAGGTGCTGCGCAGCGAGTACGCCGGGAACGAGGACTTCCTCAACCGGCTGCGCACCGAGGCGCGCAACAGCGCCGCGCTCTCGCACCCCAACATCGCCCAGATGTACGACTACGGGGAGGCGAACGGCTCCGGGTACCTCGTCATGGAGCTCGTCGTGGGCGAGCCGATGGCGGACCTCCTCGAACGCGAGCCGGTGCTCCCGGCCGTGCGGCTCCTGCCGATCCTCGCCCAGACGGCGCGCGGCCTGCACGCCGCGCACCTGTCCGGCGTCGTGCACCGCGACGTGAAGCCGGGCAACATCCTCATCGACCGCGCCGGGACGGTGAAGATCACCGACTTCGGGGTGTCGCTCGCCGCGAACCAGGTGCCGATGACCGCCACGGGCATGGTCATGGGCACGGCCCAGTACCTGTCGCCCGAGCAGGCCGTCGGGCAGGCCGCGACGGGTGCGTCGGACATCTACGCGCTCGGCATCGTCGCGTACGAGTCGATCGCGGGCAACCGTCCCTTCACGGGGTCCACGCCCGTCGACATCGCCGTCGCGCACGTCAACGAGCCCGTGCCGCCGCTGCCGTCCTCGGTCGACCCCGAGCTCGCCGAGCTCGTCATGGTCATGCTCGCCAAGGACCCGCTCGCGCGGCCGCACCCCGCCGACGCCCTCGCGCGCGTCTTCGAGGAGATCGGCGCGCGCCTCGCGAGCGACCCGTGGTCCGCACGCTCCAAGACCCCCGCACCCACGACGCGCCGGGCCCGCCGCGCGCGCACGGCGGAGGAGGCGCCCGCGCCCGAGCCGGACCCCGCGCCCGTCATCACCCCGCTCGTCATCCCTGCGGCGGTGCGGGACCCGCACGCCACCGACCCGGCGACGCCGTGGGTCGCGCCCGAGCCCCGCCCGGCCGCGCACGCCGCCCAGCCCACCGAGGTGCCCACCGAGGTACCCGCCGACGTGCCCGCGCCGGAGACGTCCGCCGGTCCGGTCGTCGGCCGGCACGGCGCGCCCGCGACACCCGACGACCCGGCACCGGCGGCACCTGGCGAGGTGGCGGCCACCGGGCCCGCGCTGCCGTGGGAGCGACCCGTGCCCGCGGGCGCCACGGCGGCCGGCGAGAACGCACCCCGGTCGTACCCGCCGCGGCGCGAGATGCACGGCGGCACCCGCTCCTCGCGCCGCCCGCAGCCTGCACGCGGCGGGGCGCGCGCCGCCGCGGCGGCGGGACGCCCGTCCGGAGCCGCGGTCTCCGAGCGCAGCGCGACGGCGTCGTCCGCCGCGCCGGCGACGCGCGCCGAGGCCCGGCGCCGGTCCCAGGCGACGCCGTCGCGCGCCTCGTCGTCCGGACGTCGCACCTCCACGACCACGGGACGGCGCCTCGGCGGCCTGCCCAACGGGCTGACGTGGCCCCTCGTAGCGCTGCTCGGCCTCCTCCTCGTGCTGGTCGTCGCGACGCTCGCGTCCCTCGGAGACCGCGGCGCGCGCGACGACGCCGCGGCCTCGTCGCCCGGACCCGCGGCCGCCGTCGTGGTCGTCGACGGCCTCCCCGGAACCCCGCACGAGCGGGTGACATCGTGACGACATCGTTGTGTTCCCCGCTCTCCGGCAGGCCCCCGAGTGGGATGATTGCGCCAGATGTGCCGCGTGCGGACGCGCCCGCGGCCCCGACGACACCGAAGGACGAATGAGTGGTGGACAACGCTCCCCGAGTGCTTGCCGGGCGCTACCAGGTCGGTGAGCTCATCGGCCGTGGCGGCATGGCCGAGGTGCACATCGGGCACGACAACCGCCTCGGTCGTACCGTCGCGATCAAGATCCTGCGCTCCGACCTCGCGCGCGACCCGTCCTTCCTCGCCCGCTTCCGGCGCGAGGCGCAGGCCGCGGCGTCGCTGAACCACCCGGCGATCGTCGCGGTGTACGACACGGGCGAGGACGTGCACACCGACGCCACGGGCAACTCCGTGCACGTGCCGTTCATCGTCATGGAGTACGTCGAGGGACACACCGTCCGCGACATCCTGCGCGACGGCCAGGCCGTCCCGATCGACGAGGCGGTCGAGATCACCGCGGGCGTGCTCGCGGCCCTCGAGTACTCGCACCACGCGGGGATCGTCCACCGCGACATCAAGCCCGCGAACGTGATGATCACGCCCACGGGCGCGGTCAAGGTCATGGACTTCGGCATCGCGCGCGCGGTCGCCGACTCCGCGGCCACGATGACGCAGACGCAGGCCGTCATCGGCACCGCGCAGTACCTCTCCCCGGAGCAGGCGCGCGGCGAGACGGTCGACGCGCGCTCCGACCTCTACTCCACGGGCTGCCTCCTCTACGAGCTGCTCACGGGCCGCCCGCCGTTCATCGGCGACTCGCCCGTCGCCGTCGCCTACCAGCACGTGCGCGAGGCCCCGGCGACGCCGAGCGCCGTCGCCCCCGACGTGCCCGAGGTCCTCGACCGCATCACGCTCAAGGCCCTCGCCAAGGACCGCACCGCGCGCTACTCCAGCGCGGCCGAGTTCCGCGCCGACCTCGAGAACGCCGTGCGCGGCGGGGCGATCACGGCTCCGGCGCTCGGCGTCGCGGCCGCGGCCGCCGGGCTCGGCGCGGGTGCCGCCGCGGCCGACCTCCAGCCGACGATGGTGGAGTCGGCGACGCAGGTCATGGCCCCGGCCGGCGCGGGCGCCCCGAACCCCTGGGCGACGAGCACGGCGCCCGCCGTCCCGCCCGGCGAGGAGCCGCCCGGGGAGGACGAGGAGGAGCCGAAGAGCCGCAAGGGCCTCATGTGGGCCCTCATCGCGGTCGGCGTGCTCGCCCTCGCCGCGATCATCACGATGATCGTCATCTCCAACCAGGGTGCGGACGAGCCCACCACCGGCACGGTCCCCACGCTCTCCGCGCCCATCACGCCCGAGGAGGCGGAGAAGGCGATAACCGACGCCGGGTTCGAGTACGCCGAGGCCCTCGACCAGGAGTCGACGGAGCCCGAGGGGACGTTCACCAGGACGGACCCCGCGGGCGGCACCGAGGCGGAGCTCGGCTCGACCGTCACGGCCTTCTTCTCGGCCGGGCCCGACGCCGTCGTGATCCAGGACGTCAAGGGCAAGACCCAGGACGAGGCGCGGCAGATCCTCGAGGGTCAGGGCCTCACCGTCACGTCCGGCGGGTCCGAGGACTCGAAGGACGTCCCGAAGGACGCTGTCACGCGCACCGACCCCGCGGCCGGCCAGTCCGTCGCCGCCGGGTCGACCGTCACGCTGTACACGTCGTCGGGCCTCGTCTCGCTCCCCGACCTCGTGGGCGGTCAGCGCGCGGCGGCCGAGCAGGCGATCACCGACCTCGGTCTCAAGCCGGTCGTCAACGAGGTCGAGTCCGACGAGCCCGAGGGCCAGGTCGTCGCGCAGCGGCCCAACGCCGGGAGCGTGCCGCAGGGCTCGGAGGTCACCATCGACGTCGCGATCCCGCGCTCGGCCGAGACGACCACCGTCCCGACGAACCTCGTGGGCATGACCCTGGAGCAGGCGCAGGAGGCGCTCGGCAGTGCCGGGCTCAACCCCGGTCGCCAGCAGAACCAGGAGTCGGACCAGTGGCCGGCCGGGACCGTCATCGGCTCCGACCCGCGCGGCGGTGCCGAGGTCGAGGTCGGCACCGAGGTGTCGCTCATCGTCTCGACGGGCCCCGGCCCGTCGGGCGGCGAGGGCCCCGGCGGCGGTGGCGGCCCCGGTGGGGGCGGCCCCGGCGGCGGGGGCGACGACGACGGCGAGGGCTGACCGCACCTCGCCGGCCCACCCCGGGCGGGTTGCCGCCCGGAGCACAGGCGCATGACGGGCCCTCACCTCCTCCGAGGTGAGGGCCCGTCGTCGTGCGCAGGTCGGGGCTGTGGGCGGCTACTGGCGCACGAGGGGCGCCATGCCCGCCGAGCGCTCGACGGCGCCGTCGAGACCGCACACCTCGAGCCAGTTCGCGAGCAGCCGGTGCCCACCCTCGGTGAGCACGGACTCGGGGTGGAACTGGACGCCGTGCAGGGGCAGGTCGCGGTGCTGCAGCCCCATGATCACGCCGCCCGCGGTGGCTGCCGTGACCACGAGCTCCGCGGGCACCGTGTCGTCGACGACCGCGAGCGAGTGGTAGCGCGTCGCGGTGAACGGGACGGGGAGGCCCGCGAGCACGCCCACGCCCTCGTGCTCGACGAGGCTCGTCTTGCCGTGCATGAGCTCGGGCGCGTGCGTGACCGTCGCGCCGTACACCTCGGCGAGCGCCTGGTGGCCGAGGCACACGCCGAGCATCGGCGTGCGCGACGCGGCGCACGCCCGGATGACCTGCTCGCTCTGACCCGCCTCCTTGGGCGTGCCGGGGCCGGGGGAGACGAGGACGCCGTCGAACGCGGTGCCGTCGGCGTCGTGGAAGCGCCCCTCGGCGTCGGGCTCGGGCACGGCGTCGTTGCGCACGACGACGGTCTGCGCGCCGAGCTGGTCGAGGTACCCGACGATCGTGTAGACGAACGAGTCGTAGTTGTCCACGACGAGGATGCGGGTCTGGTGGGTCATCGCGGGGCCTCCCCGGACACCGCGCCGGCGGCGTCGGTCTGGATGTTGGGGTCGTTGAACGGCATGTACTCGGAGACGAGCGGGAACAGCCACTCGAAGCACGCGAGCACGACGGCGGCCGCGAGGACGAGCAGGAGGAGGGCCCGGACCCACGCGGGGCCGGGCAGCGCACGCCACAGCGCCCCGTACATCACGCGCTCCCTTCGGCCGGCGGTGCGGTCTGCCCGACGAGGTCCGGCGGCGTGCCGTCCTCGACCGGCATCCAGTAGTCGAGCTTCGCGTTGACGATGAACCGCGCCACGAGCGAGTTGAGCCCGATCGGGTGGCACGTCGTCAGGGTGAGGTACCGCTCGGTGGGCTCGACGCCCGGCTGCCAGGGCACCGGGGCGATCGCCTCGACCTGGTCGGGCCGGACCGCCTGCATGTGGTCCACGCGGTAGACGTACCAGGTCCCGCCGGCCTCGACGACGATCGGGTCGCCGACCTGCAGCTCCTCGACGTCGTGGAAGATCTTGCCGTACGTCTGACGGTGGCCGGCGAGCGAGAAGTTGCCGACCGCGCCCGGCATGACGGTCTCCGGGTAGTGCCCGGCCATCGCCTGGTCGAGGATCGCGCGCTTGTCCGTGCCCTCGGCGATCGGCATCATCTTGCCGTCCCAGCGCGGGACGTAGAGCGTGCCCCACACCTCGCCGGGCCCGGGCGCCGCCATGACGGGGGGCTCGTCGCGGCGGACGGTCGTGCCGACGTCCTCGGCGTCGGGCACGGGCGCGGCGATCTCCTCGAGCACCTCGGCCTGGACGCGGTCCGCCTGGACGTCGGTCCACCAGAGCTGCCACACGACGTAGAGGCCGAGCAGCACGCCGAGCGTGATGAGCAGCTCGCCGAGGACCCCGACGACCGCCGAGACCGCGCCGCGCCCGGAGCCGCGACGCCCGGCGTGCCGCACCGGGGCGGGTGCCGTGGCCGTCACGACGCCACCGCCCCGGCCGGGCGCGCGTAGCGCAGCTCGAGCGCGCCCTGGTAGCCGGGCATCTCGATCTCGGGCTCGTCCTCGACGGACCAGCCGAGGTTCACCGCGTCGACGTACTCCTTGTACACCTGGACGCCGGGGGAGCGGTCGAGCGCGTCGCGCAGCGCCTCGGGGTCACCCACGGCCTCGACGACGTAGGGCGGGGAGTACACACGCCCGTGCAGCAGGAGGATGTTGCCCGCGCAGCGGAACGCGGACGTCGCGGTCACGCGCTGGCCCTGCAGGGTCATCGCCTCGGCGCCACCCGCCCACAGGGCGTTGACGACGGACTGGATGTCCTGCTGGTGCACCACGAGGTCGTCGGGGCGGATCTGCGGCGGGTAGTTCCCCTCGGGGGGAGCGTCGTCGAGCGTCACGGACACCCCGCGCCCGGTGACCGGCGTCGTGCCGGCCGCGACCGCGGTCCGCGCCGCGAGGTCGGGGTCCACGCCCGCGGGCGCGTCGCCCGTCCTCGACAGCCGCGCGACCTCCGCGGTGAGCGCGTCGACCTGCTCGGCGAGGTCCGCGACGCGGTCCGACTCGCGGTCGACGAGCTGCGCGAGGTTCTCGGGGTGGCGCGAGTCGTCGCCGCGCGCGAGGCGCGCGTTCGCGGTGAACATGAGGCCGGACAGCGCGAGGACGAGCGCGACCGTCACCGCGGAGCGGACGCGGCGCGAGCGCGGCGCGGGTGGCCGCGCCGGGGCGGCGACAGGCGGGTCGCCGGGCGTCACGGAGGCGGGGGCGGCGTCGTCCACGCGACCGTCTCCTTCCTGGCGGCGAGGTCCGTGGACCGTGCCGGTGCCGTCTTCCGCGGTGCGCGGCGGGCGTTGCCCGCGCGCGGTGTCCGCGCCTATTGTGTGCGCCCACTACGCTAGTCGACGAACGTCGTCCACGATCGTGACGGACCCGTGCTCTCGCGGAGCCCTTGCGGCGCGTCGACGACCTTCGCCCGAGCCATGCACGGTTCCTGCACGACGACGGCAGGCGTCCGCACCCGCGGCGCGTCCCGGCGCCGTCGGCAGCGGACCCCACCAGGACAGGAGCCTTCCCTCGTGCCCGAGTCGAAGTCGCGCAAGAAGCCCAAGCCGCAGCGTCAGCCGAGCGTGCCCAAGCCCGAGTCGGGCAACCCGCGCTGGCTCGTGCCCACGATGCTCGGGCTCATGCTCCTCGGGCTCGCCTGGATCGTGCTCTTCTACCTCAGCGGCCCCAAGCAGCTCCCGGTCCCGCCGCTCGGCGCGTGGAACCTCGCCGTCGGCTTCGCCTTCATCATCGCGGGCTTCGCCCTCACCACGCGCTGGAAGTGACCCTGCCGGAGGGAAGCACACAGGTGTAGTTCCACACCTGTGAGTAACCCTGGGGATAACTCCCCGGGGTCACCCGACGAGGTGGCCGAACTGGTCCGCCTGGGCGTACGTGAGCCACGCGGCCGCGACGAGCCCGACGGCCACGAGCACCGTCGCGCCCACGGACACCGCCGTGCGGCGCTCCCGGGGCGCGTAGGCGTACGCGGCGCCCAGCGCGAGGCCCACGACGAGCCCGCCGAGGTGCGCCTGCCAGGCGATGTTCGCGAAGAAGAGGCCGATCGCGAAGTTGATGCCGATGAGCACGACGATCTGCATCGCGTTGCGGCCCGTGCGGCGCAGGACGAGCAGGATCGCGCCGAAGAGCCCGAACACCGCACCGGAGGCGCCCACGACCGGGGTCACCCACGCGTCCGACGTCGGGCCGCCCGCGAGGACGAGGTACCCGACCGATCCTCCGAGCGCGGACAGCAGGTACAGCGCCGCGAACCGCAGGCGCCCGAGCTGCTGCTCGAGGAACGGGCCCGTGACCCACAGGGCGTACATGTTGAACAGGATGTGGACAGGGCTCGTCGAGTGCAGGAACGCGGCCGTGAGGAACCGGTAGGGCTGGAGCTCCCCGATCCACGGCGCGAACGCGAGCATGCTCGTCCACGTGCCGCCCGTGACGAGCTGGAGGACCCAGCTCGCGACGCACAGCCCGATGATCGTGAACGTCACGACGGGCGGGCCGCTGCCCGCCCTCCCGCCGAACGCGGTGCGCTGCGCGGGCGCCTGCCGGGCCGCCTCGCGCACGCAGTCGACGCACTGGACGCCGACCGCGGCGGGGCGCTGGCACTCCGGGCACGCGGGACGGCCGCAGCGCTGGCACCGCACGTACGACACCCGGTCCGGGTGCCGCGGGCACACGGGCGGGACGGCGGGGCCGTCGTGCGGCCCGGCCGTCCCGTACGCGGGCGGGCCAGGAGGCCCGGGAGGCGTCGTCGAGATGGTCAGTCCTCGATCGTCACGGACGTGATGACGATGTCCTCCTGCGGGCGGTCGCCCGGGCGCGTCGGCGTCGCGTTGATCGCGTCGACGACGGCACGGGACTCGTCGTCCGCGACCTCGCCGAAGATCGTGTGCTTGCCGTTGAGCCACGGCGTCGGGACCGTCGAGATGAAGAACTGCGACCCGTTCGTGCCCTCGGCCTCACCCGTCACGGGGTTGCGTCGCAGGCCCGCGTTCGCCATGGCGAGGAGGTACGGACGGTCGAACTGGAGCTCGGGGTGGATCTCGTCGTCGAACGTGTAGCCGGGGCCGCCGGTGCCGGTGCCCAGCGGGCAGCCGCCCTGGATCATGAAGTCCTGGATGACCCGGTGGAAGATCAGGCCGTCGTAGAACGGCTCGGAGCGCTCGGCGCCCGTGCGCGGGTCGGACCACGTCGTGGTGCCCTTCGCCAGCCCGGCGAAGTTCGCCACCGTCTTCGGGGCGTGGTTCGGCAGGAGCTCGATCCGGATGTCACCTGCGGTCGTGTGGAGGGTTGCGAACATGGGCACCATCCTCCCACGAGACCCGCTCGCGACCCGTCCGACGGGATGTCTCGCGGGGCGGGCGGGGTGGTGGCAGAGTGGTCGGAAACGCCCACGCATCCGCCATATCGTCCCGTCGGACGACGACCCCGGGGAGCACGCATGACCCGTACCCGCTCAGCGAGCGACTCCGTCAAGGACACGCTCGAGTCGATCGACACCGAGAAGCTCAAGGAACAGGCCGCGCAGGCCGCCGCGACCGCCCAGCACGCGGCGACCCAGCTCGCGGACCAGGCCAAGGACGCGGCGGTGCAGGCCAAGGAGTGGGGCACGCCCAAGGTCGAGGCCTTCCTGGAGTGGCTCCAGCCGCGCGTCGAGAAGGCGTGGCAGGACAGCATCCAGGCGGCGGCGCCGCGCGTCGAGAAGGCCGCCGTCAAGGCCGCTCCGGCGATCGACACCGCGCACGACAAGCTCGTCGACGAGGTCCTGCCGAAGATCGTCGCGAGCTTCAACGCGGCGGCGGCGAGCGCGGCGGACTCCGCCACGCGAGCAGCCGACGACGCGGCGAAGGCGACCGCGGCCGCGTCCGTCGCCGCCGCCGCGGCGACCGGCAAGAAGGCGCGCAAGCTCGCGAAGCAGGCCGAGAAGGCCGCGACCGAGGCGGCCAAGCACGCGAAGAAGTCGGCGGACAAGGCCGGCAAGAAGGCGGCGAAGCACGCCGACAAGGCGGCGGAGAAGGCGGCGGCTCGCCTCGCGGCCGCCGCGGACAAGGCCGCCGCGAAGGCCGCCGAGGCCGACGCCTCGAAGGGCAAGGGCCGCACGATGTGGTGGATCGCCGGAGGGATGACCGCCGCCGGCGTCGGCTACGTGCTCTACCGCCGCGCGCAGCCCGCGACGGACCCGTGGGCCGAGCCCTGGGAGCAGGAGCAGCAGCAGGTGCACTTCGACGACGTCGTCGGCGAGGCGCGGCACGCCGTCGGCGACGCCGCCGAGACCCTCGGCGAGGCCGCCGGCACCGCCGTCGCGAAGGGCCGCGAGGCCACGGACAAGCTCGCCGAGCGCGCCGCCGAGGTGCGCGAGGACGTCAGCGACCGCGTGAGCGAGGCGGTGTCGGACGCGAAGGAAGCGGCCAAGAAGGCGTCGAGCCGCTCCCGCGGGTCCTCGCGCGGCGGGTCGTCCGCGGCGTCGAAGGACGCCGGGGCGGCGAAGGACGCGGCCAAGGACGCGGCCGACGACCTCGGCGACGCCGGCCGCAAGGCCCGTGACGCCGCCGAGGAGGCCGCGCAGGAGGCCGTCGAGAAGTCGAAGGACACGGGCGGCGAGTGAGCGGTCCGCGCTGACGCGTCAGAGCGTCCGGGTCACGGCCCGGGTGACGGGCACGAGCCGGTCACCCGGGCCGACCCGTGTCCCCGTGCCGACGGCGCGCAGGAACGGCAGGTCCGACGCGTGGTCGCCGAACCCGGCGCAGCGCTCCAGGGGAATCCCGTGCGTGGCCGCGTGGATCCGCACCGCCCGGGCCTTCGCCTCGCCGACGAGCGGCTCGACGACGTCGCCCGTGTAGCGGCCGTCCCGCACGACGGCCCGGGTCGCCAGGACGTCCGCCTCGGCCCACCGCTCCCGGACGCCGAGGAGCGCGGGCTCGAACGCGGCGGACACCGCGACCACGCGCGCGCCCGCACGCCGGTACCGCTCGACCGCGGCGAGCACCGGAGGCACCGGCTGCTCGGCCCACGGCCCCCCGGCGTCCGCCCAGTCCCGCGCGACCCGGGCGACGTCGTCGACCGCACGACCGCGCCACCACGCGAAGTACCGCCGGTTCGTCACCTCGCGCGGCGTCCCCGCGGCGGCGGCCTCGCGCAGCGACCGCAGGAACCGCTCGCCCTCCGCGACGCGCCCGGAGCGGTCCGCGTCGTACCGCAGGAGGTCGAAGATCGTGCTCCCGCGGCGCAGCGTGCCGTCGACGTCCGTGTAGACCGCGACGGCCGTCACGGGAGCCGTCCCGCGACGCGCGCGACGCGCTCCTCGACGTCGCCCGTGACCGTGACCGCCCGGACGCCGGACAGCCGGAGAGCGGCGCGCGTGCGGCGGTCGAGCGCCGCCTGGAACGTCGCGTCGATCGGCGCACTCGGGGCCAGCGGCACCTCGGGCGGCACGTGCACCACGAGGTCGTACCGTCTGCCGAGGCCCCGCGCGAGCTCGCACGTCGCGCGGCGCGCGAGCGGCCCGACGTCGGCCCCGCACCCGCGCGCCGCTGCCGCGACGCCGGCGAGGTAGACCCACTCGTGGAGCACGGAGCCGTCGGAGAGGAACGCGTCTCCGAGGGCGGTCTCGCCCCGCACGCGCTCGTCGAAGCGCCGGAGCACGAGCTGGAAGACCTCCTCCGGGGAGCAGTCCTCCAGCGCCCGGGGCACCCCCGGCACGGGGTCGCGCATCGCGGTCGTGGCGGCGACGGGGAGACCGAGCCGCGCGGACAGCGCCCGGACGAGCGTCGTCTTCCCCGCGCCGTAGGCACCGACGACCGCGACGCGCGACCCGCGGCTCACCGCCCGGCCCGGTGCGCGGCGACGCGCTCGCGCACCACGTCCGCCACGCCCTGCAGCGTCCCGGCGTCGCGGAGCTCCCACTCGTGGACCTCGACGCCGTAGAGGCGCGTCACGACGACCGCCGCCTCGGCGAGCACCAGCGAGTCGACGTCGTGGTCGTCGAAGCGCGCGTCGTGCGGGAGGTCCGCCGGGATCTCGAGCACGACGTCCGTGATCGAGCGGACGATCTCAGGCGTGCCGAGGTCGGCCGGCGGGAGCTGGGGTGACGAGGTCGGCATGGTGATCTCCTCTCGCGGGGCCCGCCGACGGCGAGCCGTGGTGGTGGCGTCCGGGCACGTGCCGGTCGCGGGTCGCGCGCGCGTGCGCCGTGCGGGCGGCCGGGTCACCCGGCCAGGTCAGGGTCGTGGCGCCCCACGTCGTGCCCCCGCCGAACGCGGCGACGACGATCCGGTCGCCGCGGTCGAACCGGTCGGCGTGGTGGGCGAGCGCGAGCGGCACGGACGCGGCCGACGTGTTCCCGTACCGCCCGAGGTCGTCGACCACCTTGGCGTCGGGCAGGCCGAGCGCTCGGGCCACCGCCGTGAGGATGCGCCGGTTCGCCTGGTGCGCGACGAGCCAGTCGCAGTCCTCCGCGGACCACCCCGCGTGCGCGAGCGCGCTCGCCGCGACCTCGGCGAGCCGCGAGACCGCCGCGGTGAACACCTCGCCGCCGCGCATCGTGAAGTAGCGGTCCGCCGTCGGCGTCGCGGCGTCGACGGGGAGCCGGGACCCGCCGGCGCGCACCACGATGTGGTCCGCGCACGACCCGTCCGACCCCAGGAGCACCTGGTCGACCGTCCCGGGCGCGCCGGGCGTCCCCGCGACGAGCACGACCGCACCCGCGCCGTCGCCGAAGATCACGGCCGTCGTGCGGTCGGACGGGTCGACGATGCCGCTGAAGCGGTCCGCGCCGACGACGAGCACCGAGTCCGCGGATCCCGCGAGGATCGCGTCGCGCGCGCTCGCGAGGGCGTAGACGAAGCCCGAGCACACGGCGCCCACGTCGTGCGCCGGGACGGTCCCGAGGCCGAGGCGGTGCGCGACCCACGGGGCCGTCGCCGGGCACGGGTGGTCCGGCGTCGTCGTCGCGAGGACCACGCGGTCCACCCGGTCGAGACCCGCCGTGCGCAGCGCGGCGCGGCCCGCGTGCACCGCCATGTCCCCGGTGGACGTCCCCGGGTCGGCCCAGCGGCGCTCCCGGATGCCGGTCCGGGTCGTGATCCACGCGTCGGTCGTGACGAGGGCGCGCTCGAGGTCCGCGTTGGTGACGACGCGCTCGGGGACGTACGCGCCCCAGCCCGCGACCAGCGCGGCGCGCTCAGACACCGACGGGCTCGCGCTCGAGCTCGGACCGCGTGTCGATCGCGGCGTAGTCGGCCTCCGCCCGGCGCAGCGCCTCGTCGAGCGGGATCACGCGCGGGAGGTCGAAGTGCGCGGTGATGGTCTGGAGTCGCTCCGCGACGGTCCCGCCCGCGGTGAGCGTGGGGATCCCGAGGGCGTCGACCTCGTCCTGGATCATCGTGTCGGCGAGCACGCGGAACCGCTCGTTCACGGGGCGGTGCCCGTCGGCGACCATCGGGAACTCGACGGGCAGGCGCACGAACGCGTCGTACCCGGCCTTTGCGTGCTGCTTGGCCGGGACCCCGAGCTGCGTGATGACCTCCTCGAAGAACGCGAGCTCGGGCGTGCGCTCCACCGTGTCGAGCGTCGCGGTCGCGGTCGGGTTGATGCCGACGAGCACGCGCACCGTGCCGTAGATCCACTCGTGCAGCGACGAGCCGTCCGAGATGAACGTGTCGCCGAGGTGCGACTCGTTCACCGCGCGCTCGGTGTTGCGGCGCGTGATGAGCATGAGGATCTCCGCGCCCGTGCACTCCTCGAGGGTCTTGCCCGGGACGGAGAGGGGGAGCAGCTCGCGCATGGTCTTCGCCGCGCTGCGCGGGATCCCGGTGTAGTGCGACAGCGCGAGGGTCGTGAGGGTCTTGCCGGTGGAGTAGGTGCCGGAGACGGCGAGGCGCATGACGGTCCTTTCGTGACGGTCGGGGAGGGGTCGGTCAGGGGGCGGGGACGGGGTCGCCCGTGGCGGGTGCGACGGGGAGCGCGTGCGCGACCGCGCACACGACCTCGTAGGGCCCGACGTCGGCGACGACGTCCGCGAGGCGCCACGGGACGCCGTCGCGATCGACGACGCGGGCGCGCGCGAGCCGCGCACGGGCGGTGAACGGGCCCGTGCCGCGCGGCGCGGTGGACGCCCGGACCGTCGTGCGGCGCATCCACAGCGTGCTCGACCGCGCGCGGTCGAGGTCGTCGAGGTCGTACAGGAGCACCTGGCCGAGCTGGAGCGCCGCGACGAACGCGTCGAGGAGCGTGAGGGTCGGCTGGCGGTCGGCCTCCAGGCCGCGCAGGCGGACGGCGTCCTCGTCGGCGTGCACGTCGCACCGCGCGACGAGGTCGTCGCCGTCCCGGCGGCCGTCGCGCAGCTCGACCGCGTGGTCCACGATGCCCGACCCGTACGTCTGGCCCTCTCCGCACAGCGCCGCGAGCGCGCCGACCGACGAGAGGTCGGCCAGGCTCTCGACCGCGAGCGGGCGGCGCACGCGGCCCCGCACGGCGAGCGGCCCGACGGCGGCGTCGAACACGTGCGAGGCGGCACCGTCCCCGGCGTCGATCCCGGCCGTCACCGTGAACGCGTCGAGCGCGTCCTCGAGCGGGGTGTCGGACGCGCGGACCTCGACCTCCGTCACCGCGGCGGCGGCGGCCGTCTCCGGGGCGAACCGCGTCGCGAGCAGCGCCGTCACGCTCTGCGCCGCGAGGGCGAGGGCGTCGGTCGTGGCGAGGTGCTGACGCTGCTCACGCCCGTCCTTGCGCGACCACGTGCCCTCGACGTCGAGCGAGCCGAGCGCCTCGAGCGTCGAGCGATCGCCCCGGTGCGTCACGCGCAGGTCCCGCAGGCGCGGCGTCGTGCGCCGGTAGCCCGAGCCGAAGAACCGGGTCCGCGACGGGCCGAGGACGTCGTCGACGTGCGCCCACGCGCCCGGCGCCCGCGCGACGACCGGGGTCGGTGCGGTCACCGCGCCCCCACCTCCGAGTCGTGGGCCGCAGCGGCGTCCTGCGGTGCGGCGGACGCGCTCGCCGCGGCGGGCCGTGGCACCCGGTACAGCGCGAGCACGAGCCCGGCCACGACGAGGAGCACGAGCGCGTCCACGACGAGCCCGGTCTTGACGCCCGCGAGGTACTGGTCCGCCGTCGCCGTGACCGAGACCCCTGCCGCGATCGCCACCGCCGCGAGGACCGGCGTCCCGAGCGTGAAGGCGACCTGCTGCGTCATCGCGGTCAGGCCCGTCGCGAGGCCCTGCTCCTCGTCCGGCAGGCCGGACGTCACCGCGACGGTGTAGGAGACGATGACGAGCACGTGGCCGAACCCGCCGACGGCCGTCGCGGCGAGGATCGTCGCGTACCCCGAGGCGAACCCGTGGCCCAGCGCGAGGAAGCTCAGCGCCGTCGCGCCCTGGAGCACGAGCCCGAGCACGAGCGTCGCGCGGGCCCCGACGCGGTTGATGATGCGCGCGGCGACGACGCCTCCCGTGAACGCGCCCGCGCCGAGGACGGTGAACGCGACGCCCGTCTGCAGCGCCGACGCGCCGAGCACCTGCTGGAGGTAGATCGTCAGCAGGAACACCTTGCCGCTCTCCATCGCGAACGTCGCGAGCCCCGCGAGGTTGCCGAGCGCGACGGACGGTCGGCGCAGGATCGTCACCGCGGCGAGCGGGTGCGACGAGCGCGACTCGATGACCCAGAAGGCGACGAACAGCGCGGCCGACGCCGCGAGGAGGCCGATCGTCGTCGGGGACGCCCAGCCCGCGTCCTCCGCCGTCGTGAGGCCGAGGACGAGCGCGAGCAGCGCGAGGGTGATCGTCACCGCGCCCGGGACGTCCAGGCGGCGTCGCGACGGCTCCGACGACTCGCGGATGAGGAACGGCGCGACGAGGAGGACGGCGATGCCGACCGGGACGTTGATGAAGAACGTGAAGCGCCACCCGAGGAGCTCGGTGAGCACGCCGCCGAGCACGGACCCCGCCGCGAACCCGAGCGAGAGCAGGGCGCCGTTGAGCCCGAGCGCCCGGTTGCGCGCCGGCCCCTCGGGGAACGAGGTCGTGAGGAGCGCGAGCGCGGACGGCGTCGTGATCGCCGTCGCGACGCCCTGCACGACGCGCGCCGCGTAGATCACGGACGCGTCCTGCGCCAGGCCGCCCACGAGCGACCCCAGGGTGAGGAGCGCCATCCCCACGAGGAACAGCTTCTTGCGCCCGTAGTAGTCGCCCACGCGGCCCATGAGGAGCATGAGTCCCGCGGCGGAGAGCGCGAAGAGCGTGACGATCCAGGAGAGCTGGCTCGGTCCCATGTCGAGGTCGGCGCCGATGACGGGCAGCGCGACCGTGACGATGGAGAAGTCGAGCGCGAACATGAACTGGGCGGCGAGCAGGACGACGAGGACGCCGGTGTCGCGGCGCGAGACGGTCGGGGAGTGGAGGGCCATGCGACCACCCTCCCGGCGGGCGGGCGCCTCATCCAGACTCGCGCGGACGTAGGTGCGCGGATGGTGGTGGTCGGACCACCAGCGTCAGTCGTCGTCGACCGGTTCCCAGCGCCCGGCCCGCACGACGCCGAACGGCACGTCCGCGAGGTGGGTCGCCACGCCCGTCGTGCCGGGGACGGAGAGCGCGTCGAGGACGCGCCGCCGCGACCGCTCGGCCGCGACGGGGTCCGCGTCGAAGCACGACCCCCACTCGGGGTGCTCGAGCTGGACGACGCTGTGCAGGACGTCGCCGACGACGAGGAGCCGGCCCTGCGCGTGCGTCACCTCCAGGCTCACGTGGCCCGCGGTGTGGCCCGGCGTCGCGAGGACGCGGACTCCCGGCACGACCTCGTCGCCCTCCGCGACGCGGCGCCAGTCCGCCGGTGCGCGCTCGCCCGCGCCCACGAGGTGCGGCACGCCGTCCAGGCCGGCGAACCCGGGCCACCCGCGCAGCGCCCACCCTGCGTGGTCGTCGTGCGCGTGGGTGAGCACGACCGCGTCGACGGCGCCCACGACGTCGGCGTGCTCGACGAGCCCCCCGCCGACCATGGCGCCGATCGACGCGTGCGTCGCGTCCGCGGGCACGTGGACCGGCCCGAGCCCGGCGTCCACGAGGACCCGCCAGCCCGGACCCTCCAGGAGGAGCGCGCCGATCGAGGCGACGAGGAGGCCGTCCGCGTCGAGCAGCTCCGGCCGCGTGCGCGCGAGGTCCGGGGCGTCGGGCCGGTCGTCGAGCGAGAACCACCGCCGCGGGTGGAGCCCGACGTGACCGTCCGGGAGGTACGTGGCGCGCACGCCACCGGCGGTGAGCGTGCGCCGCCGGCCCGGCCGCGCCCACCGGTGCACGTCGGCGCTCACACGACCCGCGCCAGGGCGTCCGCCGTCGACGTCGCCGCCTTGGGGATGTAGACGAACACGCGCTGGTCGCCGCCCTGGAACGGCGTGAGGACCGACGGCTCGAAGCTCAGCCGCCCGAGGCTCGGGTGGTCGTACACGAGGTCGACGTGCGGCACGACGCCGACGACGTGCGCGTCCCACAGCGACCGGAAGTCGTCCGAGACCGCGGACAGGTCGCGCACGATGGTCGTGAACCCGTCGTCGCCCGCGTACCGCGCCGCCTGCTCGCGGAGCTGGGCGACGAGCATCGGGCCGACGACGTCGCGCAGCGGGAACCGTCCCGCGGTCGACGCGTCCGCGAAGAAGTCGACGAGGCAGTTGCTGCCCGGCTCGATCCCGAACACGTAGCGCGCGAGCGGGTTCGTCGCGAGCACGTTCCAGTAGCGGTCGACGCCGTACGCCGGACGTCGTTCGACCGCGTCGACGAGCGCCTGGAGGCGCGAGGCCGAGCCCGTGGCGTCGTCGTCGCCGTGGTCGTCGACCGGGCCCCCGAGCCCGGCGAGCTCGAAGACGTAGCGGCGCTCGGGCGGCGTGAGGCGCAGCGCCCCGGCGATCGCCTCCAGCACCGCCGGGGACACCGAGAGCTCCCGGCCCTGCTCGATCCACGTGTACCAGGACACGCCGACGTGGGCGAGGACCGCGACCTCCTCGCGACGCAGCCCGGGCGTACGACGGCGGCCGCCCGCGGGGAGGCCGACGTCCTCGGGCCGCGTCGACTCGCGCCGGCGCCGCAGGAAGCTCGCGAGCTCGGTGCGGCGGAACGACTCCGCCCGCGCGCGGTCCGTCGCGACGGCGGTCACGCGACCGCTCCGGCCGACCCACGGTCCGCGTCGAGCGCGTCGGGTCCGGCGAACGCGTCCGCTCCGGCGAACGCGTCGGGTCCGGTCGGCGTCGCGGCGACAGCGCGGACGAGGTCCGTGAGCACGTCGTCGGGCACGTGGTGGAAGAGGTGACCCGCGCCGGGCAGCCGGTGGTGCCGCGAACCGGGGCCCCCGCGCGCCGTCCACTCGAGCGCGTCGGCCTCGCCGACCACGTCGTCGAGCGTGCCGCGCACCACGTGGACCGGCACGCGCAGCGCGGCGCGCGACGGCACGTACCGGCGGACCCGTGCGAGGTCGCGCGTCAGCCGGTCGGTCGGTCGCCCACCCGCGCGGTCCAGGCACCGCCGCGCGTGGCGGCCGGGTGGCGCGCCCAGCACGACCGCGCGCGGCCCGACCCCGCCGAGCGCCTCCGCCGCGGCCGCCGCCTCGTACGCCACGAGCGCGCCCATGCTGTGGCCGTAGTACACACCCGACGGGTCGGGCACGCCGCGCCACCATCGGCGGGCCGTCGCCACGATCGGCTCCGGACCGCTCGCGTCGTCGTCGTACGCGACGACCCGGACGTGCGGCTCCAGGCGCGCCCAGTGCCGGAAGGCCCGGCGGTCTCCGCCCGCGTGATGGAAACAATGGAGCATGGTGCCCTGCACACCGGTGGTGCCCACGTCGTGACCCCCTTCGCGACGACCGTCCCGACCAGGGACGACGACTCGGAGACTATGCGGGCGGCCCGGGTGCGACAAGGCGGGTGAGCAGGCTCACCCCCGGACGCTCACAGCGCGAGACGACGTCACGACCCGCGTCACCACGGCTCTCCGACGAGGCGAGACGGTCCGGGAACGACGAAGACCAGGCCCGACGGATCGGTCCTGGTCTTGCGGTGGTGGAGCCAGGGGGACTCGAACCCCCAACCCCCTGCTTGCAAAGCAGGTGCGCTACCAATTGCGCCATGGCCCCGGGCGACACGGCCTGGGGCCGGTCATGAGCGAGTCGTGCTCACTCGAAGGTGTCGGTGACCTCTGCCCAGAGGTCGCGCTCGGCGTTGTCCTCCGTGTACTTGCGCCACAGGACGTATCCGGCGCCGGCGGCGAGGAGCAGGACGAGAAGCTTCTTCATGACGTTCCCCCTCGAGTGGGTTCGGCAGTGGGCCTAAGAGGACTTGAACCTCTGACCTCTTCCTTATCAGGGAAGCGCTCTAACCGTCTGAGCTATAGGCCCGTTCGCGCCTCGCGCCGGACAGCCCCGGGGGGCCGCTCCGCTCGCAGGCAGCGCTTGAGGTTACCCCACCGGGCGCCGCAGACCCAAACCGAGAGGTCCGCGGCCCCGGGTGCGGAGCGTGCTCGTCAGTCGTCCGTGAGCGTGAGGTGCACGCCGCCCACGAGCGCCGCGACGATGTTGTAGAGGAACGCCATGATCGTCGACAGCGCGGTGATGATGACGACGTTCACGACGCCGAGCAGCGTGGCGATCGAGATGACGCGGCCGAACGCGACGTACTGCTGGATGTCGACGTCGGTCTCCGTCCCCACGATCTGCGTGAAGAGCTCCTCGATCTTGAAGAACACCTGCATGCCGTCGAGCACGTACCAGACCACGGCCGTCGCGACGACGGTCATGATCCCGATCGCGACCGCGAGGAGGAAGCCGAGCTTCATCGCGGACCACGGATCGATCCGCGACACCGCGAGCCGCACGCGGCGCGGACCGCCGTCGTGCCGGACCGCGGGCGTCGCGCCCGTCACGGTGCCGACAGCCGGCGTCGCGCCCGGGACGGGGGTCGCCGTCCCGGTCACGCCCGCCGCGGAGTAGTGCATCGAGGACCCTGCTGCGGCACCGGCGGGCGCCGCGGCACCGGCGGGCGCCGCGGAGCCGGCGGGGGTCGCCGAGGTGGTCGTGGGCACGCGCCTCACCGTCTCGTCGTCGATCTCGTCGTGCCCGGGAGCGGGCTCCGTCTCCGCCGGCGCGGCGGGGACCGCGGCCGACACCTTCTTCGCGGCGCTCTTGGCCGCGGCGATCGCGGCGGCTGCGGCCTTCACGGCGCCCGCGCGGGCGACCGCGACCCGGCTCTCGCCCGACGCGCGCTCCATGCCGTCGTCGTCCACGACCGGCGCGGAGACGTCACGGGTCGTCGGGGGCGGCGGGGGCGGCGGCGGGACCGCACCGGCGGGCGCCCCGTTCGACGACGCCTTCGAGGCACCGTTCGACGACCCGCCGGAGGTCCCGTTCGAGGAGGAGCCGTCCGCCTCGCCGTGCCGGGCCGGGGCCGGGGCTCCGGTGCGCGACGACGCGTCCGTGTCGGGACGCGGCACCGTCAGCCGCGGCGTGATCGTCGGCGGGGCGTTGTTCTCGCTGCTCATCTGGTTTCCTCGGTGGTTCCGGGGGCCGGCTCGGTCGCGCTCGCCCCGTCGGACGAGGCGGCCGCGTCGGTGGTCGGTGCGCTGCTCGTGTCGGTGCCGCCCGGGGCCGTGCCGGTCCCGTCCTCGCCCTCCACGGTATCCCGATCCTCTCCGAGGCGACGCTCGACGTTCCGCGCGACCGCGATGATGCGGTCGCCCTTGTCGGGCTTCGCGAACGTCACCCCCTGCGTGTTGCGGCCCGTGAGGTTCACCTCGTCGACCGCGGACCGCACGATCTTCCCGCGTTCCATGATGACGAGCACCTCGTCGTCCGCCTCTGTCACCAGAGCCCCCACGAGATCTCCACGAGCCTCGACCAGGTTGGCGACCTTGATGCCCAGCCCGCCGCGTCCCTGGACGCGGTACTCGTCGATCCGCGTCCGCTTGGCGAACCCGCCCTCGGTCACGACGAACAGGTCGGAGCCCTCCTCGACCACGTCGGCCGAGAGCAGCTCGTCGCCGTCGCGGAACTTCATGCCCGTGACGCCCGACGTCGCGCGTCCCAGCGGGCGCATCGTGTCGTCGTCGGCGTGGAAGCGGATCGACTGGCCCTTGCGCGAGACGAGGATGAGGTCGTCGTCGGCGTCCACGAGCAGCGCCGCGACGAGCTCGTCGGGCGTGCCCGACTCGTCCTCGCGGAGGTTGATCGCGATGAGCCCGCCCGAGCGCGGCGAGTCGTACTCGGCCAGGCGGGTCTTCTTGACGAGCCCGCGGCGCGTCGCGAGCACGAGGTACTGGGCCGCGTCGTAGTCGCGCAGGTCGAGCACCTGCGCGATCCGCTCGCCCGGCTGGAACGCGAGGAGGTTCGCCACGTGCTGTCCCTTGGCGTCGCGGCCGCCCTCGGGCAGCTCGTACGCCTTGGCGCGGTAGACGCGACCGAGGTTCGTGAAGAACAGCAGCCAGTGGTGCGTCGTCGTGACGAAGAAGTGGTCGACGATGTCGTCCTCGCGCAGCTGCGTGCCGCGCACGCCCTTGCCGCCGCGCTTCTGCGCGCGGTAGCTGTCGCTGCGGGTCCGCTTGACGTACCCGCCGCGCGTGATCGTGACGACCATCTCCTCCTCGGCGATGAGGTCCTCCACGGAGACCTCGCCGTCGAACGGCAGGATCGTCGTGCGGCGCTCGTCGCCGTACCGCGCGACGATCTCGGCGAGCTCGTCGCCGACGATCGAGCGCTGCCGCTCGGGCTTGGCGAGGATGTCCTGGTAGTCGAGGATCTGCCGCTCGAGCGCGTCGTGGTCGTCGAGGATCTTCTGCCGCTCGAGGGCCGCCAGACGGCGGAGCTGGAGGTTGAGGATCGCGGTCGCCTGGACCTCGTCCACGCCGAGCAGCTCCATGAGCCCCGCGCGCGCCTGGTCGACGTCGGGCGAGCGACGGATGAGCGCGATGACCTCGTCGAGCGCGTCGAGCGCCTTGAGGTAGCCGCGCAGGATGTGGATGCTGCGCTCCGCCTCGGCGAGCAGGTACTGGGTGCGGCGCACGACGACGTCGAGCTGGTGCGTCGTCCAGTGGCGCACGAACGCGTCGAGGCTCAGCGTGCGCGGCACGCCGTCGACGAGCGCCAGCATGTTCGCGCCGAACGTGTCCTGGAGCTGCGTGTGCTTGTAGAGGTTGTTGAGCACGACCTTCGCGACGGCGTCGCGCTTGAGCACGATCACGAGGCGCTGGCCCGTGCGGCCGGACGTCTCGTCGCGGATGTCCGCGATCCCCTGGACGCGGCCGTCCTTGACGAGGTCGGCGATCTTCGCAGCGAGGTTGTCCGGGTTCACCTGGTACGGGAGCTCGGTGACGACCAGGCACACGCGGCCCTGGATCTCCTCGACGTTGACGACCGCGCGCATCGTGATCGACCCGCGGCCGGTCCGGTACGCCTCCTCGATGCCCTTGTGGCCGAGGATCGTCGCGCCCGTCGGGAAGTCGGGACCCTTGATGCGCTGCAGGAGCGCCGCGAGGAGCTCCTCGCGGCTCGCGTCCGGGTGCTCCAGGTGCCACCTGACGCCCTCGGCGACCTCGCGCAGGTTGTGCGGCGGGATGTTCGTGGCCATGCCGACGGCGATGCCGGCCGAGCCGTTGACCAGCAGGTTCGGGAACCGCGACGGCAGGACCGACGGCTCCTGCGTGCGGCCGTCGTAGTTGTCCTGGAAGTCGACGGTGTCCTTGTCGATGTCCCGGACCATCTCCATGGCGATCGGCGCCATGCGGCACTCCGTGTACCGGGGGGCCGCGGCCGGGTCGTTGCCCGGCGAGCCGAAGTTCCCCTGGCCCGCGACGAGCGGGTAGCGCAGCGACCAGTCCTGCACGAGGCGCACGAGCGCGTCGTAGATGGCGCTGTCGCCGTGCGGGTGGAACTTGCCCATGACGTCGCCGACGACGCGCGAGCACTTCGAGTACGACCGGTCCGGCCGGTAGCCGCCGTCGTACATCGCGTACAGCACGCGCCGGTGCACCGGCTTGAGGCCGTCGCGCACGTCCGGCAGCGCACGGCCGACGATGACGCTCATCGCGTAGTCGAGGTACGACCGCTGCATCTCGAGCTGCAGGTCGACCTGCTCGATGCGCCCGTGGTGCACCGCGACCGCCGTCCCGTCCGCGTGCACGATCTCGTCGGCCGCGTCGCCGGGAGCCGCGGGCTCGATGTCGGGGTTCTGGTCGTCGGTCACGCTCTACCTCGTTCGTTCGTCTCATCGTGCATCGTGGTGCGCACGGCCGCCCCGGGGCGCCCGGTACCGGCGGTCCTCAGGCTCCTTGCGGAGCCGCGCGACGGCTCAGATGTCAAGGAACCGCACGTCCTTCGCGTTGCGCTGGATGAAGCTGCGCCGGGACTCGACGTCCTCGCCCATGAGCACCGAGAAGATCTCGTCGGCCGCGGCGGCGTCGTCGAGCGTGACCTGGTTGAGCGTGCGGTGCTCCGGGTCCATCGTCGTGTCCCACAGCTCCGAGTAGTCCATCTCGCCCAGACCCTTGTAGCGCTGGATCCCGTTCTCCTTGGGGATCCGCTTGCCCGCCGCCTGCCCGGCGGCGAGGAACGCGTCGCGCTCCTTGTCCGAGTAGACGTAGTCGTGCGGGGCGTTCGACCACTTGAGCCGGTACAGCGGCGGCTGCGCGAGGTACACGTGCCCGTTCTCGATGAGCGGGCGCATGTACCGGAACAGGAGCGTGAGCAGGAGCGTCGCGATGTGCTGGCCGTCGACGTCGGCGTCGGCCATGAGGACGATCTTGTGGTACCGGAGCTTCGTGATGTCGAAGTCCTCGCCGATGCCCGTGCCGAACGCGGTGATGATCGACTGGACCTCCTGGTTGGACAGGGCCCGGTCGAGGCGCGCGCGCTCGACGTTGAGGATCTTGCCGCGGATCGGCAGGATCGCCTGCGTCCGCGGGTTCCGCCCGCGCACGGCCGAGCCGCCCGCGGAGTCGCCCTCGACGATGAAGATCTCGCACTCCTCGGCGCGGTTCGACTGGCAGTCGCGCAGCTTGCCCGGCATGCCGCCGGACTCGAGCAGCCCCTTGCGGCGGGTGGCCTCGCGCGCCTTGCGCGCCGCGATGCGCGCCTGGGACGCCTGGATCGCCTTGCGGATGACGTCGCGGCCCTCGTTCGGGTGCGCGTCGAACCAGTCGGTGAGCTGCTCGTGGACGACGCGCTGGACGAACGTCTTCGCCTCGGTGTTGCCGAGCTTGGTCTTCGTCTGGCCCTCGAACTGCGGCTCGCCGAGCTTGACGGACACGACGGCGGTGAGGCCCTCGCGGATGTCGTCGCCCGTGAGGTTGTCGTCCTTGTCCTTGAGGATGCCCTTGTCGCGCGCGTAGCGGTTGACGAGGGACGTCATCGCGGCGCGGAAGCCCTCCTCGTGCGTGCCGCCCTCCGTCGTGGAGATCGTGTTCGCGTAGGTGTGGACGGACTCGGAGTACGCGGTCGTCCACTGCATCGCGATCTCGACCGAGATGCGCTTCTCGGTGTCCTCGGACTCGAAGTCGATGACGTCCGGGTGGACGAGCTCGACCTTCTTCGCCGCGTTGAGGTGCTTGACGTAGTCGACGAGGCCGCCGTCGTACTTGTACGTGACCGTGCGCGCCGGCGTCGTCGCCCCGGACGCGGGGGAGCCGTCCGCGGCCGCGACGCCGTCGGCCGCCGCGTCCTCGCCGCCGGTGACCTCGTCGCCGGTGTCGAGGTGGGCCGGGCGCTCGTCGGTCAGGGTGATGCGCAGGCCCTTGTTGAGGAACGCCATCTGCTGGAAGCGCGCGCGCAGCGTCTCGAAGTCGAACTCGGTGGTCTCGAAGATCTCCGGGTCGGCCCAGAACGTCTGCGTCGTCCCGGTGGCGTCGGTCGCCTCGCCGCGCTGGAGCTCGCCGACGGGCTTGCCGCCGTCCGCGAACTCCTGGCGCCACGCGTAGCCGTCGCGCTGGACCTCGGTGACGACGCGGGTCGAGAGCGCGTTGACGACGGAGATGCCGACGCCGTGGAGACCGCCGGAGACGGCGTAGCCGCCGCCGCCGAACTTGCCGCCCGCGTGGAGGATCGTCATGACGACCTCGACCGTCGGGCGGCCCTCGGTGGGGTGGATGGCGACCGGGATGCCGCGCCCGTTGTCGACGACGCGGACGCCGCCGTCGGCGAGGAGCGTCACGTCGATCGAGTCGGCGTGCCCGGCGAGCGCCTCGTCCACAGAGTTGTCCACAACCTCGTACACAAGGTGGTGGAGGCCGCGCTCACCCGTCGAGCCGATGTACATGCCGGGACGCTTGCGGACCGCCTCGAGGCCCTCGAGGACGGTGATGTTGCTCGCGTCGTAGCCGCCGCCCGCCGTGGGTGCCGCCTCCGCGGACGCCGTCGGGTCGGAGATGGCGGTGTCGGTGTGGTCTGCCACGGGCAGGACTGCTCCTCGTCGTCGTGCGCGCTGCGCCCGCGTTCGTGCGGATCGGGTCGCAGCTGCTCAAAGGTTCCGGGCCCGCACCGCCGTCGGCCCCAGCCCCTCGTGACGGGGTGACGACCCGTCGGTCGGGGACTGGTCGCACCACCTCCGAGAGGCGGCGCGAGCGAGTGGTGACAAGACCCGGAATGACCTCACCAGTCTACCCGCCACGAGCCGAATTCCGCGGATTGTGGCCCTCTCCGGGGCGGTCGTCGCGACATTCCCGACGCGATCCGCGCGCCGCCGTCGAGAGTTCTCCACACGGTTGTCCACAAGGCCTGTGCGCGGCGCTCCGGGCGGCCCTCGACGCGGTCGCCGCAGACCCCTCGGGCGGGTGGGCCGTCACCTGCGGTCGGTGGTTGATTGTCGCGACAAGTCCGGAATCGGTATTTCGCGGAGAGGATGGTCTAATACCACACACAATCATGATTCGCGCGTCGTCCGCGCAGGAGTGATCGGCGTGCGGGCGGCCCGACCCACGAAGGGACCCTCACCCCGTGAAGAGACTTCTCGCGAGCGCGACAGCGACAGCGCTCGCACTCGGCGGACTGCTGGTCGCCACCGCGACCCCCGCCTCCGCCCACAGCGGCGAGCCGATCGCCGACTGCCAGAGCCTCACCGTCGACCTCTGGGCGTACGCGAAGGGGAACGGCCTCACCGTCGTCGTCGACGGCCAGACCCTCGAGCCGCGCAGCTTCGACGGGCGCTTCCGCAGGACGTACCCGCTCGACCCGACCCAGGACCACACCTGGAGCGTCGAGGTGGACGCCGCCGACGACGACCGCTACGACCGGTCCTGGAACGGCTCCACGACGGCCTGCGAGGCTCCCGAGGAGGAGAGCCCCGTCCAGGTCGGCGTCTACGTGTACCCCAAGCTGGACGCCGACCGCCCCGCGGCCTGGGAGAACTCGGGCCCGCAGCGGATCGTCACGAGCGGCGAGCTCCCGCTGCCCGAGCGCCCGTGGGACAAGACGTGGCTCGTCACGCCGCTCGACCTCGAGGCCGTGCGCGAGGTGGCCCGCACGATCGAGCCGGACGTGACGACGGCCGACCTGTGCACCGCGTGGGCGGTGCAGCAGGACCTCGTCGACCTGCCGGGCGGTCTCGACGACCTCCCCACCGACATCCGCTACTCGCCCGACGGCGACCACCTCGGCGAGTTCCCGCACGGCACGCTGATCTCCTGGGACCACCAGGACCTCGCGAACCTCTTCCCCGAGGGCGAGTGCGACACCCCCGAGCGCCCCGCGGAGGACGTCGTCGCCCCCGCGACCCCGGTCGTCCCGACCGCGCTCGAGGTGTGCGGCGCCGAGCTCACCCCGCAGGACGTCCCCGCCGAGTCCGAGGAGTTCCGCTACACGGCGACGGCCGAGGGCGTCGTGGTCGAGCCCAAGGACGCGAGCGTCACGTTCTCCGACGAGACCGCCGGGCTCGGCTACGTGGTCGCCGAGGACGGGCGCAGCGCGCTGTTCCCGCTCGCCGACCTCGTCCCCTCCGAGGAGGAGTGCGCGCTCGTCCCCGGTGAGATCGCCGCGGTCTGCGAGGGCGACGTGCCCTACCTGGGCTACGAGGTCGCGCTGCCCGAGGGCGTCACCGTCGACGAGGAGAACCCGCTGACGATCACGTTCCTGCACCCGAACGGCGGTGAGGACTACGTCCTGACCGACCAGCCGCTCAGCGGGACCATCCTCTGGCCGGGCGCGTCCGCCGAGGAGCCGAAGCAGTGGCCCGGGTTCGTGCGCAACGAGGACGGGTCGTACACCGAGACCGAGGGCAACTACGCGTGGACGCGCGACGGCGTGAGCGTCCTCTTCGAGGTCAACCCGTCGTACTCGACCGTCGTCGACTACCCGCCGGCGACGAGCGCGTGCGCCAACCCGCCGGTCGCCCCCGTCGCGGTCGAGGACGTCGCGGGCCCCGCCGAGCCGGGCGGACCCGCGCTCGCGACGACCGGCGCGACCGTCGCCGGCGCCGCGGCGTTCGCCGCGCTGCTGGTGGGCGGCGGCGCCCTGGTGCTCTGGCTGCGCCGTCGCGCGCACGCCTGACCCGACCAGGTGACCCTCGCGGTCACCTGCACCCCACGAGGCCCGCCGCGTCCCCGGTCGCGGCGGGCCTCGTCGTCCCCCCCGCACGCGGGACGCGGCCGCTTAGCGGGAGGCGCGGGTCCGCCGTCGGGCGCTCAGCCCCTCGTGTCGCGCGGCCTCAGCCCCACGTGTCGCGCGGCCCGGGCCCGCGGACGGACCGCTTGCCGCGCCGGAAGCTCGGACCCGCCGGCCCCAGGACCGTCACCGTCTCGACCACGCCCTCGCCGACCTCGCGCGCGAGCCGTTCGAGCAGCTGCGGGGCGAGCAGCCGCACCTGCGTCGCCCAGGCCGTCGAGTCCGCGCGCACCACGAGGACCTTGTCCTCGAACGTCTCCGGCTCGCAGTGATCCGCGACCTGGTCCCCGACGACCTCGCGCCACCGCCCGACGACGCCCCCCACGGACACGTCGGCGACCCAGTCACGCTCGCGCAGCAGGTGCGCGACGACGTCCCCCAGGAGCTGCGGGTCACGCCCGCCCGGGCGCGCTCCCGACGTGGGCGGGTCGGCCAGGATCCGGCGCCGCGGCTCCTGCCCCGGACGCAGTCCCTTCGCCCGCGCCGCCGCCTTCGCGCGGTTGAGCGCCTGCCGCGCGACCTCCGCCGGCGGCGTCAGGTCCACGACGTGCCCCACGGGGACGCCCGTGGAACGCGGCTCCGGCGCGTCGACGTCCTCCGCGTCCGCGCGCGGCGACGGCGCCCGGCGACCCGGCTCGTCGTCGCCCGGGCGGGCCTCAGTCCTCGACACGGCTGACCGTCCCGTCGTGCACGGAGAAGCGAGCACCCTCGAGGAGCGCCGGGACGTCGTCGGGCACGGCCGCGGTGATGATGACCTGCCCCGCGCCGGCGACGAGCTCCGCGAGACGCTCGCGCCGGCGGACGTCGAGCTCGGCGAACACGTCGTCGAGCACGAGGATCGGCTCGCCGTCGGGACCCCACTGGTCCGCCCACAGCAGCGAGTCGAGGCCCGCCGGCGCCCCGTCCTTGAGCAGGCGGTAGGACGCGAGGCGCAGCGCCAGCGCGAACGACCACGACTCGCCGTGGCTCGCGTACCCCTTCGCGGGCAAGCCACCGAGCGCGAGCACGACGTCGTCGCGGTGCGGCCCCACGAGGTTCACCCCGCGCTCGATCTCCTTCGCCCGCACCACCCGCATGGCATCCAGCATGCGCTTCTCCAGCGTCGCGACGTCCGCAAGGGCGGGCGCGTCGTCCTGCGGGTCCGTGCCTGCCGTCGGGGTCGCGGACGACGGCGCGACCTCACCGAGGACCTCGTCGACGGACGAACGGTACGCGATCCGCGCCTCGCCCTGCCCGGCGCTGACCTGCTCGTACGCTTCCGCGACGTACGGCATCAGGGCGGCGACGAGCTGCAGCCGTAGGGCCGTGATCTCCGCGCCGAGGCTCGCGAGGCGTGCGTCCCACACCTCGAGCGTCGCGAGCGGGGAGGCCGCAGGCTCGGGTGCGTCGTCCTCGGGCGGCGGCTCGACGGCGGCACGACGGGCCCCGCGGCCGCGACCCCGCAGCGCCGTCGCCGACTTGAGCAGCGCGCCGCGCTGGCGCAGGACGCGGTCGTAGTCGGCGAGCAGCGCGGCGACGCGGGGCACGAGGAGGACGGCGAGCTGGTCGAGGAACCGGCGTCGCCCGTCGGGGTCGCCCTTCACGAGGGCGAGGTCCTCCGGCGCGAAGAGGACCGTGCGGACGATCCCGAGCACGTCGCGCGGCCGCTTCGCGGGCGAGCGGTTGATGCGCGCCCGGTTCGCGCGGCCCGACGCGATCTCGAGCTCGACCGTGCTCGCGCGGTCGCCGCGGACCACACGGGTGCGCACGACCGCGCGGGTCGCGCCCGCCCGGACGAGCGCCGCGTCGCCCGCGACGCGGTGGCTGGCGAGCGTCGCGACGTAGCCGATCGCCTCGACGAGGTTCGTCTTGCCCTGACCGTTCTGCCCCACGAGGGCGTTCACGCCGGGGACGAGCTCGACGTCGACGGACTCGTACGAGCGGAAGTCGACGAGGGACAGGTGCGAGACGTACATCGGTGCGAGGTCCGGGGGAGAGGGACGAGGACGCGCGGGAGCCGGCCCGCCGTCAGGCGGGAGGCTCGAGCGGCCCCGCGCCCGGGGACGCCGGGCCGGCCGCCTTCACCGCGTGCCCGCCGAACTGCTGACGCAGCGCGGCGACGGCCTTGAGCGCCGGCGACTGCTCCTGACGTGACGCGAACCGGGCGAACAGCGCCGCCGAGATCACCGGGAGCGGCACCGCGTTGTCGATCGCCTCGTCGACGGTCCACCGGCCCTCGCCGGAGTCGTCGACCCAGTCGTCGATCGCGGCGAGCTGCGGGTCCTCCTCGAGCGCCTTGACGAACAGGTCGAGGAGCCACGAGCGCACCACGGTGCCGCGCGTCCACGCCTTCATCGTGCCGTGGACGTCCTTGACGAGCTCGCTCTTCGCGGCGAGGAGCTCGTAGCCCTCCGCGTACGCCTGCATGAGGCCGTACTCGATGCCGTTGTGGACCATCTTCGCGAAGTGACCGGCGCCCACCTCGCCCGCGTGCACGAAGCCCTCCTCGCGCGGGCCCTCCGGGCGCAGCGCGTCGAAGATCGGCATCGCGGCCTCGACGTAGGTGCGGTCGCCGCCGACCATGAGGCCGTACCCGTTCTCGAGGCCCCACACGCCGCCCGAGACGCCGACGTCGAGATAGCCCACGCCCTTCTCGGCCAGCTCGCCGGCGCGCGCCTGGTCCTCGGCGTAGTAGGAGTTGCCGCCCTCGATGACGACGTCGCCCTCACCCAGCAGTCCGCCGAGCTCGGTGACGACGCTCCGGGTCGGGTCGCCCGCGGGGACCATCACCCACACGATCCGCGGGCCGTCGTCGGGCAGGGCCGCGACGAGCTCGGTGAGGCTCGCGACGTCCGTGACCTCGGGCCGCGGGTCGTACCCGACGACCTCGATCCCGGCCGCGCGGATGCGCGCCCGCATGTTGTTGCCCATCTTGCCGAGACCGACGAGTCCGATGCGCGTGACCATGCGTGTCCTCCGGTGGGGTCGGGCGTGCGGGTACGGGGCGGGCGACCTCGGCGGTTCAGCCCGCGAAGCGGATCGGGACGAGGAGGTAGCGGTAGTGGGACGAGTCCTCGCCGTCGAGCGAGTCCTGTCCGGTGAACTCGACCGGCTTGTTCGGGTGCGTGAAGCTCAGGCGGACGAAGTCCGTCCCCAGCGCGCCCAGGCCGTCCAGCAGGAACTGCGGGTTGAACGCCACGGAGATGTCCTCGCCGACCAGCACGGCCTCGAGCGCCTCGGACGCCTGCGCGTCGTCACCCTGCCCGGCGTCGAGCACGACCTGGCCGTCCGTGAACGACAGCCGGATGGGCGTGTTGCGCTCCGCGACCAGGGAGACGCGCTTCGCCGCGTCGATGAGGGGGGCGGTGGGGACGACCGCGTGGATCGGGGTCTCGTCCGGGAAGAGCCGGCGCACCGCGGGGTAGTCGCCGTCGACGAGCTGCGACGTCGTGTGACGGCCGCCCGCCTCGAAGCCGATGAGGTCGACCCCGACGCCGGTGTTCAGGCCGATGTTCACGAGGCCCGATCCGCCGAGCGACTTCGCGACGTCGTTGAGCGTGCGCGCGCGCACGAGCGCGACGGCCGAGTAGCTCGGCGTCACCGGCGTCCAGGTGAGCTCGCGCAGCGCGAGGCGGTAGCGGTCCGTCGCGAGCAGCGTGATCTTCTCGCCCTCGATCTCGACCCGCACGCCCGTGAGGAGGGGCAGCGTGTCGTCGCGGCTCGCAGCGACGGTGACCTGCGCGACGGCGTTCGTCAGCTCGTCGCCCGAGACCGTGCCCGAGAGCTCGGGCATCGCGGGCAGGGCCGGGTACTCGTCCACAGGCATGGTGAGGAGCGTGAAGCGGCTCGCCCCGCACGTGACGATCACCTTGTTGCCCTCGAGGACGACGTCGACGGGCTTCGCGGGCAGCGCGCGGGAGATCTCCGCGAGGAGCCGGCCCGACACGAGCACGGTGCCCGGCTCGCTCACCTCGGCGGGGATCTCGGAGCGGGCGGAGACCTCGTAGTCGAAGCTCGACAGGCCGATCGTCCCGGACGCGTCCGCCTCGAGCCGAACGCCCGCGAGGACGGGGGCCGGCGGACGGGTCGGCAGGGTTCGCGCCGTCCAGGTCACCGCGTCGGCCAGGACATCACGCTCAACCCGGAACTTCATCCCACACCCTCTCGTCCCAACGTCCTGATCGGACTCGATCTTCACATGTGCCGTCCGGCTGCGCCCCGGCGCCCGGCTCGTCGTCGAGCGGTGCGCCCCGGGCGACCGCGCGGCGAGCCCGGTTCCTCCAGGACGCGACGAGCTCGGTCCGCAGGTCCGCGCACACGCGTCGTGCATGAACCCTACGCGAGGTGCGGGTCCGGAGGAACTGGAACGACGCCCCTGGGGACAGCGCTGCGGAACGGTCCGTGCGCGTGCACGGGGTCGGCCGTCGGAGCATGCTCGGTCGATCGCCTGGCGCAGAGGCCACGGTCGGCCGCTGGTGCCTGATGAAGGCGTGTGAATTCCCCCTGCTAGATCACCGTCGTCATCGTCATAGGGGTTGTGGAACTCGTGGAAAACCGATGTTTCCGCAGGTCAGAGCACCAAATGCCGTGTGGACGGGCTGGTGGTCGCAGTGTGGGAAAGTCGCGCGTCCTGTGGGCGGCCGCTCTGTCCCCACACGTCGTCCACCGAGATGGGGTGCTCCGTCCACACGAACACGGCCGTCGTCCACAGTTATCCACAGAACGGCGCACAGGGATGGGGAATCTGGTGCGTCCACAGACTGTGTATGGGGACGTCCGTCCACATCGAGCACGGGAAAACCGCGCAGAAATCCACGGGTCCTCGATCGGAGTGCGTGGTTGTGGCCGGGCGCCGCGCCCCGGGATCACGCGGATGTCACAACCCACAGCAACCCTGTGGATGACTGTGGACAACTCGGCCCACACGCTGTGTACGAACCACCTTCGTCGGTGTCCGGACGCCGCTCGGCGGATCCGGTGGCCTGATATCCACAGATTCGCGCACCCAGGTGGGGAACTCTGTGGATGGTCCCGGGCGGTGCGCGGGGCGCAGTCGGGGCTGTGCGCGGTCGCCGGGCGACGCGTGACGAAGACCTCGTACGAGCGGGTGCAGAACCGGTCCGGAGATCGTCGTCGGGCCGCCGTCGTGTCGCGCGAGGGGAGCCGACAGGAGTGCGCCGCACCTCTGATGCCGGAGGGACGGGGTCGTGCGAGGACGTGGGCACCCGTCGTCCGTACGGGTCGCGTGAAGGCTTCCGGGTGCCGCCCCGTGCGGTCGATCACGGCCTCGCGGACCGTCACGTGCTTCGTGACGGAGTGCGTGGCTCTCTGCGCCGCGGCCGCGACACCGATCATGCGGTCGTGGACGACCGTGCGCGGCGGTGCTCCGTCGCGCCGCTCGGGGAGGGACCGTGCGAGCGGGCGCCGTCGCGGGCGCGGACGAGCCAGGGTATCGGCGCGGTGCACGGTCCGGGCCATGAGGCAGGTCAGCCCCGGTGCTGCTGCTTGATCCGGCTCGTGAGCTCGGTGACCTGGTTGTAGGTCGAGCGGCGCTCGGCCATCTGCTCGGTGATCTTGCGGTTCGCGTGCATGACCGTCGTGTGGTCCCTGCCCCCGAACTGCTGCCCGATCTTGGGCAGGGAGAGATCGGTGAGCTCGCGGCACAGGTACATCGCGATCTGCCGCGCCGTCACGAGGACGCGCGAGCGCGAGCTTCCGCACAGGTCGTCGATGGTGAGGCCGAAGTACGCGGCCGTCTGGGCGATGATCGCGGCCGGCGTGATCTCCGCGCTGTCCTCGTCCGTGATGAGGTCCTTGAGCACGATCTCCGCGAGCGGGAGGTCGACCTGCTGGCGGTTGAGGTTCGCGAAGGCCGTGACGCGGATCAGCGCGCCCTCGAGCTCGCGGATGTTCGTCGAGATGCGCGAGCCGATGTAGGACAGCACGTCGTCGGGGGCCGCGAGACGCTCGCTCGACGCCTTCTTGCGGAGGATCGCGATGCGCGTCTCGAGGTCCGGGGGCTGGACGTCGGTGATGAGCCCCCACTCGAATCGCGACCGGAGGCGGTCCTCGAAGCCGTTGAGCTGCTTGGGCGGCAGGTCGGACGTGATGACGACCTGCTTGTTGGCGTTGTGGAGGGCGTTGAACGTGTGGAAGAACTCCTCCATCGTCTGCTCCTTGCCCTGCAGGAACTGGATGTCGTCGATGAGGAGGACGTCGACGTCGCGGTAGCGGCGCTGGAACGCGCCCGCCTTGCCCTCACCGATGGAGTTGATGAAGTCGTTCGTGAACTCCTCGGAGTTCACGTAGCGCACGCGCACGTTGGGGTAGAGGTTGTGCGCGTAGTGCCCGATCGCGTGCAGGAGGTGCGTCTTGCCGAGCCCGGAGTCGCCGTAGATGAACAGCGGGTTGTAGGCCTTGGCCGGCGCCTCGGCGACGGCGACCGCCGCGGCGTGCGCGAAGCGGTTGGACGACCCGATGACGAACGTCTCGAATACGTACTTCGGGTTGAGCCTGCTCGGCTCGGCCTGCGGGCGCGGCGGGGGAGGAGGCACGAGGTCGGGCAGCCCGTCGTCGGGCTCGATGTACGGCCGCTCGACGGCGGGCCGCGACGCCGGCGCCACGACCGGGTCGGAGCTCAGCTCCGGGTCCACCGTGATCCCGAAGCGGACGTCACGGCCGAGGCACGACGACATCGCCGTCACGAGCTCGTCGCGCACACGCGTCTCGAGGTACGTGCGGGTCTGCTCGTGCGGCACCGCGATGAACACCGTGTCGTCGAGGATCGCGAGGGGCTTGGCGAGGCGGATGAACGCGATCTGCCGGGGCGTGATGTCCGGGCTCGCCTCGAGGATGCTCAGGGTCTGCGACCAGACGTCGGCGATGTTCTCGTCCGGGTTGGCCACGGGCAGTTCCTCACGGGTCGAGGGGGCGCCGGGCACGAGCGACCCGGCCGTCGAGCGCGTGCTGACGGGCCAGGGGCGGGGTGCGCCGACGAGAGACGGTCACGGGTGTGGTGATGCTGAGGTCGATCGTGCCACGGGAACCCCTCGTCCACATAGTTGTCCACAGGCTGTGGGTTGTAAGGTGGGGGTCGCTCGGGCCGCCCGACGGCCCTCCCGTCGGCGGCGGTCGCGACCGCGTCGCCGTGCGGCGAACCTCACCCGCGCTGGTTTGACCCGGAGGGGTCGCGCAGCGTACCGTCAGACAGCCGTTCCAGGTGTTCTTGGCGCGCCCGCGTGGAGGAAGCTCCGCACGAGGCCCCGTGTCGCGAACGACCTGCATGGACCCGGTGCCCCCAGCAATGGCCCACCCGATCCGTGTGCCTGGGGCGCAGCCGGACGGGCGACCGACCGGCGCACGACCTGAACCACCGACGGGCACCATCCGGCGCCCGTCATTGCATCGTCGAGGACATAGACGGTGTACCTCCCCGACGTTCTTGGAGTACCTCGTGAGCAAGCGGACCTTCCAGCCGAACAACCGGCGCCGGGCGAAGACCCACGGCTTCCGGCTGCGCATGCGGACCCGCGCCGGCCGCGCCATCCTGGCTGCCCGCCGTCGCAAGGGCCGCAGCGAGCTCTCTGCCTGATCCCACGTGCTCCCCGCGGCGCACCGACTGCGCCGTTCCGTCGATTTCGAGCGGGCGGTGCGCCGCGGCGTGCGTGCTGGTAGGTCGACCGTGGTCGTGCACCTCTCGGAGGACTCCGAGGGCGCCGCGCAGCCACAGGTCGGCTTCGTCGTCTCCAAGGCAGTGGGGAACGCGGTGCACCGCAACCTCGTGAAGCGTCGTCTGCGTGCCGCCACCGCGGCACGCCTCGACGTGCTGCCCGCGCACGCACGCGCCGTCGTGCGGGCGCTCCCGGCGTCCGCCGACGCCACGTTCGACCAGCTGAGCACCGACGTCGCCCGCGGCCTCGAGCGCGCCGCGCAGCGTCTGCACGAGCGAACCGGCGCGGGTCGATGACGACCACGCACCCTGCCGCCGAGCACGACGCACGTCCCGCCGGGGTCGACGCACCTGCGGTGCCGAGCACGGCGCGACGACTTCTCGACGTCCTCCGCCGAGTCCCCGCTCTCACGCTCATCGGCATGATCCGTGCCTACCAGTCGGTGATCTCGCCGATGACGGGGCCGACGTGCAAGTACTACCCGTCCTGCTCCCAGTACGCCCTCACGGCGGTGCGTCGTCACGGCGCCCTGCGCGGAACGGGCCTCGCCCTCTGGCGGCTGCTGCGCTGCAACCCCTGGAGCCTCGGTGGGGTCGACGACGTTCCGCCGGCACGACACACGCACTAGTCCGGCGCCCGATCGCGGGCGGTTCACCATCTTTTCTTTGTCATCCGTCTGAGGGAGCAGTCACCGATGGACTTGGACTTCTTCGCGTTCCTCGCCCCGATCGAGTGGGTCGTGGCGTGGATCATGTACCTGTGCCACCAGGGGCTGGTGTTCCTCGGGTTCTCCGACGGTCCGGGGCCCGCGTGGGTCCTGTCGATCGTCGGGCTCGTGATCATCATCCGCATCCTGCTGATCCCGCTGTTCTTCAAGCAGATCAAGGCGTCGCGCGGGATGCAGATGCTGCAGCCCGAGATGCAGGCGATCCAGAAGAAGTACAAGGGCAAGACGGACCCCGCCTCCCGCGAGGCCATGAGTCGCGAGACCATGGAGCTGTACCGGAAGCACGGGACGAACCCGTTCGCGTCGTGCATGCCGATCCTGCTGCAGTCACCGATCTTCTTCGCCCTCTTCCGGGTGCTCAACGGCCTCGTGCCGATCTCGAACGGCACGGACGACCCGATCGGCCCGATCGACGCGTCGGTCGCGAGCGACATCGAGAGCTCGTCGGTGTTCGGCGCCCAGCTGTCCGACATCTTCCTGCGCACCGACGACCTCCAGACCAGGATCGTCATCGGCGTGCTCATCCTCGCGATGTGCGCGACGACGTTCTTCACGCAGCGCCAGCTCACCATGAAGAACATGCCGAAGGCCGCGCTCGAGGGCCCGATGGCATCGACGCAGAAGATGATGCTCTACCTCTTCCCGTTCATCTTCGCCGTGTCGGGCGTCAACTTCCCCGTCGGTGTCCTCGTCTACTGGACCACGACGAACCTCTGGTCGATGGGTCAGCAGTTCTACACGATCCGCCGCATGCCCGCCCCGGGCTCCGAGGCCGAGCGTCAGCTCAAGGAGCGCCAGGCGCGCAAGCGTGCCGCGAAGGGCATCGTCGAAGACGCGACGCCGGTCATCGAGCAGCCTCGCGGGCAGCGTCAGCAGCCGAAGCGCAAGGACCGGCAGAAGGGCGCCCCGCGCCCAGCAGCCTCGTCACCGGCCACCCGCAGCGATGGTGCGCCGGTCGAGGACGCGCCCGTCGAGGACGCCGCGCCGGGCAGCACCGGTCCGTCGAGCGGTGCGCCGGCGTCCGGGACCCCGAAGCCCGCGTCCAAGAAGAAGAAGCAGAAGTAGAGCTGCGCCCGAGCGCACCCTGCCGTGAGGAGCACCGCCATGACGCCTACCGAGACCCCCGCGCCCGAAGAGGCCGCGGCCGCCACGACGACGCCCGACACCACCCGCCTCGAGGAGGAGGGCGAGATCGCGGCTGACTACCTCGAGGAACTGCTCGACATCGCCGACCTCGACGGCGACATCGACATCGACGTCGAGCACGACCGCGCTGCCGTCGAGATCGTCGCCGACGACCCGGCTGACCTTCGGTCCCTCGTCGGCACCGACGGCGAGGTCCTCGATGCTCTCCAGGAGCTCACCCGCCTGGCGGTCCAGGCTCGTACGGGCGAGCGGAGCCGCCTCATGCTCGACGTCGCCGGGTTCCGTGCCGAGCGTCGTCGTGAGCTCACCGCACTGGCGGAGGACGCGATCGCTCGTGTCCGCGCCGAGGGAACGAAGGTCTCGCTCGAGCCGCTCAACGCGTTCGAGCGGAAGGTCGTGCACGACGCCGTCGCGGCGGCAGGCCTGCGCAGCGACTCGGAGGGCGTGGAGCCCCAGCGGTACGTGGTGATCCACCCCGCAGACTGATCGCATCTGTCGCACGGGCGGGCGCCCCTCGTTTCACGTGAAACGGGGGGCGTCGTCGTGTCCGGGCTGCGCGGACACGAGGTGTCGAGCCGTCCATGACCCAGCGGGGTAGAACGCGCCGGCGTTTGTCGGCGCCCGGAGTGCTGGGTTGGCGCAGAAGCGGCGGTGTTGGGCACGGTGACGTGCGCGCGCCCTCGGTGCGTGCGCCGCTGAGTAGGGCTGCGCGTTGCCCTCTGCGCGTTGGTCCGTTACTCACGACGTCGCACGGCCGGGACGGAGGACGGGGGTGGGCGGGCATGCTCGGGTCCGGAGCGTGATTCGGGCACGACCGTCGCGTGGTCCACGAGCGGCTCGCCCGTGTTTCACGTGAAACGATGGCTCCGGTTCAGCGAGAAGACCGAGGAGAGGATGCACGAGGTGTCGGAAGAGAACAGCGAGCCGGAGATCTCCAGGGAGCAACTGGCGGAGTACTTCGGCGACGCGTTCCCCGCGGTCGATCGATTCGCCGAGCGGCTCCGTGACGAGGGAGAACTGCGGGGACTCATCGGTCCACGTGAGGTGTCGCGCATCTGGGACCGCCACATCCTCAACTCCGCTGCCGTGGTGCCCTTTCTTCCGATGACGGGTCTGATTGCGGACATCGGTTCCGGTGCGGGTCTTCCTGGTGTCGTCATCGCGGCCATGCGCCCCGAGGCCGAGGTCTACTTGATCGAGCCGATGGAGCGGCGTTGCGCGTGGCTCGCGGAGGTCGCCGAGGATCTCAACCTGTCGAACGTCGAGATCAAGCGCGGGCGTGCCGAGGAGTACCACGGAGCGTTCGAGTGCGACGCCGTGACCTCCCGTGCCGTCGCGGCGTTGGACAAGCTTGCTCGGCTGTCGTTGCCGCTGGTCCGTGCGGGCGGCGAGATGATCGTCCTCAAGGGGCGCAACGTGGGCCGCGAGGTCGAGCCGGCGCGTAAGGTCCTGCGCCGCCTCAAGGGATCCGAGCCCGAGATCATCGACGCGCCCACGCTTCCGGGTGTGGAGACGACGACCGTGGTGCGGATCGTGCGGCAGACTGGGGCTCGCTGAGTCCCACCGAGCGAGGTTCGCTCATGCCACGACCGCGACACGGAGGAACACAGTTCTCGACCTCCGCTGTGCGGCGCACGCTTCGACGCATGCTGGGGACGCGACGACCGAGAGGATGAGACGCGTGACGGAACGGCCTGTCGAGCCGGAGGGACGTCAGGATCTGGCGACCCCACAGCCGATCTTGCTGGACGGGGGAGACATGCCCGGGGTGAAGACGGACGACGACCGCCGAGCAGCTTTGATGGCGAGCCTCCCGGCGACTGACGAGACGACGCCACTGGCCGCCCAGCTCGCGGAGGACGCCCGTCGCCGCATCGATCTGCAGGGTCGACGGTTCCCTCGACCCGTGTCCACGCGCATCATCACGGTCGCGAACCAGAAGGGCGGCGTCGGAAAGACCACGACGACGGTCAACCTTGCCGCCGGGCTGGCCCAGGCAGGTCTCAACGTCCTCGTGATCGACAACGATCCTCAGGGCAATGCGTCGACTGCCCTCGGCGTGGAGCACCGAGCGGGGACGCCGTCGATCTACGAAGTCCTGGTGGACGGCGACCCGCTCTCCAGCGCGGTGCAGCAGTGCCCGGACATCCCGACGCTCTGGTGCGTCCCGGCGACGATCGACCTGTCTGGCGCGGAGATCGAGCTCGTCTCGCTTGTTTCACGTGAAACACGGCTTCGTCGTGCTCTGGACGAGTACCTGGCGGAGCGCGAGCGCGAAGGACTCGAGCCGATCGACTACGTCCTCGTGGACTGCCCCCCGAGCCTCGGCTTGCTCACCGTGAACGCGTTCGTGGTCGGCCGCGAGGTGCTGATCCCGATCCAATGCGAGTACTACGCGCTCGAGGGCCTCAGCCAGCTCCTCAAGACCATCGAGCTCATCAAGTCGCACCTCAACCCGGGGCTGCACGTCTCGACGATCCTCCTCACCATGTACGACGGCCGTACGAACCTGGCGCAGCAGGTCGCAGCGGAAGTACGCGAGCACTTCCCTGACCAGACGTTGCGCACCACGGTGCCGCGCTCGGTGCGCATCTCGGAGGCGCCCAGCCACGGCCAGACGGTCATGACATATGACCCCGGGTCGACGGGTGCGCTCGCCTACCTTGAGGCGGCTCGCGAGCTGACACAGCGCGCGGAGAACCGCGTGGAGGACCGCGGGCTCGAGAACCACCACTCCGACGGCGACGCGCCGGTGTCGACAACAGACGAGCCAGCGCCGTCCGCCGCCCGTACCGATCATGAGTTCGCCGGCACCATCGGTGGTCCCGGCATGCGCCAGGAGGAGCAGCGATGAGCGAGAAGCGTCGAGGGCTGGGACGTGGGCTCGGTGCCCTCATTCCCACCAGTTCTGAGGGAAAGCGTCCGGTGGACGTCTTCTTTCCGAGCGCTCCGGCTGAGGAGTCGCCGCGCGACGAAGCCGACAACCGAGCCGACCCCGTCGATGCGGCGGCCGACGCGAACGCTTCGACCGCTGATGTCACACCCGTCGTGACGCTCGTCGCCGACGCGCCGTCCGGCCCGTCTGACGTCGACGTGCTCACCGCGCTCTCGGAGTCGGACCTGGCGGAGCTGGACGCGATGAGCAACGGTACGGGTGCCGCGGACGCGGCGGGCTCGAACGAGGGGTCCTCTGTCGACTCGCCGTCCTCGGCGAGCGAGCCCGAAGGCTCCGCGCCGAAGAGCGACGCTCCCGGCTCGGATGTTTCACGTGAAACCGAGCCCAGCGTGCCGGACGAGGTAGAGCCGAGCGACGGCGCCCTGACGCCCGCCGACACGGGCCCCGCAGCAGCGCACGCGACGGAGGAGTGGGCGGGCGGCGCCGGGGACGATCTGGTCCCCGTCCCGGGTGCGCGTTTCGCCGAGATTCCGACGGCCTCGATCCGCCCGAACCCGCGTCAGCCGCGGACCGTCTTCGACGAGGGCGAGCTGGACGAGCTGATCGGGTCGATTCGCGAGATCGGTGTGCTGCAGCCGGTCGTCGTGCGTCCTGTGGCAGGGGAGGACGGGTCGTACGAACTCATCATGGGGGAGCGGCGTTGGCGCGCGACGCAGGCCGCGGGACTCGACGTGATCCCCGCGATCATCCGCGAGACGGACGACGCCGACCTCTTGCGCGACGCACTGCTGGAGAACCTCCACCGCAGCGCCCTCAACCCGCTGGAGGAAGCCGCAGCGTACCGCCAGCTCCTCGACGACTTCGGATGCACGCACGAGGAGCTCGCCGATCGGATCTCCCGGAGCCGCCCGCAGATCTCCAACACCCTGCGTCTCCTGCGGCTCCCTCCGCTCGTCCAGCGGCGAGTCGCCGCTGGAGTCCTCTCGGCGGGGCATGCTCGAGCGCTGCTCGGTCTCACCGACGGGGCGGAGATCGAGCGTCTCGCGCAGCGGATCGTCGCCGAGGGACTGTCCGTACGAGCGACGGAGGAGATCGTCGCGATGGGCGGGCTCGGCGGTCAGCGACGTGCGCCTCGGGCTCCGCGTGCCGGGCAGCGCTCGGCGGCGATCGACGAGCTCGCGCACCGACTGTCCGATCGCTTCGAGACCCGCGTCAAGGTCGACCTTGGAGCCAAGAAGGGCCGCCTCACCGTGGAGTTCGCGTCCGTTGAGGATCTCAACCGGATCTTGGACGTGATGGCACCCGACGACCCGGGTCTCCTGCGGCAGTAGGACGCCCGGCACCCGCCGTGGTCGGCGGTAAGGCACCCAGTATGCGGCCGGATCCTTGCGCGAAGGCGCTGGATCCGGCCGCTGCTGTCTTCTCCGCGGCAGCGGAAGCGGCTTGATCAGGTGCAGGGAGCAAGGCGCAGAGCGCCCCACGAGTCTGCCCCGTCGCGCCCTGTCGAGTGGTCGCGGATCGAGGAGGGACAAGGTCATGTCCTGCGGGTCGGGACCGAGACCTGGGTCAGGAGCGAAAGGCAGAAACCGGGCGCTAGGACCCTAGTGCTGGGGGAGTGGTCCCGGCGGACGAGTGCAGAGGACAAGTGCGTCCCGAAGCGTGCGGGACAGGCAACGGACAGGCGGCGGACAGCCGGCGGACGGCTCGTATGACGGCCGGCAAGTCGTCCGAGCGGACCGGTGGCGGACAGTCGGGCACGACGGCAGGCGGACCGGTGGCGGACAGTCGGAACGACGGCCGGGCAGACGGCCTTCGGGCTCCGATCACTCCGGCATCGGGCCGGTCCGGTACTGGGTCGGTCCGGTACTGGGTCGGTCCGGTACTGGGTCGGACCGGTACTGGGTCGGACCGGTACTGGGTCGGTCTGTTGTCGAGGGAGAAAATCGGCCCAGAAGAAGGGCCTCCCGTCCGCGTGCAGAAGTTGAGTCCTCGATAGTGGTGTAGCGCGGTTGCCGAACTCGTCGCCGTAGACGTGGAGCGGTCACCGCGTGATCCTTCGAGTGAACCTTCCGCAGCACTCTCGAACGGAGCATCACGATGACCGCACCCCACATTGT